>Ga0111539_10009323_pt1 | contig 12397 bp, 9 predicted proteins | sample RhiMethybrSRZTD1_FD_79667 | JGI IMG/M metagenome (GOLD analysis project Ga0111539, IMG submission 79667) | Populus rhizosphere microbial communities from Tennessee, USA - Rhizosphere MetaG P. TD hybrid SRZTD1 (version 2) (version 2) | ecosystem: Host-associated > Plants > Roots > Rhizosphere >...
GGAATCCGCCGAGTCCGTCGGCGACGAGGCCCCGGGCGGCGACAACCCGACCCCCGATCAGGACGTGGTCGACGACATCGGCCGCGCGCTCGGCGTCGAATACGACGATGACGAGGAGCTGCAAGGCGGCGCGGAGATCACCAGCCGCGATCGCCACCGCTGGGAGCTCGATCCCGCGTCGAAAGACGACGACGAAGACACCGAATAGACGTCAGGGTTTACACGGCGACGGGACTGTATATCCGTACAGTCTCGTCGCGTTTCCCGCGCGCTCGATTCTCACCACCTGGCCGAAGTCGCGGCTGACGACGATCTCACGGTAAAAGGTCTGCGGCGGGATCTCCGCCAGCACGGTTCCCTGATCATCGATGCACGCAATCCGCTCGCTGCTCGCGAGCCACTTGCGTTTCGGATCGCTGGTGGTGGCCAGCAGCCAGGCATCTGACTGCAGCTCGGCGCCCTCACGGTGCTTGAACGCGACGCGCCCGCTGTCGTTGAACATCTCGATGCCTTCGATCGTGATTGGCGCGTGCACCGCGCGCGTCAGCAGTAAATCGCCCGACGGGCGCGCATGCATCTGCAGCATGCCGGTGAACGTCCCGATCAAGACGCGTTGTCCGGTGCGATCGAACGCCACGTCCGAAGGCGTGCCCATGGTGCCGATCGTCACGCCCTGGCCGCCCCGCTCGACCAGCCACGTGTACTTGTAGGTCGCCGAGCCGGTGATCGCGATCGCATCGCAGTCCGGCGACACGGCGGTCTCTTGCGGATAAATCAGCTTGCTGATTTTTCGATAGTTCCAGCGCCAGGCGACCACACCGGTTTCGTCGATGACTTCGATGACGCCGTTCTGATCGACGACGCTGCAGCGTCCGAATTCATGAGCGGTGAGAAACCTGCCGCCCCTGGTCAGCGTTTTGGTCCACGCCGGCTCCAGGTAATTCTGCGCTTCGGCAACCGTTGCAAAAGCGAGCACTCCGACCAACACCAACGAGAAGGCTTTGGCCATGCCCTCCCCGGAGCAATTGATCTGCCAGCGAAACTAGCGAGATTTGCGCCCGAATCGAGGTGTGTAATCCGGGTTATGCACTAATTACGTTTCTCGCCTTTCAAGAATTTCATGGCAGGGCCATCGAGATGTATTTCACGTCGAGGAATTCGTCGAGGCCCCAGGGGCCGCCCTCGCGGCCGATGCCCGAAAACTTCACGCCGCCAAACGGCGCATGCGGCACGGCGGGGATGCCGTCGTTGACGCCGACGATGCCGAACTCGAGCTGCTCGGCGATGCGAAACGCGCGCCCGAGATCGCGGGTCCACACATAGGCGGCAAGCCCGTACGGCGTCGCGTTGGCGGCGCGGATGATTTCCGCTTCGTCGGTAAAGCCCACGAGCGGCGCGACGGGCCCGAAGGTTTCCTCTTCGAGGATGCGCATGCCCTTCTTGACGCCCACCAGCAGCGTGGGCTCGAAGAACAAACCTTCCTTCGGATGTCCGCCAACGACGGCGCTGGCGCCCTTGCCGAGGGCGTCTTCAACATGCGAGGCGACCTTGTCGAGGCCCTGCTGGTCCACGAGCGGGCCCACCTGCGTCTGATCGCTCATCGGATCGCCGACGCGCAGCTTGCGAACGCCGTCGGCCATTTGCTCGGTGAACGCGGACTGGACCCTGTCGTGCACGTAGATGCGGTTCGCGCACACGCAGGTCTGGCCCGCGTTGCGGAACTTCGACGCCATCACCTGCTGCACCGCGGCGGGGATGTCCGCGTCATCGCAGATGATGAACGGCGCGTGGCCGCCGAGCTCGAGCGACACGCGCTTCACGGTTCGCGCGGCCTTCTCGTACAGCTTGATGCCGATCTCGGTGCTGCCGGTGAACGTGAGCTTGCGGACGCGCGCATCGTCGAAGAACACGTCGGAGAACGCGGCCGGGTTCGACGTGGTCACGACCTGGAACACGTCGGGCGGGCCGCCGGCCTTGACCCACAGTTCTTCGAGTCGAATCGCGGTGAGCGGCGACTGCTCCGCCGGCTTGAGCACGACGGTGCATCCGGCCGCGAGCGCGGGCGCGACCTTGCGCGTCACCATGGCCGCGGGAAAATTCCACGGCGTGACGGCGTACACCGGGCCCACCGGCTGCCTGGTCGCGAGCAGGCGCTTGTTGTTCGCATGCGTCGGCACGATTTCGCCGTAGGCGCGCTTGGCTTCCTCGGCGTACCACTCGACGAATGCCGCGGCGTACTTCACCTCGCCGCGTGATTCGGTGATGGGCTTGCCCATCTCCTGCGTCATGAGGCGCGCCAGCGTCGCTTCGTCGCCGAGGATCTGCTCGTACCACTTGCGCAGGATCGCGGAGCGCTCGAATCCGGTCTTCGCTTTCCAGGATGCAAATGCCGCGACCGATTTCTCGATCGCCTGTTTCGCGTCGTCGACGCTGGCGTCCGGCGCCCGGTCGAGGACGGCGCTCGTCGCAGGATTGATGATGTCGAAGGATTTCATGACGGCCTCGCTGCTATCGGCATCGTACATCGTTTGAGTTGCACGACGAATGTGCGGAATAACACCACGCCGGTCCAACCGGCGTGGTAGATTCACTGCCCCTGGCAGTGCGCCCTGTCCGGCCCCCGAAACGCAACTCGGCAATTCCTTGGAGGGCTTTATGCAAAAAACTACGCGTCGGCATCTCTTGCAGGTGGCGGCCGCGGGCGGCGCAACCGCAGTCGGACTAGGTACTGTTCTGGGCGCCGGTGGACCACAACCCAGTCAGGGCGACGAGCACGCCGGTCACCAGGATCAGGGCGACCACGATCGGCGGAACAATCACACCGTGAGCTTCGGCAACTGGAGCCCGTCAACGGCAAACCCGCTCGACAGGATGACCGGGGATCCGAATCCGAGGACGCGGAACGGCCATTTCCTGATCCCGAGTCCCGTTCGTGTCCACGCGGGCGACACGGTGAGCTTCATCATCTCGGGGTTCCACAATCTCCTCGTCTATGGCCCCGACACGCAGCCGAGCGACATCGACCGCACGAAACTGCTGATCTCGCCGCCCATGACCTTTCCGCCGCTGATCAACGATCCGAACCATCGCGTGTATCGCGGCAATGATCCGCGCGCCACTCCGACCGTCCAGGATCGCGTCGAGGTCGTCGCCTTCAACGAGCAGGGACGGTATCTGGTGATGTGCGGCGTGTTGCCGCACTTCTTCGATGCCGCGTCAGGGGATTTCGTGATGTTTGGTTACGTGGAGGTCAACGGCTAGATCGTTCTCACGAATTCGGTCGCAGCGAGCGCCGCGCTGCACCGCACTTCGTCAGCGCACTTCGTCAGCGCACTGCGTCCTGCAGCAGCTGCCAGAGCTGCCGGACGTGCTCACGCTCGGTGAGCTCGGTCCCAATCGATACGCGAACAACCCAACGCCCATCGAGCACAGCAGGTGTGACGTACGCCTCGCCTGACTGATTCACTCGCGCCGCCCAATCCAGCGTGTGTTTGTCGAGAGCGTCGCCGGTGAGGCCGGCGGGTTCGTGACGAATGCACAGCGTCTGCAACGGCACCGGGGCCAGCACCGTCCAGTTCGGTGTCTTTCCTATTTCCGCTGCGAGCCATTTCGCGTTTTCCATGTCGCGGCGCAGCCGCGCCTGCAGACCCTCGACACCCTGCTCGCGAATCAGGAACCACAACTTGAGCGCGCGGAAACGGCGGCCGAGCGGGAGTCCCCAATCGCGATAATTCTTCACGCGGCCATCGGCCGCGGTCTTCAAATAGCTCGGATTGGTGGACATCACGCGCACGAGATGCTCGGGATCGCGCACGAAGTAGAGCGTGCAGTCGAACACGGCGCCGAGCCACTTGTGCGGGTTGACGATCAGCGAATCGGCGAGCTCGACGCCCTGCCACATCCAGCGGCACTCGGGCAGGATCATCGCCGAGCCGGCCATCGCCGCATCGACGTGCAGCCACATGTTGTGCGCCGCCGCGACGCGAGCAATCGCTTCGACCGGATCGAGCGCCGTCGAGGTGGTCGTGCCGGTGGTCGCAACCACGGCACACGGCACGCGGCCCTCGCGCAGATCCTCGCCGACCATGCTCTCGAGGGATTCGGCGCGCATCGCGTGCGAGCCTTCGTGGGGGACGACGCGAACGTTGGTCTTGCCGAAGCCGGCGAGCAGCGCCGCCTTCTCGACCGAGCTGTGACTGTGCGCGGACGCATACACGACCAGCGGCTTCTCTTCGTGCTGCAATCCACCGCGTGCGAGGCTGTATTGCGACGCGCGCTCTCGTGCGCACAGCAGCGCGACCAGCGAGCTCGTGGACGCCGTGTCGTTGATCACGCCGCTCCACGCCTCGGACAGGCCAAGCATCTGGCGCATCCAGTCGGTGACGACCTCTTCGACCTCGGTGAGCGCGGGACATGACTGCCACGCCAGGCCATTCACGCCGAGGCCGGTGCTGACGTAATCGCCCAGCACGCTCGAGAACAGCGCGTTCGACGGGAAGTATCCGAAGAAACGCGGGTGCTGCCACGCCGTCACGCCTGGCATGACGACGCGATCGAGGTCGGCGAGAATGGCGTCGAAGGATTCGGGCTGCTGCGGAGGAGAAGCCGGCAGCATCGCCTTGATGTCGCCCGGCGCGGTCTTCGCCATGACCGGGCGCGCTTCGATGCCGGCGCGGTAATCCGCGATCCAGTCGATGATCCGGTAGCCGGCCTTGCGGAATTCGTCGCTATTCAAACTTGACCCGAATCAAATCGAGGACCTGGCGGACGACATCATCGATCGGCATGCTGGTGGTGTCGATGTAAACCGCGTCCTTCGCGATCTGCAGCGGCGCGACCGACCGTGTTGAATCGGACTTATCACGCGCCACCAGCTCGCTCTGCACGTTGGCCAGACTGCCCTGGCCGCCGCTATGCGCGGGATCGGCGGCCCTGCGCCGCGCCCGCTCTTCCGCGGTGGCATCGATATACAACTTCAAGTCGGCGTCTGGAAAGACGACCGTTCCGATATCGCGGCCTTCCATGACGACGGCGCCGTCCGCGCCCATGGCGCGCTGCTGGCCGACGAGCACTTCGCGCACGTGCGGCAGGCGCGCCACCGAGGCCGCGGCCTTGTCCATTTCGGGCGTGCGGATGGCGCGCGTGACATCGTGGTTGTCGATGGTGATCGCGCCATCCAGTTGCTGGTAGCGCGCGCGTCGCGCCAGCGCCGACACCACCGCATCGTCATCGAGCGGCAGGCCTTCCTGCGCCGCCTTCCACGCGACCGCGCGATACATCGCGCCGGTGTCGACGTGCTTGTAGCCAAGCTTCTCGGCGAGCGTGCGCGCCACGGTTCCCTTGCCCGCCCCGGACGGGCCATCGATGGCAATAACGAGCCGCTTCACAGACGTTCAGTGTACCATCCGAAGGTGCCTCTGACCCGCCGCAGCAGAGCGGCGCTCGTCCTTGTTCTCCTCGCCGGCCTGTTCTTTTTCGTCGCGCTTCCCTACCTGGACGCGCTCGGCTTCATCATTCGCGCGGCCGATCTTCCGGGCACGCCCGCAACGGTCGCGGCGTGGCGGGCGAATGCGTTCACGCGCGATGCCGAGATCACGGTGCCGACACGCGGCGGCGGCATCCCTGGCCGCTTCTTCCGCCCGTCGCGGCAGACACGACGGACGCTGGTCCTGATTCCGGGCGTGCATCGCGACGGCATCAACGAATCGCGCCTCGTCGGCCTGGCGGAGGATCTTGCCGCCACCGGCTACGGCGTCCTGACGGTGGCCGCACCCGATCTGCAGCGCTTCAAGATCACACCCGAGGTCACCGACACCATCGAGGACGCCGTGAAGTGGGCGAGCGAGCAGCCGCAGTTTCGCACCGACGGCAGGATCGGCATCGTCGGAATCAGTTTTTCGGGCGGCCTGGCGATCGTCGCCGCGGGCCGCGACTCGATCAAGGAACGCGTGGCGTTCGTGATGTCGTTCGGCGGCCACGGCGATCTCTCGCGCGCGATGCATTACCTGACCACCGGTGAAGTGCTGGGCGATCTCGAAAAGGCGAAGAAGAGCTCCGCCGTGCTCGGCGCCGATCATGTCGGCGTGCATCCGCCGCATGATTACGGTCTCGCCGTGACGCTGCTGAATCTTTGCGATCGGGTCGTGCCCGCCGACCAAGTCGGGCCGTTGTCCAAGGGCATCGACGATTTCCTGCTTGCCTCGTCGCTGGCCGTAACGGATCCGCCAAAGGCCATTCCCGTGTTCGAGGCGGCGAAGAAATACCAGGAGACGCTGCCGGAGCCGTCACGCACCTACATGCAGTACGTGAACGATCGCGCCGTCGACAAGCTCGGACCAATCCTCTCGCCCGTTGCCGATGCGCTCAAAGATCACCCGGCGATGCCATCGCTCTCGCCCGAGCGCGCCGTGCCGCCGATCGCGCCGATCTTTCTGCTCCACGGCGTCGACGATAGCGTGATCCCGTCCGTCGAGACGGTATTGCTGGCCGAACATCTCAAAGGCAAGGCGCGCGTCTACGGCTTGCTGAGCGGTTTGATCACGCACGCCGAAGTGAATCGCACCGCGACATCGACTGAAGTCTGGCGGCTCGCGAGTTTCTGGCGCGCGATCATGAAATACTGAGGACTTGAGGTCTTGAGGTCCTGAGGTCTTGATCCGATTACAAAAGATTCTGTCCGCCGCCGGCGTCGCATCACGACGTGCTTCCGAACAAATGATTCTCGACGGGCGCGTGATGGTGAACGGCGAGACCGTGCGCGAGCTCGGCACAAAGGCCGATCCGTCGAAGGACGCGATCAAGGTCGATGGCCGCCGCATCAAGACCGACATCACCCATCGCTACATCGTCCTCTACAAACCGAAGGGCTACGTGACGACGAGAAGCGATCCGGAAGGCCGCAGGACGGTGATGGATCTGATCGGCGAAGGCGCATACATCTATCCGGTCGGCCGGCTCGATTACGACTCCGAAGGCCTGCTGTTGATGATGACCGACGGCGATCTCGCCGCGCGGCTGATGCATCCGCGCCATGAAGTGGACAAGGTCTACGAGGTGATCGTGATGGGCACGCCCGACCCGCGCGCGGTCGAGAAACTGCGCAAGGGCGTCTTCATCGAAGGCGGACGGACCTCTCCGGCCGACGTCCATGTGGGCACGACCGTCAAGGGCGCCCGCCCGACCTCGAAGCTGACGATCACCATCCGCGAGGGCCGCAACCGCCAGATCCGCAAGATGTGCAGCGCGGTGGGCCTGCCGGTCCGGGATTTACGCCGGATTCGCATGGGTCCGATCGGATTGGGCCGCCTCAAACCTGGGCAGTGGCGCGATCTGACGCCCGAGGAAGTGCGCCGCCTCAAGGCCACCGGTTAACCGCCGGTTCCCTCGAAGAATTCGAAGACCATTGGTGACCCCTGCCGCGTGAAAAATCGAATATGATGGCGCGATCGAATCGGGAAGGATTCGGTCGAGTCGACGCATTTCCCAGTTTTTAGGAGCAAAAACGCATGAAGCGCATCGCAATTCGGGTCGTGCCCGCACTGGTGCTGCTCGTCGCGGTCTACGCGTGGGTCGCGCCACTCGTGTCCGGACAGGCCAGCGGGATGCCGAGCACCAAGAACGGCGAGTGGCCGATGTACACCGCGGACCTCCGCGGATCGAAGTACTCACCGCTCGATCAAATCAATGGCACCAACTTCAGCAAGCTCGAAGTCGCGTGGCGACTGAAGACCGACAACTTCGGCCCGCGTCCCGAAACCAAGCTCGAAGGCACGCCCATCATGGTGAAGGACAGCGCCGGCACGCCGCGCATGTTCGCCACCGCGGGCACCCGTCGCGCTGTGGTCGCGCTGAACCCGGCGACCGGCGAGATCAAGTGGACCTACAGCCTGGATGAAGGCGAGCGCGCCACGCGCTGGGCGCCGCGCCAGCTGTCGGGCCGCGGCCTCTCGTACTGGACGGACGGCAAGGGCGACGATCGCGTCATCTACGTCACCACCGGCTACCAGCTGGTCTCGCTCAATGCGAAGACCGGCCAGCCCGTGGCCGGCTTCGGACGCAACGGCATCGTTGATCTGAAGCAGGGCATCATGATCAACGGCAAGCAGGCGGACCTCGAGAAGTCGGAAATCGGCTTGCACTCGACGCCGACCGTCGTGAACGACACGATTCTCGTCGGCTCGTCGATGTTCGAAGGCCTCGGCTACGAATACGCCACCAACGTGCAGGGCCAGGCCCGCGCGTTCGACGCCAAGACCGGCAAGCTCCTGTGGGCGTTCCACGGTATCCCGCGCCGCGGCGAGTTCGGCTTCGACACGTGGAAGAACGAGTCGGCCGGCTACACCGGCAACAACGGCGTGTGGACGCAGATCACCGCCGACCCGGAGCTGGGCATCGTCTATCTGCCCGTCGAGACGCCGACCATCGACGAGTACGGCGGCAACCGTCCCGGCGACAACCTGTTTGCCGAATCGCTCGTCGCGGTCGATCTGAAGACCGGCGTGCGCAAGTGGCACTTCCAGTTCGTGCATCACCCGCTGTGGGACCACGACATGTCGTCGGCGCCGCTCCTGATCGACACCACGATCGAGGGCAAGCCGCGCAAGGTCGTGTGCTCGCCGTCGAAGCAGGGCTGGCTCTACTGCTTCGATCGCGCCACCGGCGTGCCGATCTGGCCGATCGAAGAACGCCCCGTGCCGCAGACGACGATGAAGCACGAGCAGACGTCGCCGACGCAGCCGTTCGTCACCAAGCCCGTGCCGTACGCGCGCATCTACATCAAGGAGAGCGACCTCATCGACTTCACGCCGGAGCTGCGCAAGCAGGCCCTCGCGAACCTGAAGTTCTTCCGCTGGGAGCAGTCGCCGTACGTTCCGCCGGTGGGTCCTGAGTCGAAGCTGCTCGGCTCGATCAACATCGGCAACACCGCCGGCGGCACGAACTGGCCGGGCGCGGGCTTCGACGTCGAGACCGGCATCTTCTATTCGCAGGCCGGCATGACCAACGTCACCGCGGGTCACTACAGCGAAGAGGAATTCGCGAAGGTGACGCCCGAGAACAAGGGCAACCGCACGCCGCGTTGGGAAGCGGAACCCGACTACGGCCGTCCGCGTCCCGCTCCGGCTCCGGGCGCTGCGCCGGCGGCTGGCGGCGGCATCAACTTCCCCGGTGGCGAAGGCCGCCGCAAGCTCGGTGAGGGTCTCGAAGGCCTGCCGATCGTGAAGCCGCCCTACGGTGTGATCTCGGCGATCGATCTGAAGAACCCGGACAAGCTCCTGTTCCAGGTTCCCCACGGTGATACGCCGGACAACATCAAGAACCATCCGCTGCTCAAGGGCATGAACATCCCGAAGACCGGCCAGAGCGGCAGCGTGGGCGTGCTGATCACCAAGACCTTCGTGGCCTCGGGCGATCCCGGCATCACGACCGTGAACGGCGTGCGCGGCGCCTCGCTGCGCGCGTATGACAAGCAGACCGGCGCACAGCTCGGCGAAGTCCGCGTGCCGGCGCCGATCCTCGGCATGCCGATGACCTACATGGTCGACGGCCGCCAGTACATCGTGGTGGGCGTGAGCGGCGGCAACTACACGGGCGAGTACATCGCGTTCCGGTTGCCGCAGAGCGAACTGCCGCGCACGAACACGGCGCCGCGCCAGTAGCAAAAGCGCGCAGCCCAGCCATTCGAAAGGGGGCGGACTCGAAAGAGTCCGTCCCTTTTTGTTTTTGTTCTACACTTTTTTCATGAGCTGCGAAGCTCGGCCGTCGCATGCGGGATAAGTCTCCCTCCCCGCTGGCTAAACTGGGTCTGGCCCTCGCTGCGATTGCGGCTGCCGTCCTGCTGCGTCAATTGCTGAAGCCCTGGCTCGGCACGACGTTCCCGCTGGCGACGATGTTCACGGCGGTCGCGTTCGTGGTGTGGAAGGCCGGCTGGGCTCCGGCGCTCGGCACCATCGTCGGCGGTTGGATCGCGGTCGGGCTCGTCTTCCGCGGAGGCCTGTCTTACTTTGGCGGGCTGACCATCAACGAGATCGTCGGCTTCCTCACCTACCTGCTCGCGACGATTCCGATCATCGTGCTCGGCGAAGCGATGCACCGGGCGCACCGGGATCTCGAGACGCGTCAGCAAGAGCTGTCGACGACCAACCTCGCGCTCGAGAGCAAGATCGAAGCGCAGTCCTTGCTCGCGGCGATCGTCGCCTCGTCGGAAGACGCGATCCTCAGCAAGACGCTCGACGGCGTGATCACGTCATGGAACCGGGGCGCGGAACGGCTGTTCGGATGGACGGCGGCCGAGGCGATCGGCCAGTCGATTCACCTGATCGTGCCGCCCGAGCTGCGCGAGCAGGAGCAGGACATCCTCGCGCGCCTGCGCCGCGGCGAGCGCATCGAGCATCTCGACGTGGAGCGCCGGCGCAAGGACGGATCGCGCGTGCACGTATCGGTGATGATCTCGCCCGTTTACGATCGCCACGGGCACATCATCGGCGCCTCCAAGACGGCGCGCGACATCACGTCCCGCAAGGCGTGGGAGGCGCAGCTGCAGCGGAGCGAGGAAGCGCTGCGCGAGCAGCGCGACGTGATGCAGCTGGCGATGAGCACCGCGAAGATGGGCGCGTGGACGCGGGACCTCGTGCTCGACACGGTGTGGTGGAGCCCGGAGTTCGCCGAACTGTTCGGAATGTCGCCGGACGACACGAACTACGATCGCGAGCGTCTGTTCGCGTTCCTCAAGCTCGAGGATCGCGATCGACTGCGGCGCATTGTCGAGACTGCGCTGCGCGACCACAAGGACTACGCGGTCGATTTCGAATTCCAGCACGGGCGGACCGGCGAATGGCGATGGATGGAAGCGCGCGGCCGCGCCGAGTACGCCGCCGACGGCAAGCCGGTCAGACTGTACGGCCTGGCGATCGACATCACCGAGCGTCGCCGGGCGGTGGAAGCGCTGCAGGAGGCAGATCGCCGCAAGGATGAATTCCTGGCCACGCTCGCGCACGAGCTGCGCAATCCGCTCGCGCCGATCAGCTCGGGGCTGCACATCCTCCGATCCGCGACAGACGAGGGCCACCGCACGATTGCGCTCGACATCATGGAGCGGCAAGTCAGCCAGATGGTGCGCCTGGTCGACGACCTCCTCGACGTGGCGCGGATCACGACCGGGAAGGTCGAAGTCCGCACGGAGACCGTCGATCTCGCCGCCGTCATCAAGGACGCGATCGAGACCAGCCAGCCGCTGCTCACCGAGCGGGGCCAGCCGTTCAGCGTGGTGTCGCCGCCGCAACCGGTATTCGTCAACGGCGATCGCACGCGCCTCGCACAGGTGTTCGCCAACCTGATGAACAACAGCGCGAAGTACAGCGAAGCCGGACAACCGGTGTCGATCACGTACGGGCGCGAGGGTAACGACGCGGTAGTGCGCGTCAAGGACACGGGCATGGGCATCCACCCGGAAATGCTGCCGCGCGTCTTCGACATGTTCCGCCAGGCGGATCGCACCGGCGGTCGATCGCGCGGCGGCCTCGGCATCGGGTTGTCGCTCGTGAAGCGAATCGTCGACATGCACGGCGGCAGCGTCACCGCCAACAGCGAGGGGCTGGGCCTGGGCAGCGAATTCGTGGTCCGCATTCCCGCCGTCGAGGGTCCCCGGCGCGACGTGCACGAGGATCGGAGCGCCGCCACCGACGGCGCGCCGGCACGCCGCCGGGTCCTGGTGGTCGACGACAATGCCGACGCGGCGGAGTCGCTGGCCGCGTACTTATCGATCAGCGGTCACGAGACGCGCATGGCCCACGATGGTCCAGAGGCGCTGCAGCAGGCCGAGCGCTTCCATCCCGACATCGTGTTCCTGGACATCGGCATGCCGACGTTAGACGGTCACGAAACGGCGAAGCTGATTCGCAAGCAGCCGTGGGGCAAGGACATGGTGCTGGTCGCGCTGACGGGATGGGGGCAGCACGAGGATCGCCGCCGATCGAAGGACGCGGGCTTCAACCATCACCTGGTGAAGCCCGCCGATCCGGTGGTCGTCGAAAAACTGCTGGCGTCGATTTAAGGAAGTGACTGCGGCGCGGCGAGCACCGGCGCGTTGCGCACCGGTCCGTTCACGGCCGGGGCGGCGGCGGGCGCAGCCGCGGCCGCGGGCGCCTCACCAGGCGTGCGATGCGACCCTTCCTGCACTTCGTTGAAGATCTGCTCGAGGTCGCCGAACGCATCGCCGCTCGTCGGCGGCACGCTCTTCACCACTGGACGCGCGCTCGGGCGCGGGCCCGACTTCGGACGCGGCGTCGGCGCCGGCTCGTGGTATCCGTGCACGGATTCATCGAAGCCGTGCATCACGAGACGCGATTTCTCGCGCCGCGACCAGATCGATAACACGAGGCCGAGCACGAACCATGCGACC
>Ga0111539_10009325_pt1 | contig 12396 bp, 8 predicted proteins | sample RhiMethybrSRZTD1_FD_79667 | JGI IMG/M metagenome (GOLD analysis project Ga0111539, IMG submission 79667) | Populus rhizosphere microbial communities from Tennessee, USA - Rhizosphere MetaG P. TD hybrid SRZTD1 (version 2) (version 2) | ecosystem: Host-associated > Plants > Roots > Rhizosphere >...
CCAACTGCCAACTGCCAACTCCCAACGGCAGCGATGGCGGCCCCGAAACATTGGGAGTTGGGAATTGGGAGTTCATGATTTTTGCTCCTCGATCACCTGCTTGAGGTGATCCGGGATCGGCGGGATCGGAATGCGCCCGATCTCCATCACATCACCTGGTCCCTGCCTGACCGCGACGTTGATCGTGCTGAACTCGGTGACCTTGTCCGGGTAGTCTTCCCGGAAATGACCACCGCGGCTTTCCTTGCGCTCGATCGCCGAGCGCGCGACCGCCTCGGACACCGTGAGCAGGTTGCGCAGGTCGAGCGCCGTGTGCCAGCCGGCGTGATACTCCCGGTGACCGGCGACACCGACGCGCGCTGCCCGGTCCTTGAACTGCGCGATGCACTTGAGCGCTTCCCGCATCTCGCTCTCGGTGCGCACAATCCCCACGAGCGCCTGCATCGTCTCCTGCAGATCGGATTGCACCTTGTACGGGTTCTCGCCGCCGGCGCCACGCTCGAACGGCACGAGCGACGCGCCCATCGCGCGCTCGACCAGCTCATCATCCACACGGGGAACGGGGTGCTCCTTCGCCCACGTGGCCGCATACTCGCCGGCACGTTTGCCGAAGACGATCAGATCGGAGAGTGAATTGCCGCCGAGACGATTGGCGCCGTTGATGCCCGATGCGCATTCGCCCGCGGCGAACAGTCCCGGGATCGTCGACATCTGCGTGTCGGCGTCGACGCGAACGCCACCCATCACGTAATGCGTCGTGGGCCCGACCTCCATCGGCTCCTTTGTGATGTCGAGGTCGGCCAGCTCCTTGAACTGGTGATACATGCTCGGGAGCTTGCGCTTGATGTGCGCCTCGGAGTCCTTGAGCTTCTCCTTGATCCACGCGATGTCGAGGAACACGCCACCGTGCGGCGATCCGCGACCGGCTTTGACCTCGCGGTTGATGCAGCGCGCGACGTGATCGCGGGTGAGCAGCTCGGGCGGACGACGGGCGCTCTTGTCGCCCTGGGTATAGCGCCAACCTTCTTCCGCGTCAGATGCCGTTTGCGGCTTGTAGTTGTCCGGGATGTCGTCGAACATGAACCGGCGTCCCTCGCTGTTCTTGAGGACGCCACCCTCGCCGCGCACACCCTCGGTGACGAGAATCCCGCGCACGCTCGGCGGCCAAACCATCCCGGTCGGATGGAACTGGATGAACTCCATGTCGATCAGCTCGGCCCCGGCGCGATAGGCCAGCGCGTGGCCATCACCAGTGCCTTCCCAGCTGTTACTGGTGATCTTGTAGGCGCGTCCGAGGCCGCCGGTTGCGAGCACAATCGCTTTCGCGTTGAAGACGTGGAAGCGTCCACGCTCGCGGTCGTAGGCGAGCACGCCGGCCGCGCGACCGTTGTCCAGGATCAGGTCGATGACCGTGTGCTCCATGTGCACGGTCATCCCCGTATAGACGGCATGATCCTGCAGCGTGCGAATCAGCTCCAGGCCGGTCCGGTCGCCGACGTGCGCCAGTCGCGGATAGCGGTGACCACCGAAGTTGCGCTGGTTGATGCGGCCATCCGGCGTGCGATCGAACACCGCGCCCCAGCCTTCCAGCTCGCGCACACGGTCGGGCGCTTCCTTGGCGTGCAACTCCGCCATCCGCCAGTTGTTCACGTACTGGCCGCCGCGCATCGTGTCGGCAAAGTGCACGCGCCAGCTGTCGCGGTCATCGTTATTGGCCATGGCCGCGGCCATACCGCCTTCGGCCATGACCGTGTGCGCCTTTCCGAGGAGCGACTTGCAGATGAGGCCGACCGACACGCCGCTCGACGCCGCTTCGATGGCCGCGCGCAGTCCGGCGCCGCCGGCGCCGATGATGAGGACGTCGTAGCTGTAACTCTGATACGCCGCCATCAGAAGAGCCTCGTGTCAGTGATGATGCCCATCGAGCAGAGACGGACATACACGTCCGACAGCGCAACCGAGAAGAGGCTCATCCAGGCAAACATCATGTGGCGGCCGTTGAGCGCGCTCGAGCAGTTGTAGCAGGTGTGCCGCATCGGCGACTTCGACACTTCGTCCTTCAGACCGCCCGCCATATGGCGAATCGAGTGGCACCCGAGCGTGTAGCAGCTGAGGAGCACGACGTTCACCGCGAGGACCAACGTTCCGACGCCGACTCCGAACTCCTGCTGGCCCGTGGCCGGATTCGTGAACCACAGCGCCAGCCACACGTCGTAGGACAGAATCAGCAGAAAAATGCAGGCGATGTATGCGAAGTAGCGATGCACGTTCTGAAGGATGAGCGGGAGCGTCCGCTCACCCCAGTAGCTGTGACGAGGCTCACCCACCGTGCACGACACCGGGTCCATCCAGAACGCCTTGTAGTAGGCACCTCGGTAGTAATAGCAAGTGAAGCGAAACAGACCGGGGAACGGCAGGATCAGCAGCGCCGGCGAGAACGGCGCGAGCGCCGGCCACCAATCCGGTTTCGGTCCGAACAACGCGTGGTGAGAGGATCCCCACAGCTCGGGCGAGTAGAACGGGGAAAGATACGGGCCGTAGGTGTAGTGCGCGTTCTGGAACGCCGCCCACGTCGCATACACAACAAAGCCGCCGAAGACCGTGAACACGATCATCGGTTCGACCCACCACCAGTCGCGCCGGCGGGTCTCTCCAAACTCCCGCGGCACGATCTTGACGGGCACTGCCTCCATCAACTGCCTCCGAATGGGACGAAATACAAGTGGCACACTTACACCTCGAACTCGCTTGTGTTGGCGGTATTCAACACGAAAGGTTCATTCGGGAACAAGCGGTGTATCACCGCGTGCGGGACCCTGAAGAAGCAAACACAAGCGAGCAAGCAAATTAATACGTTACACCAGCTAGCTCTGGCGTGACGCCTCCTGCGGCTGAAAAGCTCGTAGTGTTCTCTGTTCGAGGTTCATTGTTCCGTGTTCCGGGCGTCCAGGGCACGCATCACCACGAGCCCATGAACCGCGAACGCAGAACTCGGAACCCTGAACCGGAACTCTGAACACGAACCCGGAACGTGGAACCAGGAACATGGAACTGCTGGCGCTTGGTTATGGCAGCGCGGCAATCGCTGCCTGTGCGCATTCATTCGCGACGGTCACATACCTCTGCACGGCGTCGGTGCCGATGACGTATGGATGCGGGCTTCCGGGCTTCCTCTGTGCCAGCGCCGGGATCTTGGTCTTGGTGCCGTCGAAATCCGTGTGATTCGCAAAGAGCACATCGGCGCCCGCCTTGGCGACGATCTCGTGGAACCGCGTGGCGGACGCGGCGTACATTTGCAGCCGCGCTTTGTCGGGCCCGAAGTTGAACGCCGTGCCACCCCACTCCGCCGCGATGTGTCGCTGGCCGTTGTCAAATACAGGCACGATCGTCGAGACGGTCCCCGGCGTGTGGCCAGGCGTCAAATAGAAGGTCAACGTCGTATCGCCGAGCGTCAGCTTCTGGCCATCGGTGACGATCATGTCGCGCTTCGGTTTCCACGGCGGATTCTGCTGCTCGACCATGTCCCAATCGGCCGCCGACATGAGGATGCGCGAGCCGTACTTCTCCTGCAGGAACTTCGCGCCACCGGCGTGATCGAGGTGGCCATGGCTGATGAGCACGTACTTGATGTCGGCCGGGTTGAGTCCGAGCTTCTTCAGGCCGCCATCGACTTCGTCTTCGACCGAGTAGTCGTAGATGGCGTCGATCAGGACGATCCCTTGCGATGTGGTGATCGCCCAGGCCGAGTACTCGGTCATGCCGACGAAGTACATGTTGTCGAAGACCTTGACGGGTTCGGCGTGCCACGTCTCACGCGCTGGCGGCGGGGGTGGACCGCCTCCTCGACGACCAGCGCCACCGGCTGCGGCACGGCCTGCTCCACCACCGCGCGGCGCGCCGATCGTACGCGCCTCCGAGCACGTGCGATCGAAGAGGCCGGTGTGATCGCTGCGCGCTGCCACCTTTGCCGCCGCGATGTGCTTCTCCACGTCCGCGGGCGCCTGCGCTGCTGCAGCAGCGACTCCGACCACACCAGCGAGTGCGAACGTCGTGAGCAACTTGGTCACGGGAAGTCCTCCTTGCACGTCGAACCGGAACCCCGAACCGCGAACTCTGAACCTCGAACCTGAACTCAGAACACGAACCTGAAACCAGAAACACGGAACCTGGAAGTGCTATTTGCGTTTCGGCTTGTAAACGTGGGTACTCTGACCGAAGAACACTTCGGCACTCTCCATCACGGACTCAGACAACGTCGGATGCGGGTGGATCACGAGCTTCACGTCTTCCGCGGTCGCGCCCATTTCAATTGCCAGCGCCCCTTCCGCGATCAACTCCCCCGCTCCCGAACCCGCGATGCCGACGCCGAGCACGCGCCCGGTCTTCGGTTCGAGCACGAGCTTCGTCAACCCCTCGGGGCGGTCCACCGTGATCGCGCGGCTCAACGCGCCCCATGGGAATTTGGCCACCTCGATCTCGATGCCTTCGGCCTGGGCCTGTGACTCGGTCAACCCGCACCAGGCGATTTCCGGATCGGTGAAGACCACGGCAGGAATCGCCTGCGGTTCGAAGACCGCCTTGTGGCCCGCGATCGCTTCGACTGCAACACGCGCTTCGTGCGATGCCTTGTGCGCCAACATCGGCTCGCCTGCTACGTCGCCGATGGCGAAGATGCTGCGCTCGGCAGTCCGGCGCTGCGGGTCGGTCTCGATGAATCCCTTCGCGTCGACTTTCACTGCTGTCGTCTCGAGTCCCGGGATCTTCGAGTTCGGACGCCGGCCGACGGCGACGAGGACGCGATCGAACAGTTGCTCCTTTTCGGCGACGTCTCCCTCGAAGGTGACGCGGATGCCGGCGCCGTCTTCCACGACCTTCACCACTTTCGTATTCAGCATGATGGCCGCGAACAGCTTCTTGAGGCGCTTCTCGAGCACGCCCACCAGATCGCGATCGGCGCCGGGCAGCAGACCCGACGTCATCTCGACAACCGAAACCTTGCTGCCCAGGGTCGCATATACGGATCCGAGTTCGAGGCCGATGTAGCCGCCACCGATCACGAGCAGCGACTTCGGAACATCGGGAAGCTCGAGACCCGATGTCGAGTCCATCATGCGCGGGCTGTCGATCGACAGCGACGGTATCCGCGTCGGATGTGAGCCCGTCGCCAGAATGAGATGTTCGAACTGCAACTCGGTCGTTCCGCCGGCGCCGGCGACGGTGAGGGATCTCGGGCCCGTCAGCGTCGCGCGCCCTTGCAGGAACTTCACCTTGCGAAGCCTCGCCACAGTGCCGACGCCGGACGTGAGCTTGTCAACGACGCCCTGCTTGTAAGAGCGGAGCTTGTCGACGTCGATCGTGGGCTCAGCGAAGCTGACGCCCCAGTTGCCGGCATGCTTCGCCTCGTCGATCACCTTGGCGACGTGGAGCAGCGCTTTCGATGGGATGCACCCGCGATAGAGGCACACGCCTCCGGGATTCTTTTCCTCATCGATGAGGGCCACCTGCATGCCAAGGTCAGCCGCATAAAAGGCCGCCGCATACCCCCCAGGGCCCGCGCCCAGTACCGCTACTTGCGTAGATTCACTCGCCATTAAAGTGTGACCGTCTCCGTGAACCAGAAAACTCCCAACTTCCAACTACCAACTCCCAATACCGGGACCATTGGGAATTGGGCTTTTTGGGAGTTGGGAATTGACGGGCAATGCAAAAGCATCATCCGACCAGTGAGAGCAGGAAGGGTTGCTCGATTGCTTCGACAACCCAGCGCAGGAAACGCATCGCGTCGGCGCCATCAATCACGCGATGGTCATAGGAAAGTGACAGCGGCAGCATCTGACGCGGTTCCCAGTGTCCGTCCTTCCACACCGGCTCCGTCGTGCCGCGTGAGACGCCGAGAATCGCGACCTCAGGCCAGTTCACGATGGGCGTGAAGTAGGTCCCGCCGATGCCACCAAGGTTCGAGATCGTGATGCCGCCGCCACTCATCTCCTCGAGCGAGAGCTTCTTCTCTCTGGCACGCTCGGCCAGACGCTGCAGCTCGACGGCGATCTCCATGATGTTCTTGGTGTCGGCGTCGCGGATCACCGGAACGAGAAGACCACGCTCGGTATCGACCGCGACACCGACATTCACGTATTTCTTGAACACGATCTCGCCGCGCTCGCCGTCGATCGAGGCGTTGAACTGCGGGAACTTCTTTACAGCCGTCGCCAGCACGCGCACCAGCATCGCCGTAATCGTCAGATTGCCGCCGGCCTTGGCGACGCGTTCCTTGAACTGTTTCCGCAGCTCCTCGAGTGCCCCGACGTCGGCCTTGTCGCACTGCGTGACGTGGGGGATGGTGGTCCAGGCGTAGGTGAGATGCTCGGCGGTCGCGCGCCGGATATTGCTCCACGGCTGCCGCTCGACTTCGCCCCACTTTTGAAAGTCGGGCAACGGCCGCATCGCGCGCGCGACCACGGCTCCGCCTGCGGCGCCGGCCGATCCCACACTGCTCAGGATCCGTCGCGCGTGCTCCTTGACGTCTTCCTGTGTGATGCGTCCGCCCGCGCCGGTTCCCTGCACCGCGTTGACGTCGACGCCGATTTCGCGCGCCAGGCGTCGCACGGCGGGCGACGCAGCAGCGGCCGGTCCGCGCGCTCCTTCCAGCTTGACCGGAGCAGCGGGCTGTACCGCCGCTTCCGGAGCTGACCGAACGGGCATCGGGACGACACGCGTCGGCCCGACTGCAGAAGGTGTCGGTGCGGCGGCTGGCGCTGGCGTTGGGGCTGGCGTTGGAGCTGGCGCCGGTGGCGGAGCCGACGCCGACGGCGGAGCCGACGCAGAGGCCTCGGCCGCTGGCGGTTCGGGCGCGGACTCGGACGGCGCTGCCGAAGACCCGGCAGCCCCTTCCCCTGAAGGGGCGTCGACCGTGAGCACCACCGCGCCCACTTTGACCTTGTCGCCCCTCTTGACCTTGATCTCCTTGACGACGCCGGCCACCGACGATGGCACCTCGATCGTGGCCTTGTCCGTCTCGAGTTCCACTACCGGCTGATCACGGGCAATCGTGTCGCCGACATTGACGAGCACGCGCGTCACGTCGCCGGTGGCAACGTTCTCTCCCAGTTCGGGGATTTTGAACTCTGTCATTCCGTCCGTGCCGTAGGCCGGGTCCTGCTCTATGGACCCGGCGTTCCGGCGGGTCTACAGATCAAGACCCGCCCTACGCTGCAGATTGTCTGCGGCGTCAGGAGATCGCCGGATTCGGCTTCTCCGGGTTGATTCCAAGATCTTTGATCGCTTTCTGAGCAACGGATGCGTCAATCTTTCCGTCGCGTGCCAGCTCGCCAAGTGTCGCAAGGACGATGTGCTTGGCATCCACTTCGAAGAAGTCCCGCAGCGCCGCGCGTCCTTCGCTGCGACCGAATCCGTCGGTACCCAGTGACGCGACGCGCCTGCCGGTCCAGCGATCGATGCTGTCCGGCAGCGCCTTCACGTAGTCGCTGGCGGCAACGATCGATCCCTCAGTCCCGGAAAGACACTGCGTGACGTAGGGCACGCGCGGCTTCTCACCCGGGTGCATGCGATTCCAGCGATCGGTGGCGTGTCCTTCGCGGTACAGCTCCTGGTAGCTGGTTACGCTCCAGACATCGGCGGCAACGCCGTACTTGTCCTCGAGGATCTGCTGCGCCTTCAGCACCTCGTTCAGGATCGCCCCGCTGCCCAGCAATTGCGCTCGCGCCTTTGGCTTCGCTTTCTGAGACGGACGCAGCTTGTACAGCCCCTTCAGGATGCCTTCGCGGGAACCTTCCGGCATCGGCAGCATCTCGTACTGCTCGTTCATCACGGTGATGTAGTAGAAGATGCTGTCGCCGTCCTTGTACATCCGGCGGATGCCGTCTTCGATGATCACCGCGATCTCGAACGCGAACGCCGGGTCGTAGGAAATCAGGTTCGGCACTGCCATCGACAACAGATGGCTGTGCCCGTCCTGGTGCTGCAGCCCCTCACCGGCAAGCGTCGTACGGCCAGCCGTGCCACCGAGCAGGAACCCACGCGTGCGCGTGTCTGCCGCCGCCCACACGAGATCACCCACACGCTGCATACCGAACATCGAGTAGTAGATGAAGAACGGGATCGTATTGATGCCGTGCGTCGCATACGCGCTGCCCGCGGCAATGAACGACGAGATCGATCCAGCCTCGGTAATGCCTTCTTCGAGAATCTGCCCTTCCTTGGCTTCCTTGTAGTAGAGCAGCGTGTCCATGTCGACCGGCTCGTAGAGCTGACCGGCATGCGCATAGATGCCCACCTGCCTGAAGAGCGCCTCCATACCGAAGGTGCGCGCCTCGTCGGGAACGATCGGCACGACGAGCTCGCCAATCTCCTTGTCGCGCAGCATCTTCGCCAGCATCCGCACGAACGCCATCGTCGTCGACGCCTTGCGGCCTTCGCTGCCCGAATGGAATTCCTTGAATAGCTCCGGGAGGCTGTCTGTCTTGAGAGGTTCGAGCTGGACTTTGCGGGAAGGAACGAAGCCGCCGAGCTGCTTGCGCCGCTCCAGCATGTAGGTGACTTCGGGGCTGTTATCGGGTGGCCTGTAGAACGGCGCCTTGGCCACGTCGTCGTCACCGATCGGGATGCCGAACCGGGTTCGAAACGCCTTCAGTTCGTCCTCGTTCATCTTCTTCTGCTGGTGGGTGATGTTCTTGCCTTCACCCGCCTCACCAATCCCGTAGCCCTTGATCGTTCTCGCCAGAATCACTGTCGGCTGGCCCGTTGTTTCAACGGCGGCCTTGTAGGCTGCGTAAACCTTGATGGGATCGTGTCCGCCGAGCGTCAACTTCTTCAGCTGCTCGTCGGACAGATGCTTGACCATGTCGAGCAGCTTCGGGTCGGCACCCCAGAAGTGCTTTCGAACGTACTCGCCGGATTCGACCGCGTACTTCTGATACTCGCCGTCGACGACCTCGCCCATGCGTTTGACCAGCAGGCCGTCGTGATCCTTCTCGAGCAGCGCGTCCCACTCGCAGCCCCAGATGACCTTGATGACGTTCCAGCCTGCGCCGCGGAAGGCGGCCTCGAGTTCCTGGATGATCTGGCCGTTGCCGCGAACGGGACCATCGAGGCGCTGCAGATTGCAATTGATGACGAAGATCAGGTTGTCGAGCTTCTCGCGTGAGGCGAGCGTAATGGCTCCGAGCGATTCGGGCTCGTCGGTCTCGCCGTCGCCGAGGAACGCCCACACCTTCGAGTTCGATCGCTTCTTGAGTCCGCGATCCTCGAGGTAGCGCATGAAGCGCGCCTGGTAGATCGACTTGATTGGACCGAGGCCCATCGACACCGTGGGAAATTCCCAGAAGTCGGGCATCAGCCAGGGATGCGGGTACGAGGAGAGACCGCCGCCCTCCTTCAACTCCCGGCGGAAGTTCGCGAGCTTCTCGGCTGACAGACGCCCTTCGAGAAATGCGCGCGCATAGATCCCGGGCGCCGCGTGCCCCTGGAAGTAGATGATGTCGCCGTCGTGATCCTCGCCCTTGCCCTTGAAGAAATGGTTGAACCCGACCTCGTAGAGTGTGGCCGCTGACGCGTACGTCGAGATGTGGCCGCCAATGCCGTCCTCGAGCTTGTTGGCCTTGACGACCATCGCGAGGGCGTTCCATCGGACGAGGCTCTTGATGCGGCGCTCGATCTCGCGGCTGCCCGGAAACGGTGGCTGATCTGAAGCGGGAATCGTGTTGACGTAAGGCGTATTTGCGGTGAACGGCTGCGTCACGCCGTTCTGGCGCGCGTGAACACCAAGTGCCGCCAACAGGCGGCTGACACGCGCCGGCCCACCCGACTGAAGCACGTAGTCGAGCGATTCGAGCCATTCACGCGTTTCGAGGGCCTCGATCTCGGCCGCGTCCTTAGGTGCCGTATTGCGCATGAAATTTTCTCCGGAAGCGTGCCTCAGGTCGGCACGGTTCGGGGCCACTTTCACGCGCCCCCGGGGTCTCGTGCGGGAAGACCAGCCACGTCATCCCTGATACTGTGACGACAACTACTTATTGTAACGCCCCGCAGCGCATCTCATGAAACCCGCCTCAACCGACATTCACGACCGCCTCGCGGCTATTCACGACACGATTGTCGGATGCGAGGGCTGTCCTCGCCTTCGTACATATTGTCGGCAGATAGCCCGCGACAAGCGTCGAGCGTATCGCGACGATACGTACTGGGGCCGGCCGGTGCCAGGCTTCGGCGATCCGTCCGCTCGCATGCTCCTTGTGGGCCTCGCGCCTGCGGCTCACGGCGCCAATCGCACCGGGCGCGTGTTCACGGGCGATGGCCGCGGCGGCAGCGGCGACTTTCTGATGACGGCGCTCAATCGCACGGGATTTGCCAGCATCCCCACATCGAGCCGCATCGACGATGGCCTCGTTCTTTATGACGCGTACATCGTGATGGCGGTGAGATGCGCCCCTCCGGATAATGTGCCTGAACCGGAAGAGATCACACGCTGCATGGATCACCTCGACGCGGAGGCTGCCGAGCTCTCGCGTGTCCAGGTCGTCGTAGCGCTCGGCAAGATTGCGTTCGATGTGTGGCTGCGTGTCCTGAAGAGGCGGGGCGCGGTCATACCATCGCCCCGGCCACAGTTCTCACACGGCAGCCTGGTGCGCATGTCAGGACCAGGGGGGCTGCCCCAGACCTTACTCGGGTGCTATCACCCGAGCAGGCAGAACACCAATACCGGCAAGCTGACGCCGGCGATGATGACTGCGGTTTTCAGGAAAGCGAGGGGCCTTCTTCGATAGTCAACTTCCAACTCCCAAATTCCAAACAACGCGGGGGCCAAAGCCCCCGCGCTATGACTGATTCAGCCGGATTCTTTTGGGAGTTGGGAGTTGGAGATTGGGAGCTTAAATAGTTCCCGGCTTGAGCGAGTAGGTCTTATCCTCGTTCTGGACGCGGTAGGCCATATGGCAGGCCGTGCACGCTGCGCCGACTTCCTTGACCGCCGCAAACGCAGCTTCCTGATTCGGCGTCGCTGCCGACACCGCGGCCTCGACGGCGCTGACCTTCGCAATGGCTTCCTTGCTCATCTTGATGGCGTCGTCCTTCTTGTTGATGACCCAGAAGTTCTCGGCGTCCATCAGCGCCTGCTTCACAGCGGCCACTGAAGTCGTGGCGTCGGCAAACGCCCCGGACTTGATGGCCTTGACCGTCGCGCCATTGGCGGCACTAATCCGTTTCATAGCCCCCTCGAGCTCAGCGGGGTTCGTCGCTTTCTGAGCAACCGCCACAGTTCCCGTCAGGGCCAACAGCAGAGCGGTCGTATAAATGAACAGCCGGCGCATGCACTTGCCTCCTTGAATAACGTGAGGGACCAATGGGAGGAAGTTATCCTGCCCGATCTCCGGGCCCTCAGGCAAGCGTATGCCGGAGCGTTCGCATGTCCGCATTCCCGCCCGACATGACGCAGACAACGGTCGCATCTTTGGGCACACCGTAGCGCCGGGCCGCCACCAGCGCCGCCGCGCCCGCTCCTTCGGCCAGGTTGTGCGTGAACTGGATCGCGGCCGCTACACCCTCGCGCAACTCGCTCTCCTCCAGCGCCACCACGTCGTCCAGGGAAGCCTTCAACATCGAGAACGTGAGATCGAATGTGGTCCGGGTTGCGATCCCCTCCGCAAACGTCTCGGCACGTTCGCAGGTTACTCGCGTCGGCCCTCGCCAGGACCGGGCGAAGGCGTCGGCTCGATGCGCCTGCACGCCGACGATGCGCGTTGACCGGCCGAGACCGTCCCGGACGATGCCACACCCCGCCGCCCCGCTGCCGCCGCCAATCGGCACGAACACGAAATCGACGCGCTCGAGCGCGTCGAAGATCTCGCTCGCATACGTGCCGACGCCGGCGATGAGCAATGGTTCGTTGGCATTATGGACGTAGCGCCAGCCTTCGCGGAGAGCGACGGCTTCGACGTATTCCCGCGCTTCATCGAAGTCCCGGCCGTGTTCGAGGAGCTCCGCGCCGAATGCGCGTAGAGCGGCCATCTTGTCGGGGTTGCTGTCCACCGGCACCACGACGCGGCACCGGATCCCATGAAGCTGACAGGCAAGCGCCAATGATTGCCCGTGGTTCCCCGTGCTGGCGGCAATCACACCCTGTTGGCGCTCCCGATCTTCGAGCTGGCCGACGAGATTCAGACCACCTCGGACCTTGAACGACCCGGTTGGATTGTGATTCTCGTGCTTGACCCAGACGCGGCAGCCGATCCACTCGTCGAGCAACGGGTGGTGCAGCAACGGCGACGGCCGCATGTGCGCGTAAACGCGGTCTTTCGCAGCGAGGACGTCCTCGAGACGCGGCGGCTCCATGCCCGCCTTTAGCGGCGGTTCCATGCCCGCCTTTAGCGGCGGTTCCATGCC
>Ga0111539_10009326_pt1 | contig 12395 bp, 14 predicted proteins | sample RhiMethybrSRZTD1_FD_79667 | JGI IMG/M metagenome (GOLD analysis project Ga0111539, IMG submission 79667) | Populus rhizosphere microbial communities from Tennessee, USA - Rhizosphere MetaG P. TD hybrid SRZTD1 (version 2) (version 2) | ecosystem: Host-associated > Plants > Roots > Rhizosphere >...
GCGCCGCGAGAAAGAGCTGAAACGGAACCACGGGCCGAGTCTACTCTGATGTGTCGCCTGATTTTTCGGACACTTTTATGAAGCGGCTTTGTCAAGTTACTCGGTTGGTCGAAGCAGCACTCCGTCTTTGTAGACAGACCTCCAGTGAGCGCGCACAGCCCACTCACCCAGCAAGAGGGATGGGCGCGCGAACGCGTCACACGTCGTCAGCCTCGTCGTCAAGCGTCGTTCCTCACCCCGCCGTGGCGAGGTGGCTCACCCTTTTATGCGCGCTCTGAGCGGCACCGTAGGTGCCGGCGCACGAGAAGAATCCGAAGGAGGAGTCGCGCAATCTACGGGACGGCTCTCAGGAGCGGCCACCTGTCCGAGCGCGCTGACTCCTCCAGCTTGACGACCTCCCACTCGTTAGCCGTTCACAACTGATCGCGTCACCCCGTCATCACTCGCGGCCACCGACGTCCGCGGCGACGACCGAATCCGTGCGGGGTCATACGCGACCTCGTCGCGCCACATGGCAAAGAGCAGCCGCGCCAGGCGTCGCGCCAAGGCCACCATGGCAATCTTCTTTCCCCGCCGTCGTGCGATCGCGTCGGCCCACGTGCGGAGCGCGGCCGTCCGCGGGTTCTTCACGCGCACGATGCGCCACGCCGCTTGCACCAGCAAGGCTTGGACATACGGATGCGCACTGCGCATCACCCGCCCGCGTCGTTGCTGCTCGCCCGAGCTGTACTCGCGCGGGACCAGACCGAGATAGCTCGCCACCTGCGCCGCCCCACCGAAGCGCGCCGCGTCATCTAGCGCGGCGACATACGCGCTGGCGGTAATCGGACCGATGCCCGGCAGCGTCGTCAGGCGGCGAACGACGGGGTCCTCGCCCACGTGGGTGGCAAAGGTCTCATCCGCCCTGGTGAGTTCCGTATTCAGCAACTCGATCACGCGCCGTACGGGCGAGAGCGTGTCGGTCATCGACGAGGGCAGGTCGAGCGCACCCACGCGCGTGAGGAAGCTGTCGGTGCTCCCACTCCGGATCCGAAAGCCGGCGCCACGCACGAGGGCCCGGGTCAGCGAGATCGCTCGCGTCCGCGTCTCCGTCAGTTCGCGACGGATATTCAGCTGCGCCTGCACGCTCCGCCGCACGGCCGATCGCCGATGGGCGACGCGATAGCAGCCCCGTTGACACGCCTCCGCCAAGGCCGCCACGTCCCGGCGATCGGTCTTAATGCGCCGGCTGCGGTGGCCATACATCGCCGTGAAATTTGGATCGGCCACGATCACCTCGTGGCCGAGCGTTTCCAGGTGTTGCGCCACCCACTCACTCTCGGTCGCCGCCTCGAGCAGAATGCGCATACGCGGCCGTCCCCAGAACACCGCCGTCAAGCGCTCGCGCGTGGTCGCGATCCGTCGGTCGACAATCTCGCCATCCTCCGTCAGGATTCGAATCTGGCTTTCCTTCTTGTGAAGGTCGATGGCACCATACTCCATGGCTGGTCTTCTCCTTGCGCCTCAAGAGCGCGTTTCAGCAATGTGGAGCGCACGCTACCACCTCGCTGAGGAGACCAGCCGCTTCATCCTATCTACGGGCTGGCGCAGTTCTGCGCGCGGCCAGAGGACGGTGGCTGCGGAAAGTGCCCGCGGCACTGCCGCTGCGATCGCACGCGAGTACCAACGCGCGACGGGGTCGTGGTCGCGACGGCCCTGGTCGAGACGATCGCAGTCGATGCACCTTCCTGCGGGACATGACCTGGCCGTGTGAACGCCGACCAACAAATGGAGTGATCGATGGGCCGTGGATTGTCGGTGGAGAGCCGGTCGTTGATACAGCGGGCGTACGACGTGCTCGCATGAGTGAGCGGCCTCTCGCAACGTCCGGTCTGCATACGTCGCGAACGTTCTCTGGCTCGGCACAGACGACGGTTCGTGTCCCCTGCGAATCTGCTCCACGAGGTGCGTTTTTGGCCGAACTGTAGGAGCCCGCGGAACGTGACTCCTGCGGTTCTGTGTTTGCACCGTCGGTGTCGATGTCTTCTTGTGCCCGGGCCGCCACGGTGGTGATGTTGGTGCTTGCGCCTGCCGTCGGTCAGGCACAGCGGATTGGCCCAGTCGATGCGATTGGCGCTGAATCAGACCAGGCGTTCGAGGGGAAGCGGTTTGGGGACGCTCTCGAGGCCTACACGAAGGCACTTGCTCTCACGCCTGAGGACGCTTCTCTGTGGTTGGGGAAAGGGCTGCCCGCTCTCATGCTGGGTCAGAGTGATGTCGCGGCAGCGTCGCTCGCGCGCGCGGTGACGCTGAAGCCGCGAATGGTCCAGGCGGCGATTCTCCTCGGTGAGCTGCAGTACGAGGGGGACCGTGTTGCCGAACGTGCTGCGCGCGCGTCGATGCCCGGTGGCGACGCGGTTGCCGAGGATGCTGTTGTCATTGAGACGCCACACGTGCTGGATACGGCAAGACCGCGGGTGACGGTACGCGTCTACAGTTCGACAAGCATCGCCGCCGACGCGCAGCGGGCGTCGCTCGATGTGGCCACAGCGATCTTTGTCGCCGCGTCGATCCAGATTGTCTGGAAGATCTGCGGAGAGGTTGCATGCGAGACTCCGCTGTCCGCGACCGAACTCGCGGTTCGAATGGCGCAGTTGTCGAACGGTGACGATCGGGGTGACCATCAGCTTGGAGAGGCCTTGATCGATCCGCAGAAGCGGACCGGCGTGCTCGCCACGGTCTACGTCAATCGCACGCTCAAGCTCGCTCGCGCTCTCAAGATCAATCACCAAATACTGCTCGGGCACACCGTCGCACACGAGATCGGGCACCTGCTCCTCGCGACGAACTCGCACGCGGCTTCGGGATTGATGCGCGAGTTTTGGTTACGGGACGAGCTGCGGCGGACGCGGCGCGACGATTGGGACTTCGACCCATTCGACGCTGCCGCCATTCTGGAGCGACTGCGACAGATTGTTCGACCGCCATGGCCGAACGAGAACTCGGGGCAGCTATGAGCGAGTGGCGCGCGGGGACTCGCCGGCGACGCCCTGGAGGTCGGTCGGGTTTTTCAGCGCGTGAAAATTCAGGGAACCGTGCGAATCGCAATCTGTAGTTGACCGCACTCACTCGCTTCGATCCCCGGGTCGAAATGCGAAGAGACATGGAACACGGGGCAGGCGCCGGGCCGATACTTTCGTCGATGCCGTTCCACACCAGACCACAGGAACCAACCGTTTGGGAAGGCCGGCGATGGAGCTGTCGTTCGACAGTATCCGTTCAGCGATCGGCGATGTTGATGGCGTCCGTATCTACAGCGCGAATCGAAACACGATCGAGGGTGTTGAGCCGATAAGGTCGGTCCCGACTCCTCTTTTGTCGTTTTGTCGCACCCACCAGCGCGGCGCCTAAACTTGTCTAATCTGCCGCGGCAGGCTGCTGCGGAAGGCCGATTTTGCCGGACTTAGGTACACTTCTGCGACACTCCAATGGCTTCGTCCCCCGGCGCTAACGCGCTGGAGGGCGCCTCCTATGGAACTGCACTCTCAGCGGCAGCCCTACCTCAGGCGTGCTGTGCGTGCGGTGTCCAGGTTCGTGTCGCTGACGCAGGTCAACCTCCCCTTCATGGCGTGAACTTGTCCTTCCCGCCAGAAGTTCGTGTCCTGAACCGACACCGTCGACTACGGGTTTCGCGTGGGAGTGGGCGTCGGATTCACGAGGAACTGTAGGTACGACTGGTGCGGCACGATGGCATCAATCGCAGCATGGCGGCCAACCAGCGATTCGCCGACCCGTGATACGAAGCTCACCAACGGTGTCCCCTATGCCCAAAATCCGCCACGGAGGTGGTGCCCGTTGCGCACAATTCAGCGGGGACGCGACGCGCGTATGATTACGCCATTCCCGTGACTGGACCCACTGTCGCGCATTATCGACTAGTTGCCAAGCTGGGTGCCGGAGGTATGGGTGTCGTTTATAAGGCCGAAGACACCCTCCTTCATCGATTCGTTGCACTGAAGTTCCTGCCATACGACATCGCCGAAAATCCCGAGGACCGCGCCCGTTTGCTCCGTGAAGCCCGGACGGCGGCACGACTGAATCATCCCAACATCTGCACGATTCACGAAGTTGGCGAAGTTGACCGCAATGTGGAAGTGGGGCCCGTCGACATACCGATTAAAAAGGGAACGCCCTACATCGCGATGGAACTGGTGGAGGGCGAAACGCTCGCCCATCGAATGCGCCGCGAGGGCCGCCTGTCCGCACACGCCCTGCTCGATATCGCAACGCAGGTGGTCGACGCACTTGCGGAGGCTCACGCAGCCGGTGTCATCCACCGTGATCTGAAACCGTCCAACGTGATGCTTCGATCCGACGGCAAGGTAAAACTCGTGGACTTCGGTCTGGCCATCGCGACCCGAGACGATGCCCACCCGGACGCCACCACACGAACAATCAGGTTGGCCGAGCATGGGCACACCGGCACGATTACCGGCAGCGTCGCCTACATGTCCCCGGAACAGGCACAGGGTCACCCTGTGGACAGGCGATCCGACGTGTTCTCGTTCGGCACGTTGCTATATGAGATGGCGTCCGGCCGCCGACCATTCGATGCGGAGACGCGACTGGCGACGCTCGCCCGAATCATCGGCGCGGCTCCGGCAGACGTGCAGCAGGTTGCGCCGGACATCCCGGATCAAGTGAGCCGGGTCGTTCACCGATGCCTCGAAAAGAGTCCCGCGAATCGATATAACGACACGCGCGATCTCAGGCTCGATCTCGAAGCGCGCTACTATCCTCATGAGCCGATTGCACACCGCTCATGGGGTTTCCGCAGGCGGACTTTGACCATCGCGGCACTTGCCGCCCTTGCCGCTGGGACAACCCTTGGGTGGTCGTGGTGGAACGCCGTCCGCGACACCCCCTCACGGTTACAGGCGCCATCGTCACGTCAACTCACCTTTACCGGCACCGCGACCTCCCCGAACCTTTCACCGGACGGGCAATTCGTTGCGTACTGGAATCGGGACAGGCTCCTGGTGCAAGACGTCGCAGCGGGTGAAGCCATCGACGTGTTTCAGGGGACACCGTTCTTCCCAACTCGCTGGTCGCCGAGCGGTTCGAAGCTGCTGGTGCCAACAATGTCGCAAATCTTCATCGTCCCTCGCCTTGGCGGCGGGGTTCAACGCCTCAGTCCGACGATGTTCGTCACGTTCCCTCTATGGCGCGACGAGACGACAATCACAGGTGTGGCTGAATCAGGTATCGTCGCTCGCCAACTGACGCGTCCTGACACGGACCGCGGGACAGCCGTCTGTGCTCTGCCGAACCTCTCAGGGTTGTACGGGCTCGACTGGTCGGCGGCGCGGAACGCCTATCTGCTTGTCACCCGAGATGGCAACGGGCGTTACAGCATTGAAACGATCCTGTCGAACGGCTGCCGCCACAATACAATCGTTGGCTCGGTCGAAACAACAATCCGATCCGCTCGCTGGTCGCCGAACGGCACCGCCATTTACTACCTGGTTGCCGAGGTTGGTACTCTCATGAAGGTGAACGTCGGCTCTGACGGCAAGACGCTCGGCTCGCCGATTCTCATCAGAGACGGCGTGATGGGAAGCTTTTCAATTTCAAGTAGCAACACGCTGGCATACGAACAGCGAACGGCGTTTTCGAATTTGTCGATCGTCACTGCGGGCGAGAAAGGTCCGTTGGTTCGCTCACTCACTGAGGGGACGTTCGTGAACAAGGCGCCCGCCTTCTCGCCCGACGAAACGCGCATCGCGTTTGTCCGCCAAGGCAACCTCCGCATTGTGTCCACCGACGGGCGTTCCATCGCCCCCAGCACGCGTTCCTTCAAAACCGCGTCTCAGGTGGCATGGTCCCCAGACGCCCGGAGCATTGCCGTCTTAACTTCAGAACCAACCCCGGGGACGATTTGGATCGTGAATGTGGAAAGCGGCGCGACCCGAACGTTTCCGGCGACGGAGGGGGGGCTGATTCGCTTGGCGCGACTGCATTGGGCTCCGGCAGACAATATCCTGTTCGTGGATGAACGTAATGGGATCTCTTTGCTGAAGCCGGAGTCCGGTGAGGTGCGTCCCGCCTGGAGGAATACAGATGCATCAGGGCTCGAGATTGTCCTTCGGGCACAACCCTCGCCCGACCACTCGCGAATCGTCGTCCGTGCCGACCGCGGATCCGGTGTGACGTATGACGTGTATTCGTTGTTGCACACAGGCATTTCGAAGTACGAACGAAGTCTTCTACGCGAACCCCGTGCGAAGGGTGGAGACGTCATCGGCTGGAACAAGAACTGGATCTATGTTCGCGGCGAGAGTCAGCGCGACATCGTCAGGATACCGGCTGGCGGCGGAGAACCCGTACCGATCCTCACGCTGCCCGATTCGCTAACCGACATTGAGGACATTCAGATGTCCAGCAGTGGCAAGCAGTTCATTGTCACCATCAGAGAATCGCTGTCGGACGTCTGGATTGTCGAAAACTTCGACTCAGACGTGAGCACACGTTAAGGCTCCGCCGCCAGGATGGCGGCACGCGGAGCTGGCAGCGATATATACAGCGTGTTTCCCGACCTCCGTGCAGGCACCAAGGCGAATGCTGCGCGCCCAAGCGGAGGCGCCGCGGGATGACAGCGGCTCAGAAGGCCGCAGTGTCGAAGCGGATGAAAGCGCGTATTGGGCAGCGAGGAAAGCGAAGAAGAGTCGATACACCTGCGAGGCGGACACCGATCAGCCGTGGCCGCATGGCAGCAGTGCAGGTCGAGGCGCAGTGGACGAATCCGAGGGCCCTTGGTGGAAGACGGTCCAGTACCGGCACTTCGGTTGGATCGATCGTTCGTCCGCTGGAGGTGTGACGATGACTCTTGAACGGCTTCTCGATCCGGAACTGAGCGCACTGGTCGCACGCGTTCAAGACGCCCATGGCGCCGACGCGGTGAGCCGCGCCTTGGAACGTGCGTATGACTGTGTCGTCAGAGACGTGCGCACGAAGTTGACGGCGAAGTGCCCGACAGAGACGGCCTGCCCGCGGCATTCCGACGGGAACTCGAAGGGCTTCTGCGAGGACGCTAAGCCCCAGTGAGTGGCGAGCCATCGCATTCGCCGGTCTCATCCGCGACACATCATCCGGAGATGAATGAACTCGATCGCTTTAGGTTCCCGCATCAATCGAGGTGACAAGGGCGGCCATTCGCCATGCGGCCGTTCGGGACCGCCGCTTCGCTGGTCCCTCGCGGGCGAAGTGATTTGGCCGCACGGCCGTCTCTTTGACAACTGAATATGTAGGCGTCGTCGCGCTAGGGTGCAAGTGCGACATGCAACGTAACTGAAAAGCCCAAGTGATGAGCCCGCAATGACCAAATATAATCGCCCGCGTGTTGGTCTGGGCTGCCGGCATGCTCGGGTTGCTCATTGGGATCTTTGGAGGGTTCTACGTCTTCCTCCTCAGCGCGATGCGGGTCGGCCGTAAAGGTTACTTGGCCGGGACAGGCGGGTCTCTCATCCTCGCAGCGTTATCGATCGGTATCGCCATCAGCTTTTGGTGGTTCTTCACCGCCGGCGCGTACTTCAATCCCGACATTGTGACTCTCCTGACGCCTGTGTTTCTTTTCGGGGTGCCCTCCGTCACTCTGAGTCTCCTGCCGCGTCGCAAACCGAAGCGAAGTTTCAGCGCTCAGCGGGTCGTATTCCCCTATGCGAAGGCCATCCGTATCGTTCTTGTTACGGGTGGCAGCGCTACGGCTGTTTCAGTGCCCGTACTGTCCGTTAACTCGATCCACATCGCCTCGTTACGCGGCGCGGTGATAGAAGTTGAGAAGCCCGCCCAACCGTTGTGCGCGGCGCACGGTACCAGCGCCGCGCGGTGAAGCGACGCGAACGATCAGTTCGTTATCAAGTCCTTGATGGTTTCGTTCGTGATGGTAGTGCGCAACATACTCACGGATGGCGCGTCGCAAGTGGCGTTCGCCCAGCGGGATCAGTCGGTGCAGACACTCGAACTTGATGGAGCGAATGAAGCGTTCGGCATGTGCGTTACAGTTCGGAGCGCGGACAGGCGTCTGCACAAGTGGACTTCGGCGGACCGCAGGAACGCGAGTACCGGACTGCTCCATTTGCGATCGCGATCGCAAATCAGCACAGAGCCCGGCTGGAGAACACCGTCGGCGGCGTCGGTCAAATGCCGCATGGCCTGCAGCATGAAGGCTTCGTCCGGATGCGGCGTGGAACCAACGATGTGCACCCGCCGGGACTCGAGCTCGATTACAAACAACGTGTAGTACGTGACAAGCCCACGAACCGTCCACACTTCAGTCGTGAAGAAGTCTGCCGCGCGCAGTGCTGGCCAGTGCGCCCGCAGGAACGTACGCCAAGAGGTGGGTCGGTCTGGCATCGGCGAAAGGCCTGCGTTCTTCAGGATCTTCGCGATTGTCGTCCGAGCGACACGATGACCCAGATTTCGAAGCGCTCCCTGAATCCGCGTATAGCCCCACCCGGGGTTCTCAGACGCCATGCGGAGAACGAGCTCGCGAATCTCGCGATGCACGCCCGGTCGGCCGGGCCGTCGTTTCCGCCAGGTCCACTTCTGCGCGACCAGTTCACGGTGCCAGCGGAGGATCGTGTCCGGCGTCACAAGAGTCGCGATGTGGTCAAGGGCTCGTCGGCCGACCTGGTGTCCGAGCACAGCTAGCCGCCGACGCTGATCGTCGGTCAATGTGATGCGACGGCCTCGCAGCTGCGCCTTGAGGGTACGATTTTCCTCGCGGAGGAAGTCGATGACATGACGCTGCTCTCGCTCGACCCAACCAAGGAGCGCCCCGAGCAGAAGATGGAATGGGAACACGCGTCAGAATCTATCCGAATTGAGGTCGACGGAGTTTCCGGACACTACGAGCTGCGCGCGATCTCCTGATTCAACAACCGGTCGCGATTCTTCGAAAACACCGTGGGCGCCCAGATCGGCTCCTCCATGTCCATGCCGACGAACCACCGGAACAGCACGTTGTAGTCCAACTGCTCCATCAACAAGCCGCTCGCTGCGAATCGAGTAGAAGATCTGCAGCAACTGCGCCCGCAGCAAGCGCTCGGGCGGAATCGGCGGGCGCCCCACACGGGCATATAGTCCATCAAACGCGCGCGACATGTCGCGCAGGACGTCGTCCACCAACGCGCGAATGGCCCGGAGCGGATGCTCCTTCGGCACGCGCTGCTCGGCGGACACGTAACTGAACATGGCATTGGGCTCGCGGTCGTCTCCTCGCATGCTCGCCAAGGTAGGTACCCGATCGATGAACTGTCGATCACTTACACTGACGGGTTTTTCAGCAAGCGCTTAGCCAATTCGTTACAAGCATAGAGGAGTCAGTATCATGAGAAAGAATCAAATGTTCACGTTAATACTAGTAACCCTGTTGTTACTCCCCGAGGCGGGATTTGCTCAGGTCGTATATGACAACTTTAACAACGTTAATCGTCCTCGCTGGAACGTTCTTGCCGATGGATTGGGTCCAGAAAGTGCAGAAACGAATCGGAGGTTAGAGATTGTGCTTCCCGCGGACTCGATAGAGTCACCCGTATCCCTCTTTGGGGGATTTAGTGTTAGCTATCTCAGTGTTTGCAGGCTGCAAGGCGACTTTGACATACGGGTGAGTTATGCCTTACTTGAGTTTCCTGCCTTTAACGGGGTTCGAGTAGGGTTAGGCGTGCAAGAACGTGGTCAGATTTCCTTTTCGGTACAACGGACGAGTTTCAGCCAACATGACGCTCTCCCGCCAGGAGAAGTGTATCTGACTGGTTTCCCTGTCATCCAAGTACCGACCACCGATACACAGGGAAAACTGAGGTTAGTGCGGGAAGGAAATACAGTCACGGGTTACTACTTTGATGCCAATTCAGGCGATTGGCAAAGTATCTCTTCCGCCACCTATACCACCAATGAGGTGCATTTTGCCATTGCTGCATGGAGTCAGAGTTCCTACTTCGATGATAAGAGGGTAAAAGTCGCGTTCGATCAAGTTGTCATAGAACAGGGAGTGCTCCGTGGAGCATGTTTACCGCCTTCCCAGGAACAAGAATGAGTACACGATCTCTGCAAATGGTGTCACTGCCTGTGTAGCAAGCACGTCGCGTCAGTCGTGCACTGGCCCGCACTCGCGGTAAAAATCCATCACTGGTGTCTGGGGAGCGGGCGCCTGGAGGCGTGACCGCCACGCCGATCGCGTCTCCACCGTGAAGAAATCGACGGCCAACAGGCTCTGTCGGTGTGCGCGTACAAACTCGCGCCAGGTGATGCCCCGACGCGTGCCGGACGGCCCAAGAACTGCGGCCCGTAACCAAGTACGCACCGTCGTCGCTGAGACCCCGCCGCCGCGAACGTACTCCAGCAGCGGCTGTGGCTATCGAAAACACCGTACACCTTGCGTGGATTGAGGTTACGTACATTCTTCGATAGCCTCGTTCCGTGGCATCCGTCGTCTTCTCGCTGCTCCACTCACTTCGATTCATCATCCGATCGCGGGTTTTGCTACACCTGGAAATCATCGCGCTCCGACACCAGCTCGCCGTCGTGAATCGATCGCGGCGCCCACGTCTCCGTTTGACGTCGTTCGATCGGATGATGTGGGTGTGGCTCTCTCACTCATGGTGCGGCTGGCGCTCGGCCATCCACATCGTTAAGCCGGAAACCGTCGTTGCGTGGCACAGGCGAGGCTTTCGCCTGTTCTGGACGTGGAAGAGCCGACATCGCACCGGCCGCCCAACCGTGCCCTACGAGGTCCGCGCGTTGATTCGTGAAATGTCTACGGCGAACCCGCTCTGGGGCGCGCCGCGGATTCACGGGGAGCTTCAGAAGCTGGGAATCACGATGAGTGAGTCCACCGTTGCCAAATACATGCAGCGGCATCCACGTCCGCCGTCCCAAACCTGGCGGACCTTCCTCACCAATCACGCGAGCCAGATTGTGGCGGCCGATTTCTTCGTCGTGCCCACGGCCACGTTCCGACTCCTTTTCGTGCTCGTCGTCCTCGCGCACAACCGGCGACGGATTATCCACGTGGCGGTCACCGACCATCCAACGGCGGCTTGGACGGCGCAACAGCTTCGCAATGCCTTTCCAGAGAACGACGCGCCTCGATATCTACTTCGCGATCGCGATTCGGTCTTTGCGGAGGTCGCCGCCACCATCGCCGCGATGAATGCGCAGGCCGTTTCAATTCGCACTGCGCCGCGCTCGCCGTGGCAGAACGCCTACGCCGAACGCGTCATTGGCTCGATCCGACGCGAGTGCCTCGATCACGTGATCGTGATGAACGCGGCAGGGCTTCGCCGAGTGCTGACTGCGTACGCTTCATACTACCTGCGCTCGCGAACACATCTCTCGCTTTGCAAGGACACGCCGATCACGCGCCCTATTTCACCGCTGTCGGCTGGACGCGTTGTCGCCACACCAGAAGTCGGCGGCCTGCACCACCGATACGACCGCATCGCCGCATAGCTATCGCAGAACCGAAGCCGCGGCGACCGGCCGGTCCGAAACATCCTCGTCTTACGCTGACGATCCGCGACAAACTCTTGCATTCCGGAGGTATCGTCTTGCGCACGCAGCGAGGGAATCACGGCGGGCTGGCCTCGAAACCGGAGGCCCTCGTCTTCATCGCCATGAATTCGGGATGAACGTCTTGACCTGCGGTCGGATCGACTTTTCGATAGCCACAGGCCACCGCGTGGCCGTCAATCCGCGCAGCGGTGGGCGACCTTCGTCCGAAATCACGCGCACGCCGTCCTCGCCTGCGACTTCTTCGTTTCGGTGACCGGCCGCTTCCGAATCTTGTACGTCTTCGTCGTGTTGGAGGTCGGTACGCGCCGGATCGCGCACTGGAACGTCACTCCCCATCCGACCGCCGAGTGGACGATCCAGCAGTTCCGCACCGCGGTCACGGGCGAGGCTGCGCATCGCCTTCTGATCCACGATCGCGATGCGATCTACGCACCCGCGGTCGACCGTGCCGTGGCGTCGATGGGCCTGCGAGTCCCGACGACGCCCGTGCGACCGCCGCAAGGCAGCGCGTTCTGCGACCTCATCGGGACGATCCGCCGGGAGTGTCTCGACTGGCTGATCCCGCTCAGCGAACGCCACCTCCGACGAATCCTTCGCGAGTGGGTCACGCACTACAACCGTGGCCGTCCACATTGTCAGCTGAGGACCGGGAATCCCCGACGCATCAGCCGCACAGAGCTCACTGCTTGCCCAGGGTCATCACTTCCCTGCGCGATGCCAACTGGCCGCGATACCCATTCTCGGTGGGCTGCATCACGAGTATCGCTGGTGCCAGAGGCCGCGTGACGGTCGCACCAATTTGCGGAGCACAGATCTCCGGGTGCATGCTCGATAGTGTCCGC
>Ga0111539_10009327_pt1 | contig 12394 bp, 10 predicted proteins | sample RhiMethybrSRZTD1_FD_79667 | JGI IMG/M metagenome (GOLD analysis project Ga0111539, IMG submission 79667) | Populus rhizosphere microbial communities from Tennessee, USA - Rhizosphere MetaG P. TD hybrid SRZTD1 (version 2) (version 2) | ecosystem: Host-associated > Plants > Roots > Rhizosphere >...
AGTGGGCCGCCCGAGGGCAAGCGGGGAGAGGGAGTCCAAAAGAAAAAGGGCCGCCGAAGCGGCCCCCTCGCAGTTTGCCTTGCGGCTTTACGCTGCTCTTGCCAAGGGTGGCGGCAGCTTCTTGTCCTCCTCCGTCGCCATCGCCGAGCGCAAGGCGATGCCGAAGTACCTGGTGCGTTTTCCGATCCGCTCCTTCTTGACGCCGAGCTCGGCGATCTCGCGCGTAACCCTTGGATGCGCAAAGGGTATGCGCTCCTTCTCCTCGCACCAGCGGCAGTAGTCCTCGTAGAGCTCGGAGGACGTGAGGCTCGAGTGCTCGGCCGCCGCCACCACGCGCTCGCGGTAATAGCGCTGGATATCGCTCTCGGGCACCAACGGCCGCGCGGGTATGCGGTTGTCGTTGGCGATGCGTGGGCCGGGCGTCGCCTGTGCGGCCGCCTCGCCCTCCGGCGAGGGCGCCTCCACCTCGTCCGCCCACACCGCGGGATGGCCCGCTGCCGCATGCGCGGTCGCTGGCACCAGCGGCTCGGCCTTGCGGTCGTGCAGGCGCCAGTAGGCGAAGGCCACGTACATGCCGAAGCCGGAGCCGATCTCGATCAGCAGCGCCACGAAGATAGTCAGCGCCGTCTGCACCGTCGAGATGTCGAGGCCGGTGATCTTGGCCAGCACGCTGGCCTGCGGATCGGCCTCGGCCATCACCGTGCCGCCGCCCGCCTTGGCGAGTTTGGAGCCGAGATCGGCGATGCGCGTCTCGAGCTTCTCGGACTGCTGCGCAGAGGCGTGCTCGGCATTGAGCTTGTGGTACTGCTGGCAGAAGTCGCGCCCGGCCTTGCCGGTGATCAGGGTGCACTCCTTGGTCAGGGTCCACTGCCGCTGGGCCTTGAGCACATTGACCTCGGCGGCGACGGTTTCGCCCGGCCGATGCGCGGGGATCCAGGCCAGCTGCTCCTGGGCGCGCTTGGAGTCGGCGCGCAGATCCTTGTAGGCGGCGGCTTCGCTGGCGCGCTGTCCCGTCGAGTCGAGCCGGTTGAGCGCGGCATGGCCCAGCGCCGAGGTCATCGAATAGGCGACGACCACGGTCCAGACCAGGGCCGCAGCAACGGCTTGCGACCACATCCGGTTGCGCAGTGCGGCAAAAAAGAAGAACGGGATCAGCGCCTTGAAGCAGTCGGCTGCGGCCGAGGCTAGGCCGTAGATCTGGCCATCCCAGGCAGTCTTGCCGAGGCTGAAGCCGAACCGGTAGTTCATGGCGGCGGAGACGACCAGCAGAATGCCGGCCGCAATCACCCCCAATACGCCCAAGGCATGCCTAGCCATTTGACGCCCCCTTCGTTTCGGCGGCGTCTAGGCACGGCCAGCCGGTTCATCGTGGGAAGGGGTACCCGTCGGCATCCACCACTGGACCTGGAGTTCGTGCCGAGCGCTCATTTCCCTCGATGCGTGCACGCCGCATCTGGCCTGCACGGGGCCTTTGCTGGCCCCCTGCCTGCCCGCGGCGAGCGCGCACCGCGCTCATCCAGTCCGTGGCAAAAGCTGCGGGGTGATCGGGGTTTTGCACATTGGCTGCATCTTTCTGGACGCCGCCTTATGCACAAGTCCCTAGACCCGAACACGTGCGACGCGGCAACGGACACGCAGCCCCTTCAAGTTGTTAAGGCTACCCGATTCGTTGCTTTTTGTTAACAGATTCAGTTGCGTATGCCCCTTGGCTGTTTTTCGCGCCAGGCGGTGTGGCGCAACGATGGCATTTCGGGCTCGGTCGGCGGGGCGCTGGGCGATGACAGACCGCCCACAAGTCATCCACCGCTGCGGGCAATTCTTGCAGCGCACTTTTTCCGGTATTTGCGTTGCTCGACTTGCGGAAATGGGCCACAAAAGAGACCGCAGTTGCCATCGTGCTAGGCGCGTCGGGAACGCGCGGGCGATTGTCTTTGTTTAGAGAAAGCGCGCAAACTGCGGCGGCAAAATTTGGTAGGCTGAGTAAAGCCGGCGGGCGGGTCCGCAGCTGGCGCGTACGGGAGCTCTCAGATGAGTAAGGCGAGCGGGTTCGTTCTCCTTGTGGCAGGGCTGGCAGCTGCGGCGTACGTGGTGGTGCCGTGGGCGAGCGACACGAGCGAGCCCGACCAGCTTCCCAACTTCAGCGATGCGGCCAAACTGCTGCCGGCGAGCGGCGCGAGCGAGGTCGCGGTCGTGACGCCGGAGCCCCAGCCTAGCGCGCAACCGGCGCGGGTCGCGGCGGCGCCGGAGCGCACGCCGGTGCCGTCTTTCTCTGCGCCGGTCGTCGTCACGCTTGCGCAGCGGCCGAGCGAGCCGGCGGCGCCGATGCCTCAGAAGGCGGGCGCGGTGCCCCGAGATCGCGACGCCATCGGCCGAGAGCTGCAAAAAGAGCTGAAGCGCGTCGGCTGCTACGAGGGCGAGCTCAACGGTGCCTGGACGCCGTCGACCCGCCAGGCCATGAAGGCCTTCACCGATCGGGTCAACGCAACGCTACCGACCGATGAGCCGGACAGCATCCTGCTGACGCTGGTGCAGGCCTATCAAGACAAGGTCTGCGGCAAGCCTTGCCCGGCCGGCCAGGGGCTCAGCGAAGCGGGACGCTGCGTACCGACCGCCATACTGGCGCGCGCCGCCAAGAAGGGCGCGACGCCCGTGACGACAGCCGCGGCCCCCGCCGAGAAGCCCGTGCCTGCCATCACGGCTTGGTCGACGACGACCACAGCTACGACAGCAGCCACGCCCGCACCAACGCCAGCAGCTGCAACTGCCGGCACGCCACCTCCGATCGACGGCCGCATGGCGCTCGCTGGTCCAGCCACGCCCGAGGCGACGCCACCCGCCGGCACGCCAACGCCGCCCGCCGCTACGCTCCCCCTGGCCGCCAAGCGCACGCCGAAGGTCAGCGAAGGGAACTGGGCCCGCAACGTCTTCAGGCATCAGCAAAGCCTGAATTGAGACCCCAGCACTAGACCACGATCTCGCCGCGCACGAACGCCTGCGCCTGGCTCGTCGCCGGCTTCTCAAGGAACGTGGCGCTCGGCGTGCGCTCGATAATCCGTCCACGGTGCAGGAACGCGACCTCGTCGGCGAGCCGGCGGGCCTGCCCCAGATCATGCGTGATCAAGACCACGCGCGTGCCCTCCGACCTCACGGCGCCGATCAGCGCCTCGATCGCCAGGGTTGCCGAGGGATCCAGGTTGGAAGTGGGCTCGTCGAGGATCAAGACCTCCGGGCCGGTCGCAAGCGCGCGCGCGATCGACAAAAGCTGCTGCTCGCCGCCCGAGAGGAGCCGGGCCGACGCATGCGCCAGGTGCGCAAGCCTCGCGCGCTCGAGGGCGGCTAGCGCCCGCCGGCCCCGCTGCGCCCGCGCCACACCAGCGACCGCCAGGGCATACTCGATGTTGGCCAGCACCGAGCGGCGCAGGTGCACGGGCCGCTGAAAGACGAAGCCGATCCTGGATGCGCGGCGCCGGTCCGGAGCGGCGCCCGCCCACGTCACCTCGCCCGCGGTCGGCTCGACCAAGCCCGCCAGCACGCGCACCAGCAGGCTCTTGCCGGCACCGTTCGGGCCGATCAGAACCAGCGTACCCGTGCCGCCGACCTCGATGTCGATGTCGTCCAGGATGCGCCGCCCGCCGCGCTCGAAAGCGAGGCCGGCCCCGCGGATCGGCAGAACGGCGCCGTCGGTTGGAGGGGCGCTGGCGTCGACCTCAGGCATAGGCCGAGCGAACAGCCGTCGCCCGAAAGCCCATCACCAGTGCGTTGATGGCAATGGCGATGGTGAGGAGGATGACGCCCAGACCGAGAGCCAGCGCCAAGTCGCCCTTGGAGGTCTCGAGCGCAATCGCCGTCGTCATCACCCGCGTGACATGATCGATGTTGCCGCCGACGATGATGACGGCGCCGACTTCCGCCGTGGCGCGCCCGAAGCCGGCGAGGCAGGCGGTGAGCAGGCTGAAGCGGCCGTCCCAGAGCAGCGTGGGTACGGCGCGCAGCGGCCCGACGCCCAGCGCGCGCAGCTGCTCGTCGTACTCCTGTTTCAGGTCCTCGATAGTCTGCCGACCGAGCGCGGCGACGATCGGCGTGATCAGCACGGTCTGGGCGACGATCATGGCCGTGGGCGAATAGAGCAGCCCGAAGCCGCCCATCGGGCCGGCGTTGGAGAGCATGAGATAGACGATGAGCCCGACGACGACCGGCGGCAGTCCCATCAGCGCATTGACCAGCAGGATCGCGAAGGCGCGGCCGCGGAAGCTTGCGATCGCCAGCAGGGCGCCCAGTGGCAGACCGATGAGCGCGGCCAGACAGGTCGCCGCGATGCTCACGCGCAGCGACAAGCCGACGATCTCGGCCAGATTGGCATCGAAGGCGGCGATCAGCCGCAACGCCTCGCCGATGGCGGCGGTGAAATCCTGCATCGCGTGGTCCTGCGCGACTATCGACCTTGCAGCATACTGCGCGGTCTCCGCCGCGCCGTCAAAGCGGCAAGCCTCGCGTGGTCTTTTGCCTGGAAGGTTCGCCGCCGCGTCTGACCCAACGGCGTGCCAAGGTCAAGTCTTGACCCAACCCGGCAACCGGTCCAACGTCCACCGACAAGCATCCAAAGGTGACGGGACTGGATCAGGGAGGCGGTGCGCCCGTGCGCAGCCATGGCCGCGTCGGGAGCGTGCTCTCCTGGATCGACAACCCGCAGGTACGGACGACGATATGAGGAGACTATTGCGTCGAGCGTTTGGCGTCGCTGGCGCGGTGGGACTGGCGATGCTGGCCGCGGCCGCCCAAGGCGGCGTCGAGGCGGGCACGCTCGAGACGGTGCGCGCCCGCGGCCACCTGATCTGCGGTGTGGGCGACGGGCCAATAGGCTACTCCACGCGCGACGGCGAGGGTGCGTGGACCGGCATCAGCGTCGATTTCTGCAAGGCCCTGGCGGCGGCCGTGGTGGGCGGCAAGCACGCCGTCAAGTTCCGCCCCGTGCCGCCGGACGCGCGCTTCTCGGCGCTGCAAGCGGGCGAGATCGATGTGCTCTCGCGCAATGCCGCCATGACCTCGAGCCGCGATACGGAGCTCGGCATCCGCTTTCCGGGCGTGCTGGTGTTCGACGGACTGGGCTTCATGGTGCGCAGATCGCAGGGCATGGCCAGCGCGCTCGAGCTGTCGGGGGCGCGCATATGCTTGGTGGCCGACGCCTCAAACGAGCAGGGCCTCGCCGACTACTTCGGCGCGCTGAGAATGCCTTTCGAGCTCTCCAAGCACGGCGACTGGCGGGACGCGGTGGCGGCCTACACCAACAAGGCTTGCCAGGTGCTGTCGGCTGACGTCTCGATCCTGGCGCAGGCGCGCCGGCAGCTCGGCGAGCCGGGAGAGCATCTCATCCTGCCGGAGATCGCCCGGAAGCAGATGGTCGGCCCGGCGGTGCGGCAGGGCGACGAGGAGTGGTTCAGCGTGGTGCGCTGGACCATCTATGCGCTGATCACGGCCGAGGAGCTCGGCATCACGCGCGCCAACGTCGACGCGATGAAGGCTTCGGGCAATGCCGAAGTGCGCCGCTTCCTCGGCGTCGACATGGACCTCGGCCGGCATCTCGGTCTCAGCGCCGATTGGACCCAGCGCGTGATCAAAGGGGTCGGCAACTACGGCGAGCTGTTCGAGCGCCACCTGGGGCTCAAGTCGCCGCTGCGGCTCGAGCGGCGGCTCAACAACCTCGCCAGCCACGGCGGCCTGCACTACGCGCCGGCTTTCCGGTGACCCGCGTTACCTGGCGTCGTGGAAGATGATCCCGAGCGTGTGCCGCCGGCCCGTCCGCACCGTGCTGACGCCGTGGCGCAGATTGACGCGATACACACCCTTGGTACCGCGAACCGGGCGGTGATGCACGGCAAAGGCCACCGCGTCGCCCCGCCGCAAGGGCACTACGGCGGCGCGCGACTGCATGCGCGGCCGCTGCTCGGTGAGGACGAACTCGCCGCCCGTGAAGTCCTCGTCCGGCTCCGACAGCAGGATGGCGACCTGCAGGGGGAAGACGTGCTCGCCATAGAGGTCCTGGTGCAGGCAGTTGAAATCGCCCGGACCGTACTGCAGCAGGAGCGGCGTCGGGCGCGTCTGCCCGGCATCGTGGCAACGCTGCAGAAAAGACCGGTGCGTGGGCGGATAGCGCACGTCGACGGCCATGGCCTCGTTCCAGCGGTTGGCGATCGGCGCCAACTGCGGATAGATCGCGGTGCGCAGCGACTGGACGAGGTCGGGGAGCGGCTCGGCGAAATACTTGTACTCTCCCCGCCCGAAACCGTGGCGTGCCATCACGATATGGCTGCGGAAGCGAGCATCGTCGGGATAGAGGCTCGACACCGACCGGCAGTCCCTGGCACCGAGCAAGCCTTGGATGACGGCAAACCCTTGCGCGTCGAGGTCGGCGGCCACGCGGTCCCAGTCGGCCGCGGCAACACGGCGCTGCACGGTCGTCTCCGGGGCGGCGAGTGGGGTCGCGGGGGCGATGATGGAGCTACGCATGACCGGGCTTTTCCTTCGTAAGAACGCAAGGGTAGGCCCGCTTGGTCACGGCTGCAGCCCGATTCTTGTTTCCAATCGGCAGACTGGCGCAGGCGCGGGACGCGTCAGCGGCGCATCACCTCGACCTGGACGGCTTCGCCGGCCCGCACGGCGAACTGGCGCTGGAACACCTCGCCGGCGGTGCGCGCGCTCACCGTGTAGGTGCCGGGCGCGAAGATGTGCGTCGGCAGCGCGCCGACGCTTTCCTTGACCGTCTCGCCCTGCGCATTGGCGATCGTCCACTGCGTGTCGGCAATGGCATCCCCGCCGGCGCGCGCGACGAGCTTGAAGGTGACCTTGGCGGCGGCATGGAGGAGCGTCGCCTCGGTGAGCTTGCCGGCTTCGACCGTCACGTCGGCGCGCACCACGGCGTTGGCATCGCCGTAGGTGCCGACGATGTTGTAGATGCCGGCGTTGAGCCGCAGCACCACGCCCGGCCTGGCGCCGCTCATCACCTTGGTGCGTTGGCCGTACTGGTCGCGCTCGTCGGAGTAGATGTCGTAGACGACGCCGCGCTCGCCGAAGCCCTCGCCGCCCGAGATCTGGGATATGAGGCGCAAGCCGCCGGCGTTGAGCACGAAACGCTCCTGCACGGCGCGTTCGCTCGAGACGGTGACCTTGCGGGTGAGATTGGCGCGCCCGAAGGCAACGTTGACGACGTACTCGCCGGGCTCCAGGCGGATCTGGGGGCTCGCCTCGCGGTGGGTGGAGACGAGCCGGGGCTTGCCATCCGGCCCGGGCCGGTCCCGGTAGACGCGCCACACGAGACCCTGATCGATGCTCTGTCCGTCCTGGGTCAGCAGGGCCACGAGCGCGAGTTGGCCACCGCCTGCGCCGGGACCCTGCTTGGCGTCCGGGGCAGTGCGCGGCACGACCGTGGTATTGGGCGGCAGCTCGAAGACGGGCGATGTGGGCCGCATGCCCGGAATTTGCATGGAAGCGGGCGGCTGCGCGCGGTCGGTCTCGGTCTGCCACTGCTGGGCGCAAACCGGGCTCGCGCTCGCGAAGGTCGCAAGCGCCACCGCTGTTGCGCGCAGAAGCGCCGTCGGCCGACGCGCCATGCCCGGCATCCCCCCGATGATGATTCGCCCAGTTGAGCCCAAGCTGCCCGGCGATTCCAGCGGATTCGCGGCGGGGCCAGCCAAGCGCATGCAGGCCGGCGCCCTCAGCCGCGGCGCACCAGCTCCACGATCGCCGCGCCCAGCTCCGCGCAGGTGGCCTTGCCGCCCATGTCGGCCGTGCGCACGTCGGTGTCGGCAAACAGCGTCTCGATGGCCTTGACGATGGCCGCGGCGGCGTCCTTGTGGCCGAGGTGCTCGAGCATCATGGCGCCGGACCAGATCTGGCCGATCGGGTTCGATATCCCCTTGCCGGCGATGTCGGGGGCGCTGCCGTGCACCGGCTCGAACATCGAGGGGAAGGCGCGCTCGGGGTTGATGTTGCCGCCGGGCGCGATGGCGATCGTGCCTGTGGTGGCAGGCCCGAGGTCGGAGAGGATGTCGCCGAACAGGTTGGAGCCGACGATCACGTCGAACCAATGCGGGTTGCGCACCAGATGCGCGGCGAGGATGTCGACGTGGAACTGGTTGGTCTTGACGTGCGGGTATTCCTTGGCGATCGCCGCGAAGCGCTCGTCCCAGTAAGGCATGGAGATCGAGATGCCGTTCGACTTGGTAGCCGAGACGACTTCCTTTCGCTTGCGCGTCATGGCGAGATCGAAGGCGTAGCGCATCACCCGCTCGCAGCCCTTCTTGGTGAAGACGGCGGTCTGGATCGCCCCTTCGAGCTCCGTGCCCTCGTACATGCGCCCGCCGATCGAGGAATACTCGCCCTCGTTGTTCTCGCGAACGATGAAGTAGTCGATGTCGCCGGGCTTGCGGTCGGCGAGCGGCGATTTGAGGCCGTGGAAGAGCCGCACGGGACGCAAGTTGACGTATTGCTGGAAGCCGCGGCGGATCGGAATCAGGAGCCCCCACAGCGAGACGTGATCGGGCACGCCCGGCCAGCCTACCGCGCCCAGGTAGATGGCATCGTGCTTGGCGATCTGGTCGAGCCCGTCGGCCGGCATCATGGCGCCGGTCTTGGCAAAGCGCTGGCACGACCAGTCCAGGTGGTCCCAGGCGTAGTCGATGCCGAAGCGGGCGCCTACCGCCTCCAGCACGCGGATGCCCTCCGGCACCACCTCGTTGCCGATGCCGTCGCCGGGGATGACGGCGATGCGGAGTTTGTTGGAGCGATCTTTCCCCACAGCCTGCATCCCCTAACGCCCGGCGCCGCCACCCTCAACCTGCTAGCCAATTCGATGCGCCACCGCAAGGCGCGCGGCGTATGGCCCAGGACAGGACAATGCCAAAAGGACGGGTGCGCCACTCCGCGCTATTTCTTGGGCTCTACCGGGGTAACGAAGAGCTGGTCCTCTGCGGTGAGCCGGGCGACGGCACGCAGCGAGCCGTCGTCGGATTGAAGTTCCGCCCCATCGTCGACGGCACGCCATGACCCGACAATGTCGCGCGGCCGATCGTCCGGCCCCGCCGCGCGCATCACGAAGCGCCCATCTGGCTGCAGGGATAACGTTTCGGTACCGCCCCGGCTGAGCGTCATCGGCCCGGCGGCAGAGGTAAACGGGCGCGCCCCACCTGAGGGACGCCGCCACGTTCGACCAATCATCTTTTCCTCCGGTTTGTCGGTCACTAAACGCTCGGATCCACTCCTAGGTTCGGTCGGCTGACCGCCATGGACGCTTGCATGCGCGATACCTGCTGCTTGGAGAACATCATCATGGCGACATCGTCGACGTAGTCCATGTAGTTGCAGAACATATCGCCGTTCGGCTCGCTTGGACAGGACATTGTAGGAAACGAAGGTCTGCCGAAATTGGGGCCGAGTTGGTTTGGTGTGTCCGACACCTCATCCGAGTCGGTGCAATTCGGCACCGCACTGTTGCCAAAAACATGAAACAGCCCGAGATAGTGTCCTATCTCGTGCGTGGCGGTCCTGCCCAGATCGAATGGAGAAGCAGCGGTCCCCCCCACTCCGAAGCCGGGCGTCGTGATCACCACACCGTCGGTCTCGAGTGGCCCACCATCGGGGAATTGAGCGTAGCCGAGAAGGTTGTCTCCCAACCTGCAGACCCAGACGTTGAGATATCGGTTGGGATCCCAGGCATCGACACCGCCGGCAGTCGTGCTCTTCATCTTGTCGTCTGCACCCCACGCGTTCACGCTCACCTTTTTGCGGGTGATGCCGCTGGTTGGCGCACCGGTCTGATCGACCTTGGCCAAGTGGAAGGTGATTTGCGGATTGCCGATCAACGGCTTGAATGCGGCGGGCACCGCGCCCAGGTCCGCATTGGTCATATTGTAGTCTTTGTTGAGGACGTCGATCTGCGAGTGCACCTGGGCGTCCGAGATGTTGTCAGCGTCGTCCTTGAAGAGGATGTGAACGACGACCGGGATATTGCGGGGCTTGGGCACGATCGAGCTTGCGCTCATCGCCAGGCGCTGGCGTGCACTTCCCTGTCGCAGGCGCAGGCTCGGATGCTTCTCGAGGTTCATGAGATAGACGAGCACTGTCGCACATTGTCGATGCGTGGGCATGAGCTTCTCCTTCGGTTTGGCCGTCGCGGCTTGGGAAAGTCGGATGCCAGGCTGGGCATTCCATCCAAGGATAGTCGCCAAGTTCATTTTCAATATTTCGACGGCCAGAGCCGGCTTGACGCGATCCATCGTGTCGTTGGCCGAGTGAATGGCATGGTTGGCGGCATCCTCCCCCTCGATCGTCAACACGGCGGGAATGCCGGCCTCGATAAACGAGAAGTGATCGCTGTCGTGCGGATCGAATGAGACGGTCACGTCGAGACTAGTATAGGCCGCGGCGCTTGCGCTCAGCTTCTCCACTAGGGTTCGCGAGATCTCGGCGCCTTCGATCAAGACGCCAAACTGAGGGGCACCCGGCGTGTCGAGCGTATTGTCGGAGCCGATCATGTCCATGTTGACGACGCCGGCTACGGCCCCTGGGCTGAAGCCTTGACCGGCAGCCACGAACTGTTTGCTCCCGAACAGCCCCTGTTCCTCGCCACCGAACAGGACGAAAAGGACGTCTGCCGCGGCTCCAAGCGATGCCAACACATGCGCCATCTCCAGCACGCCGGCGCTGCCGGTGCCATCGTCGTCGGCGCCCGGAGCAAGTGCCGCCGGTCCGCCCGCCAGGTTGATGCTGTCGAGATGGGCGGTGACCAGCAGGCGTGGCGGCGCGCTCGAGCCGGGCAACCGCGCGATCAGGTTTGCGGACATGCCATGGCCAGGCACGGTTATGGCCTGTTGCGTTACTTGGTAGCCGCTCGAGCCCAGAACACCGGAACAGAACTCGATCGCCCTGCGGAATCCGTCCGAGGTCGAAAATCTCGTGCCGAAGCCCGTCAACGTCGTCAGATGCTGGACCAGGCGGGAGGCAGAGATCGAGGCCAGCGCCGAGGCAATGCGCGGATCGCCGCCGGCGGCGGCATCCGCCGCGCGCTCGCGATGCTCGTAGACGGTGCGATCGCCGGACACTTCCTCAATGCGAAAGCAAGGCGCGGCATGCCGTGCGACTGCGGCCAGCTGACGCGCCGGCATCCGCACGAGGAGGTGACGCCCCTTATCGATCAGGACGCGCGCTCCAGGATATTCCTTCTGAAAAAGCCGGCCCTTTTGGACAACCAGGCAAAGCTTCTCATCGTCGGGGACGGTTTCGCTGCTGCGGGCGGTGGCCGGTAGGGACCGCGCGGCGGCCTCATCATCTAGAATCGCCCACGTGCGGCCGAAACGGATGGCACGGCCTGGAGCACGCGCTGCAAGCACCGAGGTATGGCGGCGAGCCGTTTCGCGATCGATTTGTAGTATGCTGAGTTGCACGAATGGACCCGACCAAAAGCAAAAGGACCGCGAAACCAAACCTCAGCGTCGACCGCATCGATACTTTGGCGACGAGGCAGTGCAGCATAGACCGTCGCCACGGAAACCCACAATACCGATGGCCGCCCGGCCGTGGGCTCGAGTCGGCAAAGTCGCCGAATGATTAACGGGCCGCCAGCGTGACGACGGAGTCCTCGTATTTGCCGGAGCCCATATTGCCGTCCTCGAAGATCTCGCGCTTGGCAATCCAGGCGAAGGACTCTTCGAACACTTCCTTGGTGTAGGGCTCGAAGACGATGCGCTCGCCGGGGCCCCAGCGGCGCGTGTCCATGCGCGCGTGGAAGCGCTCGGGGAACTCGGCCTTGTAGTAGTGCGTGTAGAGCTCGGGGCGCAGGTCGATGTCGCGCTGGGCGCGGCGCAGCGCGCGGAAGAATTTCTTGATGTCCTCGGGGTCCGGCGTGCCGTTGAGCATCGACGCGATCATGAAGGTGTTGTCGAGGATCTTGCGGAAGCCCAGCTGCTCCGCGAAGTAGTAGGGGCCGGAAAAGAGAGTGCATGCGGGCGCGCGTCCCTCGATGAAGGACTCCATGCGGCCGAATAGCATGCCCTCCCCGTACGACAGCTTGATCTGGTCGGCCGGCAGGTACTGCTCGAGCGCTTGCACGGTGGCGTAGTGGCTGCCGGACTGGTAGCCGACGGAGATCGGCACGCCGGCCAATTCCTCCGGCGTCTTGATGGGCGAGTCGGGAGCCACGAAGATGCCGCAAGGCGCCACCGAGTAGGCATCGGCATAGAGCTTGGTGTGGCCCCGGGACGCCGCTACGTTCACCGTCCAATGGCAGGCGCAGGTGACATTGGCCTCGCGGCCCTTCTCGATCGACTGGAAGGCGCCGACCTTGTCGCCCTTGACGTGGTGGGCGCCGCCGCTGGCGCGGATGAACTCCTTGAACTCGTAGTCG
>Ga0111539_10009328_pt1 | contig 12393 bp, 9 predicted proteins | sample RhiMethybrSRZTD1_FD_79667 | JGI IMG/M metagenome (GOLD analysis project Ga0111539, IMG submission 79667) | Populus rhizosphere microbial communities from Tennessee, USA - Rhizosphere MetaG P. TD hybrid SRZTD1 (version 2) (version 2) | ecosystem: Host-associated > Plants > Roots > Rhizosphere >...
ACGGGCTTCGGGCTGCTCGCGCTGCAGACCAAGCCGAAGACGATGCGCACCGCCGACGAGCAGGCTGCGATCGAGAAGGGGATCAAGTGGCTCATCTCCTGCCAGAACGAGGACGGCACATGGGGTCGGCAGACCCCGAACTACGTGACCTGCGTCGTCGTCGCCGCGCTGACGCGCCGCGAAGACCCGACCCAGAAGGCGGCGCTCGACAAGGCGCAGCACGCGATCCTCGGCTTCCAGAACATCGAAGCCGGCGGCTACAAGAGCAGCGACCGCGACTACGGTTCGATCGGCTACGGCGGCGCGCAGCGCGGCGACCTCAGCAACCTGCAGTTCTCGCTCGAAGCGCTGCGCGCGACGGGTCTGCCCGAGGACCACGAAGCGTTCAAGAAGGCGCTCGTCTTCCTGCAGCGCACCCAGAACCTGAAATCCGTCAACGACTTCTCCGGCAAGGTGCCCGATCCGGACCGCCAGGGCGTCGTGCTCGACGCGACGCCGGGAAACAACGGCGGGGCCGTCTACTACCCCGGCAACAGCAACGCCGGCTACGACGTGCTGCCCGACGGCAAAGCCGTGCCACGCAGCTACGGTTCGATGACCTACGCGCTGCTGAAGGCCTACACGCTGGCCGGCGTCAAAGGCACCGATCCGCGCGTGCTGGCCGCCGTGGAGTGGATCCAGAACAACTGGACGCTGGCCGTCAATCCCGGCGCGGATCCCGCGATGGGTGAGAAGGTGCAGTATCAGGGCCTGTTCTACTACTACATGGTGTTGGCACAGGCGCTCGATCTCGCAGGCGTGCAGAGCGTGCAGGTCCCGGCCAAGGCCGCGGGCCCCGACGGCAAGGCCGTGCCTGCGAGCGAAGTGAACTGGCGCAAGGCGCTGCGCACGCATCTCGAGGCGATGCAGGGCCCCGATGGCACCTGGGTCAACGGCAAGAACGGTCGCTGGTGGGAGGACATGCCGCTGCTCTGCACCTGCTACGCGATGGCGGCGCTGGAGAAGTGCCGTTGAGCCGGACCGAACCGCTGCAGCTGCCGGCGGTTCCCGCCTGGTTCCGGTTCGCAAAGGGCACCAACGCGCACGTCGGCGCCGTCGACCCCAACACGCAGCGCTGGTTCGACCTCGGGCCGCTCGACGTGCACCAACTGCTCGCGCGCGGTCTGCTGCGCAAGGCCGACCTCGCCGAGCGTGTGCAGCGGGCCACGGCGATGACGGCGCCCGCGAGCCTCCTGCTGCCCGTGCCGCGCCCCGGCAAGATCCTCTGTCTCGCCAAGAACTACGTCGCGCACGCGAAGGAGTTCGGCGCCGAGGCGCCGAAGGAGCCGATGTTCTTCGCGAAGCTGCCCGACACGCTCGTGCCGCACGGCGCCGCCGTCGTGATCCCGCACTGGCTCGATACGCGCGTCGACCACGAAGCGGAGCTCGGCCTCGTGCTCGGTTTCGACGACCCCGACGCGCGCGGCGCGAAATACGTGGACGCGGCCGCTGCGCCGTCGCTCGTCGCGGGCTACACGCCGCTCAACGACGTGACCGCGCGCAAGCTGCAGGGCACCGACCGCGACCAGAAGTATCCGTGGCTGCGCAGCAAGTCGTTCGACACGTTCTGTCCGGTCGGACCCTTCGTCGTGCCCGCCGACGCGATCGATCCAAGCGACTTGCGCGTCACGATGCGCGTGAACGGCGTCGTCAAGCAAGACGGGCGCACGAAGGACATGGTGTTCCCGATCGGGCAGGCGCTCGCCGCGATGGCGCGCTGCACGACGCTGCGGCCCGGCGATCTGATCGCGATGGGCACGCCAGAGGGCGTCGGCCCGGTGGTCGACGGCGACCTGATGGAGGTCGAGATCGAGCAGCTCGGCGTGCTGCGCAATCCGGTCGTCAAGGAAGAAGCGCGGTGAGCGCACGCGAATGACGGCGCGCCCACGCTTGCTGATCGGCGCGTGCGTGTTCGTCGCGGTGGTCGTGCTCGGATGGCGCGAGCCGGGGCCGTCCGGCGACGGCACGTCGTACATGTGGATGGCGCAGCAGTTCGCGCACGGCGAGTGGTGCTCTGCCCTGTCGATGGTGTTTCCGCCGGGCTTCCCGCTGCTGTTGGCGCCGCTCATCGCACTCGGCCTCGACCCGTGGGCCGCCGGCGTCTTCGCCGGCGCGTTGTGCCTCGCGCTGCTCACGGCGCCGCTCGCGCGCATCGCTGCCGACCTCGCTCCCGGCACGCAAGCACCCATGGTCGCGGTGCTGCTGCTGCTCGGGTCGCCGCACCTGCTGAACAATGCGGCCGAGGTCTACAGCGAGCCGCCGTTCCTGCTGGCGATGGCTTGGGGCACCCTTGCGGGGCTGCGGCGGCGGTGGTGGTGGTGCGGCGCGTGCGCGGCCGCCGCCTGGTGGATCCGGCCGGAAGGGCTGCTGCTGGCAACGAGCTGCGTGCTCACGGCACCGCGTCGTGCCTGGCGCACGCTGGTCGGCGTCGCCGGCGGGGTGCTCGCGCTCGGCCTGTTGCGCGCGGCCGCCGGCCACGGCTTCGACCCGCTGCCGATGCTCGCGTTCCACGAGCTGCGCGACGATCTGCCGGACCGAGGTGACGTGCTGCACAACCTGCGGGTGGTGCCGGTCTGCTTCTTCGAGTCGCTGCTGCCCGCGTCGGTGCTCGCGCTGGTCGGCGTGCGGCACTGCCGCGGTCTCGCCTGGGCGCTGCCCGCGCAGATCGTGCTTCAGGCCGGCGCGATCCTGACGTTCGTCGTGCGCAAGCGCTTCTTCCTGTCGTGCGCGGTGCCGATGCTCGCGCTCGCAAGCCGCGAACTCACGAGCTGGCCGATGCGCGTGCGGCGGATCGTGCTCGCGATCTCCGTCGCCGTCGGGCTCGTGGTCGCGTGGCCGGGCAGCGCAGACAACCGCGCCGCCGAGGTCGAGGTCGGCCGCTGGCTCGCGCAGCGGCTGCCACCCGACGCGGCGCTCGTCACCGACCTGATGCGCGTCGCGTGGTTCGCCGGCCGGAGACCGCCGGCGCCGCGCCACTTCTCGGCCGAGCAGCTGCTGCAGCAGGCGAACGATCCCGCCGTGCGGTGCGTCGTGCTGAGCAGCAACAGCAAGCAGGGTCAGTTTCCCGCCGTCGAGGCCGGACTCGCGTTCGCGTTCGTGCGCGTCGAGCTGCCGGCGTCACTGCGCAGCGCTGCCGACGACCGCGGCATCGCGGTGTTCATGCGCCGCTGAGCGCGCGCGCGCGAGTGCATACACGAGCAGCGCGATGTCGCCGATCGTCACGACGTAGAGGCTGTTGAACCATTCGTCGGCGTCCTTGCCGGCGACTTCCTGGCCCGGCAGCGAAACGACGACGAACCAGATCGCGAGCAGCCAGCGCGCGCCGCGTGCGCGCGGCACGACCGCGTCGCGCCAGACCAGCAGCAGCACGGGCAGCAGGGCCACGTGGTGCGCTTTCCAGGTGATCGGGCTCAGCAGCAGCGTGAGCACGAGCGCAGCGGCGACGACCCACGCGCGCGCGAGACGATCGCCGCGCGCGCGCCTCGCTGCAGCGAGCACCGCGAGCAGCAGCACAGCACTCGCCGCGCGCACCAACCACGCTACGGCCGCCGCCGACAACCCGAGCCCAGACGCAACGCCCCACGGCACACGCTTTGCGAATTCGGCTGGCACCTCGCCGCACCAGCGCGCGACCGCGAAACGCAGCGCCTGGTTCATCCACTCGAACGGCGGGAAGTCGTACGCGGGTATCAACCACGGATCGGCCTGTGCCGCGAGCGCCCAGCTGCCCTGCAGCCAGCGCCACCACGGCGCAAGCTCGAAGCGCTGGAGCGCGAACGTCGCGAGCACGAGCAGAGCACCACCGACCACGGTCGCGGCGACCGTGCGCCAGCGACCGAACAGCGCGAACACCGGCAGCAGCCAGACCATCGTCGGCTTCGTGACCAGCGAGATCGCGAGCCAGCAGCCCGCGCGGCGCTCACGGCCGTTCTCGGCGTCGCCGAACGCGAGCAGCACGAGTGCGACGTTGATCAGGTTGCCGCCGCCGCCGTGCGTGTCGCGCAGCACGAACCGCGTGAGCAGCACGAACGTCGCGAGCCACGTCCACTGCCAGCGCGCGCGTTCCTCGGGCGCAGCGCGCGTTGCGAGCAGCGCGCGCAGCACGAGCCCGCACGCGAACAGGCACGCGATCTGCAACAGGGCCCACGCGCAGCGCGCCGCGGGCAGCCCCGCGACTTCGTCGATCAGCGCGAACGGCGCCGTCAGCAGCCCGAACGAGGGCGGATACGGCGCTTGCAGCGGTCGCAGCGGTGCATCGGGGTCCGACTTCCACGGGCCGTAGACGTCCTCGCCGTGCATGAGGCGGCGGCCGAACTCGAGGTTGTCGAGGATGACGCCACGCTTCTCGGGCCGGTTGCACGCGCGCACGGCGAGCGCCACGGCGACCACGATCCAGAGCAGCATCCAGGTGCGCTGCGGCGACCAGCGAGGTGCGTCGGTTCCCATGCACGCTGCCGGGCAGTCCGGCAGCCGCAACGTATCTGCGCGCTCTCACACCCGCCAGCGACTGGCGATCGCGAACCGACCTCCAACGCCGCAGCGGGGCTGGCTCAGAATCGCAGCGTCTCGATCGTGGCGAGTGTCGACGACGAGCCCTGGCCGCCGAACAGGATCAGCGTGCCATCGGGTAGCAGGTTCGCGGCGTGGCTCGCACGCGGCGAGGTCAGCACCGGCGCGGTGGACCACGAGTTCGACGCGGGCGTGAACACGTCGACCATGTCGATCGGCACCGAAGCGAGCAGCGTGCCCTGCGCGCCGCCGCAGACCACGACGCGGCCGTCGGCAAGCCGCGTCGCGCTGTGCAGCGCGCGAGCGTTCGGCATGTTGTACGCGGCCCAGGTGTTCGTCGTCGGGTTGTAGGCCTCGGCGCCGAGGATCGGCGCGGCCGTCTGGTAAGCGGTCAGGCTCGTCATGTCGACGCCGCCCGTCATGAGTACACGTCCGTCGAGCAGCGTGATCTGGTTGTAGTGATGCCCTGCGCGCGCCTGGCCCATGTTCGCGCCGGCCGTCCACGAGCCGGTCGCCGGGTTCCAGCGCTGGACCGTGGTCACGCTGTTGGCCGCGACCGGGATGCCAAAGAGCACCGTGACCTGGATGCCACCCGAGACCATGATCTGGTTGTTGGAGAGCAGCGTCAGCGCCGGCGCCAGCCGCGCTCCTCCGATCGGATTGGCGTTCGACCAGAGGCCGGTGGCCGGGTTCCAGATCTCGACCGTGTTCTGCGTGCTGGTCAGCGCAGCGATCACGTCCGGCTGCACGGTCGCGGTGCCGCCCGCGACCATCACGCGGCCGTCGGCGAGGCGGCAGGCTGCATGCAGCACGCGCGGCGTCGCCATGCTGCCCGTCGCCGCATAGCTGTTGGTCGCCGGGTCGTAGATCTCACACGACGAGAGCGTCGCGCCCGTTGCGTTCACGCCGCCGATGATCAGCACGCGCGTGTCGTTGAGCGGCACCGCGAGGTGCAACGCGCGCGCCGTCGTCATGGTCGCACCGGCCACGCACTGCATGTGGCGGAAGTCCCACACCTCGGTCGTCGCGAGACCCGTGGCCGCCGTCAGCGAACCCGTGCCGCCACCCGCGATGACCACGTCGCCCGCACCTCCGTTGTTGTTGCGGTCGAAGAAGGACGTCGCGAGCGCGCGCGCCGTGTTGAGGGTCGCGGGGGTCAGCACGCCCGTGTCGGGCATGCCCGTCTGCGTGACGATGTCGTTGCTGATCTGGCCGATGAACGTCGGGCCGCCGATCGCGAGCGTCGCCACCTGCCAGTGGAACTCGATGTTGTTGAGGCTCGGGGAGCTCGGAGGCAGCGGCACGCTGTAGAGCGCGGTGCCCGTCGGGCTCATGAGCTGGAGCGACATCAAGCCGAGCAGATCGATGCCGATTTGCACGCTGCGTGTGTCGACGCCATCGAGCAGGATCAGCGGAAGTGGCCCGGCATTGCTGGAGACCAGGAACAACCCGATCGAGCTCGGTGGGGCGGCAGTGACTCCGAGGTCGAGGGAGTTGCCGAGGCGACACGAGGTCAGCTTGTCGTAGTTGAAGTCGTTCTGTGCCGAAAGTGCGGCCGTGGCCGCGAGGACGAACATCGAGGTGCGAAGGAGCATCGGTGCTTCTTGGTTTGGGCGAGTCGCCCGGGACATGGGCGCCGGAGTATAGCTGGGAATCGCGTGGGCCGGCATGGCCGCGCACATGCTCTGCGACCGTTGTGCGGCGGACAGTGTGAGCGATCGCGCGCGAGCTGCGTGTGAGGGAGCGCGCGGTGCGACGCACGATTCCGCTCGAGCTCGCGCGGCAACGACGTCGTGAAGCCGATCCGCCCGCGGGCTCTGGCACACGCTGTGCACAAGGCCGGGGTCGAAACAGTGCTGGGCATCGAACAGGTATGCACCCGAGGCGACGTCTGCTGTGGATCGCAATCTGCGCGCTCGCGCCCTGTTTACCGGGACAGGAACTGTCTCTGGTGCGATCGAGCCGGGACACGCTGTGCAGCAAGCTCGCGTCGTCCGATCCGCGGCGCGTCGCCCGCGCGGCAGCCGAAGTGGCCGCCAACGTCCGCAAGGAATTCCAGCCGCAGGTGCTGGCTGCCCTCAAAACGTGGTCGGCGCGTAACAGCGACGACGCGGCGTTCGTGCGCTTGTTCCTGCTCGACGCGCTGCTGCAGACCGACGCGCAGGTGCGCGCCGAGCTGCTGCGACCTCACCTGCAGGGCATCACCGAGGTCCCGGCGTTCGTGTTGCTGGCGCGCTTCCCGAAGCAGAACCAGGGCGAGCTGCTCGCGGTGTTCCGCGCCCGCGAGGTGGGCGGGAAGCGCGACCTCCTGTGGATCGCCGCAGGCAACCTGTTGAGCGAGTTGCGCACTCCAGGTTTCGCCGCGACATTGCTGCGCAAGCGCGAGTGGAAGTTGACCATCGACGTCGTCGACGGCGACCACGCGATTGGCCGATGCGGCGGCCGCAGCGACATCGAAGGCGGCGGCGACCAGCTGTCCGCGCGCGTCGGCTTCCCGCCAGTGCCCGCCTGGTCGCTGGATTGGTTTCTGGATCCGCGCCGGGCGTCGATGCAACTGCTGGCGCCGGGTCACTGCGACATCTACACCTGTCGCCACCTGATCGCGACGTCGGGCATGTCGGGTCCCGGATCGACGAATCTGGGCGATCGGGTGCTCGAGGTGTGGTTGGAGGGGATGGCGGGCGGTCTCGGAGCGGCGAACGAACACTTCGCCACGATCAACTACACGACCGATGCCGAGTTCGTCGCGGGAGTCGAGCGACATCGACTCGACACCTTGGCCACACGGCGCCGCCTGTTGCAGGCTCTCGTCGCCGCCGGCGCGCTGACCTGCGAGGAGATGGCCGCGAGCCAACGCCCTCTGGGGCTCGTGGTCAACGATGAACGGGAACCGGGTGCCAGTCCGTTGCCTGGCATCCAGGGCGTCATCGTCCGCCAGTAGTCGGAGCGGCCGCACGGCCGATCCCTCGTCACCCGCCGTCGAGATGCTCGGGATCCTCGAGGCACAGATCCTCGTCGCGCGCGGTCAGGTAGCCTTCGGGCAGCGACACCTGCTGCGTGCTGCCGTCCTTGCAGCGGCGCGCGCGCAGCCCCGCTTCCGGATACGGCACCTGACGCGGCAACTGCGCGAGCAGCGCCTCGAGCTCTGCCATCGTCTTCACGAGGTGCAGCGGCGCCAGCAGGCGCTTGGTGTCGGGGAAGCCCTTCAAGTACCAGCCCGTGAATTTGCGGATCTCCAGCATGCCGTTCTTCTCGTCGAAGAAGTCGACGAGCAGCCGCGCATGTTCGCGCATCGCGTCGATCACGGCGCCCAGGTCCGGAGGCGCTGCAGGCTCCTGGCCCGTGAGCACGGCGCACAGCTCGCCGAACAACCACGGCCGGCCGAGGCAGCCGCGGCCCACGACGACGCCATCACAACCGGTCTCGCGCAGCATGCGCAGCGCGTCCCAGCACTCGAACACGTCGCCGTTGCCGAGCACGGGGATCGTCTTCACGTGCTGCTTGAGTGTTCTGATCGCATGCCAGTCGGCCTGGCCCGAGTAGAGCTGCGCAGCGGTGCGCGCGTGCAACGCGACGGCCACAGCACCCTCGCCCTCGCCGATGCTGCCGGCGTCCAGATACGTGAGCAGCGAGTCGTCGATGCCCTTGCGGAACTTGATCGTGACGGGCACGGCGCCCGCGCTCTGCACGACGCTGCGCACGATCCTGCGCAGCAGGGCCGGGCGCAGCGGCAGCGCGGCACCGCCGCCCGCCGAGGTGACCTTGCGCACCGGACAGCCGAAGTTCATGTCGATGTGGTGCACGCCCCACTCCTCGACGAGGATGCGCGTCGCCTGCGCCAGCGTGTCGGGATGCGTGCCGTAGAGCTGGATGCTCTTGCGTGTCGCTTCGTCGGCGCCGAACGACGCGAGCTTGAGCGTGCGCGGGTGGCGCTCGACGAACGCGCGCGCCGTGATCATCTCGCTCACGTAGAGACAGCGATCCTGCGAGAAGCGGCGGCACAGCGTGCGGAACGGCGCGTTCGTGATGCCGGCCATCGGCGCCAGCACGACCGGCGGGAAGACCTCGATCGGGCCGATGCGCAGCGGGCGGAACTCGCCGGCCTTGGCGACAGGAACGTCGCGGTTCAGTTCGCTGCGCAGCGCAGAGGTGACGGTCGGGTTCATCGCGGCGTGCACGCTACTCTCGGGCTACATCCGCGTTCCAAGCTGCCGCAGCGGCGTTGGGTGGTTGTTTCGCCGGTTGGTGAATGCCGCGTCGCGGCAGCCCCGACAACTGGTGCCCAGGAGAGGACTTGAACCTCCATGGGATGTTACTCCCGCTAGGACCTGAACCTAGTGCGTCTGCCAATTCCGCCACCTGGGCAACAAGTGGGGGACGAGGAACCTACCGAGCTACTCGAGCGATGCAAGCGGCAACTGCCGGTTTCGCGGGCGTCGGCGCTTGCGCTCCTCTGCGCGATCCCGTAGCCAAAGCGAGCAATGCCGCAGCAGGGCAAGAAAGCCGAAGCCTCGACCGACGTGCTCGTCGGCGACAACAAGAAGGCCCGCTTCCACTACGAGATCCTCGATCGCTACGAAGCCGGGCTCGTGCTGCGCGGCACCGAGGTCAAGGTTCTTCGTCAGGGTCAGATCAGTCTCGACGAAGCCTATGCGCGCATCGAGGACGGCGAGCTGTGGCTGATCGGCGCGAACATTCCCGAGTACAGCCACGGCAACCTGCAGAACCACGAGCCGAAGCGCAAGCGCAAGTGCCTGCTGCACGCGCGCGAGCTCAAGAAGCTGCGCGAGAAGTCGCAGGTCAAGGGGCTGACGCTCGTGCCGCTACGCGTCTACTTCGGTTCGAAGGGATTCGCGAAGGTGACGATCGGCGTCGGCAAGGGTCGCAAGCTCTACGACAAGCGGCAGCACCTCAAGGAGAAGGAGATGAAGCGCGAGATCCGGCAGCGGTGAGCACGGTCGGTGCGGGCGCGCTGTTGCTGCCGCCAATCCACTCGGAGGACGCATGCAGGGCGAAAACAGGAACGTCATCCCGTCGCTGACGATCGGTCTCGTGGTCGCGAGCCTCGGCCCCGCGCAGACACCGGTTCACGACCGCGGGCCCGGCGAGCTGCTGCCGCCGCAGCTGCGACAGGGACCGCCAGCCGGCGGGATCGATGCGGACCTCACGGTGCCCGCGTTCCTCTGGGCGTTCCACCGTGACTCGTTGCTGCCCGAGTCGACGCGCAAGGCGCTGCCGCAGGCGCAGCTCGCCGCGGTCGTGGACGCGTTGCTCGCCGCGTGCCGCAATGCCGACCAAGAGCTGCGCTGGCAGAGCCTGTGGTCGCTCGCGCGCATCGCGCGCCTCGATGCTGGCACAGCCAGCCGCGTGCGGACCCTGATCCAGGAGGACAAGTTGCTCGCCGGCCCGGGTGCCTTGGCCGAGGTCGCGGCCGTCGCGGCCGGGCTCGCTGCGCGCGATGACCTCGCGTTCCTCGGCAGCCTGGCCAAGTTGGCGAACGACCCCAAGACGCCGCCGCGGCAGCGAGCGTTCGCGTTCTACGGGCTCGGTCTCGCGGCCGGCGAGTCGACGTCGGCCAAGACGCAGTTCCAGGTGCTCACCGCGGTGCAGCGCGGGCTGTTGCCGACGAGCGACACGCCGATGGAAGTGCGCGTCGCCTCGCTGCACGCACTCGCACTGACGCGCATCGACGAGGCGCCGAACCTGCCGGGGCCCGCGTTGGCCCTGCTCGAGGCCGCGTGGAAGGACGACTCGCCGCCCACGCCGATCGACTTCGTCGCCAACGTCCCGATCGCCGTCGCGGCGATGCTGAAACCGGATGACGCCGCCGCGGAACCGTGGCGCCAGCGCTTCGCCGCGGCAGCGCAGAAGAGGGACCGGGGGCGGGCGCTGCCGAGTTCGTGCGTGCTTGCACTCGGTGCGCTGTGTCGACCGTGGAACCAGGATCCATGTCCGGACGCAGAGCACATCGCCTTGCTGTGCCAGCTCGCCAAGGAGGCGCGGGACCTGCAGCAGAGTTACTACGCCTGGTTCGCGCTGGGGCTCGTCGGTGGCAGCAAGGCGCGCGCCCACCTGATCGCAGGCTTGCAAACCCATCTCATCAATCGGCCGTGGCTCGCGCTCGGTTTGGCCGCCATCGCGGCCAAGGCGAACGGGCGCGACGCCGAGATCGAGCAGGCGCTGCAAACGGCCCAAGGCAAGATCCGCGCGCCGGACTTCCTCGAGGCGTTTGCGAATGCCAGGAGGGTCGCAGGCCGTGAACGGGACGACGACGCCGTGAACGCCTTCCGCGAACGCTACCAGGTGTTGCCTCCCGGTGACGGAGACGTCGACGCGCGCATCGCGCATTGCCTCGCGAAGATCGCCGACGACAAGGCGCCGATCGAACAGCGCCGTCTCGCAGCGATGGCACTCGGCCACTTCGCCGACACTTCGCCACGTCACTGGTCCGCAAGGCTCGCCCGCGCCGTCGACTACCGCGCCGGCACCGTGGCGCTGCTCGGGCCGCCGAACGGCGTGCTGCGGCTGCCGTGACCGTGCCGCGAGCTCGAGGGATCGTGCGCGAGAACCTGCTCTACATCCTGGTGTCGGTCGGGCTCGGCGGGGTCATGGGCTTCGCTCTCTGCGCTCCGGTCTTCGAGGGCGGTGCGCTCCTCGAGCCGGATTGGCTGTTGCATCCGAGCCAGGCAGGGCCCGTGTTCGTCGCCGTGGTCAGCTCGGCGTGGCTGTTGCGTCCGTGCATCGAGCTGCCGGGGATGTGGGCGCTCGGCTCGGGTACGTTTCTCGCGTATCTCTCGGCCGCGCAGTGCGCGTTCTGGATCGTGCTGATCGATCGGATGGTGTGGGACCTGTCGTTGGCCGGAGCCCTGCTCGATGCCTTGGGGGCGATGGCGCTCGCCGTGGTGCTCTGCACATTCTTCGGCTTCCTGACGCTGCCGATCGGCGCCTGCTTCGCGCTCGTGCTCCGCGGGGCCCTGCGCGCTCAGCGACGACGTCGCGGGCAGGCTGACAGCGGCCCCACATCCCGCTAGCCGGTCCGTGCTACGTCGCGTCGGCGTGTTCCTGTCTCTCGCTGCTCTTCCGCTTGCGCATGCCGTCGCGGAACGGCGGGCACAACTCGGAGAACTGGCGCGACTGGGCGAAGGGCGCAGCGCTCTGTTCCCCGGACTGGAGTGGCTCGTGTAAGAGTAAGGCATGGCGACGCGGCGGAAGCGTGAGCGTGGCGCTGGCGTGGCCGACCTGTTCCTGAAGCGGGTCGCGGTCGTGCCGCCGCCGGACGGTGAGAAGCGCACCGCCTATCCCTTCGACCTGCCCGCCATCCGGTTGCTCCGCGAACGCGCTTTCACGGCGCCGGTCACGGTGTTCGTCGGCGAGAACGGCATGGGCAAGAGCACGCTGCTCGAAGCCATCGCGGTGCACCTCGGCCTGAACCCGGAGGGAGGCAGTCGCAACGTGCATTTCACGACCAAGGCGACGCACTCCGCTCTGCACGGGGCCCTGCGGGTCGTGCGCGCGGCGAAGCGGCCCCGCGACGCCTACTTCCTGCGCGCGGAGTCGTTCTACAACGTTGCCAGCGAGCTGGACGCGATCGACGCTCATCCCGACAACGTGATGAACAAATCGGGTCCGCCGGTCCTCGACGGCTACGGCCGCAGGTCGCTGCACGAGCAGTCGCACGGCGAGTCGTTCTTCGCGTTGTTCCTGAACCGCTTTCGCGGACAAGGGCTCTATCTGCTCGACGAGCCCGAAGCGGCGCTTTCACCGCAACGGCAGCTCGCGCTGCTCGTGCGCATGCACGAGCTCGTGCAGTCGGGTTCGCAGTTCGTGCTCGCGACGCACTCGCCG
>Ga0111539_10009329_pt1 | contig 12392 bp, 8 predicted proteins | sample RhiMethybrSRZTD1_FD_79667 | JGI IMG/M metagenome (GOLD analysis project Ga0111539, IMG submission 79667) | Populus rhizosphere microbial communities from Tennessee, USA - Rhizosphere MetaG P. TD hybrid SRZTD1 (version 2) (version 2) | ecosystem: Host-associated > Plants > Roots > Rhizosphere >...
AGAACCTGCACCGCACCGAATCGCTGCGGGCGCGCGTCGTGACGGCCGAGCGCAAGCACGCCATGGCGGATTTGGCGCGCAGCGTGTCGCACGACGTCAACAACGCGCTCGGCTCGATGCTGCCGCTGGTGCAGCAGATGCAGGCCGACCTGCAGGAGGGCGTGCAGGCGCCGGCGGCCTTCGTCGAAGATCTCGAGCACGTCCAGAAGTCGCTGCAGGTCTGCCGCCGCATCTTCGGCGGCATGTTGACCTTCTCGCGCAACGCGGCGCGCGGCAGCGGCTACGCGCAGGTGCGGCGGGCGATCGATACCGCCTCGGCGATCCTGAAGTACGGCATGAGCCGCAGCGCCATCGAGCTGCAGGTCAACGTTCCCGACGACATCCCGGAAGTCGCGTGCAGCCAGAGCGAGCTCGAGCAGGTGTTCCTCAACCTGCTGACCAACGCCCGCGAGGCGACGCCGCACGGCGGACGGATCGCCGTGGCCGTGCACGCGATCGACGGGATGGTCGAGATCTCGATAGCCGATACCGGCTGCGGCATCCCGGCGGAGAACCTTGCCCGCGTGCTCGAGCCGTTCTTCACCACCAAGGCGCACGGCAGCGGCCTCGGCCTGTCCATCTGCCGCTCGGTCCTGTGGCAGGTCGACGGCACGCTCCGCATCCACAGCGCGCCCGGTTCGGGCACCGAGGTGCGCGTGGTCGTGCCGCAGGCGGCGGTGCAGCCGCAGCGCCAGTGGTCGTGAGGCCGGCGCGGATTCTGGTCGTCGACGACGAGCCGGGCATGCTGCGCGCGGTGGAGCGCGTGCTGAGCGGCGCCTACCAGGTGCGCGGCACCCGGCTGTCGCGCGAAGCGCTCGCCATCGCCAGCGAGTTCCAACCCGAGCTGGCGATTGTCGACATCCGGATGCCCGACCTCGACGGCTTCGAGCTGATGGCGCAGCTGAAAGCGCGCTTTCCGGCGCTCGACGTCATCCTGATGACCGGCAGCGTCGACGATCTCGACGAGAAGCTGGTGCGCGCCATCCGCAGCCCCGCGTTCTACTTCATCCAGAAGCCATTCGATCGCGAGGTGCTGCGCACGCTGGTCGAACGCTGCGTCGAGCTGCGCTGGCGGCGCGAAGACCACCGCCAGAACCTGCGGCGCCTCGAAACGGAGATGGCCGAGGCGCGCGCCTTCCAGCAAAGCCTGCTGCCGCCGCGCGACGCGGTCGTCAACCGCGTCGCCGTCAGCTGCCGCTACACGCCGTGCTCGGCGCTCGGCGGCGACCTCTACGACTACGCCGCGGCTGCGGCCGGACGCACGGCGCTGCTGGTGGCGGACGTGTCGGGCCACGGCGTCTCGGCGGCGATGCTCACCGGCATCGTCAAGAGCGCGTTCCATGCCTCGCACGTCGACGGGTTCGAGCCGGCGGCGGTGGTCCACCGCATCTCGATGGGGTTGGCGGCCTTCAGCCCGGAGCGGTTCGTCACCCTGGTCGCCGCGCTGGTGTCGCCCGGTGAGCGCCAGCTGCGCTACGTGAACGCGGGGCACCCGCCCATTCTCTTGTGGGGGCCGTCGCGCAGCGCGACCTGGCTCGAAAGCACGGGGCCGTTGATTTCACCGGTGCTGAGGACGCCGCAGTGGGAGGCGCCGGCGGTGCCGATTGACGAGGGCGAACACCTCCTCCTTTACACCGACGGCATCTCGGAATCGCTGGCCGACGAAGACGGCCGCGCCGAGGAACGCTTCACGCGCCTGATCGGCCGGAACGCAGACAGCGCCGCGCTCGCCGACTCGATCCTCGCCGAGATCGGGAAGGAGCTTGGCGGCCAGGCGCAGGCTGACGACTTCACGCTCCTCGCCGCGACTGTGCTGACGGCGAACTGACGCCAGCCGCGAGTCGAGCAGTGCTCTAGCTCCATCCGCGAATGCGCTCGAGAATGGCCTCGGTCACCGCTTCCTCGCCGTCTGCGACCGCGCCGGCCAGCCCGCGCCGAGGCGACCACAACGTTCCGGTCTTCAGCATCCGCGGCCGTATCCAGACCGTTGCCGCATCGATCGCGGGGACGCGTCCGATCCAGCGGCAGTCGGAGACGACGACGTGCGTGGCGCCGATGGCGGCGCTTCGCGCAAAGGCCACCGGCACCGGGTCGCTGACGCCCCCGTCGGTCAGCTCGACACGCTGCCGGCCGCAGTCCACCGCAATGGCGGGAAACAAATGCGGGACGGAGGCGCTCGCGCGCACCACGTCGCCAAGGGCGACCCCGCTGTCGAAGCCGGTCGAGAAGTAACGCGGGCTGCATGCGCCAACGTCGTGGCAGACGATGCCGAGCCGCTGGATGCCGTGGTGCAGCCGATCGAAGGTTGCCTGCTGCAGCCGCTGGAGGCGATCGGGAATGATGCCGCACCAGCCGCGGAGGCGGCCGTCGAAGCGATAACCGAGCTGCACGTTGAGGCCGTGGGCCAGGAGATGCCTGCCGCGGAACGCTTCGGCATCCGCAGCGAGCTCTTCCAGGCTGAGGCCGACGCCGGCGTAATAGGCGCCGACGACCGCGCCGGCGCTGACGCCCACGACGGCGTGAATAGCAATCTGGCTGTCGGTCAGGCGCCGCAGCACGCCGACGTGCGCCGCACCACGCAGGCCGCCCGCGCTGAGGACGACGGCGACGCGGATGGTTTCTCGCGACACGTTTCCCCGCTTCACTCCTGTATACAAGATGCGCGACGAGCTGCTCGATTGGCTCGCCCGGCAGCGGCCGCAGCCATGAATACTCATCCATAAAAGGTGTGCTCCCATTCGCCGCGTGTGCGACTATCGCCAGCGACGTCGGGCGTTCCGGCGAGGAGTCAGGCGTATGAGAATACGAAGAGCGTTTTTGTACGCGTGCGTGGCAACGGCGGCAGTATCGTCCCCGGCGATGGCGCAGCGCTGGGGGCGTGCGGACGTTCCGCGCGACGGCGTCTGCTTTTACAAAGACCCGAACTTCAACGGCGACTACTTCTGCGCCCGGGCCGGCGACAGCCTCACCGCCGTCCCTAAGGGGATGAACGATCGGATCTCGTCGATCCGCATCTTCGGCAACGCCGAAGTGATCGTCTACAGGGACGTGCGCTTCGACGGCCGTTCGTCGCGATTCGAGGGCGACGTCCGCAACCTCAAGGACGACGGTTGGAACGATCTGATCTCGTCGATTCGCGTGCGCTCCACGCCGGGCGGCTTCCTCGGCCGCAACCGCCCCTCTTCCGGCCGTCCCGCCGGCGATCCGGATCGCATCGTTCGGCGCGCGTACGAGGATATCCTCGGCCGCGAACCCGATCCCACCGGCCTCCGCACCTACCGCAGCCACATCATCGACGATGGGTGGAGCGAAGCGGAGGTGCGCGAAGCGCTGCGCAAGAGCCCGGAATATCGCGAGCGCAGCACGATGACCGTGGCCCGCGCACAGGAGATCGTCCGCCGTGCCTATCTCGCCGTGCTGCGGCGCGAGCCCGACCCGGGCGCGCAGGGGTTCGTCGACAAGGTGATGCGCGACCACTGGTCGCAGCAGGACGTCGAGCGCGAGCTGCGCAAGAGCCCCGAATACCGCAGCAAGGGGCGCTAGCGGCCTTCACACGAATTTGAGCGCGTCGTGCGCCGATTCGGGACACACCGCGTCAACGCTCCCCGTGCGGGAATCCGGCTAAGAGCCAGCTGCGCCTGAAGTTGCGCCGCGAATCAAGGCTGGTCCTGCGATTGCTCGAATCGGCCTCGAATAGATCTGCCCAGACCACGCCCGGCCGAGGGCTTTTGAATGCGGACGTTGCCTCAGTACATGCGCCTAGCCGTTTTCGCAGCGGTACTGACCGGAGCGGGCATCGTTCTGGCGATGTCGGGCTGGCCTCAGTCGACGCATGTCGCCCACCTGCCCGGTGCGCTCGCCGCGGCGGTCCTCGTCGTCGCGTTCACCAAGCGGTCGGCTGCCGCCGACGACCGCGGCATGATGGCGCCGTCGTTCGTCGTCGATTTCGCGACGCTCCTCCTTCTTGGCGGCAACGCAGCGCTCGTGGTGGCGGCGGCGGGCATCGTCGCCCACTGGCTCGCCGACCCCGCATCCCTGCGCCCGTTGAGAAAAGCGCTGGCGAGCGCGGCGGTCGTGTTGTCTGCGACCGAAGCCGCGTGGGTGGCCTACAGCATGCTCGGCGGCGCGCCGCGCCGCTTCGACTGGCCGCTGCACGCCGTGCCGATTGCGGCCGCGGTCATCGCTTATTGCATCGTCAAGAGCATCGCCGCGGAAGTGATCCTTCCGCTGCTCAACAAGCAGCCGATCAGGGGATCCTGGCCGGCGGCGCTGCTGCGCAACAACCCTCACTACGTGATCGGCGCGACCTTCGCCGCCGGTCTCGTCGAAATCGTCGATCCTGGCCTGTGGCAGCTGCTGCCGGTGACGGCGGTGCCGCTCTACTGTGCCTATCGCGCCTATCACGACAACCTGAATCAGCTCGAGCGCGAATACCGCCAGCGCGAGGTCGTCGACGCGCTTCACCAGGGCATGTCGGTCATCTCGAGCGAAGGCTGCATCACGCTCTGGGACGACGCGGCGCAGCACATCCTCGCCTGTCCGCGCGAGCGCGCCCTGGGGCGCCAGTTGGGCAGCGCCGTGCCGGCGCTCGCCCAGACGCAGCTGCCGCGCGCCGTGCAGGAAGTGCTCAGCACGCGGACGGCGAGGACGCTGACCCACGTCGGGCTGGCGACGGCGTCGGGGGCCCGGCTCCTCGAGGTGAAGCTGATTCCGGTGGCCGGCGGCGTGACGCTGCTGTGGCACGACATCACCGAGCGCACGCACGCGGAGCACGAGCTCAAACGAAACGAAGAGCGCTTGTCGCTGGCCGCCGAGGGGGCCAACGACGGCTTGTGGGAATGGGACATGCGCACGCAGGCGTTCTACGTCTCGGCGCGATGGAAGGAGCTGGTCGGCCTGCCGGAGAGCGGCACGGTCGCGGTCGCCGACGACTGGCTGGGTCGTATCCATCCGGAGGACATCGCCGCGGTGAAGCAGGCGCTCGAGGCGCATCTCGCCGGCACGACCAGCTTCTTCGAGCAGGAGCACCGCCTCCGGCACGAGGACGGCACCTACCGCCGCTTTCTGTGCCGCGGCGTCGCCGCGCGCCGCGGCGGGCGGCGGCCCGGGCGCGTTGCCGGATCGCTGACCGACACGACGGAACAGGGAACCGCGCAGGAACAGCTGCGCAGCGCCGGCTTCCGCGATCCGCTGACCGGGCTGTGCAACCGGGCGGTGTTCGTCGAACGTCTCGGCCGGCGGCTGGTCGAATTCAAGAAGCAGAAGGGCGGCGACTGGTTCGCCGCGCTCTACCTCGATCTCGATCGCTTCAAGGTGGTCAACGACAGCCTGGGGCACCTGGTCGGCGACGAGCTGCTGACCGCCGTGTCGCGCCGCCTGGAGGCGTGCCTGCGCGACGGCGACGAGCTGGCGCGGCTGGGCGGCGACGAGTTCGCGATTCTGCTCAACTCGATTGCCGATCCGCAGCAGGCGAACGCGGTGGCGTTCCGGATTCAGAAGGCGCTGAGCGATCCGTTCTCGATCGGCGGCCGCGAGGTGTTCACCTCGGCCAGCATCGGCATCGCCTTCGCGTCGGCGCACTACAACAACCCCGACGAGATCATGCGCGACGCCGACGTGGCGATGTACCACGCCAAGTCGCGCGGCAAGGCGCGGCACGAGCTGTTCGACGCCGACATGCACGAGCGGGCGCGCGACCGCCTCGGGCTCGAGAACGATCTGCGCCACGCGATCAACAACAACGACTTCGAGGTGAACTACCAGCCGATCGTCCTGCTGACCACGCGCCGGTGCGTCGGCTTCGAGTCGCTGATCCGCTGGAAGCGTAACGGCGAGCCGGTGTCGCCGGCGACCTTCATCCCGATGGCCGAGGAGCTGGGCTTGATCGAGCCCGTGGGCACCTGGGTGCTGCAGCAGGCATGCCGCACCTTCGCCAACTGGCAGCGGCAGTTCCCCGACGCCGGCATCGACTGCATCACCGTCAACGTCTCGAGCCGCCAGCTGATGCAGCAGAACTTCATGCTGATCGTCGAGCAGGCGGTGCAGGCGGCGCGGCTGAAGCCGTGCGATCTCCGCCTCGAGATCACCGAGACCGCCTTGATGGACAGCCCGCACCTCGCGGCCGACCTGCTCCGCGAGCTGCGCGACTTCGGCGTCAAGATTTATCTCGACGACTTCGGCACCGGCTACTCGTCGCTCAGCCATCTGCACAAGCTGCCGGTCGACGCGCTCAAGATCGATCGCTCGTTCGTCCGCAGCCTGGTGCCCGGCTCCGACCGGCCGGCGATCGTCGAGAGCATCCTGGCGCTGGCGCGGACGCTCAATACCAGCGTCGTTGCCGAAGGGATCGAGAGCGACGATCAGGCGCGCGAACTGGTGCGCCTCGGCTGCACCCACGCGCAGGGCTATCTCTTCTCGCGGCCGCTGTCGAGCGCTGCCGCGGAAGCGCTGCTCGCCGCGAACCTGCCACTCGGCCCGAAGGCGGTCGAGCAGGCGGACCCCTACGCCACGCCCGCTTCCATCCCGGCACGCGTCGCGGTCTGAGCCGGCCGCCGGCTTCGCACAAACCTCACCGTCATCCCGCTTTTCGGGGTGTTACCCGACGGCCTGTCGCGATATAACCTCCTCACTCGCGTCAAGGTCGGCCGCGTGAAGCTGACCGGCATGGCGGAAGTGTTCAACCTGTCCGACTACGCGCGCTGCAACCGGAACACGATTTTCGGCAACGCGCTGTTCGGCCAGCCGATCTCGTCTGCCGGCATGCCGCGAACCGGGCAGCTCGCGTTCAAGATTTCGTTCCAGGCCTGGAGGCGATGGTGAAAAAGATCGGCGGATTGGCGGCGGCGGCAGCGGCATCGACGGTCGCGGCCGGCACGATGCTGCTCGCGCACGGACGCGACGCTCGGTACATCGAAACGGTGCCGTGGCAGAAGGCGCGCATCACGCGGGTGATCGCGGCAAACCGCTCCGAGCTCGGACTTTCGGGATCGAAGCGGAAAGTCGAGATGAAGACGATCGACGGCCAGTCGTGCGCCGTCGGCAGCCTCCTCGCCTTCGACGTGGACGATGGCTACGCGTTCGACGTCGACGAGCCGGTCGATGTCACTGTCACGTATGCGCCGGAATTCACTACCGCGCCGTTCGCGATTGCCTGGGACAAGAACGGCGGCGACGGCTACGGCGTGTCGACCGACGTCAAGCCCGAACCGGGCGCACCGCGGCGATCGATCACCCTGCGTGTCGATCGCGCGCGATTCGCCGGTCAGGGGGTGCTGAAGACCGACCTCGCGATCGCCGCGCGCAACCAGGGCGTGCTCGCGCTCTGCGATGTCGCGATCGCGCGCAGCGGCACGACCCGCCCGCCTGCCGCGTCCGGTCGGCTGCATCTGACGGTCAAGGACGCGAAGACCGGCCAGCCTGTCGCCGCGCGCGTCGGCCTGTATGACGTGACCGGCCGCACGCCGCTGCCTGCCGACGGCGCGACCTTCGTCCACCGGTTTGCCGACGAAGCGCGGCTGCACTGGCTGAACCGCCGCACGTTCTGGGCGTCCGACAACCGGCAGGCGTTCTACGTCTCCGGCGACTACCAGGCGAACGTGCCCGCGGGGCTCTACGATCTCATCGTCACGCGCGGGCCGGAGTATCGCCTGGTTCATCAGAAGGTGGAGGTGAGGCCCGATTCGGCGGCGGACGTCGCCGTCGCGCTCGAGCGTTACGCGGATCCGCCGGCCGCCGGGTGGTATTCAGCCGACTCGCACATCCACCTGATGCGCGATCAGGCGGCCGACATGAACATCTGGACGCAGTTGTCAGCCGAGGACGTGCACCTCGGCAACCTGCTCGAGATGGGGAACATCGAGGGCACCTACTACAAGCAGCCGGCCTGGGACCGCGCCGGCTGGTTCGCGCGCGATGGCTACGCGATGGTCCCCGGGCAGGAGGATCCGCGTACCGGCATGCGCGGCCACACGATTCACTGGAACCTCAAGCAGCACGTCCACTTCGAGAAGGAAGCGTTCTTCCAATACGACCGCGTGTTCGAGCGGACGCGTGCCCAGGGGGCGCTGACCGGCTACGCGCACCTCGGAGAGCTGTTCAACGGCAGGCGTGGACTCGCCCTCGATGTCCCGTTCGGGCTGGTTGATTTCATCGAGGTGCTCCAGGGCGGGCGGTTGAACACCGAGATCTGGTACAGCTTCCTCAACCTCGGTTACAAGGTGCTGCCGGTAGCCGGCGCCGATTACCCCTACTTCGGTCCGACGCTGCCGGGCGTCGAGCGCACCTACGCGAAGGTCGACGGCGCGTTCACGCCGCAGTCGTGGTACGAGGGCTTCCGCCGCGGCCACGCCTACGTGACCAACGGACCGCTGGTGCAGTTCACGATCAACGGGCGGACGATGGGGGAAGAGGTGCGGGTGAAACGCGGCGCGCAGCTCGAAATTGCCGCCGAGGCACAATTGAATCCCGACGTCGACAGGCTCGAACGCCTCGAGCTGGTGATTCTCGGCGACGTCGACACGCAGGTTTCAGCCGCCGGCAAGGACCGCGCGCGGCTGCAGAAGACGCTGACCGCCGACCGCAGCATGTGGGTGGCCGTGCGCGCCTACGGCAACCATCAGGAGCCGCAGTTCACGACCGTCGCGCACTCGGCGCCGATCTATGTGATCGTCGACGACCAGCCGACGTGGAAGGCCGACGCGCTTGCCAGCCTGGTGCAGTACCAGCGCGCGCAGCTCAACGAGCTGCTGACGGTGCCCGTGGATCCGAATTCCGACCTCGAGGCGTGGGAAACCAGCGAGACGCTGGCGGATCAATGGCCGAAGCAGCTGCCGCTGCTGACGCCGCGGATTCGCGAGGCGGACGCGAAGTACCAGCAGCTGCTGGAACGCGCCCGCAAGGCGCCGTCGCAGCCCTAGCGCGGCGTCATTCACCCGCGGACGACCGCCGGCCGGTTAGTGCACGACCGGCCGGGTCGTCTTGCCTCGACGCGCCCCGTGCCAATCGACGTCGAGGATCGCGTAGAGCATCTGATCGAGATAGCCGCCGCGGTGCTGGAACGACTTGCGGAGTACGCACTCCGCAACCGCGCCCAGCTTCCGCAGCGCCGCGTTGCCGCGGCCGTTGAGCACCGCGGCACGCGCCTCCAGGCGGCGCACGCCGAGCGTCTCGAACGCGAAGGCGATGACCTGCTTCGCCGCGTCGACGAAGACCCCGGTGCCCCAGAACGGCGAGCCGATCGCGAAGCCCCATTCGGCCGATCCGAATCCGCGGCCCTGGTCGCGAACCTGGAAGATGCCGATCGCCGTGTCGAAGCCGCGAAGCGTCACCGCAAAGCACACGTAGCTGCCGGCGGCGCGCTGCCGTTGCGCCCAGGCGATGAAGCGCTCGAAGCCTTCGACGGTCGTCGGCGGCGGCGAGATGAAGCGGGACACTTCCTCCGTCGTCAGCAGCGCGAACAGCGACGGCGCATCGGTCGCCTTCAGTTCGCGCATCACCACCTGCTGGCCGTTCAGGGTCGGCAGTCCCTGCCGCCAATCGCTGCTGGTCAGCTCAGTGGTGGCCGCAAGGCCGGACACGGTCGGTACCGGGATGAGGTCGAGCTCCGCGCGGTAAGGCATTTTTTCCATGATTAGAGAATGCCTCCCAGCGAAATCACCACTGCGGGTGCGGGTTCCACGATCGCGGGCTCTGTCGTCACGATGGTCGGGTCGGAGGTAACGATTGCCGGCTCCGGCATGGTCACGAGGAGCGCGTCCTCGGGGATCGTAACGAGAAGTCCAGGGTCCAAGAGAGGCGGCGAGTCGACGATCGTCACGTCGGACGGGACGACGACCGTCGGGTCGACAATCACCAGATCCGTCGAGTCCGGCGTGACCACCGGCGCGGTCGTCACCGTCGGCGCCTGGCCGAGGAGCGCGAATATCTGTTCGTCGGTGAGCGCGCTGGCGTCGCCGATGAGCACCGGCGTGCCGTCGGCCGACGTAGCCCACGCGAGATTGCCGCTCTCGTCAGTGCCCCACACCACGTTGTCGCCGTCGGCGGTGCCCCAGACGACGTTGTCGCCGCCATAAGTGCCCCAGACAACGTTGTCGCCGCCGGCCGTGCCCCACACGACGTTATCGCCGGCCTTGGCCGTGCCCCAGATGATGTTGTCGCCGTCGGCGGTGCCCCACGCGACGTTGTCGCAGTCGGCGCCGCCGCAGTCGGTGCCCCACACGACGTTGTCGCCGTTGGCCGCCGTGCCCCAGACGACGTTGTCGCCGTTGAACGCCGTGCCCCACACGACGTTGTCGCCGTTGAAGGCGGTGCCCCAGACGACGTTGTCGCCGTTGCGCGCCGTGCCCCACACGACGTTGTCGCCGTTGAAGGCCATCGCGGCGCCCCAGTTCGTGCCGAGGCTCCACGCGTTCGCGTCGGGCAGGACGATGCCGCCGGTCAGCAGATGGTTGCCCCAGATGATCCGCTTGCCCCACATCTGCTGATCCGGATACAGCTGGCCGGGCTGGGCGTTGGCGTAGAAGGTGGCGAGGCGCACGGCGCCGAGCGCGTTGAGGAAACCGGCGCCCTCGGTCAGCGGATCGTAGCCGTCGTGGACCTGCGCGGTGTACTGCAGCAGCGCCTTGACCGCGTTCGGCGTCAGCGACGGATTCGCCTGCAGCATCAGCGCGACGGTGCCCGACACGATCGGCGCCGCCATGCTCGTTCCGCTCAGGCTGAGATACGGCTGAAACGCCGTCAGCATCGATCCGGCAACCAGGTACTGGCCGTTGTTCTGATAGAAATTGCTGCTGGCATCGGCCAGCGACACGGCGCCAACGCCGGGCGCGACGAGGTCGGGCTTGGCCGACCAATCGAGATACGTCGGCCCGCGGGAGCTGAAGCTCGCCATCGTGTCGTCGTCGCGCGTGAAGGTGCCGTTGGTGCTGGAGGCGCCGACCGTCAACACCCACGGCGCGTTGGCCGGCGCGTTGACGCCGCCGTACTGCGGCAGCCCCGCGTCGTTCTTGCCGAAGTTGCCGGCCGCCGACACGACCACCACGCCGGCGTCGACGACGCGCTTGGCCGCCCGGGTCAGCGGGTCGGTCCAGTACGACTCGCGGATCGCGGCGCCGACCGACAGGTTGACGACCCTGATGTTGTAGGTCGCGTGGTTCGCCAGCACCCACTCGAGCGCGGCGATGACGTTGCTGATGCTGCCGACGCCGTTGGCATCGAGCACCTTCAGCGACACGAGGCTGGCGTCGGGCGCGACGCCGCCCTTCTGGCCGTTCGAGTCGTAGCCGTTGCCCGCGATCAGGCCTGCGACGTGCGTGCCGTGGCCGTTGTCGTCGTACGGCACGAGCGCGCCGTTGACGAAGTCGACGAACGCCGACACGCGCTGGTTGCCATACGGGTAGAGCTCGCCCGAGCGGCTCGTCAGGTCGTCGTGCCACGTCGTGATGCCCGAGTCGATCACCGCGACGCCGATGCCCGCGCCGGTCAGGCCCATCGCCTGGTTGATCGCGGCCGAGCCGACGGTCAGCGACGTCCGCGCATCGAATTTGGCGGCGGGCCGGTCGTAATGAATGCGGAACACCGACGGGTGCGCCGCGAGCATCTTCAACATGCCGTTCGGCACGTTGACGGTGTAGCCGTTGATGATGGCGAGCCGGCCGGTGACGAAGCGGTCGAGCGCGGGCGGCAGCGACGCGCCGGGCTGCAGGGTCACGATCGCCCGCGTCTTCTTCAGCGCGTGATGGCGCGCGGCCCGAAACGTGAGCTCATCGTCCAGGCGGTATTCGCGGGCGTTCGAGTTCGGGGCAGCGGGTCGGGCCTTCGCCGCCGCGCGGCGGTGGTTGCCGTCGGCGATCGCTTGGGAAGGCATCACGAGCACGACCAGCGCGGCGAGCACGACGGCGCCTTTGAGGCTCCAAACCGCCTTCCGGCGGGTCGATGAGAACGGGTACGAAGAATGTGATGAATGCATGGGGTCGCCCGCATGGAGGCAATAATCCGGCCACCTCTTCGGTATTGAGATTCTCAAGCGAATGGTCGAGTTCTGGCCGAATTCCGCGATCTGCTGATCCTGGCCCGCCGCGTCGATACTTGGAGATGTCCCGTTCTGACACCGTCGATCACCCGGAGCGAGGCAAAAGTCGCGGTTTTCTCTGAGAAAAACCGAAGAAATCGTGCGAAGTGTCCCGTTCCGCAAAAGAATTACCAAAATAGGGCATCTAGAGTACTATCAAAGTTGTTATTGTCATATAGACGACCATACATGTAACTCAACGACACCGTTGGGATCCGTTGGTTTGGATGCTCAAGCCAGCCTGTAAATCGTTTGGACATGGTTGGTTACACGTTCGGAGTAGTGC
>Ga0111539_10009336_pt1 | contig 12388 bp, 8 predicted proteins | sample RhiMethybrSRZTD1_FD_79667 | JGI IMG/M metagenome (GOLD analysis project Ga0111539, IMG submission 79667) | Populus rhizosphere microbial communities from Tennessee, USA - Rhizosphere MetaG P. TD hybrid SRZTD1 (version 2) (version 2) | ecosystem: Host-associated > Plants > Roots > Rhizosphere >...
GGGGCGCGCGCGAAGCCGCTACGGGGGGCGTCGAAGTCGGCGATGCGACGTGCGTCCTCAGGAGCAGCCGCGCGCAGGGCAATTCCCTTCGGCGCTGCTACCGCCCGCCGCGCGCCAGCCCCCGCGTGCCAGCGCGAGAGCGGGTAGGCGTCACGGAAGCCGAGCGGCAGGTAGATCGGCCGCCCAAACTCGGTGGCATCCAGGCCCGCGGTCGCGCCGCTCGCCTCGACCTCGGCCAGCGCGCGGGACAGGAGCCGTGTGCCGAGCCCCTGGCGGCGGGCGGGCTGCGTCACCAGCACCATGCTGAGCCAGGCGATCGAGGGACCGAGCGGCAGCGACAGCGCGCTGGCGATCCACCGCCCGTTCGCGCCCTTGATGCCGTAGCCCTTGCCCAGGCTCAGCATCAGGCGCCAGTCGGCCGCCACCTGGTTCCACCCGGCCTCGATCTGCAGCGGGCACAGCGCCTCGGCATCGCCGGGCTCGAGCCGCTGCATCTCGCCCAGCGTTGCCGGCTCAATAGCGGCCATCGCGCACCTCGTAGTGCGTGGGCTTGCCATGGCTCGCCATGCCGCGCAGGAGCCAATCGGCAGTCCAGTCGAGCATGCGCTCCATCGACACGCGCGGGGCGCCGAACATCGCTACCATGCGCGTGGCGTCGTTGATCCAGCCTGTGGCCGCCTCGGTGCCCGTGAACTGCGGCGTCCGTCCGAGACGGCGGCCGAACTCCTCGGCCAGCCAGCGCACGCGATGGGTCTGCGGGCTCGTGACGTTGAGAGGGCTTGTCGGCGTCGTGGTGTGGGCAAGGCAGCGCAGCGTGACGCCGTTGGCATCGCCCTGCCAGATCACGTTGACATGGCCCATGCCGAGGTCAATCGCCTCGCGCCCAAGCACCTTCGCGCCGATGTCGTGCAGCACGCCGTAGCGCATGTCGATCGCATAGTTGAGGCGGATGAGGCGCCCCGGCGTGCCGAGCCGGGCCGAGAAATGCTCGAACATGCGCTCCCGCCCCACGCACGACCAGGCGTAGTCGCCGGGCGGGGGAACGGCCGGCGTATCCTCTGCCGCGCCGCCGCCGTCGACGGGCACGAACGGATAGACGCAGCCCGTCGAGAAGGCGACGATGCGCGAGGCCGCGAACACCTCCGCGACAATGGCGGGCACGTGCGCGTTCATGGCCCAGGTGAGCGCCGGATTGCCCGAGGCGCCGAACTTCATGGCCGCCATGTAGACGACGTTGGCAAGCTTCGGCAGCGCTTCCACCTCGGCACGGTCGAGCAGGTCGCAGACAATCGTCTCGACGCCGGCCGCCTCGAGGTTCGCGCGAACCGCGGGATCGGAAAAGCGCGCCACGCCGACCACGCGCTTTCCCGGCGCGGCGCGCTTTGCCATGCGCGCCAGCGTCGGCCCCATCTTGCCGGCAACGCCCAGCACGATGATGTCGCCGGGGGCCTGGGCAAGGTCGGCGCTCAGCTCCGGGGTCGGCTCGCTCAGGAAATCCTCGAGCTCGGCCACGCTCGCAAAGCGCAAGGGCAGGGCTGCGCCGCTCATGCCGCCTTCTCGGGATGGGCCGGAACGATGCGCTCCCTGGGCGCCGCCGCCATCGGGCGCATGGATGCGAAGTCCATCTCGGCCGCCACGGCGAAGCCGGGGCAGGCAAGCGAGCCCAGCGCCAGCTCGCCGTCCTTGATGCGCAGGCGCGCCGGCTTGCCGGGGACGCGCGCATAGAGGTCGGGATGGGCACGCACAAAGGCATCCTGCTCACCCCCGGGCGCCGCCGACATGCCGTCGATGAAATGATGACCGTTGCGCTCGACGTGGGTGAGGCCGAGCAGCGACACCAGGGCCAAGTCCTGCTGCACGCTGACGCCGGCCTGGGTCGTGAGGTCCTCGGCCGACATGAAATATCTGTTGGCGCCCGCTTCCGCATTCAGCCTGGCGACGCGGGCCGCGTTGAGGATCGACTTGTAGAGCCCCTTGCAGTTCTTGCTGGAGACGCCGGCATAGCCGAGCTTCAGGGCCGCCGGGAACGAGCCGAGCTCGCCGTCCGATTCATCGATGATGAGCGGCTTCAGGCGCGCCAGAGTGTCGACGGGCTTCTTGAGCGCCGCGGCGCGTTTGATCGGCTGCTCGATGAACAGCGTCGCAGCCACCAGCCGTTGCAGCGCCGGCGTCTCGCGCATGCGGCGCCACAGCTCGGCGATGCCTTCCACGTCGTCGTATTGCTCGTTGCCATCGAGCGTCGCGCGATAGTCGCCGGCGGAGCGGTCGAGCACTGTCGCGATGCGGGTCAGGCGCTCCAGGTCAGCGGCAATGTCGCCGGCCACTTTCAGCTTGTAGTAGCGCCCCCGGTAGTACTCGACCACCTCTTCCAGCGTCTCCGGCAGCCCGTCGTTGACGCGCTCGCCGGGCTTCTGGTCGGCGGCCACGATCTGATCGACGAGCCCCACCGTGTGGCGCAGGGCGATACCGGCACCGGGCTTCAAACTGGCGAGAAACCGCGGGACATCATAGCCCGCCAGATCGGGGGTCAGCTCCGTGACCTCGATCCCCGCGACATTGCGGGCGATCATCTCGGCGAAGGAAAGACCTGCGGCGCGCCCAAGCGCGTCGAGGACCGCGCGGTCGAGCAGCGCCGGCCCATACGAGCACACGAGCGGCACCAGACCGAGGTCGGCGCCGCGCCGCATCTGCGCGGCATAGGTCGCGGCGTAGAGGCCGAACGGCGTGCTCCAGCCTTGCGCGCGATAGAGCTCGATTGCCAGTCCCAGCGACTGGCGCAGCTGGTCGAGGTTCTGCGCGTCGGCGAAGGCCGGGCTCTTGTCGAACCACTTGGCGCCCAGGCTCTCGGCCGCGACGCCGACGCTCGTACGCCCATCCGGCAGCGCGATCGTGGCTCGGATCACAGCCTGGTTCGAGCGGGTGACGGTGATGACACCGAAGCGGAACGGCAGCCGCAAATTCACGCTGCGCTCGAAACAGTCCACCCCCTCGAGCCTGACCTTGGTCATGGGCAATCTCCCTCGGTAGGGCTCTCGGTTACTTGGCGATCCGGGCGATGTCGTAGGTCAGCTTTCCCGAGGCGTGGCGCGCCTCGTTGACGATCACGTGGGTGCCGGTCGCCGGATCGACCCGCATGCCGCTGAAGGCGTCGACGTCGCGGCCATCCTCGAGATGCACGCGAACGACGGTGGCGACACGCCCGCCCGTGTGCTTGACATCCACCACGGTCGCCGTGTGGGTTTTGACATCGACGGTGGGATCGGCCTTCTCGACCTGGCGCACGAGGAAGAACGTCAGCACCGCCGTCGCAGCCACGACGATGGCGGCCATCGGCAGCCAGCGCCGAAGCCGATCCTTCCACACCAGGGCGTTGAGCCTGCGGGCGTTCTCCTCGGACAGTCGCATGCTGGGTGAGCCTCCGGCCGGACAAGTCTCGCCGGCACTGTTAGCGCGTTTTGCCGTGCCGCGCCAACAGTGCCGCCCGGACGCTCGCCGTTTGCTGGAGGCAAGCCCTGACCCGGCCCTACCCCTACAGCGGCTTGATCGCCACCTTGCGGAACTTGATCACGCCAGCGCCGTGCTGCAGCGTGAACGGCCCCTCCGCGAACAGCCCGTTGTTCAACTCCGCCGTCTTCTGGCCATTGAGCACGACCGTGATCTGCCGCCCCTTGGCCGTGATCTCGTAGGTGTTCCACTTGCCGCCGGCCTTGGGCATCGGGTTCACCTCGACGAAATGCACGATCCCGCCGGTGCCGTAGGTCGGATCCTTGCGCTGGTCGAAGATGTTGGCCTCGTAGCAGCTGCGATCGGTGATCTTGGCGGGGTCCTGGCAGCGCAGATAGATGCCGCTGTTGGCATCGTCGCTGGCCCAGAACTCGATATGCAGCTGGAAGTCCTTGTAGGAGGCCTTGCTGATGAGATGGCCCGAGTCCTGGCTGGCCTTCTTGTCGGCCACCACGGCGCCGTCCTCCAGGCGCCAGTTGCTCTCGCCGACCTTGTTCCATTCGCCCATGTTCTTGTCGTCGAGCAGCGTAATCCAGCCCTCCCCCGTCTGGCTCGCGGCCCGGGGCGCGAATTGCACGGCGACAAAGGCAACGGCAATGAGCCCCACGGCGAGGGCGTAGGCGCGTCTTGACAGAGCAAGCATGGCTTTCCTCCTTGGACCAAGACCTAAGCGTTTCCCCTGCTACGCAGCGTGTCGGCTTCAGCCGCCGCAGCGCTTGCCTTCTGGCCGGGCCACATCCGCCGGATGGCAGCCCGGCCGCACTCATGCTGGAGCTTTCCGTTCACGTTGAAAGCTACTACCGCCGCCAGGCTTCGCAAGTCCGGCAGTGGCCGGCCTGCGCACGCGCATGGACCTCCAAGCCTCGGGTTGCGTCCCCTGGACCAGGCGCCAGCATCGAGAAGAACGCTCCGAACAGCCTGCCTATTCCGCCGACGGATAACCTCCGGCCCGGCCGGCCGGGAGCCGGCGCGGGACAGCGCCGCTCCACCGCCGTTCAGGTCTCCACCCGCGGCGGGAGCGCAGGACGCGCGAAGATGAGCTTCTGGTAGACGAGGCCGATGCCAATCAGCACCAGGCCCAGGCAGATCACCGATAACGCTCGCCAGAGACCGCCGATGCCCGTGAGGTCGTAGAGGAACACCTTGACGACCGAAAGCACGACTAGGGCCGCGGAAGCGAGACGCGGCTCCCTGGTACCGCGCACGATGCCGTAGGCGAGGAATATCAGGCCGAGCGCCAGCCACGCGACCGAGTACGACCAAACCTCCGGCGCACTCGCGGGCTTCCAGACGGCTATGACGTCGCCCTGGAACAGGTGGCGCACCTCCAGCGTCACATAGCCAAACAGCAGCGCCATGGCGAGGATCGCAGCGCCCGTCACGTACCAGACAGGCCGCAGGCCCCGCGCGGCGCGGGCGAACAGCACGGCCGCAAGGCCAGGCAGCAGATAGGCCAGCAGCAACGAGCTGAAGACCGGCACGCCGCGAATGGGGTCGCTGTTGAGCAGCGGGTTCTCGATCACGCCGAGCCCGAACACGATGAAGACTGCCGACAACACGCCTGCCGCGAGCGAAGCGATGCGGAACACCAGGTTGGCCCTGCCGAGATCGAGGCGCAGGAGCACGTAGGCAAAGCCGATGGCCATGATAGCGAACAGGCCCTGCTCGACGTGGCCCGAGGCGTTGGCGAGCGGGTCGCCGCCATTGAGCGCGTGGCGAATCTCGAAAAACACGAGGAGACCGGCGAACAGCACGCCCAGTGCGTCGCAAATGCGCACCGACAGGCCGTCGGGGCTCGATCGCTTCAGGATGTTGCCTGCGGCCAGGAACGCGGCGGCCGGCACGCCGTAGCCAAGCAGCAGCCAGTTGAAGACGGGAACGCGGCCGACGCCCGCCCCCATGATGCTCGGGTCCCACAGCAGCCGCGCGAGGACGATGAACCCCAGCGCAGCGACCACGCCGCGCAGCAGGCGGATGCGATGGCGCTCGGCGACGATCGCAGTCGTGAGGGCGGTGACGGCAAAGGCAACCGTGAGGTAGCCGCGCTCGAGCACCATGACGAACGCCAGCGTCACGGCCGCCGCCACGCCGGCGGCGAAGGCGGCATGGCCGATCCGGATGGCGTCGGTTCGCTCGGCCTCGGGCACGCGGCCGAAGCGGTGCGCAGCGAGATAGAAATCGGCCGCCAGCACGATAGCGAACAGGCCGAACGGGATGGAGCGATCGAACTGCGTCACGCGCAGGTAGACGAGGATGAGCGCCAGCAGCGAGGGCACGATGGCAGCGAGCGCAAAGAGCCCGGCGGTCCTTTCCGGCAGCGACCGCCCCCGCTCCAGGCGCAGGGTCGCCAGCAGGCCGATGGCGAACGAGGTGACGGCGGCGAAGACGATGAAGCTTGCGACGTTGTCGGGCAGGCGCAGGACCTCGGCAACGGCCGGAGCCAGCAGCCGCGTCTCGGGCGGCGCGTTGATATCGGGCCAGGTGAGAATGGCACCGAGGGAGACGACGCCGGCCAGCCCGGCAGCGGCTGCGGCCGGCGCGCTGCGCCAGGAGGTGAGGGACAGCATGGCCATCGCGGCAACGGCAAAGGTCGCCCACTGCGCATCGAAGCGCCCGATCCCCAGCGCGATGAGGGCGAGCATCGTCAGGGCGGCCAAGGCGATGCTCGCGATCCAGTCGGGCACCGCCGCCTCGTCGGGGGTGGCGAGGTGGGGCTCGAGGGCCATGAAGGCCGCGGCGAGGCCCATCTGCAGGGCGGTGTGGACGAACAACGCGGCCGTCCAGTCACCGGCGATGCCGAAGCTGACCTGGCTCGACAGCGCCAGGCCCCACAGCAGCGCACCGGCCACGACCGCGGCGGCGAGCCACAGCCAGCGGCGCAGGCGCGCCAGCGCGTAGGCGGCGGCTGCGACGACGACAAGGTAGATCACGAGCGGCCAGGGATTGGGCTGCTGGGACGTCACGAGCATCGGGGTGACGAGCGACCCGGCAAGACCGAGACCGGCGAGCGCCGGCCCGTGCAGGGCCGCCGAGAGCATGGTGGCGATGCCGATGATGCCGAGCAGTACGAACGCGGCAGCAGGACCGATGAAGCCATAGAGGGCATGCGCGGCGTAGACGGTGCCAAAGGCGCTCGCCGTGCCGGCAGCCGTCAGGATGCTCGGGATGTGCGCGGCCGGAATCTGCTCGATCGGGCTGGCGCGCTCGCTGCGGCGGAACCATTCCCCCGCGACGACCAACGCCAGCGAGAACAGAGCGCCGAGAAACACGCGCACACCCGGGCCGAAGACGCCCTGCTCGATGGAGTAGCGCACCAGCAGGATGCCGCCCAGCGCCAGGGCAAGGCCGCCAACCCAGACCGCCCAGCGCGTACCGAGCCGCTCCTCCAGGGTGACGAGCGGCGCCCCGGCTGCCGCTGCTGCGGGAACCGCCGGCTCCCCAACCTCGGGTTCCGGAGGCGGCGCATCCTCGGGGGAGACCTCGGGTGCGGCACCAGGCTCAGGCCCGGCCGGCGGCGCGGCGCTCTCCGGACCGGCCACCACCTCGGGCGCCTCCGCGCCCGGCGCCGCATCCGGCTGATGCCCGCGCAGGCGATCCAGATCGTCCTCGAGCCGGCCCATGCGCGCCAGCACACTCTCGATCTGGAGTTGTAGCGCCGCCAGCCTCTTGCGGGCGTTCCACGCCATCAGGAAGGCGACGAAGATGACGACGGTGAGAAGGAATTCCATTGCAGTCGATCCCCGAGGCCGGCTGAGCAGCGCGCCCGGCGCCTGCCGCATGTTCGCATGGGACTGTCAGTCCAAGGTAAATCGGCAACAGGGTTATCCTGCATCGAACTGTGGCGGCCCCGCGAAATCGTCGGCATGCCGCAAAAGCAGGTCTGGCGCGGACCGAACAGGAGCTTGCCGGCCTTGGCTCACCCCCGGCAATGCCGCACACTGCCCGAGCACAGTTGATCGAAGGCGTGGTTCAGGGGAGCGAAACGTCGATGAAGCTCGGCATCTATCTCAACTCGCAGCATCCCGGCAGCGATGACGCCGCCCGCCGCTTTGCCGAAACGGTGGAGCAGGTGCGCCTGATCCGCGCGCTCGGCTTCGACTCGGTCTGGGCCGGCGAGCACCACATCACGCCGGGTTTCCACTTCTTTCCCCAGTTCGGGTTGCTGCAGCGACTTGCGGCCGACACCGAGGGGCTGTGGCTCGGTACCAACGTAACCCTGCTGCCTCTGCACAATCCCGTCGAGGTCGCCGAGGTGGGCGCCTTCCTCGACGTCATGACCGGCGGCAGGTTCCTGCTCGGCGTCGGCCTCGGCTACCGCCCCGAGGAATACGCCATGTACGGCGTGCCCATGGCCGAGCGCGTCAGCCGCTTCAACGAAGCCGTCGCGATCATCCGGCGTCTGTGGACGGAGGACAACGTCACGCACCAGGGCAAGCACTGGCAGTTCAGCAACGCCTCGATCCGTCCCCGCCCCGTACAGCAGCCGAGCCCGCCCATCATTATCGGTGCGCAGGTGAAGCCGGCGATTGCCAGAGCCGCCAGGAACGGCGATGGCTGGCTGCTCGTGCCGATCCCAACGATCGACCAGGTCGAGAAACAGATGGCCTTCTACCGCGCCGAGCGCGCCGCCGCCCAACTGCCGCCGAGCCCGCACGTCTGCCGCCTGTTCGAGGTCGGCTGCGCGAAGGACGACGAGACGGCGGTCCGCCGCGTGGCCCCGTTCCTCATGGAGAAGTACAAGGCCTACTTCTCCTGGGGGCTCGAGGGGCTGAAGATCGATCCCAAGGCACCGGCGGAGGAGCAGTTCCGCGACCTTGCCGTCAACCGCTTCGCGGTCGGCGCGCCTGCCACCGTCATCGAGACGCTCGTTGCCCAACACCGGGCCGGCATCACGCACCTCTCCATGCGCGTAAGCTGGCCGGGCATGGCCCAGGACGACATCCTCGCGGGCATAGAGATGCTGGGCAAGCAGGTGCTGCCGGAGGTGCGGCGCCGCACGGCCGCAGCCTGAGCTCGGCAAACGTCGCCTACCGGTCGTAGGGCGCAAAAGGCGAAGCCGCATTGCGCCGAAACGCCGGTAGTTCGGTGCAACGCGCTTTTCGCTTTTGCACCCTACTCCGCGGCCTCCTGGGCCACGGTCGGCGCATCGCCGGCGACGGTGGTGCGGCGCATGTCGCGCGGCTGGGAGTCATCGTAGCGGCGCACGCGGTGCATGACCTGGCGGTTGTCCCATATGACCAGGTCGCCGAGCGTCCACTTGTGGACGTAGACGAACTTGGGCTGCGTGGCGTGCTCGTTGAGATCGCGCAGCAGCATCCGCGCCTCCGGCATGGGCATGCCGAGGATCGCGCCGGCGTGCGATGAAAGATAGAGCGACTTGCGACCCGTCACCGGATGGCTGCGCACGAGGCGCTGGCGCACGGGCTTGAACATCGCCTTCTCTTCCTCGGAGTAGTCGAGGAAACCGAGGGAGCCGCGCGAGTACATGAGCGAATGCTCGCATACGAGGTCGGCGATCTCGGCCCGCGTCTCGTCGTCGAGGGCATCGTAGGCGGCGCGCATGTCCGCGAACTCGGTGTTGCCGCCCTTCTTGTTCACGACGCGAGCCGACAGCAGGGAATACTTGGCGGGAATGGCCCGAAACGAGCTGTCCGAGTGCCACAGCATGTTGCCGATGTTGAACAGGCGCTGGCGGCTGTCGCGGGCGAGCGGCTTGCCGTCCTTGCCGAGGTTGGAAACGTCATTCATGCCGGTGACGAGGCGCTTGTCCTGCGGCTTGGTGACGTTGCCGCCGCGGGCATCCTCGATGGCGCCGAAATTGCGCGTGAAGGCCATCTGCTGGTCGTCGGTGATGATCTGCCCCGGGAACACAAGAACGCCATACTTGTCCATGCCCGCCTCGATGGCCACCACCTCCTGGGGCTCCAGCGGCCTGGAAACGTCGACGCCGGTCACCTCGCCGACGAACACGGGATGGAGCGGGCGGATGCTGATGGGCATGAGCGTTGTCCTCGTGTTTGTGGTGTGGGTTTTGTCCCAGTATCCTCTCGGTTTGTCGGCGGAACAACCCTTTTGGGCCTCGGTTCACCCACCCCCCCGGCTGCCCGACCTCGTCCCTGAGCTTGCTCAGCCCCCGCCCCGAGCCTGTCGAAGGGCGGTTGGCATGTCGAGCCCGTGCTTCGACAAGCTCGACACGAAGGCGCTACCTGGATCCTGTAGTGAGCATCCCACGACCAGAGCCGGCGAGGTCCGTCGTTTCACGAGCTTGTGACACGCTCCCTCCGCACTACCGTCCGTTATCGGCAGTAAAGTCCCGCGATCAGGCCCCGGATGATCCGCACCGGTCGCGGCCCGCGCCCCCGTCAGTGGGAGCGGCCGTCGCCCGTATCGGCATCGAGCCACAAGGGGCGCAGCCAATGTTCTGGTGCGGCGATCCATTGAGACGAACTAGGGCGACCCCGCTCATGGCACGTGCGCGGGACATTGCGAAAAGAGGAGGAAACCAATGGCCAACCTGAGAGTGAACGGACAGGAGCGCGCCTACGACGGCGATCCGCTGATGCCGCTCATGTGGTACCTGCGCGACGAGCTGGGCTTGACCGGCACCAAGTTCGGCTGCGGCGTGGGCCTGTGCGGCGCCTGCACCGTGCATGTCAACGGCGAGGCCGTGCGCTCCTGCATGGTGCAGATGTCGGAGACAGCCGACAAAACCGTGACGACCATCGAAGGCCTGCACCCCCGCAACGAGCATCCCGTGCAGGTGGCCTGGCGCGACAACGGCGTTCCGCAGTGCGGCTACTGCCAGACCGGTCAGATCATGCAAGCGGCCGCCCTCCTCGCCAAGAAGCCCGCACCCAGCGACGCCGAGATCGTCGAGGCCATGTCGGGCAATCTCTGTCGCTGCGGCTGCTACCAGCGCATCCACACGGCCGTCCGCGCCGCTGCAAAGGGAGCGTGACATGACCGAGCTCAACACCCATACCCGCATTGCAATCACCAACGTCAGCCGACGCGGCCTCCTCAAAGGCGTGATCGCTACCGGTGGACTGGTCCTCTCCGCACAGTTCCCGGCCGCCAGGGGGGCAATGGCCAACACGCCCTATCCGACCGGCGCCGCGGGCATGCCCAACGGCGTCGTGAGCGATCCGAAGCTGTTCGTCTCGATCGCCAGTGACGGCACCGTCAGCATTGTTGCCGCCCGGGCCGAGATGGGCACCGGTGCCGCCCGCACGGCCTTGCCGATGATCGTTGCCGACGAACTCGACGCCGACTGGGCCCGCGTGCGCGTGGTGCAGTCGCCGGGCGACGAAAAGACCTACGGGAACCAGGACACGGACGGGTCGCGCAGCGTGCGCCATTGGATCCAGCCGATGCGCCAATGCGGGGCTGCCGCCCGGGCGATGCTGGAAGCGGCCGCCGCCAAGAAATGGGGTGTCGACGCCTCCGAGGTGCAGGCCCAGTTGCACGAGGTCGTGCACAAGCCGACAGGCCGCAAGCTCGGCTATGGCGAGCTGGCCGCCGATGCCGCCGCCGAGCCGGTGCCTGCCGCCGACAAGATCAAGCTGAAGGACCCGTCTGCCTTCCGCTACATCGGCAAGGGCACGGTGCGCATCTCCGACATCGTCGACATCACGACGGGCAAGGCCGTCTACGGCCAGGACGTGATGCTCCCCGGCATGAAGTTCGCTGTGGTGGCGCGTCCGCCCGTCGTCGGCGGCAAGGTGGCGTCCCTCGACTCGAGCGCCGCCATGAAGGTGCCGGGCGTGGAGAAGATCATGACGCTCCCCGGCACGCCGGCGCCCTACAAGTTCGGTCAGCTCGGCGGCGTCGCCGTCGTCGCCAGGAGCACCTGGGCCGCCCTGCAGGGCCGTGATGCCCTGAAGATCACCTGGGATGACGGGCCCAACAAGGTCTACGACTCCAAGGCCTACAAGGCGCAGCTCGAAGCATCCGTGAAGAAGGCCGGCAAGGTCGAGCGCAACGAGGGCGACGTCGACAAGGCGCTGGCCTCCGCCGCCAAGGTCGTCACCGCCGAGTACTATGCTCCCCATATCGCCCACGCCACGATGGAGCCGCCGGCTGCCACGGCACGCATGAGCGGCGGCAAATGGGAGGTCTGGGCCCCTGTGCAGAGCCCTGGGCAGGCTCGTGACGACATCGCCAAGGCGGTGGGCGTCAAGCCCGAGGAGATGGTGCTGCACACGACGCTCCTGGGCGGCGGCTTCGGCCGCAAGTCCAAGTGCGACTTCGCCATCGAGGCAGCCTTGATCTCCAAGGATCTGGGCGGCACGCCGGTCAAGGTGGTGTGGACGCGCGAGGACGATCTGCGCCACGGCTTCTACCACACCGTGACGGCGGAGCGCTTCGAAGCGGGGCTCGATGCCGGCAACAAGGTCGTCGCCTGGCGGCACCGCAGCGCGGCACCGACCATCCTGTCGACCTTTGAGCCCGATCCCAAGCACCCCTTCGACATCGAGCTGGGCATGGGCTGGGTCGACACGCCCTTCAACGTGCCCAACATCCGCCAGGAGAGCGGCGAAGCGCAAAGCCACGTGCGGATCGGCTGGTTCCGTTCCGTCAACAACGTGGCGCACGCCTGGTCGATCCAGTCCTTCATCGCCGAGCTCGCCCACGAGCTCAAGCGCGACCCGAAGGACTTCCTGCTGGAGATGATCGGCCCGGCGCGGATCGTCGACCCGAGGAAGTCGGTGACCACGCCCTGGTGGAACTACGGCGAGCCGTTCGAAAGCTATCCCATCGACACGGGGCGGCTGAGAAAGGTCGCCGAGCTCGCCGCCGAGCGGGCCGGCTGGGGCAAGCAATTGCCCAAGGGCCAGGGACTGGGCATCGCCGCGCACCGCAGCTTCGTCAGCTACATCGCCAC
>Ga0111539_10009338_pt1 | contig 12385 bp, 16 predicted proteins | sample RhiMethybrSRZTD1_FD_79667 | JGI IMG/M metagenome (GOLD analysis project Ga0111539, IMG submission 79667) | Populus rhizosphere microbial communities from Tennessee, USA - Rhizosphere MetaG P. TD hybrid SRZTD1 (version 2) (version 2) | ecosystem: Host-associated > Plants > Roots > Rhizosphere >...
TACATTCTAGAGTCTTTATAATCTAATAATGGCCTAACCTTAAAATCACTACACAATTTCCTCTGAACATTGAGTTTTCAGTTATCTTTATCTCAATTAATATTAAATTAGGTAGTAAATATTTATTCTATCTTATGCATCTCACATCATTCATACTCATTCAAGTTCGAATGATATTTCACTTTTCTTTTATTTATCGCTCATTACAAACCTTATTGAAAGTTCGCATCAAATTTGTTGCGAAATTAAATTCTTCGAGGAACTACGCTTGTATTGTATATAATTCAATAAAAATTAGTAAAATAATTAAAGGAGAAATAAAAAATTTATAAATAGTCTTTTTAAGTTATATTTAACTTGCTTTCTGTCCATATTGATGGATCATCTAAAGGCAATCCGGGACCTTCTGGTATTGGAATAGTCATATTCCGAAATAATTTCTTATTATTGAATTATGGTGAATTTATAGGATTTCATTCAAATCTATTATCTGAATATCTAGCCTTGAAAAGGGCATTACAATTTTCATTAGGAATTGATACAAAAATTAAGATCCACACAGATAGTATGACAATAGTCCAACAAAGAAAATTCAAGGTAAGAATAAGAAAAAAAGAATTGAAGATTCTTTTCAGAGAAATTAATAATTTAGAAAAAAAATTTACCGAAATTTCTTACAAATATATTCCAAGAGAAAAAAATACAATTGCGGATTTAGTTGCAAAAAAAGCAATAGACTATCATATTAATTAATAAGATACAGAATCATTACTTAGGCAGCTATGAAGAATCAGAGTTAATCTTGAAACTACATGTAATAAAGGCATTTGACTGAGCTGCCATATATAACATTTAATCTAAAAGTTTATGTAACAAATAAATTGCAATTTAATTAGAATTGCTTGAAAAGAAGGACAAAAAATATAGCATTATAAAAGATATTGCAATAATAGTTATTGGAGTAGTTTTGATATGGTTCGCTGTCAAAGTCGTATTCAATGTCGATAATCCTTTTTATGTAGTCTCCAGTGGAAGCATGATTCCTGTTCTGAATGTAGGTGATATTTTAATAGTAAAAGATGGAAATACGTTTAACAGCTTAAAGGTTGGAGATATTATTGTTTTTAATAGACCTCAAGGCGGTGACAGAGTTATAGTTCATAGAATCATAGAGATAAGTGATAGGTTTGGAGAAAAAGTCATTGTAACAAAGGGAGATGCAAACGATGGTATAATACCAGGAACAGATTTCCCCATTCGGGAAAAAGACTATATTGGTACAGTAGCATACACCGTGCCCAAGGTTGGATTAATTTTGAAATATCTTAATCCACCTGTAAATTATATAATAATAGTAGGTATAATTGGTATTCTAATTTATACGAATATGAAAAAGAAAAATCCAGATCAAGATAAACTCGATGGGAAAGATCCTGTCTAGCGATATTTAGATAGCATTTATCTTCTTTATTATGGTTAAGACATCTTGATCTAACAATTCATGGTCTAGTCCTACTTTTTGTCCTTCAAATTTTGCACTTTTTCCAGAAACTAGTGCGAATCTAAAGTCACGGAGCATATTTCTATGTAATTTAGAACAAATATCTCTTACTTTGGTTCCTTTTCTTACAATTAAAGGCTCTGCATAATCAGTTTCTTTACCTTTCGGTCTCATGTAAATTCTCATGAATTCCAATTTGTTAAAGATCGATTCCTTAAGCATTTCGATATTCAGATTAGAATTTGCAGATACTGGTTCAACGTCTTCGCCGAGGAAAGGTATCATACCATTTAATGTAGTTGTATCTATCAGATCTATTTTATTTAAAACGATTATACAATGAGGATATACTCTATTTCCCGATAGCGCGTCGATCAGATCATCTGGAGTTAAGTGAGGATCTCTTATTGTAATTCTACCATTATGTATTCCATAAATTCTACTCATTTCTCTGACCATTGATTCAGAAATTTGAGAATCTTGGTCTATGCTCACTGAAATTCCTCCTTTTTCAGTTTTGTGTATATGAACATTGGGTGGTTTTTTGTTTACTTTTATGCCTATTTCAGATAATTCTTTTACTAATATAGAAAAATGTTTTGGTTGGAATACATCAACAACAATTAATACTAAATCTGCATTTCTAGCAACAGAGAGAACTTTTTTACCCATTCCTTTTCCCGAAGCGGCGCCTTTTATGATCCCTGGTAAATCAATGACCTGTATTTTTGCTCCTCTGTAATCCATCATACCAGGAATAGCCGTTAGTGTAGTAAACTGATAAGATGCAATCTTTGAATTAGCATTAGTTAAACAATTTAAAAGAGTTGATTTTCCAACACTTGGAAATCCAATAAGAACGACAGTAGCATCTCCTTCTTTTCGCACGTCATATCCAGAACTACCTTTTCCGCTTGAAACAGTCTTTCCATGCCTATTTTCCTCTAGTTCTCGTTTAAGTTTAGCAATCTTTGCTTTTAAAATTCCAATGTGGAATTCAGTAGCTTTGTTTATTTGAGTTTTGTGAATTTCATCTTCTATTTCTTTAATTTTCTCTGGAATTCCCATTGTTTGATTGTAAATATTAACAAGTTAAGATCATAAAAGAATTTCTTTATTTAAAAAATACCGAAGAATTTTAATCCATGTAACGAACCAATGATTGAACCAAAGATGATCATTAATAACCAAGGCATTGCAGGTAATTTTGGTGAATTCAAAATTATTTGGTGATTATCAATAATATTCGTTATATAATCACGTACTTTGTCATTCCATATTTTATATTCGATTCTGTGTTTCTTTAGAATAGATTCAATTTCATATATTACTGGTGCACGGACCGATCGAATATGCTGAATATATCTTCTGGAAATCTCAACTTCCCCTTGAATTGCAATTAAGCCCTGTTGCATATCCAATAGGCGAATATGTATTTCCCAGGGTTTCTTTAATTTTTTTGAGAATCCATTACCTATTTGGCCTGGTTTTTTATTTTCAAATTTTACTTTGGAAAATCCCTCCAAGATAAGAGTTCTAATTATTTCATCTTTCTTTATTTTGACTAATAAACTAAGATGATCAAACTGGAGATCTTCAGATTTAATAGATTCATGTAATCCTTTTAAAAAGCTCATTTTTTTTGGATATCTTGTAAGGAATTCAGACATTTAGTTCTTGAAAATTTTGATGTAGGGCTATATTAAAATGCTATGAAATTAAAATTATTTAATCGGATTAAAGTTTTGTATACCTCGAAAATAAAGATCTGTTTGATAATCAATAGCAAAGTCTTTCCAGGAGAGTTTTCTATCAGTATATGACAGATTTGAACCTCGTATAACCACAAGGGGAATTGACTCATTAGTTTCGCCCATTACAAATGTCCCCATTGTTGCTAGAGAATCTGCGGTTGCCTTAAGAGTATATTTCATGACATGCCCAAAAAGATCTTTCTTTCCTCTTTGATCTTGCACTGGTTCTATACCCGAACATCCTATAGCTACACCAGTGGTACCGATCCGTGTAGGCATTAACCTACTATCTGAAATAACAATACCTACCTTTATTCCTGAGCATATGAGAAACTCCATTCGTAGATTTTCAGCAGAGAGGAAAGGATCAAATGGAAGACATATAATTTTATGTAAAGGTATATTAGATTTATCAATTCCTGCATTAGGAGCCAAAATCCCATTTTTTATAGTTAATAGGAATCCAGGTAACCCTCCAAAAATAATATCTGCTTCTCTAATTATTACTTCTACAAATGCTGGTTCCATTTGGTAAATTTTTGCAAGCTTTTTGGCTTTAGAGCTAGGTCTAATTGTTCGAAGATCTAATATCGATCCCTCACTCATAGAAACGAATTTACTTGATAATACCAAAATATCACCATCTTTGAACTTAAACTTTGAAAATATAATAGTATCAAAAAGGTTAAATTTTTTTTTTTTAGTTTTAATTTTAATAGGTTTTACAATTATCAATAAGATTATTTAATCTATAGGAGCATTATTAGTTTTGTATAACGTTTTTATTCGCGAATTGATAACTTTATTTTTAGTAATAACGAAATGGGAATGACTATCACTGAAAAAATTTTAGCTCGAGCATCAAATAAAAATAGGGTTACACCAGATGATGTGGTCATAGCAAATATCGATAAAGTTATGGTTCATGATGTGTCTGGACCAGGTGTAATTAAAGTTTTTTCAGAATGGGAGAAAAAGGGTATAAATCTTGATCATCTTTGGAACCCTGATCGAGTCTGGATTAGCGAAGACCATTTTGTTCCAGCTTCTGATAGGATTTCGGCAAATAATATTACCTTATTGGCTAATTGGAGCAAGAAATATAATATAAAAAAACATTTTAAATATGGTTTAGGTCAATATGGAATCTGTCATACGTTATCACATGAAGAAGGATTAGTTTTACCGGGGGAGATTTACGTAGGGGGCGACTCTCATACAAATACTACAGGCGCAATGGGTTCTCTTGCTGTCGGATTAGGTCATACAGATATCGCATATGTACTTATTAATGGAAAAATATGGTTTAAAGTTCCGGAAACGATTCTTTTCAAAATAAATGGACATAAACCTGAATATATAATGGCTAAAGATATTATATTGAAGATAATAGGTGATATCGGTACCGATGGTGCAAATTATAAAGCAATGCAATTTACTGGTGAGACTGTAGATAAGTTGTCTATGGAAGAAAGATTAACTCTTACCAATATGAGTACGGAAGCTGGAGCTAAAAACGGAATTATTGAGCCTGACGAGACTACATTTGAATACCTCAAGACGCGTACTGACGATAAATTTTCTCCTGTAAAAGGAGACTCTGATGCTGAATATAGTGATATATTCACATACAATATAGAAAACTTGGATCCTGTTATAGCTAAACCATTTTCACCCGAGAATATTTGTACGGTAGGGGATCTGGAGGGTACACCAATTGATAAAGCCTATATTGGCTCATGTACTGGTGCAAAATTAGAAGATTTAAGAATGTCAGCTAATATTCTGAAAGGAAAACGTGTTAAAATTAGAACAGAAGTTCTACCTGCTGCTCAATCTATATATTTCAAAGCAATTAAGGAAGGATTGGTAAGCATATTTTTGGAGGCAGGAGCAGTAGTTGGTCCCCCTACTTGTGGTGCTTGTTGTGGTGCACATATGGGAGTCCTTGCAAAAGATGAGATTTGTATCAGCACTACCAACAGAAACTTCCCTGGAAGAATGGGACACGTTGAGTCCCAAACATATTTGGCATCGCCTATAGTAGTTGCTGCCGCAGCTATAAGCGGAAAAATTACAGATCCAAGGAATGAAATGTTATGAATTTGCTTCGAGGAAGAGTACACAAATACAATAAAGACAATATAGATACAGATGTGATCATTCCAGGACCTTATTTAAAAATACACGACCACAAAGAATTAGGGAAACATGCCATGGAAGGACTAGATCCAAATTTTTCTCAAAAAATATGTGAAGGAGATTTTTTACTGACTGGAAAGAATTTTGGTTGTGGATCAAGCCGAGAACATGCCCCGATCGCATTACATCAAGTAGGTATTCGAGCAATTCTTGCTCCTTCTTTTGCGAGGATTTTTTATAGGAATGCAGTGGATGGAGGGTATCTTTTACCTATAGAAATCGATTCGGAAGTAATTGAAAAGATATCCGATAAGGATGAATTAGAAATTAATCTTGAAAATAACAATATTGTAAATTTAACATCGGCTGAGGTATTTAAGATTAAACCTTTTTCTGATATAATCGCAAAGATAGTTAAGGCAGGGGGGTTACTTTATTTTAAGGAATAGTTAAATGAGAACTGGCCATACAATGGAATTATAATCAGAATCAATGGCTTTCACATTTTTTATATATTAATCTACAAATAAAATTTGAATAAAAATCGATAAAGGTTAGCCTTTACATTATTATAATCCGCTATTCTTTTATAAAGCTGATTAAAAACAAAAAAAATAGTATCTAATAAAATGCTTTTGATTAATATTTCATGGTTAGTATCATAAGCATTAATTGTCTGGTAATCGGATAATATAGAACAATAAAAAATGAGAAAAATTAAAAAAATAGGTATTTGGTTTTATTCTGCTGCTGGTGTGTCGTCGTCCTATTCATCTTCATTGTCTCCGTCTTTACTATCTTTACTATCTTTACTATCTTTACTATCTTTACTATCTTTACTATCTTTACTATCTTTACTATCTTTACTATCTTTACTCTCATCATCTCCTCCGTCGTTGCCATCTTCTTGGTCCGCCTGAGTTGCTTCTGCTAATGGAGGGGGAGTAATAGAGTTAAAGGTCTGAGCTTGTTCTACGTCACCAGTAACTGTATAAGTAGCAGCAAATGGGTCACCATTTAATGTATGTAAAGCAAGAGCATTTCCTGCAAATGGTATAGAAGCAGCATTGATTGGACCATATTGTGGAGTCAAAAGACTAATTGCCACGGTACCTTTTCCTAGTGGAGCAGTAGCAACACTACCATATGTTGGATCAACATCAGATTCATTTGCAAAATTTTGTAAAATTACAACTTCGGCTGGTTTACTTGCAGTATATGTAAGTGTTCCTTGATATATTGCACCATCATCTCTAGGCGGCAAAATTAATGCTAATTGATGAGCTTCATGTCCAGGCAAAGGATCCTGCGTAGAGGTTACTGTTCCTTGTTGAGCAAATGATTTACCCACTGATATCGTAGCTGCATCTGGTTTTGATTGTGCTGCTGCTTTTGCTACACTCGTAGCATTAGACGATTCACTGCTAGTTGCATTGGATGAGGATTTAGTATTAGTAGCATTTTCAGATTGATTAGCTGTTGATTGCGCGCTAGTAGAATTGCCTGTTTCAGTGCTGGAAGCATTAACAGATTCGATCTCACTTTCTTGAGCAAAAACAGGAAAGTGAGAAAGTTGGAGAGCTGTCGCCAAAAGTGTTAGTATAACCATGCTAAATATTGCAGAGAGTATTGTTAGACCTTTAAACATTAGACTATGGGGGAATACAAAGAATTTAAAGGTTTCCTATAGAACTTTTATTTTAAGATTAATTAATAAAAATATTCTAGAACTCATATGAACCAGAAAAGATTAGAACTAAAAACTTTTACCAATAACCATAAAATTTTTAATTAATTTTCTCTACTGCTTCTATATGGCATTCATGTCCTCTATGTTCTTTATTTAATTTTTCGGCTTCTTCATTAGTAATGGGAAATCGCTCCAGAGTAAGATTCTTCTCACCCATCTTTTCCAGGATTACTTTCTTACATTGATCACAAATTAACTGAAGTAATATAGCCATAAAAAATATAGATATAAAATTAAATATATTGGTTATTGAAAAGATTTTAATCTATTTAAGAGAAAATATTAAATGTGGACCGTAAGACATGTGCTTATTGTGGTAAAAAATTTTCCGATTTAGGATGGCCGCATATTGAAGGAGACTCAAATAGGGGTGTTCTTAAAATAGAACATTTTTGCTGTGAGGAACATAAAGAATTATTTTTTATATCAAAAGACTAAGCAGCGATAATAGAATTTCAATAATCACATTTTATCATATAACTCTTCTAATTAAAGATCGAATTTTACCAACCATATTATCTTTAATTTTATTTTCTCCTGTTTTTATGTAACACTCTTTACAGAGAGCTTTAAGGTTAGCAGGGCTATTATCTTTTAATGATCCATTAATATGGGCAAAAAATGGAGTCTCTTGTGAGTTAAATTTAATGGAACAACTTTGACAGCGATATCGTGCTCGTTCCAAGACTGTTTGTCTAATCCCCAAATTAATTTTATGGAATTTTTTTTTATTATTGCTACTCTTTCCGGATTCGGCGTTAAACATTCAAGATTTAATAGCCTTTCCTTAAAATTAACTTTTTCGATCAAAACCTTTAAGAGGCTTAATCATTTGGTTTCGGAAATAATTAGTTTTCCACGCATTGTAGATGGATGTAAAGAACAATAATATTCAAAACTGCCTGATTCTCTAGAAGCAATAGCTGTAGTAAAATCTTGAGCTGAATAAAGGTAACCTGTGTTTACATTTAATTCATCTATAATAAAATCATGTCTTACAAAATCTTTATTTATAATAGTAATTTTTTCTGGATTATTTTTTTCAATATGCAGTGTAGGATTTGTTCTGTTAAAAAAATTGTTTTCTGCAACTAATAAAATTCCTTCTGCATTCATATGATTCTCTTTTATAGGATTTAGGAGATTACCGATCCCCCATAATGAACCTACAATAATAAAAGATATTACAACTATTGCAATTAAATTATTTAACATACCTTCTCTCTCTCGTCATACAAAAAGTTACTTTATTGAAACATAAAACAAAATTCGCTATATACACTAGCCAAATTTATGTTCCATATTTAATTCCTTTTGTAGTAATTGAACGAAGACATTCAATAACAGATAAGACCGCTAGGTAACTTGTTTTGGGATTAGTCGGACTGGGTATATTTTTGACTCGTACTATTAATTCGCCAAATTTTCCTATTACCTTGATTTCATGTTTATTAATACGAATAGACGGATCGGCGATCACGTTAACCTTGGTTTTTTCAACACCTATCCCAGCAAGACCTAATAAAGCTGCTACATTCACATTGGTAGGAAAATTTTGGACTGCCTCAATAGCTGATCCTTCAAAAATTAGTGTTCTTTTTTTGAACGAGTCTACCGTCAAATTATTATTTTTAAAAAATGGAGAATCTTTAAGTGAATTTGGATTCTTTGTTGTTGTTAAAGTTACATAACTTATTGAATTTTTTACGCTCTTTAGAGCATCTATCCCAGCGATAGCTCCTGAGGGAACATAAATATTTGTATCATTATGCTGTACATTTTTTATTACTTCAGAAAAAAAATCTGAATTAGCAAAAGCACCTACACTCATAACAAGGACATCTTTCTTAAATAAAATGAGTTGATTAAGATAAGTAGTGATAGCATTTTGTGAAGCAGCCTCTACTATTAATTCAACATCTTCAAAAGATTCAGACTTTATAAATTCATCAAAATTATTAAATACACGTGGACTATTCTGAATTAACTTTGATTTTACGCTTTGCGCATTCTCAAGTCGAATATCAAAGAGAGAAACTAAGGTTACATTTCCACCCATATTACTGTCTACATGTTGGGCTAGCTCACTACCTATAGCACCACAACCTATGATTGAAATCTTTTTTTTCATAAAAAGGTATTTAAGATTTTATTCTTTGAGTTAAAATAGTTTCCTAAAGAATTTATAAATAGTCTGTATTTCAAAATAATATATCAATAATTGCTCTGTGTTTATAAAATTTTAGTTCTGTGATACTAGTCAATAGACTAATTTACCTTGTTAAAGAATTACGAATTCAAATATAAATCTGTCATCCAATTGATAACATTCTTTCTATTGCGGATCTGGCTTTATCAGCTGTTGATTTTGGTACTCTTACCTGATATACATTATTTAATAAAGAATTGTAAACTTTATCGATAGTAATTTTTTTCATATATTGACATACTGCATCTTTTCTAATTGGAATAAAATTTTTTGTAGGATTTTCTTTTTTCATCCTATATAATATTCCTGTTTCTGTAGCTACAATAAAATCATTTTTAGAAGAATTCTTTGCTCGTTCCATCATCCCTTCTGTGGATAAAATATGACCTTCATTGATCAAATCTCCTTTTGACATATGGTACATCGTCGAAGATGTACAACTGCATTCGGGATGGACCAAGAATTCTGCATTACTATACTCTTTCATCATTTTATTAATATCTTCAGCACGAATTCCAGCATGAACATGACATTCGCCGGGCCATATGAACATGTTCTTTCGTTTCGTAATTTCAGATACATATGCACCTAAGAACATGTCGGGAAGAAAGAGAATTTCATTATCTGGAGATATTCTATTTACCACTTTTACAGCATTGGAAGAAGTACAACAATAGTCTGACAATGCTTTAACTTCTGCAGATGTGTTAACATAGCTAACAACAATAGCATCTGGATGCTCTTTTTTCCAATTCATTAATTCTGAACAATTTATTGACGAAGCAAGAGAACATCCTGCATTTACATCAGGTATAAACACTTCTTTATCTGGACAAATAATGGAAGCAGTTTCTGCCATGAAATGAACACCACAAAAGATAATATTTTTAGCATTAGTTTTTTCTGCTTTCCTGGAGAGAGCTAGTGAATCTCCTATAAAGTCTGCTACATCTTGTACTTCAGGTAATTGATAATTATGTGCAAGGATAATTGCATCTCGTTCCTTTTTCAAAGAGAGAATTTCTTCAGTATATTGGTCCAATGTTAAACTCATTTGTTATTTAATTAAATATCAGCAAAACATGATTTAAATTAGTACTATTCAGGACACCTTTGCCTGAAATATATACCTACGAGACATAGATTGCCTCTTTAAAGAATGGAATAATTTATTAGGAACAATTTTAAAATAAATTTATGCCAACTCACGGATCGCTTACTAAAGCAGGAAAGGTAAAAGGTCAAACTCCTAAAGTACAGGCAAAATCACGCGTTAGTCCTATATCAAAAGTACGTAATAAAGAAAATTTCGTTAAAAGATTTGAGAAAAGAGTACCACCTGGTCAGAAAAAACCTGAACGGGGTGGTAGAAGAAGATAAAAACTCAAACCTTCTTATTTTTGTTACTCGTCAATTATCTTTAAACTGAAATCTAATGATGGAGAAGAATGTGTTAAATACCCAATTGAAATAATATCGGGCTTTAATTTAGCATAATTACTTATATTATCGAAGGTCACTCCACCTGATATTTCGACTTTAACTAGATTTCTGAATCCTTGATTTACAAGCTTTGATAATGTATTTTTTGCCTCTGGTATTGAGAAGTTATCTAACATTATAATATTTGCTCCAGCTTCAATTGCTTCAACTGCTTCTGCTTCATTTTTGACTTCACATTCTATTTTAATAGAAGATCCTACTTTTTCTCGAATTAAAGATATTAATTTCCTTATAGATTTGTCTACAGCAATATGATTATCTTTTATTAGTACCATATCATCTAGTCTCATTCTATGACTAATTCCTCCTCCTATGACAACAGCTTTTTTATCAAAAAGTCGTAATCCAGGGGCTGTTTTTCTTGTTGACGCTATTGAAATTTGTGGATCTATTTGATGGACTATATCAACAAATTTTCGTGTAGTAGTTGCAATACCACTCATTCTCATGAGTAAATTTAATGCAATTCTTTCGGCTTTCAATATGTCTTGAGCTCTTCCATTGATCTCCATAATACTTGTCTTCGGCGATATTTTCATTCCATCTAACATATGAGGTGTAGAATTACAATTGCAAATATCAAATAATACTTGTACTTCCTCTATTCCGCAGACAATGCCTATAAAATCAGATTTAAATATGATCGTAGCAGTAACTGATTTATTAGAATTTTCTATATTTTTACTAGTAATATCACCTATCCCTACATCTTCCTCTAAAAAATACAATAAAGAGTTTCTAAGTTTAAAATGATCTGATAATTTTTTCATTAAGAGACTTTAAGTGCATATTTATGAGGTATGGATATTTCTAAAGTTTTAGCAATAAGTGATGTTTTGGAATCAAAAACAATTACTATTCCTGACCAATCACTAGAAAGATCGGTGGAATTACAAATAGGACAAACTTTTCCCACTGTAATGGCTTTACATTTTTTACAAGCTAGTTCTCGAGGCATTTATTATTTGGCTACTCCTTTCTTTTCTTTTGGTGGTGTAGGGGTTTTACCTTTCTCTATTTCTTCTTTAATCCAATCAAATGAACCTAAAAATGGCTGTCTACAGGTAATTCCTATCTTTCCCATTGATGATCCTTTACCTAGGCTTACGGCTGTAATCCTTGCACGCATTTTAGAACCTATTCTCAAAGAACGAGAAGATTGGTTGGCAATTATCAAACCTTGTTTAATGTCACTTTTAAGATAATCGTCAGTTATTTGCGAAAGATGTAAAAGAGCATCAGTTGGTCCAATTCTTACAAAGGCACCAAAATCAGTTATTTCTATTATCTCTCCCTCTACAATTTCTTGAATTTTAGGAAAAAAAGTCAATGCTTTGAATGTTACCTTGTGATAAGTGGCACCATCTCCAGTAACTAATTTACCAACTGAGTCAGCATTAGCATCAATAATCATTATGACATAACCCAACTCTGCGCTGATCATACTTTCGTATTTTTCTTTTAGAATCCCAATTGCAGTATTTCGTAATGAGTTAGTAAGTCTGCTTGGTGGAATTCTAACAATA
>Ga0111539_10009339_pt1 | contig 12385 bp, 17 predicted proteins | sample RhiMethybrSRZTD1_FD_79667 | JGI IMG/M metagenome (GOLD analysis project Ga0111539, IMG submission 79667) | Populus rhizosphere microbial communities from Tennessee, USA - Rhizosphere MetaG P. TD hybrid SRZTD1 (version 2) (version 2) | ecosystem: Host-associated > Plants > Roots > Rhizosphere >...
AAGTTTTTCTCCTCAATCATGTTCAGCTCTCTTTCGAGACGCTCGGCATACGTGGGATCTTGCAAATTACAGCCTATGGTTGTGGCACCTTCCTCGCACAGATCACGCAGGGTTTTGATTTTTTCCGGCACGAGGATCGTTGCTTTTTCCAGCCGCGCCATGCATCCGGACAGAACCTGGTCGCGCGTGGCAATTGCCTCATCAAGCGTGGCAATTGGCACATAATGCCGGCAGGCAAGGCGCAATTCGTCATCACTTAGTATGTGCTGCGGGTAGGTTTGCACGTCCGGGGTAAAGGCGCGACCTTTTGTTTTGTTAAATTTGGTCAACGTGATGCGGTAAAATTCACGATCCTCCGGGCACGGGTAGGCGTTGCAGCTTGCCGCGCAAGGGCGCAAGCCAAGGCGCAAGGCATTGTGCAGCAAGCCTTTGGAAGTTGCCGGCGTCAAGCCAAGATAGAAATTCGGGTCGTCCTTGTTGACGTGACTCAACAAGCAACGATGGCCAGAAATTTTTATCAGTCCAGTGGCGGCATGCGCATTGGCATACGTGATGTATTTACCAGCTGTAGTCGTGGCGAGGTCGATCAATTCATGCAGCGGTGCCAAGCTGTCGATGGCCAAAAACGTCCAGTAGTCAACGGGCGCTCTTTCTTCTGTGATGGCGGGCGTCACGGCAAGCTCAACACCATACACGGGGCGTAAGCCGGCCTCCTCTGCCAGCTTGGTCCAGCGCGCAAAGGCAAAGGTGCTGCAGCGGTCCGCAATGGGCGCTGTGGTCCAGCCTATTGCCTTTAGACGAGCGATGATCTGTGGCAGATGCCCGACGGCGGCGCGGAAACTGTAGCCTGAATGTATTGTCATAGCATTCCTTGCCTCCGTAATTCAACACAACAGCGGACCAAGGCCATGGCATCCGGCTTGGCCCGATGCTGATCGGTGAAGCTTTCATCCGTCAAGTGCTTGTGCAATTCGCCCAAGTTCAGTCGGTAGCCCTTGAGATGCATGGTTTGCTCAATGGTACAGATGATCTGCGGCCATTGCAGTTGCTTGTTCAGTCGACTGCATTCAATGTCCAATATTTCTTTGTCGAAATTGGCATTGTGCGCAATCACGCATGGCGCGGTTTCGATGCATTGCTTGATGTTTTCATAAACGGCGGCAAAACGCGGTGCGCTGGCCAGCATGGCATCCGTTATGCTGGTGATTTTTATGATATTTTCTTTCAAGCTGCTGGCTGGCTTGATCAAGGTTTCAAAGTCGTGCAAGACTTCACCATCATTCAAATTGACCAAGCAACCGTAAAATTCTATGCACTCGGCTTGCCAGCCAAGCTTGCGGCTCAGATTTTCCACCAAGCCGGTGGTTTCTGTGTCATAGACAAAAGCTATCATCAAAGGTCCTTGTCATAGGCATGCAGCATCGCCGCATAGACGGCGGCATCTACGGAGCTATCCTTGTGGCCGCCTTCATACCAGTTGGTCGCATAGCGTGACATCTTAACTTGATTGGCCATGAAAAAATAAAGCCGCGTCCAATCATCAGGCGATTGCATTGTCAGGCCATCCGGGAACATGCTGTGCATGGCGTTGCCTAAGCGCACGAAATTGTCATGGTAACTGCGATTGCGCTCCTTGTAGGTCCGCTCCGCCAATTTCAAGACGTCACTGCCGGTTGTCATTTGGGCTGCCTCCGTTTGATGAACTTGATATAGCTGTGTTCGCTCATTTCGTAAATCCGATAGCTGTACAGTCTGCCAGCGGCATAACCGTGTGTCAAATGCTCTGCTGTATGCTTGTAGGTTTCTGCTACCTGCACCAGACGCCAATCGTTGATGACGGGCCAAGGTTCATTGTCATCAAGATGCACGCCGATATGCCCGATAAACGGCTTGCTGTTGATCAAGCTGGCCAGCCAATGGTCGCCCTCGATATAACGGATGATTTCAAATTCCACGCCTAGGTCATAATTGAATTGCAGTTCGGCAACGTTGTCACATTTGCGCCCGCGCACGATGCAATGTGCATAAACCGTATCCTTGATCCATTCGGCCGTCGTCAAGCCAAACTGCTCCTTGACTTCACGCTCCGCACTTTTGGAAGTACAGTAAAAGGCGATTTGGTCCATCCGCATTCTTTTCATCATGCGCCATACTCCAGAATGCAGCCGGCCAGATACATGTGACGATGATCCTTTTCCAATAACCAAGCAATAAATTCTGCGCACACGTCGGGGTCTATTTCTTCACCGGTTAATAACTTGCTGATTTGATATTCGTGAGCCTGCTCCTCTGTTATGCCGCGCAAGTCCGCTGCACGTTTGTCAATTTTTCTGCTCATGCCGGTATTTTTCATCTTGGCCGGACTGACGCCGAACACCGTAATGCCGTGCGTCTGATACAATTCCTTGGCCATCTGCCTTGTCATCATCGCTGCTGCTGCCTTGCTGGCATTGTAGGCGATGCTGTGCGTCATCGGTACTTCACTCGCACTGCTGATGATGTTGCAGATGGTGCCGTTCACCATCAACGGGGCCAGATATTTTGTGCACAAAAAAATAGACTTGGCATTGGCCTCCATCACCTTGTCCCATTCCGTGGTCGGGAAATCCGTGATGTAATCCATGTGATTGTAGCCAGCACAGTTCACCAAAATGTCAACGACGGCATTGACAGGACTGTTGACTTCTTCTTTAAAGTCATTGGCCAATTTCTGAACGACCCATTCATTGCTGACGTCCACGAAAGTTTCCAGTGACCAGTCATGCACCGTAATGTCAACGGCCCGGAGCCTATTGGCGATACAGGCACCGAGACCGCTGCTGGCTCCTGTGACTATGGCGGTGGTCAATAAATCTCCATTGCTTATTTTTTCATATTAAAGTGAGAAATAACGTCTGAAAAGGGAATTCCTCTACGGATCATGTGAATTACCTTTAAAATTACTTCATCGCGTCTAAACCATTCCCCTCGTAATCTGTTATGACTAAAAAATTCATGAAGTAAATCTTCATCTTCTCGTGTGCCTTGAAATTTAGTTATTATTGTGATCGTATATGGATGGGCAACCTGTAGTCTCTCTAATCTATTTTCTTCATTTACACTATGTCCAATTTTAATTGGACCTTCATTTGTCTCATATCCAAGGAAATAAACCGTAACAGGTTTTTCCTCCTTTTTAATAATTTCTTCTTCATTTTGAATCATTTGTGCAGTATGGGATATTTCACCATTATTTGAAAACTCAAGCTTATTTTCTTCTACCTGCTGAGCAAGTTCTTGAGCTTGTTTTTGTGCTAATTCTCGTCTACGAGTTCTTGCATTTTCTATACTTTCTCTTTCTCTCCATTTATTTCTATTCCTATTTCTTTTTCTTTCACGACTGCATCCGCAGCAGCCTCCACTTGATATATATCGTATACGACCATGACTTAAATTCCTCTTACAGACTTCTCCAAAAAAATATTTTTCTGGATCAAAGTCTTTATGCTCTTGCAGCAATTTAACTGGCTCTTCTTTTGTTGAGAATAAAGATTGTAAAAAACCTTTATTAGACATGATTATTCTCCTTTTCTATTTTTTGATTATCATTTTTTGACCATCATTTACAATAGTAATATTATTACCTCCATTCAATTTTTAAACGACTATGATTAAGATGTATTGAAATTGCACCAAATTTATCATCAAGATGAATATCAGTTTTTAGCCTATATTCTTTTTTTATTATATCCAAAAAAGGCATGCAACAACTTGATCCATAACATTTTTCAAAATCTTCTTGTTTAAAATTTTCCGATTTTCTTTTAAACCCTTTTAGATACCACCAAGCTTGTTTATAACTAATAACAAATTCTTTTGCGAATTCACAATCACTAGGTTTTAACCAATAAAAAAAATTTGCAATCTTATTTGGGACCCAAATTGATTGACCATTGATTTTTAGTAATTTTTCTTCTTGCTTTTCCCAAGCATGTGTAAGTATCGTAAAATTCATATTTTCCATATTTCAATAAACCTCCGCCGTTGCTTCCGGCTTCTGCGCTTCGGTGCCTGCGGCAAACAGGTCAAGCACATATTTCAACTGACCTAGGCCAACAGCGTGCGCGTCAAAGCATTGTGCCAGCATGACATTCATCTTGATCTCCGTGCTGGTGTAGGCGAAGATGCGGAATCTGCCGCTGAAGTAGCGCCGATGGTAATAGGCGAAACCTAGTTCCCATGTCGTTCCCGTGTCTTTTTCATCCAGCACGGCGACCACGCCTTCGGCATGGATGATATTGCTGCAGTTCAAGCGGAAAAGTTTGCCGGCGTTGCGCTGGCGTTCCTCGGGCGTCATTTGCGTCAGCACGCCATCATTGCGCGGGCTGTACAGCGCAAGGCCGGCAGCCTTGATGGTAGCTTCAACCGCTTCTATAGTGGCAAGTTGTGTTGGGGTCCAAAAAGGAGATGCTAAATAAACCAGCTTCATTTTCATACCCTTGCAAATTTTCCATGATGTTCTTTGGCAGCACTAGCATACGCATCATTTGCTTCTTGTGGTGTTTTAAAATAGCCAAGCCAAAAGCTTTTTCCATAAGCTCTTATTCTAGAACGCCATCTCTTTTTACGATTTACATTACGATGTTGACTTGCACCTTTTAATCCAGATTTATTTCGTTTAGACACTTTTACATTCCATGCTTGCTGAAACCTTGTAGCGGTTCGCAAATTGCTTAAGCAATTATTTAGTCCATTGCCGTCTTTGTGATCAATTTCTTCCTTTGGCCATTTTCCATGTACATAAAGCCAAGCGAGCCTGTGTGCAGCATAACATTTTCTGTTAATAATAATATAAATATGATTTTTGTTTTTCCATCCTGCACGCATTCCTTTTGGATTATGATGACGAGCTAAACGCCAATAAAATTGGCCAGTGCGCTTATTATAGCGTAAAAATTGTTTCAATTTCTTTTGTGTCATGCTTCAACTTCCATTACCCAAAATGGACTACGCTTCTTAGCTTCTGCCATCATAGATTCGCGATAAGGATCCTTGTGGATTTTGTACAAGTTACAAAATCTGGGACAGGCACATCCTGGGTCTGCATCCGTCAGTCTTGCACGCGCATCCACTTCAAACGGGCATCTGCCGTCATTACACGGCAACGGTGGATTCATGCCGAAGGCATTTATCAACGGTTGCCATAAATCGGCCTGCGCTATCCAGCATGCACGTTTGCTCAATACGGCCTGCCACACGTCATTCCGTGCGCTTAATTGCATGTGCAGAATATTGTTCAATTGCATGTAGGGCAGTTCATCCGTATTCACCAATGCCCACAGGTCATCGACGAATTGCAATTCGCGATGGCGCACGACCTGCGCACGGGTGGCAATGTTCATGCTGACGTGCAGATACTTGAAATAACCGACGCGATTGACAAATCCGCCCTGCGGCGAGGGGACGATGCCTTCGTACAGAAATTTTATCAGCGGGGCGTGGTCCAATATGGCGTGGGCCGTGCGACCCCCGACCATTTCACTTATGATGCGCACCAGCTCGAACTGCAATTGACCAAAGCGCACGCGCAACGGATGCCATCTGGCATTGTCAGCCAAGTGACCGAAGTACTTGGCCAAGCGGGCAAGGTCGCGCATGCTGATGCGCTGCGTCCATGCCGTATGCGCCACCAGCGGCAACAGCAAGCGCCATTGGTCCTGCTGCATGCCGCGACATTTTTCATCCCACATCTGCACCTTGTAATGCTTGTGGTCAGGCACCCGGAAAGCTTCCGGCACGGTAAAAGCCAATGGATCATCAACGCGGCTGGTGCGCGCCCACACCACATGATTGCGCAAGCTGCAGAATATTTCACGCTCCAATATCATCATGCCGCTAAATGCCAGAAATATGCTGGGCATTTCCATCACCGGCGCGTCCACGGCGGCAACTTCATCCACGCTGTAGCTTGCTTCCTTGTCACGGCTCAAGCGCCATGCATTCACGGCGTCGGCCATATGCGCAGCGTCAATGATGTCAATCTGCATGGGCCATCTCATGTAATTCACCGTTGCCGTGCTGAATGATCTTTTGCAATATGTTGTGTAGATCCATGGCAAAATTATTGATGATATTCCATTGCTCAGCGGACATCAACTCCAGCTCCATTTCCCTCAGTTTTTTCTGCAGCACGCGGACCAAGCGCGGTGCGGGCAAGACGAAATGCATATTGTTGTAGACCAATACTTCTTCCCAGCAGCGATGGATCGCACAGGCAATGTCACACAAGGCGACCAAGGTGCCTTCGGGACCGTCCTTGGCTTCTATATGATGGTCCAAGGCCACCGGCATTGCCAGCCTTTGACTGATGGCGTCAACGCCGGCAATTTCCAGATCGCGCAATTCATTGCGCAGCTTGCTATTGAAATATTTGGTCGGGCGCGCCACGTCACCGGTTATGGTTTCATCCCAGTCATGCACGGTGGCCTTGCTCAACAGGATGGCCATGTTGAAAGCGATGCCTTTGTTCGTCTGCAATGCAGCGGCATTCAATCTGCTGCCCAGCACGTAGCAGAAACAAACCATCATGCCGGTATGCTCCAGCACGTTTTCACGGTGGCACATCTTCAGCATGCTGAACCGCGTCACGCCGCTCAGAGCACTCACTAGACTGAATAAATCACGTGTCATTTTAACCTGCATCGCGGCTCCGTACCGACTTGCGCCTTGTGGTGTGTCGCAGCGCGGAAAGAGGAGTTCAAACCGCACTGATGCACAGGGTACGCCGTACATCACCACTAGGACCGCGCCAAAAAGCAACGCGCATGTGCGCTGCTATAAAGCGGCTTCCTGCTGCTGCGGCGTGTCGTCAATGTCCTCCATGTCTGCAGCCAAACGATCCCCGGCCTTGCAGCTTTCAAAGAACGCCTTGCCGCGATCCCGCAATTGCGTATTGACCATGCCGCTGGCCGTCAACGTTGCGTGGTGCTGCTCCGGCTGAATGTCAGGGACATACCAGTTGCCCAGCGCATTGCTGCGCTGCCGGGTGCGGAAGCGATACAAGAACGCGTAGCTTGGCGGCACCACACCGTTCAAGGTGCGGTTTTGCATCACGGTCATCCAGTTGCGGCTGACGCTGTGGCCGGTGCTGGTGAACGGGATAGCGTAGGCCAATGCGGTGCCATCTTCATGAATAACAAAGCCAAGATGATTGCGCCGCTCCAATATTTCATTGCCGCTCGGCGTGCGCCATTTGATCTTGTTCGGATTGCGAACGTCTTTTATTTCGGTGACATTGCCGGGCAACGTGCGATGCATGCCGACCAAACCGCCGCCGCTTTCACGCGGGACCCACTCGGCAAAGTCCTTATAGAAGTAGCAGGGCTGGAAAATAAAGCCGGTGTCGCCGTCCACGATCGGTTGCGGCGCGTTGCGCATCAAGAAGCTGCCGGCAATGGCTCCCTCTATATGTGCCGGCCCGTTGATGACTTGCCGACTGCCGGTCTGCAGCACGTAGACCAGCGGCACGAAATTGTCTTCGGCTGCGGTGCTGATGCCTTCACCCTTGTGCTGCTGCAGAAAGGCGCGTTCATCATCGCTCAATTCAACGGCGCGTGGTGCCGCAGGTATAACGTCTGCTCTAGCCTGTTGTTGTGGTCGCGGTGCCATGGTCTTCTCCTTCTTTGATGTGTAATTCCATTTCATTCGCCAATTGGCGTAGCTCCTTGATCCATTGGCGGCGGATGGCTACGCCGACGTGCTGGTTTTGCGCCAGCATGTGCAGACTGCCGGCCATGATGCTTAATTGGCTGCCCCACTGCACGAACTTGGTCCAGTGTACGGTCATTGCAATGTATCTCTGTCCACCTTTTGCATCATTTGATGCATGAATTCCAGCACGTTGTTGAACAACTTTTCCTTTTTAGCTTGCGCTCTGCCGTCAATATGCAACGCGGTGCAAATGATGGCGGCGCAGGCATAACAGACATCGTCAGTCCTTTCACCTTCACAGACATCGGCGATCCGGGCAGCAAAGGCATCCATGTGTTCCTCGTAGGCGGCTTGTTTAAGTGACATATTTTTTCAGTTCTTCTTTTGTCATATGGTATTCTGGGTGCCGCTCATTATTGCACTTGCGGCAAGCGGCGACGATATTGCCGTGCTTGGTTTCGCCACCGGCATGCAACGGCACCAGATGGTCAGCGGTCAAAAATTGCGGATGATCACTCGGCACGTCCGTCAACATTGCTCCTCCGCACCAATAGCAAAGGCCGCGTTGCCGCCAGCAAGCTTGCTTGCGCAACCGCTGCACGGTCTTAGTATAATGCCAACTCATTCCACTTCCTTTATCGTGGCTTCGGTGCCGACTTCGCCACCTATGATGTCGAGCGGTACGATGATGCCGCGCTGCACGCATTCGCGCAGCCATTTGGACAATGTCATGTGGCTCACGGTTTCGAGCACGTCCGGATTGAAGCCGAGCTCCACGAGCTTTTGAATCAAATCCAAGGCGGCGGTGCGCTGGTCCTTGTTCATGGCGACGACAATTTCTGTCTTTATCAAGTCACCATGGCCGTTGGTGTCAAGCCAGTCTAGCGCTGCCTGCCTGCGGGCTGGCTCCCAATTGGCCGCGATGTTGGCGCGGGCAAACGGCCGACACGTTATCTTGTAGGCCGGGATATTGCCTTCACGGTCAATCGTCAAGCTGGGTACGCCGGCCTGTGCCATAAGGTCTGGTAGTTCTTCACGGGTCAACTGCCGCATGCGCGCCTTGGCTTGGCTCAGGCGCTCTTCAAGGTCAGTGATGGCGTAGGTGGTGTCACGCAGCAATTGCGCTTGCGATTTTATCTTTGTCAGCAGGTCGTCTGGCAAGGGATCAACTCCTTTTCTGCTGCGACATTTACCGGTGTAATCTAGGATATATCTTTTTGCAATCTTTTTGTTGCAAAGTGATAAAAATTATGCACGCTAGAAGATACCCGCAAAAAGGTCAATCCCAATGAACTATCGCGCGATTCCGGCGCTGGCGACTTATATTGAACGCATAGGCGCGACTGAGCTTAATTTCAGAAAATTCATGGTACGAGAATATCGCGGTAACTATTACGTTGAACGCTGCTACATTGAAATTCAACCGGACTTCAGCATAACCGTTACCGACGACCGTTATGCGCCCACTGAAGATGAAGCCGAAGCAGTGCGCATTGCGTTGCGCGGCGTAGCGTGGCCGACCTATGTGGAAGCCAGCGTGGCCAAGCTGCGCAGCCTGCAGGCCATGATAGCCGAGCGTGACAACTGCGCGCCGGAGCACGTCATCCTGTTTGAATTCTACAACCGTACCAGCGACACGTTGATCATGTGTCAGCAGCGGAAAGACGTCGGGGAGCGCAAGAAATATATCCCATGGACATTCTGGAGCGACAACTTATGGCGCAGCATGGAACCGGACTGCGCGCTGCCGTTCTGGTGCCCACGGCACAGCACCAACAAGGTGCGCATCATGGTGCATGAAGGTGCCAAGGCCGCGCACCATGTCAACAACTTGTTGCATGCACCGGCAATGGCTGGGGTTGCCGCGCAACACCCTTGGATTGAAGATCTGCGCGACTTTGAGCATTGGGGCATGATCGGTGGCGCATTGGCACCACAACGCACGGACTGGGCCGTACTGCGCAAGGAAAAACCCAAGGAAATAGTCTACGTGTGTGACAATGACTTTGCCGGACGCAGCGCTTTGCCGCGCGTCAGCAATGCACTGCGCTATCCATTGAAAGGCGTCATTTTTGACAATCGCTGGACGCAAAGCTGGGACATGGCAGAACCTATGCCTCCGACATTATATCATGGCACGCGTTGGCTGGGACCAAGTCTGCGCAGTCTAATGCGGCCAGCCACATGGGCCACGGAACGCGTTATTATTGAAGGCAAAAAAACAGTGCGCTTGCGCTATGACTTTGCTGAAGAATGGTTTCATTGCGTGCGGCCGGAAGTTTTCATCCACCGGGACTGGCCGGCCAATGTCATGACGGCATTGGAATTCAACGCTTATATGCGGCCATTTTGTGACGTTGATGATTTGGTCAGAGTCTTGAAAACTGACGTTACCAGCAAAACGATGCTGTTGAAATATACGCCGCAGCTTGCACCGGGCATCTACAATGAACATGGTTATCGTTATATCAATACGCATAATGCCAGTGACATAAAAGCAGAGACAGGTGATCCTGCGCCATGGCTGCAGTTCATGGAGCACTTGGTTGAAGATGCCGGTGACAGAACAGAATTGTTGCGCTGGTGCGCGACGCTGATCGCACAACCAAGCGTGAAAATGATGTATGGCGTATTGTTGATCAGTGAAATACAAGGTGTCGGCAAAGGCACATTGGGTGAAAGAATATTGGCACCAATTGTTGGTGAGCATAACTGCAGCTATCCCAGTGAAAGTGAAATCGTTGACAGCAACTACAATTATTGGGCCAGCCACAAACGATTAGCCATCGTGCATGAAATCTATGCCGGTCATAGTGCCAAGGCATACAATAAGTTGAAAAGTATTATTACAGACCACAACATCACGGTCAGTCAAAAATATTTGGCGCATTATCTGATTGAAAACTGGATTCATGTATTTGCCTGCAGTAACAGCAATCGCGCGTTGAAATTGACTGCGGATGATCGACGCTGGTTTGTGCCCAAGATTACCAACAACAAAAGGGATTTAAATTACTGGAAACAATTTTATCATTGGCTGCAGTTTGAGGGTGGTTTGAACATCATCAAAGGTTGGGCGCATCAGTGGTTGGAGATGAATGCACCGGTTTTGTCCGGCGACCTTGCGCCATGGTCTCTTATGAAAAAGGAAGTCATTGAAGACAATTACGGTCCCGGACAAACTTTTGTATTTGATGTGCTAACGACTTTATCCAGAGTGATGCAAGATCGCGGTGTTTTTGTTACCGACGTTGCATTGCGTGAAGCCATCAAAAGTGAATTGTACAATGGCAGGCAACCGGATTTTTTAGAAAGTCTCCATACCATTCGCAAGGTTGCAATAAGTGCAGGATGGTATGTTGGTAGGGATTATGTGCGCATTCCAGGTTTAAATCTTAATTTTGCCAAAGCAAAAATCATTGCCAATAAACCAGAATTAGCTGGCATCAGCACCACGGAAGAGTTCGAACGCAATCGTTCGAGCTTTCTTGATTTGATGAGCTTTATTCGCAATCACCGGCAGACGCAGCCGATGATGTAAAGGTGTGGTTCGGGTGCTGATTTTTAAAAAACCACACCTTGATCCTGATTTTTTATTAAATGATCCAATCAAATCCCCCCTACGCGGACCTCGCGGACCTTGGAACTCGTTAAAGAATCTCAAAGGAATCTCAAAATCAGGATTTTGTTTTACTTCACCTAATTACCTTTTTTAAAATTGTTTGCTGGTAATTAAGTAAGCGTTGCTGGTAATTAAGTAAGCGAATCACTAATTACCTCCACCCTCAAATATTACCTCTTTTTCATAATATGAAAAGTTCCAAAGGTAATTAAGAACCTCCCGTTGTTTTCATTAAAGAATTTTTGAGCCATCTTTATGAGATTTTTACTGTCACTGTCACTTTTTTACCCTTTTTGGCAATTCATTTGAAAGAAAAAAAGAATAGTAAATAGGTAATAAGAAGTGGAAAATGCCCTTTTTTCAGACAGTGGACAGTAAACTGACAGTGGCCTACGTTTCCTTGCCAATTTTGCTGAAACCGTGCCACTAACTGAAGCCACCTGATTTGACGCATGGGTGGCCTTTAGGATGGCTTGGCTGGTGGTCGTAGCGCAGTGGGGCAGGCAGGCCGTGGCCCTGGAAAGCTTAAGTCAGAACGGCTTTGCGCCCTATTGCCCCAAACATAAGACTACGATGTGGGTCCATGGGCAGCGGACCGTAAAGATAGGATATTTGTTTGGTCGGTATTTTTTTATAAAGCTGATTGAGAAGTGGAAAGAAGCAATGGGCCTGCGCGGTGTGGCAGGTATATTGATGTGCGGTGAAGAACCTAGCAAGGTTTCAGATAATGTAATCAAGGAGATTAGATCAAGGGAAGGTTATGACGGTTATATTAAAATGGAAGTGCTTGACAAACGTGTGCGCTATCGTAAAGGACAAAAGGTTAGAATGAAACGTGCTCACTTGTTTGGCATTGAAGGAATATTTGATCGTTATTATGGTGGTGAGCGTGTGAAGATACTTTTGAACATTTTGAATCGTCGTGTTGTAACCATAGTACGGTTTGACGAATTGTCTGTGATCTAACGCGGGTTTGTTCAAGCCGAGTTAAAACAACCTTTAGCGTAAGGGTTCTTAAGCGTGGATAAATGCGACTGACGGTTATAAAGAATCATCATTTGAATGTACTGTCTG
>Ga0111539_10009343_pt1 | contig 12380 bp, 9 predicted proteins | sample RhiMethybrSRZTD1_FD_79667 | JGI IMG/M metagenome (GOLD analysis project Ga0111539, IMG submission 79667) | Populus rhizosphere microbial communities from Tennessee, USA - Rhizosphere MetaG P. TD hybrid SRZTD1 (version 2) (version 2) | ecosystem: Host-associated > Plants > Roots > Rhizosphere >...
AATTTTGGGGGTTTAATGAAGATCGCGGTCGTAGGGACCGGGTATGTCGGGCTGGTCGCCGGCGCATGTTTGGCCGAGTCAGGCAATGACGTCACCTGTGTAGACAAAGACACATCCAAGGTCGCGATGTTGCGTCGCGGCAAGGTGCCGATTTACGAACCGGGCCTTGAAGAGCTGGTCAAACGCAACAAAGCCGAAGGCCGGCTCGTGTTCACGACCGAGCTGCCGAAGGCCGTTCGCGCCTCCGAGGTGGTGTTCATCGCGGTCGGCACGCCGCAGGGCGAGGACGGGTCCGCGGATCTGCGGCACGTCATGGGCGTCGCCCGCGACATCGCCCGCGCGATGAACGGCTACAAGGTCATCGTCAACAAGAGCACCGTGCCCGTCGGCACCGCGGAGAAAGTCCGCGAGGTCGTGCGCCGCGAAACGACGCACCCGTTCAGCGTGGTCAGCAATCCCGAGTTCCTCAAGCAGGGCGCGGCCGTCGACGACTTCATGAAGCCCGATCGCGTCGTGATCGGCGCCGAAGATCCGCGCGCCGCCGAGATCATGGTCAAGCTGCACAAGCCGTTCACGCGCACCGGCGCGCCGATCATGGTGATGGATTGTCCGAGCGCGGAGCTGTCGAAGTACGCGTCGAACGCGATCCTCGCCACGAAGATTTCCTTCATGAACGAGATCGCCAATGTCTGCGATCTGTTCGGCGCCGATGTCGATCGCGTGCGCCAGGCGGTCGGCTCGGATCGCCGCATCGGCAGCTCGTTCCTGTTTCCCGGCGTCGGCTTCGGCGGCAGCTGCTTCCCGAAAGACGTCAAGGCGCTGACGCGCTTTTCCGCGGACAAGAAGTACGACTTCAAGATTCTCAAGGCCGTCGATCAGGTCAACGAGTTCCAGAAGCGCGTGCTCGTCAAGAAGATCGAATCGCACTTCGGCAATGCGCTGAAGGGCAAGACGATTGCGGTCTGGGGCCTGGCGTTCAAGCCGAAGACCGACGACATGCGCGAGGCGCCGGCGATTCCGATCATCGAGGCATTGCTGGCCAAGGGCGCGAAGATCCAGGCGTATGATCCCGAGGCGATGAAGGTGGCGAAGGGGATCTTCGGCGGCAAGATCGCCTACGCGGCGAAGAACTACGACGCCTTGAAGGGCGCCGACGCGCTGGCGATCGTCACCGAGTGGCAGGAATTCCGCGAGCCGGACTTTGCGCGAATCAAGAAGCTGATGCGCGCGCCGGTGGTGTTCGACGGCCGTAATATCTATCAGCCGGATCAAATGAAGACGCTGGGGTTCACCTATTTCTCGATTGGACGCTAAGCGGGCGAGGGTCGTCGTCACGGGTGGCGCCGGATACATCGGCAGCCACGCCGTGCGGACGCTCGCCGAGGCCGGCCACGCGGTGGCGGTGCTCGACGACCTGTCGGCCGGGCACGCCGAATCCCTTCCGAAGGACGTTCCGCTCATCACGGCCGCGATTCACGATCGCGACGCCGTGCGCCGCCTGCTCGTCGAGCATCGTGCCGACGCGGTCATGCACTTTGCCGCGTGGCTGAAGGTCGGCGAGTCGGTGGAGAAGCCCGTCGAGTATTACCAGAACAACGTCGTCGGCACGCTCGCGGTGCTGGACGCGATGCGCGGCGCGGGCGTGAAGCGCTTCATCTTCTCGTCGACGTGCGCGGTCTACGGCGAGCCGGCCTCGGTGCCGATCGTCGAGACGCTCGACACCAAACCGATCAATCCGTACGGCGAATCCAAGCTGACGATCGAGCGGGCGTTGCCGCATCTCGAGCGCGCGCACGGCATCAAGTGGGTGGCGCTGCGCTACTTCAACGCCGCCGGCGCGTGGCCGGACGGATCGATCGGCGAGGATCATGCCGACGAAATTCATCTGATTCCGCTGGCGATCCGCGCGGCGACCGGAGGCCCGGCGCTAAAGGTCTTTGGCGAGGACTATCCCACGCCGGACGGCACGTGCCTGCGCGATTACATTCACGTCTGCGATCTGGCGTCCGCCCACCTCTCGGCCCTCGAGGCGCTGGAGCGAGGCGCCGCATCCGGCGCCTTCAACGTCGGCACCGGGACGCCGCACTCGGTCCGGTCGGTGATCGACACGGTGAGCCGGGTGGTGGGGCGGCCGGTGGCCTGGCAATCTGCCCCGCGCCGTCCGGGAGATCCTGCGGTACTCTATGCATCCAGTGACCGCGCGCAACGCGAGCTGGGGTGGCGTCCGCAGTACACGGACCTGGAGGTCATCGTCAGGCACGCGTGGCAGTGGCACTCGACCTATCCTCAGGGGTATGCAACGGGCCGATAGGATGAGTAGCACCGACCACTGATGGACGCTTTCCTGCGCCTGCTCCGCTATGCGACCCCGCACCGAGCGGTCATTGCCGGTGCCGCGCTCGCCATGATCGTGTATGGGGCCGCCAACGCCGCGCTCGCGTATCTCATCCAGCCGATCATCGATGACGTGCTGATCGGCCGGAGCGATCTGGGGGTCATCGCCGCCGCGATTCTTGCCGTCTATCTGATCAAGGGGCTCGGCGCGTACTTCTCCAGCTACCTGATGGAGGGACTCGGCCATCGCGTCGTGATGGTCGTGCGCAACCAGCTGTTCCGCCACATGCTCGATCAGTCGGCGGCGTTCTTCTCGCGCCGCGCCGTCGGACAGCTGCTGTCGCGCATCAACAACGATGTGGGCCTGGTGCAGCGCGCCGTGTCGGAAACGATCGGCGATCTGGCGCGCGAATCGCTGGTGCTGGTGGGCTCGGTGGCGCTGCTGTTCTATTACGACGCCAAGCTTGCGCTGCTGTGCATGACCGGCCTGCCGGTCGTGGTGTATCCGCTGGTCCGCTTCGGCAAGCGCGTTCGCACCGTCACGCGATGGAGCCAGGAAGCGCAGGAGCACATGTCGCACGTCGCGGCCGAAGCGTTTTCGGGTCACCGCATCGTCAAGGCCTTCGGCGCCGAGGCGCGCGAAGCCGCGAAGTTCGAGCGCGTCTCTTCGACGCTGTTCCGCACCAATCTCAAGGTCACGCGCGTTCTGGCGCTGCTGCCGCCGCTGATGGAGTTCCTCGGCGGCATCGCCATCGCGGGCGCGCTGTGGTACGGCAGCCGCCAGATCGCGCAGGGCAATCTCACCGCCGGTGAATTCACGTCGTTCCTCGCGGCGCTGCTGTTCATGTATGCGCCGATCAAGAAGCTGTCGCGCGTCAACGCCAACCTGCAGCAGGCCGCCGCGGCCTCCGAACGCATCTTCGAAGTGCTCGACGTGCACACCGAAGTGATTGAGCGGCCGGGCGCCATGGCGCTGCCGCCGTTCACCAGCGAGATCGAATTCAAGGACGTCACCTTCGGCTATGAAGACGGCCACGGCCGCAGCACGCTGCGCGGCGTGTCACTCACGGTGCGCGCGGGGCAGATGATCGCGATCGTCGGCCGCAGCGGCGCCGGCAAGACCACGATGGTCAACCTGCTGCCGCGGTTCTACGACGTCACGAGCGGAGCGATCACCATCGATGGCCGCGACATTCGCGACGTGACGCTGGCGTCGTTGCGCAACCAGATCGGCATCGTGACGCAGGAAACGGTGCTCTTCGACGACACCATCGCCGGCAACATCGCTTACGGGATGCCGGGCGCGACCGCCGAGCAGATCGAAGCCGCGGCCCGCGCCGCCAACGCCCACGATTTCATCGCGACGCAACCGGACGGTTACAAGACCATGATTGGCGAGCGCGGCCAGCGCCTCTCCGGAGGGCAGCGCCAGCGCCTGGCGATCGCGCGCGCGCTGTTGAAGAACTCGCCGATCCTCATCCTCGACGAAGCGACCTCCGCGCTCGATTCGGAATCGGAGCGGCTCGTGCAACAGGCGCTCGCGACCTTGATGATGAATCGCACGTCGTTCGTGATTGCGCACCGTTTGTCGACGGTGCGCCGCGCCGACGCGATCATCGTCCTGGAGCGCGGCCGCATCGTCGAGATTGGCCGGCACGACGACCTGGTCGCGCGGCCGAACGGCACTTACGCGCGCCTCCACCAGATGCAGCTGCTCGAATCGAAGCACGACAGCCGCTCGATGAAGGCGTATCAGGCCGCGGCGCAGGCTGCCGCCCAGAAGGCGGAAAGCTCCCGATGATCAAAAGCATGACCGGCTTCGCGTCGCTGACCCGCGACGATGAACGCGGTGCGCTTGGCGTCACGATCCGCTCGGTCAACCACCGGTTTCTCGACTTGCAGCTGCGATTGCCGCCGGTGATCGCCGATCTCGAGCCGCGCCTTCGCGCGATCGTGCAGAAACAGCTGGCGCGCGGGCGGGTCGAGATCAGCATCTCCCTGCAGCTTCGCCAGAACGCCGCGCCTTCGATCGAGCTGAACGAGGAATTCGCGCAGGCGTTGTCCGGGGCGATGGAGCAGGCCCGCAAGCGCGGCCTCATCGCGGGAGAGCTCGCGCCCGGCGATCTCCTGCGATTGCCGCAGGCGTTGATCATCCGCGAGAAGCTTCCGGAGTCGGGCGGAGTGTCCGCACAGCTGGGCACCGTGGTGGACGATGCGGTGGAAGAGGCGATTGGACAGCTCGAAGAGATGCGCGTGCGGGAAGGCGTGCACCTGCGCACCGATCTCGACACCCGCAAGGGCCTGTTGTCGGGACTGATCGCGCGCATTGCCGCGGCGGCCAACACCGGACGCGAGGAACTGGAAGCGCGGCTGCTCGAGCGGGCTCGCGAGATCGCCGCGGCGCTGCCGATCGATCAGGCGGCGTTGTCGCAGGAAGTGGTGCGCGTCGCGCAACGCTCCGACATCAGTGAAGAGGTGACGCGCTTCCACGGCCACCTCGCGCATTGGGATGCGCTCTCGGACAGTCCCGAACCGTGCGGCCGCAAGCTCGATTTCCTGCTGCAGGAAATGAACCGCGAAGTGAATACGATTGGATCGAAGGCCGACGGACTGCAGGTCTCCGAAGTCGTGATCCAGGCCAAGGCCGAACTCGAGCGGATGCGCGAGCAAGTCCAGAATGTCGAGTAGCGTCCGGCACACGAACCCCGAGCGGGGTCTTCTGTTCATCATCTCGGCGGCGTCCGGGACGGGGAAGACGACGCTTGCCGAGCGGCTCGTGCAAATCCTGCCCAACCTGCGGATGTCACGCTCCTACACGTCGCGCCCCGCGCGCGCCGGCGAGCGCGACGGCGTCGACTACAACTTCGTCAGCCGCGAGCACTTCGAGAGCATGATCAATCGCGGCGAGTTTCTCGAGTGGGCCGATGTGTTCGGCAATCTCTATGGCACGTCGCGGCCCGACGCGGAGCGGCTGCAGGCTTCCGGCCAGGACGTGGTGCTCGTGATCGACGTGCAGGGGGCGGCGCAGGTCAAGCGCAGCGGCATCGATCACACGTCGATCTTCGTGCTGCCGCCGTCGTTCGAGATTCTCGAGCGGCGGCTGCGCGGCAGGAGCGCCGACAGCGAAGCCGCGATGCAGCGGCGTCTGGCCGCGGCGCGCGCGGAAGCGGGATGTTACGTGGATTACGACTACGTCGTGATCAACGATCAGCTGGAGCCGACGGTGGTCCGGCTGCAGGAAATCATCGCGGCGGAACGATCGCGGATGCACCGGATGAAACCGGTCGCCGAAGACATCATCAAAACATTCAGGAAGTAGGGCAGGCCGTCGGGCCCGCAGGCTAACAGGCCATTCGCAGACAGCCGATAATAGACGTATGGCGCTAATCGCTTTGGGCGTGACCGGCGGCATCGGGGCCTACAAGGCCGTCGAGATCGCGCGCGGCCTGCAGAAGCACGGCCACGACGTGGTTGCCATCATGACCAGGTCGGCGACGCAGTTCGTCGGGCCGCTGACCTTCGAGGCGATCACGCGGCGCGAAGTGATCACCGATCAGTGGAAGCCGGGCGCGAACGCCGACATCGAGCACATCGCCATCGCGTCGAACATCGATCTGCTGCTGGTCGCGCCCGCGACAGCGAATACGATCGGCAAGTTCGCCAACGGCCTGGCCGATGATTTCCTGTCGTCGCTGTACACCGCGACGCGCGCGCCGGTGATGATCGCGCCGGCGATGAACTCGAACATGTTCGATCATCCCGCGATCGCCAGGAATCTCGAGACGCTGATCGCGCGCGGTGTGCACGTGGTCGATCCGGGTTCCGGGTATCTGGCGTGCGGATGGATCGGCAAGGGCCGGCTGGCCGAACCCGAAGACGTGGTCAACTCGGTTGAGCAACTGCTCAAATCGAAACCGTCTTCTTCCCTGGCCGGCCGCAGCATCCTGATCACCGCGGGACCGACGTTCGAGGATATCGATCCGGTTCGGTTCGTCGGCAATCGATCGAGCGGCCGCATGGGCTACGCGCTGGCGGCCGAAGCGCTGCGCCGCGGCGCGGCGGTGACGCTGGTTACGGGCCCGACGCACCTGAACGCCCCGCACGGCGCCACCGTGGTGAAGATCCGCAGCGCCGCGGAGATGCACGCCGCGGTGATGGATCGCACCGACGGGCAGGACGCCATCATCATGTCCGCGGCAGTGGCCGACTACTCGCCGGCGGAGCCGGCGAAGAAAAAGATGAAGAAGGGCGATGGCCCCGTAACGATCACTCTGAATCGCACCAAAGACATCCTCGGCGATCTCGGCAAGCTGCCGTCGCGAAAGCAGGGCGTGCCGGTGCTCGTCGGCTTTGCCGCCGAGACCAACGATGTGACCGCCTACGCGAAGTCGAAGCTGAAGGAAAAGGCCGCCGACCTGATCGTCGCCAACGACGTGTCGCGCAGCGACGCCGGCTTCGACGTGGACACGAACGCCGTCACGCTGGTCACCGCATCAAGCGCCGAAGATATTCCGCTTCAGGCGAAATCGGCCGTCGCGGCGCGCATCCTCGATCGCATCGAACAATTCCTGATCGCCGTACCTGCGAAGAACGCTAAAGTTAAAGCGTAATGTCGCGGGAGCTGGCAGATCACCTCAAATACTACGAAGAGATTGGTGTGACCGGCGTCAGCCGGGACTCCAAATGGCGCCAGCGGGCTGACACCATTGCAGCGGTTCCAGAAATTCCAGAGGTTCCGGCGGTACCAATGGTGGGTTCGGAAACGCTGGAAGATATCAAGACCGACATCGGCCCTGCCTGCACGCGCTGTAAGTTATGCACGCTCGGCCGGTCGCAGATCGTGTTCGGCGTCGGCAATCCAAAGGCGCGGCTGATGTTCGTGGGCGAGGCGCCGGGCGAAGACGAAGACAAAAAGGGCGAGCCGTTCGTGGGCCGCGCCGGGCAGTTGCTGACGAAGATCATCGAGGCGATCGGCATGACGCGCGATCAGGTCTACATCGCCAACGTGATCAAGTGCCGCCCGCCCGGCAACCGCAATCCCGAGCCCGACGAAGTGGCATCGTGCGAGCCGTTCCTGTTCCGGCAGATCGACGTCATCCAGCCGAAGGTGATCGTGCCGCTCGGCAAGTTCGCGGCGCAGTCGCTGCTCAAGACGATGGATCCGATCACGCGGCTGCGCGGACGGCAATTCGATTACCGCGGCGCGGTGCTGATCCCGACTTTCCACCCGGCCTACCTGCTGCGCAACCCGTCCGCGAAGCGCGAAGTCTGGGAGGACATGAAGAAGGTTCGCGCTATCCTCCAGTCAGAGTGAGTCGACTGATTTCCGTCGCCGTGCCCGTCCCGGCACTCGGCGTCCTCACATATCGCGTGCCGGCCGAACACGACATGCCGCGTGCCGGCGCGCGCGTGGTCGTACCCGTCGGCCCGCGCACGCTCACCGGCGTGGTGCTGGGCGAGGCCGCTGCTGCGGATACCGCCTACACGATCAAGCCGATCAAGCAGGTGCTTGACGATCACGCTTTCGTGCCGCCGGACGTCGTGAAGCTGACCGAGTGGGTGTCGGAGTACTACCTCGCCGGGCCCGGTGCCACCCTGGCCGCGGCGCTCCCGCCGCACGGACTCACCGGTCGCACCGATCGGTTCAAGACGATCCGCATCGCCGCGCTCACGGCCGCGGGCGTCGATTTCGCCTCGCGACTGGCAGCACACAGCGGCGAGGCCGCAGCAGGTCCGAAACTCGGCAAGCGGCAGTCGGAGTGCGTGCTGATCCTGAATGGCACGCCCGACGGCATGACCGCGTCGAGTCTTGCTGAACGCGGTATCACCAGCGCGGTCCTGTCCAAGCTGAAAATGCTCGGACTGATCGCGATTCGCGAGGAGCGCATCGATCGCGATCCGTTCGAGCACGCGGTCTCCACGATCAAACCGCACGTGCTCCGCGATGCGACTCCCGATCAAGAGAAGGCGCTCGCGACCCTCCTGCCGCTTGCGGCCGCGGAAGCTTTTCACGTGGCGTTGATTCACGGCGTGACCGGCAGCGGCAAGACCGAGGTCTACCTGCGCCTGGCCGATGCCGTCCGCAAGAGCGGGCGCGGCGTGCTGATGCTCGTGCCGGAAATCGCGTTGACGCCGCAAGTGGCAGCGCTCTTTCGGGCGCGCTTCGGAGCGGCCGTCGCGATTCAACACAGCGGCCTCTCGGACGGCGAGCGCCACGATCAATGGCATCGCATCCGGAGAGGCGACGTCGACGTCGTGATCGGCACGCGCTCGGCGGTGTTTGCGCCGCTCGCCAATCCAGGGCTGATCGTCGTGGACGAAGAGCACGACACGTCGTACAAGCAGGACGAAACGCCGCGCTATCACGGCCGCGACGTCGCGATCATGCGCGGCAAATTTACCAATGCGTTGGTGGTGATCGGATCCGCAACGCCGACGATCGAGTCGTATACCAACGCCCTCGACAAGCGCTACACGCTGGTGAAGATGGCGACGCGTGTGCTCGAGCGGCCGATGGCGAGCGTGACCGTGGTCAACATGCGCGATGAGATGGCGGCCGCCGGCGAGGACGTCGTGCTCAGCCGTCCGCTCGTCGACGCGATGCGCGAGCGCCTCGAGCGCGGCGAGCAGTCGCTGATCCTGCTGAACCGGCGCGGCTTCGCGACCGCCGTGGTGTGCCGGCAATGCACCGCGACGCTCGAGTGCCCGAATTGCAGCATCTCGCTGACCATCCACAAGCACGGCAGCCATTGGTACGGGCGCTGTCATTACTGCAACTTCCTGAAGCCGGTGCCAAAGGTGTGCGAGAAATGCGCCGCGCCGTACATGGAGCGCGTCGGCTTCGGCACCGAGCGCGTCGAAGCGGAGATCAGGAAGCTGTTCCCGAGCGCGCGCATCGCGCGCGTCGATCGCGACACGGTTCGACGGAAGGGCAGCCTCGTCGAGATTCTCGAGAAGGTCGCCGCCCGCGAGATCGACATCCTGATCGGCACGCAGATGATCGCCAAGGGCCACGATTTTCCCGAGGTGACGCTGGTCGGCGTGATTTCCGCGGATGTGGGCCTGGGCCTCGCGGATTTTCGCGCCAGCGAGCGCACGTTTCAGCTGCTGACGCAGGTCGCCGGCCGCGCCGGACGCGGCGAGCGGCCCGGCCAGGCCATCATCCAGTCGCTGCTCCCGAATCACTACGCGATCACGCTGGCGACCACGCAGAACTACCGTGACTTCTACGACACCGAGGTGAAGTATCGCCGCGCGATGCGGTATCCGCCGCAGGTGGCGATGGTCAACGTGGTCGTGCGGGGCCGGACGTTCGCCGAGGCCATGGATGCGGCGCGCGATCTCGCCGACGCCGCCCGCGACGCGAAGGGCTTCGCGATCCTCGGCCCGGCCCCGGCGCCGCTGACGAAACTGCGCGGCGAGCATCGCGCCCAGTTTTTCCTGAAGGGCACGAGCCGCAAGGCGATGCGCGAGGCGCTGCAGCTCGCCGTGTCGCGCATGCCGAAACTCGCGAAGCGGATCTCGATCGACGTTGACCCGCTGTCGATGCTCTAGGCCACAGAAGGCGCAGATGGCACAGACGGCGAACTGTCAACGCGCCAGGAATTCGCCGATCGGCACCGGCGTAAAGCACAGCACGAGAATCACCATCGCCAGCGCCGCGAGCCAGACACGTTTCGCGTCGAGCGGCTCCTCGTCATAGAGCGTCGGCGGGTGCCGCGGTCCGAGCGTCGCGATCATTGTGATCAGCAGCCCCGTCCACACAATCCAGCTCGTCGACATCGTCGCGAGGAAGATCGCCACGCCCACCATGACGATCGTGACGATCGTCGATCGCGGACCCAGCACCGCATAGGAAATGTGTCCGCCGTCGAGCTGCGCGATCGGAAAGAGATTGAGCGCGGTGGCGAGCAGGCCGAACCAGGCCGCAAACGCCATCGGATGCATGTTGATCGAATAGCCCTCGGGCACGTGGCCCCACACCAGCCACGCCGCGAATTTGAAGAGCAGCGGCTCGCCGAGCTCGATGAGGGTCGAGGCATCCTGCGGCAGCCGATCGATGCGCGACATCATCAAGCCGAGAAAGAGCGCGGGCACCGCGACCACGAATCCGGCAATCGGGCCGGCGATGCCGATATCGAAGAGCGCGGTCTTGTTCGGGATGCGCGACTTGATGCGGATGAACGCGCCGAGCGTGCCGGTCAGGACCGGCGCCGGCAGGAAGAACGGCCGCGTCGCGATCACGTCGTAGCGCAGGCACGCGATGTAGTGGCCCATCTCGTGGCAGCCGAGGATCGCAAGAATCGTCAGGCTGTACCAGAGGCCATGCAGGTAGAAAAGCGCGTTGCCGAAGAACTCGGCGGCCGAAGGCGCCGCGACCGGCGGCAAGTCCGCGGATGCGAGGTCCTGCATGAAGTTGTAGTAGTGACAGCCGCCCACGAACGTCGTCGACGCGAGCGTCAGCGCGAAGAGCAGCACCTGCACCCACAGCCGGCCATGCGGCGGCGGCAGCGGCTTCGGGATGAATTGCTCGTACTGATCTAACGGATCGACAGGAGGATCGATCGGATTGGCCGGCTCGTCGGAAGGCACCCTTCCCGAGCTTATCCGATGTTCTGCAGTTCCTTGCCGGGCTTGAATCGAATGGTGCGGCCCGGCGGAATGCGGACTTCCTTGCCGGTGCGGGGATTCCTGCCGATGCCGCGCTTGCGGGGCTTCACCTGGAACACGCCAAAGCCGCGCAGCTCAATGCGTTCGCCACGCTGCATCGAGTGGCGCATCGCTTCGAATACTGCATCCACCGCCAGCTCAGCCTTCACTTTGGTGACATCCGCCACCCGCGAGACCTCGTTCACGATGTCAACCTTGATCATTGATGACTGTAACTATCTTAAAGTGCGGGACTTACGCTGTCAAACGGATAAGTGCTTTGTATGGATGTATTTATCGGCAGCGATGTGCATTTCCGACGGCTCGATGCCGCGCAAGCCCTTATACGCCTGTAACATAGAGGGATCGTGTCGCGCGGAAATCTCCGTCAGGTCGTGTTGGTCGGTCGACCGAACGTCGGTAAGTCAACGCTCTTCAATCGTTTGAGCGGGGCTCGACGCTCGATCGTGACGTCCATTGCCGGCACGACCCGCGATGTCATCACGCATCCAGTTTCGTGGGGCAATCACAAGTTTGATCTCACCGACACCGGCGGGTTGTTCGGCGCCAGTGAGGATCCGCTCCATGCGCTCGTCATGGAGCAGGGCAGCCGCGCCTTGAAGTCGGCCGATCTGATCGTCATGGTCGTCGACGGCCGCGAGGGATTGATCCCAGGCGACGAAGATATTGCCAAGGCCACGCGCGATGCCGGCGTGCCGGTGATTCTCGCGATCAACAAGAGCGACGATCGCCGCGCCCGCAGCGGCGCCCTCGAGCTCTATCGCCTCGGCTTCGACACGTCTGTCGAGATCAGCGCCGAGCACGGCGACGGCGTTGGCGACCTGCTCGAACTGATCGTCGAGAAACTGGAATTCAAGGAGCAGGGGATCGGGGATCAGGGATCGGTCGATGAACACGAAGAGCCACCACCAAAGGAAACGGCCATCGCCATCGTTGGCCGGCCGAACGCTGGTAAGTCGTCGCTCGTAAATCGGCTGCTACGCGAGGATCGAATGATCGTCTCGGAAGTTCCCGGGACCACGAGGGATTCGGTCGACTCGTTGTTGATGTGGCATAGGAAGAGTTTCCGGATTGTCGATACCGCCGGCATTCGCAAGCCGGGCAAGGTGTCGAAGTCACAGGTCGAATCGGTCAGCGTGCTGCTCGCGAAGCGCGCGATCGAACGCGCGGATGTCGTCGTGCTGGTGATCGATGCGACGGTCGGCCCCACCGATCAGGACGGCGCGATCGCCGGCGCAGCGAAAGAAGCGGGAAAGGGCATCATCGTCGCCGCCAACAAGTGGGACCTGATCAAAACGACTGAGGGCGTGGACGCGACCAAGGCGTTCGACGAAAACCTGCGCTACCAGCTGAAGTTCCTCGATTACGCACCGATC
>Ga0111539_10009344_pt1 | contig 12380 bp, 14 predicted proteins | sample RhiMethybrSRZTD1_FD_79667 | JGI IMG/M metagenome (GOLD analysis project Ga0111539, IMG submission 79667) | Populus rhizosphere microbial communities from Tennessee, USA - Rhizosphere MetaG P. TD hybrid SRZTD1 (version 2) (version 2) | ecosystem: Host-associated > Plants > Roots > Rhizosphere >...
GCCTCGTTGCGCCTGCACATCTTCGAGGAGCGTTACCGGGCGCTCACCCGCGACATCCTGAACGGCGAGCGGTTCCTGGCGATGGGGTTGATCGTCGAGAGCGCGAGCCCGACCGACGAACGGCCGGCCGTGGAGCCGATCGCCGGGGTGGGTGAGGTGGTGATGGCGCACGAGCTCCCCGACGGGCGTTTCAACCTGGTCGTGCGCGGGCATACGCGCGTGCGCATCGACGAGGAGCTCGCGTCGGACCGGCCGTACCGGCTGGTCTCCGCGACGGTGCTGCCCGACTTGGCGGTCGCCGACGGTCGCGAGGTGCGCGATGCCGAACAGGCGCTGCGCGTGCTGATTGGCCAGCTCGCGGACGCGATCCCCGAGGGCGGCGAGCCGCTTCGTCAGATCGTCGCCGGGCTGGAGACGCCGGACGCTCTCGCCAACGTCGCCGCCGCCGAGCTGATCGCCGACGTGTCGGTGCGGCAGCGGCTGCTCGAGACGCGCGACGTCGGCAGGCGCCTGGAGGGCGTCACCGCCGAGATCGTGGCGATGACCGCCCGGCTTGCCGCGCCCGGCGTGTTGAATTAACCGCGCCGCGGCTCGTAGTTCTGGACGGCTGGTCCCTGGCCTATATATTCCCCCGTCATGTCTCTTACTCGGCGCGTGCAGCATCTTCAGTTTGGCTTTCGCTTTTTGGTCGTCGCCGCCGTGATCGGCGGGGCATCGATCGGCGTCTCGCTGCTGGCCGAGGCGAAGAAGAGCGGCGGCGGCGGCAAGCGCGCCCCCGCGGACAATCGGGACTGCAAGACCGACAAGGACTGCGTGGTGGTGGCGGATGACTGCTGCCCGTGCAGCCAGGGCGGCAAGGCGCGCGCGATTCCCAGGAAGCAGAAGGACACCTACGAGAAGGATCGCAAGAAGCGCTGCGCCGACACCGCGTGCACGGAGATGATGTCGACCGATCCCAGCTGCTCGCAGGAGCCGTTCTGCGGCGTCGGGATCTGCGAGCTGGGCGAGCCGGCAAATTCCGCCGCCAAGCCCGCGGATCCGCCCAAGGCCGATGACAAGCCGAAGGCCGACGACAAGCCGAAGTCGGGGGACAAGCCCAAATCCGACGAGAAGCCCAAGTCCGAGGAGAAGGCCCCGAAGATCGAGTTCTGAACGGCGGCGCCGAGCGACTAGCCCCCGCCGGCCGGCGTGGGCAGGGTCATGCAGACGTCGCCGCGTGAGATCGCGACGCACCCGCCCCGGGCCGGCTGCGGGCACGCGATCGCCGGGCAGAGGATGGTCGCCGCGCAGCCCATCACGTCCCACCGCGCTTTGATCCTGTCGAGCTCGGTCTTGTCGTTGACGTATTTCGGGCAGCCGCAGGCGAGCATGGACGTCGCCACCTCCGTGCATTGCACGACGGTCAGCGTCGCGTTGCACATCTCCGCCTCGAGCATCGCGCGGTTGTAGTCGGTCGCGAGCTGGGCGCAGGTCGCGGCGCCACCGCCGGCGCCTCCCGTGCCGCCGATCGCGAAGGCGCGGGACGCTGCGGCTAGCGCTTTTCCAGCGCCGCCTTCATCGCGGTCAAGTCGGCGAAGGCGACCGCGACGGCGAGACCGTGCTCGAGCAACGGCTCGGACGCGATCGCCCGACGCGCGAGGCGGCCGGTCGTCTCGAGCCGCGGGTACATCATGAGCGCCATCAGCGACGGCGCGCCCGCGTTCGCGCGCGGGTCGAGCGGGTAGACCTCCCAGCCGAGGCGCGCGCCCGTCGTCACACCGTCGGTGGCGGTCCAGCGCGGTGAGGTCCCGGGTTCGGCGATCCACGTCGCCTCGAGGTCGACGAACGGCAAGTTGTCCTCCACCTTGGCGCCGACGCCGTTGGGCCCCACGCGCGGCTCGACCGTCTGCCAGCCCGGAAACGCGTGCCAGCTCGCCGGATCGCGCAGCCGCCCCAGCGCGTTCGGGGCCGCGACGCCCAGCGTGGTCGCGACCGCGACGCCCGCCAGCCGCTGCGACCAGGTCCGCGCCACCAGCGCCGCCGCGCCGTGCGCGCGCAGCGCCGCCAGCTTTTCGTCGGCGAGCACGCGCGGCGACGGCGACCACGCGGGCGGCGGCGCCGGCGGGCCGCCCGGCCGTCGCGCGCCGCCGAGGCTGGCGTTCTCGGCGCGCAGCGCGACGGCACGCAGCGTGACGTAGGCGGCGGCCATCAGCGCCGCCGGCTCACCCGCCGGACTGAGCTTGACGAGCCGGCGAATCAGCCAGCCCGCGTTCTGGATGCCCATCTGCGCGTCGACGACCAGCGTGCTGCCACCGGCCGCGCGCGGGGTCGCCGTGAACGTCAGACGCCCGGGCGAAAAATCGCCGTCCACGAGCTGGATCTCCGCGCCGTCGGGCCGTTCGTGGATGACCAGCGTCCCGCTCAGATTGAACAGCGGGACCTCGACCTCCCATTCGATCGTCGGCAACCCGGCGGGCGATCGCGACGCGTCCGCGCGAATCAGCGTGGGGACGATCTTGCGATAGTGGCTGGCGTCGAGCAGGACGCTCTTGATCGCGGCGGGCGCGACGCCGACCACGGTCGCGGCGCGCACGTGAGGCGTCCCCGGCGTCGCCGGCCAGTCCGCCAGCACGATGTCGGAGGTCCCGTCGGGCGGCAGCGCGGCGGCGAGCAGCGAGGGGACGTCGGACTTCGAGGACGGGGACGGCGACCACGACGGGGACGAGGCTGGAGGCGAAGAGGCGGGCGGGAATGCCAGCGACGACGGCGGAAAGCGGGCGGGATCGGGCGTCGCGCTGGCTGCCAGCAGCATGAACAAGGCGCCGAAAAGCACGCCCGGTCGCATCGCCGCTACGTCTTCTTCTTTATGAGCACGCCGGGCGGGATGCTCTTGGTTTTCGCCCTGGGCGTGCGTCCGGCCTGCAACTCCGCGAGGTAGAGGTCGATCTCCTTCTGCGTGTACGCCGGCAGCTCGCCGAAGCGGACGCCGACGTCGCCGCCCGCGCCGGGACCGAGATTCGCCACCGTGCCCGGCAGGTGCAGGCGGGTGCCGTCCGGCAACGTCAGGATGATATCGATGGCGGCGCCGATCGGCGCCCCGGCGCCCATCGACAAACGCATGCCGCCCTGGGAGATGTTGATCGTGTACACGCTGCGCAGCGCCTCCCACGTCGGCAGGCGCACCTCGACGAGCGACCGGGCGGTGATGCGCGGGGCGCTTCGCCTCTCGGAGGTCCCGCCCTCGCTGTCGTCATCGGCTGCCATAGCGGCTAGAGTCATCATGATTATGTCAAAGGCTGAAATCTACAACTGAGACCCAACTGGGACTGTTACCGGCCCGGTTCGCATTCAAGGAGACGCGAAATGAGAACATCAATCGTTGCTGTCGCGATGGTCTGCGCGCTCGTCGCGCCGGCGTACGCAGGCAAGTCGATCAAGGTCACGATGAACCTCATTACCGTCGATGGCGTGGGCAAGTCCGTCGGTACGATCACGATCAAGGAAGGGAAAGACGGCGTCACGCTTGAGCCGAAGTTGAAGGACCTGCCGCCCGGCGAGCACGGCTTCCACATGCACGAGAAGGCAAGCTGCGATCCCGCCGACAAGGACGGCAAGAAGACCGCCGGTCAGAGCGCGGGCGCGCACTTCGATCCCGACGGGACGAAGGCGCACAAGGGCCCAGGCGGCGGCGGCCACAAGGGCGACCTGCCGAAGCTGGTCGTGTCCGACAAGGGCGAGGCGAAGGACAAGATGGAGGTCAAGGGCATGACGCTGGCGGACTTCCAGGGGCACTCGCTGATGATCCACGCGGGCGGCGACAACTATTCTGATGCGCCCAAGCCGCTCGGCGGCGGCGGCGAGAGGATCGCCTGCGGGGTGGCGAAGTAATACAATCGCCGGATGGGGCGGGAGCTGGCTTCGGCTGAGCGGCATTCCGCGAAGCTGGTCGTCGCGGCGGTGCTGCTGTTCGCCGCCTGCTCCAGCGACGGCCGCGGAGGTGCGGACGCCGGCGGCGGGAACGCGGCCGCCGGCGCGCGCGGCGGCGGGGGGACGGGCGGCTCGTCTTGTTCGAACGCGGCAACCAATTCGTGTCCCTGCGCGCAGCCAACAATCGGGTCTTCGTGCGGCGTCGCGTATCAAGTCTGCGACTACGGCGCGGTTTCCTGCGACTGCTGGCTGATCCCGCAGCAGACGGGCATGGCTATATGGCGCTGCGGGCCTGACGGAACGGGGGGAACAGGCGGCACCACGGGCACGGGAGGGGGCGGCGCGACAGGGACGGGCGGCACGGGCGGCGCGGTGGGTACGGGCGGCGCGGCGGGCACGGGCGGCACGAGCGGGACGGTTGGCACGGGGGGCGCGACGGGCACCGCGGGGCGGGGCGGCGCCGGTGGAAGCGGCGGCACGACCGGGACGGGCGGCGCCGCCGGGCGTGGTGGCACCGGGGGCGGTCTCCTCGGCACGGGCGGCAGCGGCACGGCGGGCACGGGCGGCGGCAAGGCGGGCGCGGGCGGCGATACCGGCGGCGCCAAGGCAGGAAGCGGCGGTGCGACCGGCGGAAGCGCCCTCCTCGGAACTGGCGGCGCGGGCGGCGGCAAAGCCGGAACCGGTGGCGCGGCGGGCGCGGGCGGGGGCAAGGCGGGCACCGGCGGCAACGACGGGCTATGCGGCGGCGGCGTGACCTGCTCCGACACCCAGTACTGCGACTGGCAGAGCAATCAGTGTGGAAAGGGCGTGCTCGCGACCGGCGCGTGCAAGGCGCGGCCCGATGCCTGCGGCGCGGTGGTCGATCGGGTCTGCGCTTGCGACGGGCAGATCTACACGAATACCTGTGCAGCGGCGGCCGTGGGGCAGGACATCGACGAGAGCGGCAGCGGGTGCAAGCCGCCGGCGGGCACGTTCGCGTGCGGGCCGCGCTTCTGCACGCAGGGCACGCAGTACTGCGAGGCGATGATTGGCGGCGCGGCTGGCGCCCCGGGTTCGTACGCGTGCCACACGCTTCCCGCCGCGTGCGGCGCGACGCCGACGTGCGCGTGCCTCGTAGGCACCGCCCAGTGCGGCAACTGCGTGATGTCAGCCGACGGCGATGTCACCACGCGCTGTCTCTTCCCGTCCCCGCTCTGAAAAGCAGGGCGAGCGCGGATCTTCCCGTCACCGTTTTCGTCCCCAGACGTATGCCACCCAAGGAGGAGCCATGGCCACAGCGCTGCTGTACATCGGATGGAATCGCCCGGTCGCCGGCAAGGAGACCGAGGCGTGGAAGTACTTCATGGAGGAGGGCGACGCCGCGCTCACCAAGTTCCAGAAACAGGGATATTTCGAGCGCGTCGAGCGCGTCGCGCTCACGCCGCACAGCGGGACGGTCAACGGCTTCCTGCTGCTGTTCGGCGAGCGCGCCAAGCTGGACGAGCTGCGCCGCACCGACGAATTCGAACGCTTCTCGATCCGGTTGATGACCCTGTTCGAAGGCTACGGCGTCGTCCCCGGCCTCAACAACGAGGGCCTCGCCAAGGCGATGGCGCGCACGAAGGACCTGATGGCGTAGTTCAGCCTCCGGCGGCGGAGCCAGAGTCGCGCGCTGTTCGTCGTCGGGTGACCCTCCGGCCACGCGTCAGCCCTTCACGCAGACGATCTGCTTCAGCTCGGCGACGATCTCGACCAGGTCCTGCTGCTGCTTCATGACGCTGTCGATGTTCTTGTAGGCCTTGGGCGTCTCGTCGATGACGCCCGAGTCCTTGCGGCACTCGACGCCGGCGGTCTGATCCTTCAGGTCGCGCAGCGTGAAGCGCTTGCGGGCCTCGGTGCGGCTCATGCGGCGGCCGGCGCCGTGAGACGCTGACTGGAACGAATTCGGGTTGCCGAGCCCGCTCACGATGTACGACTTCGTGCCCATCGAGCCGGGGATGATGCCCAGCTCGCGGTGCCCGGCGCGGATCGCTCCCTTGCGCGTCACCAGCACCTCCTCGCCGAAGTGGACCTCCTCGGCGACGTAGTTGTGGTGGCACGAGATCGGCTCGGCGAACGTGACGCGCGGCCAGAACTTGCGGATCACGTCCTCCAGCAGGTGCAGCATCATCTGGCGGTTGAAGCGGGCGTACTCCTGCGCCCAGTAGAGGTCGCGGCGGTAGGCGTCGAACACCTTCGTCCCCGCCAGGAACACGGCCAGGTCGCGGTCGTCCAGCGCTTCGTTGTGTTTGAGGCGGCGCGCGATCCCGATGTGGTGTTCGGCCAGCACCTTGCCGACATTGCGCGAGCCCGAGTGGAGCATCAGCCAGACCGTGTCGGCGGTGTCCAGGCAGATCTCGATGAAGTGGTTGCCGCCGCCCAGCGTCCCCATCTGGCACGCCACCGTCCCGGTGTGCACGGGCGCGTCGGTGGTCGCGTACCTGTCCATCAGCGCCTGGCCCGCATCGCGCAACTGGTCGGGCGCGTGCTGCCACGCCGCCGTGTCGTGCGACATGCGGCCGACCGGGATCGCGTTCTCGATCTCGAGCCGCACGCGCCGCAGGTCGTCGGGCAGATCCTTCGACGTGAGGCTGGTCTTGACCGCCGCCATTCCGCAGCCGATGTCGACGCCGACGGCGGCCGGCGCGACCGCGCCGTGCATGGCGATCACCGACCCGACCGTCGCCCCCTTGCCCAGGTGCACGTCGGGCATGACGGCGACGTGGTGCGCGACCCAGGGTAGGGCGGCCACGTTCTTGAGCTGCGTGATCACCTGGGTGTCGACCTCTTCGATCGGCGCCCACAGCTGGATGGGAACGTTGCGTCCCTTGATGGTGATGGAGGGCATGTCAGTTCTGCCGTTCGGAATGACGGGGCCGCGGCGCCAATGGATCGTGGCACGCCCGGAACCAGTCGGGTAGCGATCGCCAGAGCAGAGCGTCGGCGGCGGCGAGACGGTGGTGCTGGCGGTAGCCGCCGGTCGGGGTCGGTATGAACCAGAACAGCAGGTCGCCATGCGCGCCCACGCGCCGCCCGCCCAGCCACGCGCCCAGCTCGCGCTCGGGGCGGGGCAGGGGGGCGGGCGGCCGCGGCCACGAGCGGGGACGCGAACGAACGCGCCGAAGCAGCCCATGACGGTCGATCAGGAAGTCGTGATGACAGCCGAACTGGTCCTCACAGCAGGCGGACCTGCCCTCCCCGTGTATCGACGGAAGCATGTGGTCGAAGACGATGTGGCGTCCGGCCGTCGTCCGCGGGTCGAACTTGCGCACCAGCTCACCGCGGACCAGGTTCCACGGCCGGCCGACCTGGCTGGCGAGCCAGCGTGCAGAGGGGCCGAGCTTGTCGTGAAACCACCGGCCGACCTTCCACACCGGGCGGATGGTCAGATCGTCGGCATCCCGCCCGGAGGCGACATCGCCAAGCGCGACGCGTGTGCGGACGCGCAGCGCGCGGTTCTTGTACCGGCAAAGCTGGGAGCCCCAACGGTAACGGCCGCCCTCGATCACGGTACGGGCCAGGTTCTTGGTCGACATCACACCAGCTCGCTCTCTCGAAAGATCGCGCGCGATGCGGGGTCGCGCCGGAAGCGCAGCTCCGGCGTTCGCTTCAATCCCAGGCTTTCGGCGAGCTGGGTGCGGAGGAATCCCGCGATGTGTTCGCACGCGTCACGCTTGTCGTCGTCTCCTTCAGCCGTGAACCAGAGCCGCGCGCACGAGCCGTCGCCCGCGAGCTCGACCATCGTGATCACCACGCCGTCGAGGCGCGGATCGCGCACCTCGTTGCGCAGGATCAGGTTCACTTCTTCCCGGATCAGCTCCTGCAACCGCACCACGCGGTAGCCCTCGCCGCCGTCTCTGTCTTCGTCTCTCGATCGGTGCTGCTGTCGCTTCGTCTTGCCCATGACACACGTTCCCCGTTCGTCCGGCGCGCGTGTTCGCGCACAGGACACACCCTGAGTGGCCTCACCATCCCCGTGTCCTGGACCGTGTCTCGCGCAGGACCGCTACGAAGCGGTCGCTACTGCGGCAGGACAGCGGAGATGACCGTCTTGTTTCGTTGCGTATGAATCAACATCGATTGCCATCTCCTTTCCGCGCCGATCGGCGCATTGGTCAATTACAGGTGCCCGATCGTTTGTTGGTTGTCAAGAAGGCGTTGAAGGGATCCGGTATTCTTTGCCGCATGGATCCGATCGTTCTGTACGTCGATGGCTTCTGGAACAGCCCTTATGCCTTCTCGGTGTTCGTCTGCCTCAAGGAGAAGGGGCTGCCGTTCGAAACGCGTGAGGTGAACCTGCACGAGCAGGCGCAGAAGGCTCCGGAGTTCCAGGCGAAGTCGCTCACGGCGCGCGTTCCGGTCCTGGAGCAAGGGGCGTTCCGGCTGTCCGAGTCGAGCGCGATCGTCGAGTACCTGGAGGAGACGTTCCCGCCGCCGCGTTACGCGGCGATGTTGCCGGCCGCGCCGCGGGACCGCGCCCGGGCGCGCCAGATCATGGCGTGGATCCGCAGCGATCTGATGCCGATCCGCGAGGAGCGCTCGACGCACACGTTCTTCTACAAGAACCCCGTCCAGCCACTGTCGCCGGCGGGTAGGGCGGCGGCGGAGAAGCTGATCGCGGCGGCGTCGGCGTTCATCCCCGACGGACGAACGTCGCTGTTCGACGCGTTCAGCGTCGCGGACGCCGATCTGGCGATGATGCTGATGCGCCTCGTCGGCAACGATGATCCCGTGCCGGCCAAGCTGCGCGACTTCGTCGCCGCGCAGTGGCAGCGGCCGAGCGTGCGCGCCTGGGTCGACCACGAGCGCGCGCCCTACGTCCCGTATTAGCGGGCGGACGCGGCGCGATCAGAAGCGGCGCTCGACCAGGCGCTGCAGGCGATCGGGAAGCTGCGGATCGGAGACGATGTCGCCGTGGCACGGAATCAGCGTCGTCGGACGCTGCGCCGCGATGGTGTCGAGGAGCCAGCGTCGGTAGGCGGCGCGATCGCGCACCAGCCACCGGTAGCTGGCGCCGACGCGCAGCCCCGGGCTGATGCCGAGCAGCCAGAGGAGAAAGCCGATGGGCGTGCGCGGCGTGCGCGCGATGTTGAAGAACGCGTCGCCGACCGTCCAGGCGCGGCCGGCGGGCGAATCGAACGACAGCCACAGCTCGCCCGCCCGCGTCGCGGGCGGCACCAGCAGCGACAGGTTGGCCGGCAGGGCGGCGCGCAGCGCGGCCGGATCGCTGACCGGGTGCCCGCACCTGCGCGCCACTCGCGGCGCCGCGGCCGGCGACGCGACGATGGTGACACCCGGGTACGCCTCGACATATTTGTGCAGGCCGCGGTTGTGGAAGTGGTTGGGCGCGATCAGGAACGCCGGCGTTCCGATCGCCGCCAGCTCGCCCCGCGCCTCGCCTGCGAGGCGGCGGATCGGGCTGTGGATCGCCAGCCGCCCGTCGGCGAGACGGATCGCCAGCGACCGCAGCGGCACGCCGTCGATGACGCGCGCCGCTGACCAGACCCCGTCCAGCGCGGGGAGGGACTGCCACGTATTCATCGGCACGGGATCGATGACCCTGTCGTAGCACGGCAGAGGGCGACGACTCCGCTACGGGCAGTTCCCCGGGAGGCTGATGTAGACCTGACCGAGGGCGGTGGGCGTGCCGTCGCTGTTGATCAGCTTCGCGTTCGGGATCGGGTCGGCGCTGAACCAGGAGTAGCGGAAGACGTTGGGCTGGCTCTCGAGGTACGGGATCGCCTCGCGCATGAACGCCTCCTGCTGCGCGGCGGTGGCGCTGCCGCCGAGCGAGAACTCGGTCAGCCAGATTGGCTTGCCGAACTGCACCCAGCCTTCGAGGCTGGCGTTCGATTCGATGTAGGCGCGCAGCGACGCGAAGTTGTCGTACCAGTGCACCGCGATGTGATCGATCTGGCAGTTCGTACAGGCGGCCATGAAGTCCTTCAGGTACTGGTAGGGGCTGGTGCCGTTGCAGTCGGTGGCCGGACCGCAGAAGTTCAAGCCCGGGCCGACGACGATCGGCACGCCGGCGCGGCCGGCGTTGGCGGTCAGCGTTGGCCAGGCGGTCGCCGCCGCCAGCGGTGTCAGGTTCGACTGGGCGTGGAAGTTGGGCTCGTTGAAGCCGAGCAGGTACTTCGAGCCGGACGGGATCGTGCCGTTCACCGACGAGCTGCCCCACACCATCGGCACGAACTCGATGCCGGTGTTGCCGCCGGTGCGCGACAGGCCCCAGTTGTACCACCAGCGAACGGCCGGGTAGAACGCCGCGCCCGGCGCCGTGTTGGCGGCGATCCCGCGCTTGCATGTCGGGTTCGCGCCGCTGGTGCCCCCGGCGCCGCCACCGGTGCCGCCGCGCCCACTCGTCCCGCCCGCGCTGCCGCCGGCGCCGCCGCGGCCGGTCGTCCCGCCTGCGCTGCCGCCGGTTCCGCTGCCGCTCGTTCCGCCGCGGCCGCCGCCACCGCCGGCACTCGTCCCGCCGCGGCCGCCTGCGCCCGCTGCGCCGCCGCCGGTTCCACCGCGTCCACCGGTGCCGGCCACTCCCGATCCGGCGGCACCTGCGCGCCCACCGCTCCCGGTCGTGCCGCCAGTCCCGGCAGCGCCGCTCGTGCCCGCCGCCCCACTCGAACCGGCGTCGCCCGCAGTTCCGCTCGCGCCGCCGCCGGTACCGCTGGCGCCGTTCGTTCCCGCGTTGCCGCCCGTCCCGGCGCCGCCACCGGCGCCGCCGTCGCCGCAGCCGACCAGAGCCGACAGGCAGACCAACAACACCGGACGGACGAGGCGGGAAGGGCGCATCGCAGCACCAGGATCTCACAAATGCGCGCGCGCCGTCAGGCCGATCTGCGTTCAGCGCGATCGATTCGGCAACAATCTTTCCCGGACTGCGCGCGTGGCGCCTTGGTTCGGCACCGTTCCGGGATCACTCGCGCGCGAGCAGCGCGCGGACCAGCTCGGCCCACTCACTCTCCAGCGAGCCGGTCGCCGGCTGGGCGCCGGCGCGTCGGTACCAGTAGCGCGCGTTGTCGAGGTCGCCTTCCTTGCGATGGATGTAGGCGTGCACGCGCGCGGCCGCCTTCGTCTCCAGATCGTCGACCGTGCCGTGCGCGGCCGCCCAGTCGCCCTTGCCGTCGAGCCACAGCGCGCGCAGCGGCGCGCTCAGCGCCGCGGGCGGCTCGCCGTCCGCCGCGATCGATGCGCGAAAGTCGTCGAACGTCATCGCCGCTACTTGTAGGCGGGCGCCGCCGCGAACGCGGTCCCGAGCGGCGTCAGCGCGCCGCCGGAATCGACCAGCGCGTGGTTGGTCGCCCACGGGTACCAGGCGTAGCGCACGACGCGCGGGTGGCGCGCGAACATGGCGACGGCGCCGTTGAAGAAGGTCACGACCGTCTGCACGTCGGGCGCGCTCAGGTTCAGGCAGCCCCACTCGGTGATCCAGATCGGGCGGTTGCCCGCGAAGTTCTCCGCCCAGCGGATGTAGCTCTCCAGCTCGGAGGCGGTGGCGTTGCACGAGCCGGCGTTCCAGCCGTACCAGTGGATCGCCATGAAGTCGGCGCGCAGCGCGGTGTTCGCGTTGAGCATGTTCATGTAGTTCGTGAACCAGGCCATCCCCGGGCTGGCGTTGGCCGCGGTGCCGGGCGTTCCGATCTTGATCGCCGGGTTGTCGAACGACGGCCACAGCGAGAGCGCGGTCGCGACCGGGATGTTGGACTGCGACGGGTTGTCGGGCTCGTTGAAGCCGAGCACGTAGCCCCATCCCTTGTTCACGAACGACGTGATCGAGTTGGCGATGCCGGTCGCGCTCTGCTCGTTGCCGGTGTGGCCCCAGATCATCGGCACGAACTGGCCGCCCTGGCCGTTGCTGCACGCCTCCTCCGACTGCGTCCAGTTGTAGTACCAGGTGACGCCGAGCATCTGGCGCGCCGCGCACGGCGAGTTGGCCACGCCCTTGTAGGGCTGCATGGCGGCGCCGCCGCCCGTACCAGTGGTGCCGCCGCCGCCGCCGTTGCCGCCGTTTCCGCCGTTGCCGCCGCGTCCCGCGCCGCCGCCGCTGCCGCCGCTCCCGCCGGTGCCGCCGCGTCCGGCGCCGCCGCCGTTGCCGCCGCGTCCCGCGCCGCCACTTCCGGCACCACCGCCCGTGCCCGTGTTGCCGCCACGTCCGCCGCTTCCGCCGCCGGTCCCGGCGTCGCTCGCAGCGCCCCCGCTGCCACCGCGTCCCGCCGCGCCGCCGCTGCCGGACGATCCGGTGCTGCCGCCGCCGCCGCTGCTGCCGGCCGCGCCGCTCGCGCCGTTGCCACCGGTGGAGCCGGCGATTCCTCCACCCGTCGATCCTGCGAGACCGCCGCCCGCGCCGCCGACATTGCCGGGGCCGCCGGCCGATCCCCCGTTGCCCCCGTTGCCCCCGCTGCCGCCCCGCGCCGAATCACCGGCGGTGCCCGACGGCGTGGTCGCGCTCTCGC
>Ga0111539_10009345_pt1 | contig 12380 bp, 12 predicted proteins | sample RhiMethybrSRZTD1_FD_79667 | JGI IMG/M metagenome (GOLD analysis project Ga0111539, IMG submission 79667) | Populus rhizosphere microbial communities from Tennessee, USA - Rhizosphere MetaG P. TD hybrid SRZTD1 (version 2) (version 2) | ecosystem: Host-associated > Plants > Roots > Rhizosphere >...
AAACCCAGGATAGCGCGCAGAAGAGAGGTCTTACCTGAACCGTTAGGACCAATTAGCATAATCATCTGTCCCGGTTCTAAGGCAAAAGACACGTCCTCGACGGCCGGACGTTCTGCCCCCTCGAAATGTACCGAGAGATGGTCAACTTCAAGCGCATACATGCAATCGACTCCTGCCTACGAGGACGGCGGGGACGAGAGACGTGCCTGGCTCACGGTCAGCCTTTGGCAGCCGTGACCAGCATACGATTGGTGGCCAGTCCATAGTCTGTACCTTGATCAGGCTCATAGACGAAGGCTCCATGCTGGATCACAATATCGTGAAATCCCACGTCTGTCAGGAGCTGACGTATGGACTCCGGACTGTACAACCGTTCCGCATAGGCGCGATCTCGCAGCATACCAGTGGCTTTGGATAAGACCAGCTCCCGTATGTGTATCACGTCGTGTACCAACTCACGTTTCCAACAGACCACGATATCATCGGTGGCTTCATGCCAGGACTCGGGACAAAAATGGCGCAAGGCTATGTCACGGTCGACGAGATCGAGCAGGAAGCACCCACCAGCGGTGAGGAGGCGTGCCGCCTCTGCCAGCACCCGACGGTCGTCCGCAGCATCAACAAAAAAGCCAAAAGATTGCGCCATTAAGAGGACGAAGTCAAAACCAGCCGTGGGGAGTGGCATGGCCCTGGCATCCCCCTGACAGAAGGTCACGTTGACACCCGCGGCGGCGGCTTCCCAACGTCCACGGTCGAGCAAAAAATCCGAATAGTCCAGGACTGTGAGATGCTGATAGCCGCGCCGCGCGAGTTCCAAGGCATGACGCCCCTGGCCGCCACACACATCAAGAATGCGCGCTGCGGGTTGTAAGCCCAAAGCCTGCTCGATGACATCCACTTCGCGTTTGGTCAGCGCGGGATTGCACACAAAGGGAGCATCAGTGATGAGATACACTTCGTCGAAGAGTGTTTTCCACCAGTCGTGCTCAACACGAATCATGTAAACATACCTTCACACAGAGATTGCATGGCAGATGTCCTCTTGGCTGTGCTTAGCGACAGCGATGTCCCACGCTCCCTTAGAGCCGGTCTAGCGGGCGGATGATTTCCACCGAGCAGTGGGCGCGTGTGGCCACTGCCGCTGACACGCTTCCCAGGAGGAAGCGTTGTATACGGCTCAGTCCCTGTGCCCCGACGACAAGGCAATCGGCCTCCCATTGGGCAGCAATATCGGGAAGGACACGTTTGGGGTCACCTTCTTTGACATCAGAAGACACGGCCAGACCGGCAGCCTGCAACGGCTGCCCCAACGTTTCAACCATGCGATGTACCCAGGTCTGCGTCTCGCCAGGGCTCGCTCCACTCCACTCCTCGAGCGGCGACGACGTCGGAGCAAGGGCCGTTGACAGGCGCGTATCGAGTACAGCCACCACGTACACGGCACTGCCAGGTGGCCACATACGCGCCGCCATGGCATCGACGGCTGCTTTAGCATTGGAGGAGCCATCGACACCAATGACCAGGCGGACTGGCACCGCGCCAGCCCGGTCGTGACGCCGTGCCACCCGCACGGAACAGCGTGCTTCTGTCACAATCGTTTGTGAGACACTGCCGAGCACCAGTCGGCCAAAGACCGACCGACCGTGAGAACCCACGACGATCAGATCAGGATGCCAGGTATCGGCCTGTTTGATCACCCCCCAGGCGGGCGAATCGGCAGATGCTTCAGCACGTACCTGCCAACCTGGAAAAAGCGCCAGCACGCGGGCGCTCGCCTGCAGCGCCAGCACGCGCGCGGCCTCGATGGCCTGAGCCGCCTCGGCCCAGGCCTTGTGCACAGCCGGAGGCACCATCCCTGCGGCCTCAGCGGGGCCTATAGGTGGCGCAAAGACCTCCGCCACGGACACAATGAGCGCCTCAGCCAGAGGCGGGAGTCCGGCCCGGGGTAAGTCGTCCAGGGCGTCGTCAGCCCCCTGGGAACCATCGTAGGCGATGAGAATCTTCATTGCTTCATTAACCGTAGACCGTTGAAGATGACGAGAAGCGATGCCCCCATGTCTGCGGCAATGGCCATCCATAGTGTGGCCACACCAGTAACCGCGAGCAGGATAAACATCAGCTTCAGTCCCAGGGCACAGACGATATTCTGTTGGATGACCCGGAGGGTACGCCGGGCGTGCCCTACCAACCACGCCAGCCTGGTCAAGTCATCCGACATCAATGTGATGTCCGCCGTTTCCATGGCTGCAGCCGTGCCGATAGCCCCCATGGCAATACCTAGTGTGGCGGCGGCCATGGCAGGGGCATCGTTCACCCCGTCCCCAACCATGGCAATCTCCCCATAGGTGTGCCGTAGTGCTTCAATCGCTGTGACCTTATCCGCCGGCAACAGCTCGGCGTGCACCTGGTCTACGCCGAGCAACGTGCCCACAGCCTGGGCAGTCCCCCGATTGTCACCAGTGAGCATGACGATCACAGCAATGCCGAGACGTTTGAGCGTCCGTACCGCCTCGGCGGCTACCGCCCGCACACTATCCGCCACGCTGATCAGGCCACAAATGTGCTCTTCCGTGCTAATGGCCACCAGGGAGTGCCCGGCATCTTCCAGGCGCGTGGCTAACGCATGGAAGGCCGCATCTTCCACACCCAGATCTTCCATCAGGCGATGGCTGCCGATCCAAAAACGCTTCCCATGAATAACGGCCTCGGCCCCGCGTCCTTGTAATGCAGTAAACTGTTCAGCTGGTGGTGTGGTGAGGCCCAGCGATGCCGCCTTCTGCAGGATAGCACGAGCTAGGGGATGTGCGCTATGAGCCTCCAACGCTGCGGCACATGTCAGTAATTCCTGGACGGTGTGCCCATGCAGGGGGATGACTTCCTGCACCGTGGGTTGCCCACAGGTCAACGTGCCGGTCTTGTCAAAGGCGATGGCGCGCAGACGCGCCGGAGCCTCCAGCGAAGCGCCACCTTTGATGAGGACACCGGCACGCGCCGCGGCGGTGAGTCCAGCCACCACACTCACCGGGGTGGACAGGACCAGCGCACAGGGACAGGCAATCACCAGGAGCACTAAGGCATTATAGACCCAGAGACTCCAGGGGCCACCACCCAGGAGTGGGGGCAGCGTCGCCAGCAAGCCGGCCAGCACCATCATGGTGGGCGTATAGATGCAGGCAAAGCGCTCCACCCACTGCTCGCGGGGGGCACGCCGAGATTTCGCCTCAGCGACCAGATGGATGATGCGTGCGAGCGTGGTATCCGAGGCTGGTTTCGTGGTCCGGAACGTGAAAGCGCTGTCGCCATTGATGGTCCCGGCAAAGACCTCATCGCCAACGGTTTTGGGCACTGGGCCCGCCTCGCCCGTGATCGGGGACTGATTCACCATGGTATCCCCTTGCATTACGGTGCCGTCGAGTGGGATCTTTTCTCCGGGTCGGACGAGGATGGTCGTGCCAATTGGGACGGTATCGACCCGTTGCTCCACCACACCCCCATCATCCGGGTGGAGGCAGCGTGCTGTGGGCGGCGCCAGATCCATCAGGGCTCGAATGGCCAGGCGCGCCCGCTCTACACTCCAGGATTCCAGCAACAGTGCCAGGGCAAACAGAAAGGCGACTGTGGCGGCCTCACACCACTCATTGAGGGCCATGGCCCCAGCCACTGCCACTAACATTAACACATGCATATCGGGCCGTACGGCGCGTAGCGCATGGAGGGCCCTGGGCACGACGTACCAGGTCCCGCTCACAATAGCACTGAGGTAGAGGAGCCAACTGGCGAACGGGAGCATGACTGTCCCAGGTGTCGCACTGCCTATGAGGGCCAGCAGCCCGTGCTCCTGGCTGAATACCTGCCACCCTATCCCACTTCCCAAACATAGGGCACTCAGCAGACACAGGAGAGCGCGCCTCCAACGTTGCCAGGGCTTTCCTGGATCAGGGTTAGCCCCTAGGGGCTCCTCCTCCTGCCAGAGGCTGGCGTGCATACCGGTCTTCCGTACCGCTTGGACAATAGGACCTGGATGCGCTACCCCTTCTGGGAGGGACACCGTCATGGTGCCGTTCAGGAGGTCACAACTCAGGTGGTCTGCTCCCCCTACCACAGGGCCAACAGCTCTCCGCAGTACCGCGACCTCCTCGGGACAGTCCATCCCCTGAATTTTGAATACCAGGCGTGTCATGGCGTTAGGCCTCCGCCCTCTTCAGCCAGGAGCTGCTCTATGAGGTGCCGGATCTTGCGGCTATACCAATCATATGCGCCAATCACGAAGTCAATAACCCGTCCCCGTTTATCGAGGAGATAGCTAGTGGGAATCCCAGGCACCCGCAGCTGTGTCCCGACCATGTTTTGCGGATCGAGTAGAATCGGGAAGGTGAGCCCATGCGCCTGTATGAACGGGGCAACCGCGGCTTTCCCCCCTGTATCCGTCGCAATCGCGACCATCGCCAGGCCCTGAGCGCTATAGTCTTTGTAGAGCGCGTTCATGGACGGCAGCTCTTCTCGGCACGGAGAGCACCAGGTTGCCCAGATATTGATCAACACAGGCCGACCACGCAAGTCGGCCAGTCGCACGAGATGCCCCTGGATATCAGGGAGCGTAAAATCGACCCGAAATGGTACCCGTTCCTCCGGCGTCGGTAAGGCCATGGCAGGTTCCCGCAACATGGCGACCATTTTGTAGAGGCCCAGATACGCGACCACGAGCAGTACAACGGCGGCGATGCGGAATCCCTTGCCTCGTACCACTGTGGTTATCCTTGCTCTAGGCGCGCTGATTGTACGGTAATTGGGCCAGCAGGGTTGCCATGCCACACGTGCCACTCAGGCCCGCATACACCAGACCAGCCCCCACCCCAGCACTGAGCAACAGAAACCACGGGGACGCGATGACCCCGAGCAGTGTGCCGAGGAGAACGAGAGAGCCGGCGGCAATTTGCACCTGCCGCTGCAGGCTCAGTGGGGCCCGCTGGCCACGTACTGTGGCGTACCCGGCATCCTTCCTTGCTTGTACTCTTCCACGGAAATTGTAGACGGTCGTAACACCGGCGTCGAGAAGCTTCTGCCCCGCTTGCGCTGAGCGCATACCCATAACGCAGTGCAGGACCACTTTCTTCCCTGCCTCCTGGGGCACGCGTGCCGGATCAAAGGTGGAAAGCGGCAGCAGTTGGGCCTCCGGAATGTGCTCGGCGGCATACTCTGCGGGTTCTCGCACATCAATGAGGCGTGCTTCGCCCCGCTCCAGCCACATTTTGAGTGTGGGTGCCTCGACGTCCTGCATGGTTTTTGTCGTGGGGCTTTCCATGAGGCAGTTCTCCCTATGTACGCAGAGGTCGTCACCAGATTGTACGCATGTCCCATTCCATGACTGTTGCATAGGCAGACGCCATTATAGCATTCAACCGAGCGCCACCATCAAAGCAGACAACAGACCTGTGAGTATGGTATTGTACGTGACCACGGCAGCCAGAGTGAAGGAGAGTTTTCTGCGTAGGAGGGCACAATGTGAGGGTGGGAAGGAGACTGCAGCGATGATCATGCGCGTTCCCTGGGTGACATGCCTGTTCGTGCTCACCCTCATATCTCTGCCAGGCTGTCGTGCTTATATGTCCTCGTTACAAGCAGCTGCGAATCCAGAAAGCGCTTCTGCCACCACACAACGGGGGACACCAGGCACGGCTAGGGCGGGGCTCGTGGCGGCTGTGGAGGGCACGCTGGGACAGATTTACGCGCAGGTTAATCCCTCCGTTGTCAATATCCGTACTGTGCAACGACAAACCGTTGTCTTCCCGGTGGTGCCGGAGATGCCAGGCTATCCCTTTCCCCAGGGACCCCAGGAGTTTATCCGGCAGGGGTCAGGGTCGGGCTTTGTCTGGGACACACTGGGACATATTGTCACCAATAACCATGTGGTGGAGGGGGCGGACCGCATTACCGTGACCTTCTACGATGATACTATCGTCTCTGCAAAAGTCGTGGGTACGGACCCAGAAAGCGATCTGGCCGTCGTCAAAGTGGATGTCGCTGCTGAGCTGTTACATCCAGTGCAACTTGGGGATTCAACCCAGGTCAAAGTGGGACAACTGGCGGTCACGATTGGCAATCCTTTTGGTTTGCAGAGTACCATGACCGTCGGGATTATCAGCGCCTTAGGGCGCGTCTTGCCGGTAGACTCTGATGATCCGCAAGAGGCCGAATACACTATCCCGGATATTATTCAGACCGATGCCCCGATTAATCCTGGCAGTTCAGGCGGGGTGCTGGTGAATGAGGGCAGTCTGGTGATCGGCGTGACCTCGGCCATTATTTCTCCCCTAGGCGTCTCGATCGGTATCGGCTTTGCCATCCCTGCCGTTATTGTGCAAAAGGTCGTGCCAGTCTTGATCAAAACGAAGAGCTACAAGCACCCTTGGCTGGGCATCAGTGGCATGTCGTTGACGTCTGACCTGGCCGGCGCCATGGGGCTCAAACCGGCCCAACGCGGCGCGCTGGTCCTCGATGTCATGCCTGGGAGCCCGGCGCAGCAAGCTGGGATGCGTGGCAGTGATCGCGACACTCTCTTGGATGGTGAACCGGTACGCCTGGGCGGTGATGTGGTGATGGCCATTGATAGCCGCACTGTCAAGACGTTTGATGATCTTCTGGCCTACCTCGCACGTTCTACGGAAGTCGGGCAAACGGTGACGCTCACGATCTTGCGCCAGGACAAGGAGGACATCCTCAAGGTGACGCTGAGCCCCAGGCCGGAAACACTCCGTGGTCGGGCCGCCCGCGGAAGTGCGGGGAATGCCTGGGTGGGTATTGTCGGCCAGACCCTCACGCCACAGGTTGCCCAGGCGATGCGGCTCTCGGCCAACCAGCATGGAGTGCTGGTGGAAAAAATTGAGCGCGGCAGCCCGGCGGATCAGGCCGGGCTGCGCGGCAACGACAAGACAGTCTTCTTCGAGGGACGCCGTGTAGCGGTGGGCGGGGATATTATCGTTGCCCTGGACGACAAACCAGTGACGAAATTACAGGACCTTCAGACCCTTATCCTGCGGGCCCAACCAGGTCAGACCATCAAGCTAACTGTTCTACGCCAGGGCAAGCGCCTGCACCTGCCGGTGACCCTGACGGAGCGCCCTGCTGCCCGACCCTAAGTACCGTGCGTAGCAGCGCTATGTTAGCTTGACGCGGCGCTATCACCCTCGTCTGCCAGCAGCCGAGATGGAGCGGCGATCTCCCAGCCACACCGGCTACACTGCTGGAGGACGTCTGTGGGGTTCCAGTCGCCTGTACAGGGCTCTGGCGCCGCTGCCTCACACCACCAGCAGGGTTCACCGTACAGGTGCAGTGCATGTAACAGGGCGGCCAGCTCTGCACGCTCGCGGCGGCGTACTTTATGGGTGCGCCTAAAGGTGTGCTTGAGCGCCAGCAGGCGTTGTTGCCGATAGTCGGGGGAACCAGCATAGGCACGTTGCATGGCCTCTTCCTGGCGTTGGGCTGCACGCTGCTCGAGTTTGTCGATGACGAAGGCGAGGAAGAACGGTACGGCAAAGATCGAGACAAAGAAGTATACAACCAGACCGACATACGTGGCTAAGCCAGTCCCCAGGCGCTGCAGCCTGGCGAGCCGGCGCTGCCACATGCCTGGCGGGCTCTGGCAGGTGTAGAGACTGCGCAGATACTGGCCAGCAGTAGTGCTGTTGAGGATCCCGGCGCCAAGTGCCGGCTGGTTCTCGGCAGGTGGGTCAGCCGTACGCCGGAGTGCTCTCAGCCCTGCCCGCGGGCTGGCACAGGGGGCATCCAGAAGAAGTTGGCCAAGCGTGCCAGCAACCATGGGGCTGGCAAAAGACGTGCCGCTGGCGATGTCTCCGTGCTGTAAGGGGCGGGTGACGTACTGTAAGCCGGGGGCACAGAGACTCACCCAGGGACCAAAATTCGAATAAGCAGCTTTGACGCGGGTGTGACGCGTACTGGAACAGACGCCTAAAACCTCGGGAAAGGCCGCAGGATAAAAAGGCTTCGAAGTATTGTCGTTCCCAGCTGAGGCAATGATGGGGATACCCGCCGTGTCAAGGGCGTGGACACTGGTATGCAAGGCTTCGTCATAGATGTACGTGCCGAGACTGAGATTGACCAGTGAGGTGGTGCTTGCCGCATAGGTCTGGTGTACCGTTTGCACATAGTCCAGGGCGTGCACCAGGGCCAGAATACTGAGATCACCGTGGAGATTCACCAGCTGGAGTTCACACGCCGCACACTGCTGCTGCACCACACTCTGGACATACGTCCCATGGGCATCAAAATAGTCTAACGTATCGACAATAAAAATCACCACCCGTTGGCGTGTGACCGTGGGGTGAGCAGGAGCCTCGGGGAGCCTGGTAGGAGAGCGCTCAGACGTGACCAGGAGCAGCATACCGAGTGCCACTGTCACCGAACACACCATGAGGACCAACCATCGTGCGTGCCTTGTCTCTTTTCGATGCATCGCCCATGCTCTCGGCCCTGTTTGTACTCTTCATCGAGCAGAAATCAGTCAGCGCATTATACGTGCAGCCGCACGACAGCACAATGGCTCTTCGAGAGGGCACAGAGACGCAAGAAAGAGTAGACGCTGCCCACCACAACGTGTATAACATGCATGCCACGGGGAGAGCATGGCTGGAGTTGGTGGTGCGCTACGACAGATCGAGTCATACGTTGGGGCGATATAGGTGAGGTGGAGCATGCAACGGCTAGCATATATGCTGTTGATCCTGGGGGTGTTGGGGACTCTGGTAAGTGGCGTGGGTTATGCACCGCTGGAACGATTCATCCCTGGAATACCCCTCACAGCGCTGGCACTCTTCTCGACGCTCGGGTGCCTGAGTATCCTCCTGGTACGTTTGCATCGCCTGCAACAGGCAATGTCCCAGACGCAGGAGCACTCTCGGACGCTGCACGCGCAGTTCCAGGACGCCTCTGGACGCCTGGAGACAGTGACCGCTGAAGTCCAGCAGTACGCCCAGGCCCTGCACGATATACAACAGGCGATGGCACGCAACGAGTGGCTGTGGCCAGGGAAACTGTTGTTATCGCAGCGACGCTATGACGAGGCCATCAAAATATTCCAAGAGGCCCTGGCACGGGCTCCCGAGCATCCCAGCCTGCACTGGTCACTGGGCGAAGCACTCTACGGGGCCAGGCGTTCCGCTGAGGCGCTGCCACATTTACGGGCTGGTCTCGTGGCCAATGATGTCACACAGCTTACGCTCCTGGCCCAGTGCGAGCAAGCGCTCGGACATTATACGGAGGCGGAGGTTCACCTCCTGAGTATCCTTGAGGTGCGTGGGGAAACGCGGCAAGAGGATCTCATGGCCCTTGCCACTGTCCAGAGTGAACTGGAGCCAACGCGTGCCAGGCAAACCCTCCTGCGTGCCTTGACGCTCAATCCCTATAACAGTGCCGTACGCTACCAGCTCATCGACCTTGAACTGCACCTCGGCGCTTACGAACAGGCGATTGACCTGGCAACTGAGGGGGTCACCCGCAATCCTACGGATGTGAGCTGTTGTGTGAGCCGCGCCGAGGCGTATTTTCGGCGTGGACGTAGTGAAGACGAAGAACGCCTCCTGCGCGACCTCGCCACAGCCCAGGCCAAAAACCGCAAAGATTACAATATTTACCGTTTGCGTGGGGCCTTATATCAACGTCGCGCCAATCGCGCCAAGCAGACTGCAGAGGTGCATCGGTTCCTACACCAGGCTCTGGAGGCCTACGCCGAGGGGATCACGGTGGTGCCGCCGAAATTTCATGCGCATTTGTTGGCGTTGCAGAGTCGGGTGTACTTGCAGCTCAAGCGTTTCGACGAGGCCGTAGCCCAGGCGCAACGCGCCGTGGAGCATTCTCCTGGCCACATCAGTAACCATCTGGCCCTGGCCTTTGCACGCCTGGCAGCCCGACAATGGCCCGCGGCAGCCCAGGCGGCCGAGAGAGGCATGCCGTGGGCTGGTTGGGGGGGCAAAATCTGGCTCACGGCCATTGGCCTGCTGGCCCGCGCCTGCACTGGTGACGCCCCAGACACCCTACGCCAGCGCTGCACGGCGCTGGTAGATGCGCTGACAGCGGATGCGAAGCGCTTTACGCCAGGCGAGAGCTGGAGTGCGGTGCGTGACACGCTGCTCGCAGTGGCCGACCAGAGCGCTGAGGGCTGTGGGGCTCTGGTGCTGGACACAGTGGCGCTGTTGGAGGGGACTGTGACGCCGGAAGACTATCGCAGCAAGTGGGTGAGCACGCAGGAAGCCCCGCTACATGGGATCGTGTTCTGACCGCACGTCTGTCTAAGCCCAGGAGGAGTCACTATGGACCTCAAAACCTTTCTTGAACAGACACTTGATGAGTGTAAAAGGCGCCTCTATCGGACGCTACAAGGCCTGACGCCGGCCGAACTGGCCTGGCAGCCCGGGGCTGAAGCGAATTCCATCAGTTTTATGGTCTGGCATGTCGCCCGGGTGGAGGACCGCTGGCTGCACCGTTTCGCCCAGGATGCCACGGAGGTTTGGCAACGCGATGGGTGGTATCAGCGCTGTGGCTTGCCGGAGCACGACACCGGGGTGGGTTACACTGCAGCGCAGGTGACCAGTTTCCCCCATCCTGACTTCAAAGACCTGCAAGGCTACTTTGATGCAGTCCGCCAGGAGACCCTCACGTACCTGCATGGCATTGATGCCAGCGAACTCGACATCCATCCCCAACGCATCCCGTTCCCTGAAGTGAGCGGCGGACGTCCCCTGCCGGACGATTTTACGATTGGCCGTATGTTCCGCCAATTGATCGGCGAAGAGAACCAGCACTTTGGTCAGATTGCCTACCTGCGCGGCCTGCAGCGTGGTCTCGATAAGTAAGGAGGGCGCCACGCCTTGCACCACATGGAGGGCGCTGTTAGAATGCGCCACCTGCCATAGCTGATGAGGAGAGAACATGGAAACAGTCGGATTTATTGGTCTTGGCAATATGGGCATGGGCATGGGCGGGAATATCCAGAAGGCGGACTATCCCATGGTCGTCTTCGATATTCGCGACAGTGCCATACAGCCATTCGTCAAAAATGGTGCGCGTTCGGCGAGTTCCCCAGCCGAAGTGGCCCGCCTGAGCGATGTCGTCTTTACCTCACTTCCCGGCCCGAAGGAGGTCGAGGAAGTGGCGACTGGTGTGAGCGGAGTATTGGAGGGCATCAAGCCTGGGGGCATCTATGTCGACCTGTCGACCAGTCGACCCACGCTTATTCGCCGTATCGAGCCCATGTTTCGTCAGAAGGGGGCGCACGTCCTGGATGCACCGGTGAGCGGTGGTAAGAGCGGCGCTGCCACGCGTAATCTCGCCGTGATGGTCGGAGGTGAGCGCGCCATTTACGAGCGCATCAAGCCTATTCTGGATGCCTTTGGAGATAAAGTGTTTTATGCCGGAGCAATTGGCGCCGGGAGTGTGTGCAAACTGGTCCATAACATGATTGGCCACGGCATCCGTCAGGCCATCGCCGAAGGTTTAACGCTTGGTGTGAAGGCTGGCGTCGACGCTGACGCGCTCTGGGAATGCGTCCGCCGTGGGGCGGTAGGCCGCATGAGTGGCCTACATGAAGGCATCCCGCGCATGGTGTTCCGTGGTCAGTTTGATCCTCCTAGCTTTGCCCTAGCGCTGGCACACAAGGACATTACCCTGGCAACAGAGCTGGCGCGTGAGTATAACGTCCCTATGCCAGTGGCGAATCTGGCCGAGCAAATCGCCATTCAGGGCATGGTGCGCGGCTGGGGCAATAGGGATAGCAACGTGACTTTTTTATTGCAAGAGGAGGCCTCTGGCGTCGAGGTCCGGGCACCACACGTAGATGCAGACAAGTCCGCCAAATTCATCTCAACCCATCCTGAAATCCAGTGAGGGGTAACATCATGCCAGTGTACAGCTATGATCACATCCATCTGCGCACCCGCGACCCTATGGCCACGGCGCAGTATTATCAGCGTATGTTCGATGCCAAGATCGTCGAGTCCATCCAATCGGATGGGAGGCCGCGCATTGATCTGGACATCAACGGCCTCACCGTGTTCCTGGCGCATGTGCCTGCCGAGGCCGATATCCCCTCGGCCCCTGTTGACCCACACCTTGGCCTGGATCACTTTGGGCTGCGGGTCGACAACATCGACGCTGCCTACACCGAACTCACCCAGCGCGGCGCCGTCTTCACCGTGCCCCCACGTACCATCCGACCCGGCGTCAAGATTGCCTTTGTCCAGGCGCCAGACAACGTGCGCATAGAGCTACTAGAGCGCACTTGAGAGCAGCTCTCTCCTGTTCCCTCCCCCCGCGACTGCGTCGGCGGAGGGCCGCCTCATTAAGGGCGGCCCGTTCCCCGCGTCTGCGAC
>Ga0111539_10009346_pt1 | contig 12379 bp, 15 predicted proteins | sample RhiMethybrSRZTD1_FD_79667 | JGI IMG/M metagenome (GOLD analysis project Ga0111539, IMG submission 79667) | Populus rhizosphere microbial communities from Tennessee, USA - Rhizosphere MetaG P. TD hybrid SRZTD1 (version 2) (version 2) | ecosystem: Host-associated > Plants > Roots > Rhizosphere >...
ATCGACGACCTGGGCGCCGGCTACGCCGGGCTGACCAGCTTCGCGCAGCTCGAGCCCGAGGTGGTCAAGGTCGACATGTCGCTGGTGCGCGGCATCGACAGCTCGCCGGTCAAGCAGAAGCTGGTGCGATCGATCATCGCCCTGTGCACCGAGCTCGGCATCCAGCTGGTCGCGGAAGGCATCGAGACGACCGCCGAGCGCGACGCGCTGGTGGCGCTGGGCGGCGATCTCTGCCAGGGCTACCTGTTCGCCAAGCCAGGCCGCGGCTTCCCGACGCCCGTGATGTGATCTCATCTCCCTCGCCCCGCGAAGCGGGGAGAGGTCGGGGAGAGGGGTCTGCGCTACTGAGGCGTGGGCGCCTTCAAGTACCAGGCTCCTCGCGCGCCACCCATTCGCCAGTAGCCGGAGACCGTGTTCGTCTTCGTCTCCGCGAACATGTCCTGCAGCGTCTTGCCCTTGAAGCCGGGCAGGGGGGCCTCGAACGTGCCGGTGTAGAGGCCTCCGCTTGCCGCGCGCGCCGACCACTTGCCGGCGAAGCCGCGCTTCGAGCGGCGCGCCGACCAGGTCCCCTGGCTGATGACGTCGCCGCCGTCGTTGATCATCGACCACGAGCCCTGCAGGTCGTCGGGCTGGCCGGGCAGCGCCTGCGCCGACCAGCGGCCGTGAAACGTCTGCGGTCCCGCGGTCGCGATCCAGGTGCCCTCGAATACGGGCGGCGGGGTGTCCACCGCGGCCGCGCCCCCGACGGGGCGCAAGACGACCAGCGTCGCGAGCGCGGCTGTCGCTATCCAGGCGAGCGGTGTCTTCATTGCCCCGGCATCAAACGCTGGCGCACCACCCAGAAGATACACAGCAACGAAATGAGCGCGAGCGCGCGCATCACGATCACCTTGCGAACGCGGCGGCGGAGGATGTCGTAGTAGGCGCGGGCGTCCGCCTCGGACAGGCGCGCGAGGATGCTCTCGGCTTGCGACAACCGCAACGCATCGATGGCGCGGCCGCCGACCGCGACGATGACCAGCACCGCGAAGAGGGAGACGATCACTGCCGCACCTTGAACGAGACGACCGCGACGATCGCGCCCGCCACCAGCAACGCGGTGATCGCGATCAACACGCGCTCCCGTCTCAGCTGGGCCTTCTCGTACATGTCGCGCGCCGCCGACGGCGCCAGCGCCAGGATCGTCGCCAGCCGCTTCTTCTCCTGCAGGTAGCCGCCCAGCGTGGCCAGCAGTGCCAGCAGGACGATCGCGGCGTTCAGCAGTTTCATGATCGCAGCTCCGCGATGATTCTATCTACCTGCGCTTCCGTCGCCGCAAGATCCCCGTCGTTGTCGATGACCTGGGTGGCGAGGCGGACCTTCTCCTCCTCGGGCATCTGCGCGCGCATGCGCGCCTGGACCTCGTCTTCGTTCAAGCCGTTGCGGGCGACGACGCGCGCCAGCCGGGTCGCCGGCGAGGCGGTGACGACGATGAGGCCGTCCAGCTCCTTGTGCCGTCCGCTCTCGACGAGGAGGGTCGCTTCGTACAGCGCCAGCTCGTGGCCCGCGCCCGCCAGCGCCGCCGCCCGCGCGCGCGACAGCTCCTGGATGCGCGGGTGCGTGATCGCCTCCAGCCGCTTGCGGGCCGCCGGATCAGCGAACACGATCCGCCCCAGGCGCTTGCGGTCGATGCCGCCGTCGGGCGCCACGACCTCGGGCCAGGCCGCGGCGATCTCGGCGTGGGCCGGCTGTCCCGGCGCCTGCGCCTCGCGCAGCAGGTCGTCGGCGTCGATGACCGGGACGCCGCGGGCGGCGAACAGGCGCCCCACCGTCGACTTCCCGGAGCCGATGTTGCCGGTCAGGCCAACGAGCTTGAAGGCGCGCGCCACAGCCGAGATGCTACCCTACACGGGCTTGACCCGCGTCCCCGACGTCGAAGAAGCGCTGTTCATCGCCGAAGCGCGCGCACTCGGGGATCTACCCGTGGCGGGCGCGCCGGAGATCGCGATCGCGGGGCGCTCGAACGTCGGCAAGTCGACGCTGCTCAACCGGCTGGCGGGCCGCAAGGGTCTGGCGCGCACCTCGAAGACGCCCGGGCGGACGCGGGGCCTGGTGATGTTCTCGCTCCGTTTCGTGCGGCGGGGCGGGGAGGCCGACGCGGCGGTACCTGTGGACGAGCTGCGCCTGATCGACCTGCCCGGGTACGGCTACGCCAAGGTGTCGCAGGCGGATCGCCGCGGCTGGCAGCCGCTGATCGAAGGCTACACGCGCACGCGCCGCGCGCTGGCGTTGTTCGTAATCCTGATCGACGCGCGCCGCGGGATCGAAGACGAGGAGCGGCAGCTCTACGAGTGGCTGGGGACCGAAAACGTGCCCGCCCAGATCGTTTTCACGAAGGTCGACAAGCTGTCCGCCAGCGCGCGCGGTCTGCTGCGCGAGCGCGCCCGAGCGTCGTTCCGGGGCGGCCGCCGATCGGCGGGGCCGCTGATGCTGTCAGGGCAGACAGGCGAGGGCGTCGACACGCTGTGGGCGGCGATCTTCGACGCCGTCCGGGGCTGGCAGCCGGCACAACCGAACGGTTCATCGCCGCCGGAAGGCGGCGATCCCGGAGGTCGCGGTACCCCGCCACTTGCGGAGGGAACGCCGGGCGCTTAGCGTCGTGCGAGGAAACCAGCGGACATGGCCGTCAACAGGCTGCAACAAGCGTTCGACGTCGAGCCGATGAGGCTGGCCGATCTGGACGCCGTCATGGCGATCGAGGGGGCCTCGTTTCGCACGCCGATGACGGCCCAGGCCCTGCTGGAGGAGATGGGGCGCGAATGGGCCCACATCGAGGTCGTCCGCGACCGGGCGCGCCTGCGCGTCGTCGCCTTCACCAATTACTGGCTGGTGGCCGACGAGGTGCACCTGCTGAACCTGGCGACTCATCCGGAGGCGCGCCGCGCCGGGCACGCCTCCCGGCTGCTCGCGCACATCATCGAGGTGGGGCGCCGCCGCGAGTGCCGCTTCGTCACGCTCGAGGTTCGGCGTTCGAACGCGGCCGCGGTGCGCCTCTACCGGCGCTTCGGCTTCAGGGCCGTCGGCGTCCGTCCGAACTACTACGCCGAAGACCAGGAAGACGCGATCGTGATGTTGCTGGACTTGGCCTGACATGGCGCTGACCGCGGTGCTGACGCAGGTCGCCCTGCACGCGACCGCGGCCCTCGCGGCGTTTGGCTGGGGGGGGCCGATCCGGCCGCCCGCGCCCGCGGAGGCGACGCCCGCGCCCACCGCGCCCGCGCCCACCGCGCCCGCGCCTGCGCCCACCGCGCCCGCGCCCCCCGCGCCGGTGCCAGCATTCGCGCCGGCGCCTGCCCCGGCCGCAGCGCCGGTGCTTGCCCCGGCCGCGGCGCCAAAGCCGATCGGCGTGCACACCATGCGTCCGATCCGGAACGTGGTGACGCGCGATCCCGCTGTCGCCATCACGTTCGACGCCTGCGCGACGCGCACCCACCACTCAGGTTTCGATCGCGACGTGTTCGACGTGGTGAAGCGCGAGCACCTGCCCATCACGATCTTCGTGTCGGGGCGCTGGGTCGAATCGCATCCCGGCGAGATGGCAGAGCTGGCGGCCGATCCGCTCGTCGAGTTCGGCGACCACTCCTACGACCACCCGCACATGGCGCACCTGCCGGTGGCGCGCATCGTCGCGGAGATTGATCAGACCGAGGCGGCGCTCGCGAAATACGGCAAGCGCAGCGTGGCGTTCCGTCCGCCGTTCGGCGAGTGGAGCTCCCGTTTGATCTACGTCCTTCAGGAGCTGCGCCTTCCGACGGTGACGTGGGACGTCGTTTCCGGTGACCCCAGCGCGCGGACGACGGCCGACGGGATGGTTCGCAACGTCGTCGGCAAGGCGCGGTCCGGATCGATCATCATCTTTCACATCAACGGCCGCGGCCACAAGACGGCCCAGGCGCTGCCGGTGATCCTTCGCGAGCTCCGCGGTCGCGGCTTTCGCTTCGTGCAGCTGTCGGAGCTGATGGCGACGAGCGGCGGGACGTCGGCCCCGCCGATCGCGCCCATTCCCACCGCGCCCGCCGGGGCGCCGGCCCCCGTGGAGGTGATCCCAGCCGCTGCCGTCCCAGCCGCGCCGATTCCCGCCGCGACCCTTTCGCCCCCACCAGCCGCGCCCGCGCCGGGGCCGCAGTGACCGGCGCCGCCGCCCGGGTCGCGAGACCGAAGCGCGTGGCGCAGCCGAAGCGCGTGGCGCAGCCCAAGATCGTCCACGCGTCAGCGGCCGTCGCCCGCCGCCAGGCCGACTGGATCGCCGGCATCGAACCGTGGAGAGGGCTCGGTTATCGCGCGGCGCCGCTGGGCCGGTATCTCGCCCGGGTGGCGCGCGCGGGCGAGGTCTGGGTCGCCATGGCCGCCGGACGCGACCCGCTGGGCGTTGCCGTCTTGACGGATGGTTTTTTGCTGGGCGGGTTCATCGCTCTGCTCGCGGTGCAGCCCGAGGCGAGCGGGCAGGGGATCGGGCAGCGGCTGGTGGCGCACATCGAGGCCCGGGTTTTTGCGCGGCGGCGCTGGCTTTTCGTGTCGTGCGACGCCGACAACCGCGCCGCGCTGCGTTTCTATCGCCGGCAGGGCTTCGCCCGCGTGGGCCGCCTGCCGGATCTGGTGCGCCCAGGGCGAACCGAGCTGCTGTTACGCAAACCGCGGCACGCGACCACCTAGCGTCCACAGCGAAGGCCAGGTACGATTGGGCCCGCCGATGATCGGGGAACAGTTCGAGAATTATCGATCCCTGGCGTTGCTGGGGGAGGGGGGGATGGGCGCGGTTTACCTGGCCGAGCACCCCGGGATCGGCCGCCGGGTCGCGGTCAAGGTTCTGCACAAGAACTACACCCGGGACGAGCACCTGCTGGCGCGGTTCCTGAACGAGGCGCGCGCCGCCAACGCGATCCGTCACCCGAACATCATCGAGATCCTGGACTCCGGCATGCTGGCCGACGGGACGCCGTTCCTGGTCATGGAGCTGCTGGAGGGGGAGAGCCTGGGCACGCGGCTGCGGCAGAACGGCGCGCTGCCGATCGCGACCGCGGTCGACTTCGCCTACCAGACCGCGTCGGCGCTGGGCGCCGCGCATGCGAAGGGGATCGTCCACCGCGATCTCAAGCCCGACAACCTGTTCGTCGTTCCCGATCCGCACGACTCGCACCGCGAGCGGGTGAAGGTGCTCGACTTCGGCATCGCGAAGCTGCAGCAGGGATCGGTGGCCGATTCGGTCAAGACCCGCACGGGCACGCTGATGGGGACACCGATCTACATGTCGCCCGAGCAGTGCCGCGGGACGCGGGCGGTCGATCACCGCAGCGACATCTATTCGCTGGGCGTCATCTTCTACGAGATGCTCGCCGGGCAGCCGCCGTTCGTTTCGGAAGGCTTCGGCGATCTGGTGAACATGCACCTCAACGTGCCGCCGGCGTCGGCGCGTTCGAAGCGGGCGGAGATCCCACTGGCGGTCGACGCGCTGGTGCTGAAGATGCTCTCCAAGAACCCCGAGGACCGGTACGCGGATATGACCGAGGTGCAGGGCGCGTTGAAGGCGTCCGGCGGCAGCCAGTTCACGGTGCGCGGGTCGTCGCCCGATCTCGGGAAGCCGCATGCGAAGCCGTCGGTGACGCAGACGTCGCCGATGGGCGACACGACGTTTTCGACCGGGTCCGGCGAGCGCATCGAGGCGGAGATGGTCGTCGGCGGCCGCGGCGGCCGCGGCAAGAAGGTGATCACGGGGATCGCGGCGGCGGCCGCGATCGTGGGCGGCTTCATCTGGTGGCAGTCCAGCGAGTCGCCCAAGCCGCCGACCAAGGTCGCCGTGACCCCGGGGCCGGTCGTGCCCACACCGCCGGTCACGCCGCTGCCGCCGGTCACGCCCACGCCCGCGCCGACACCCCATCCGGTGGTGGCGCAGGCCAAGAAGGTGGAGGTCAGGCTGGCGTCCGTGCCGGCCGGCGCGAAGGTGGTCGACAACGTCGACGGCCAGTTGCTGGGCCTCACGCCGCTGGTGTTGACGCGTCCGCGCGGCGGCACGCTGACGCTGCGCTTCGAGAAGGACGGATACAGCGCGAGCACACGGACGATGGCGCTGGACGGCGATCGCGCGTTCGAGCTGACGCTCGAACAGAAGCCCAAGAAAAAAGAGCGCAAGCCGCGCGAGCCGTCGAACGAGCCGGCGAAGCTTTAAGTCGCCATGGTCCGGCAGGGCGCGCGCGTTTCGTTGATCCTCGCGTTCGTGTTCCCGGCCATCGTGTGCGCGGCGGTGGCGCTGGCGTATTACGGCTACCGGTACGCGGTGGCGTCGTCGGTGCGCAGCAAGGCGTCGCTGATGGAAGGAAATCAGCAGCTCGCACAGCTCCTGTCCGGCAAGATCCAGGATCGCATCGACCGGGTCGACGGCGAGCTGTTCGAGGAGGTGGAGTGGGACGATCCCTCGCTGGAGGCACCGTCTTCCTTCGACCTGCCCGCCGGCGTCGAGTCGGTGGTGGTGCTGGACGAGGGCCTGCGCATCCGGTCGGTCGTTCCGGTGCCCGATCCGGCGCGGCGCCGGCGCGAGCTGGATCGCTGGGCCAGTTACGTGAAGGGGCTGGACTGGAAGTCGTTGCAGCCATGGACGTCCAGCCACGCCGGCAACTTCCGCCACCTGCACCAGCTGTTCGAGGGTAAGTCGGTGCTGATCGCCTACGTATCGAAGAAGACCGACACCGGCCACTTCTATTACGTCGCCGCCAAGCTGGACGTCGGGCTGATAGCGAAGGACTGGATTCCCGACGAGATGGACGAGGTGACCGGCGGTCACCGTCGCGTCGCCATCCTCGACGAGGTCGCGCGTCCGCTCTACGGCGAGCCGCAGCCGGCGACGCAGTTCCAGTACGAGTCGTCGTTCGGCAAGACGTTGTACGCGTGGCGCATCCAGATCACGCCCAGCGACGTCGCCGAGCTGCGCAAGCAGGCGGACAAGGAGCGGTTGCTCGGCCTGGCGCTGGTGCCGGTGTCGCTGGTCATCATCGCCGTCGGGCTGGGCGTGCTGTGGCTGTCGGTGCGCGCGGAGCGGCGGGGATCGCAGCTGCGCAGCGACTTCATCGCGAACGTCTCGCACGAGCTGAAGACGCCGCTGTCGCTGATCCGTATGTTCGGCGAGCTGCTGGCGACCGGAAAATACAAGGGCGAGGCGATGGGGCGTGACTATGCCGGCATCATCACCCGCGAGGCGGAGCGGCTGTCGCACCTGATCGACAACGTGCTGGACTTCGCGCGGCTGGAACGCGGCAAGGCCAGCTATCACTTCGCGGAGGGCCATCTCGAGGAGGTGGTCGAACGCGCGCTGGACGTGTTTCGCCACCGGCTGGAAAAGGAGAAGCTGCGCTTGCGCACAGAGATCGAGACCAACCTGCCCGCCGTCCGCATGGATGAGGGCGCGATGACGCTGGTGCTGCTGAACCTGGTCGACAACGCGGTCAAATACGCGGCTGACGGCGGCGAGGTGTCGGTCCGGTTGCGGCGCGTGCCCGGCGCGGTGGCGCTGTCGATCGCCGACCGCGGCTCCGGGATCGCGCACGACGAGCAGCGACGGATCTTCGAGCGCTTCTACCGGGCCGAGAACGCGCGCGCGCGCAACGTCCGGGGCAGCGGCATCGGGCTGGCGCTGGTCAAGCACATCGCGGACGCGCACGGCGGCCGCGTCGAGGTGGAGAGCGCGCCGGGGCGTGGTTCCACGTTCACCGTCTACGTGCCGGTCGCGCCGATCATGACGCCGGCGCCGGAAGAGCGGGTGGCCTCGTGACCGGGCTGACGACCTCGGGCAACGTCGCCGGGCGGCGGCGGATCCTGATCATCGAGGACGAGCCCGATCTGGTGCGCGGCCTGCGCGCCGCCCTGGAGTTCGAGGGGTTCGAGGTGGTGTCGTCGGGGACCGGGCGCGAGGGCGTGCGCCTGCTGCGCGAGCGGGGGTCGGACCTGGTGCTGCTGGACCTCATGTTGCCCGACGCGAACGGCTTCGCGGTGTGCGAGGAGATCCGTTCGACCCACCCGCTGGTGCCGGTGATCATGCTGACGGCGCGGTCGCAGGAGACCGACAAGATCCGCGGGCTGGACGCGGGCGCCGACGACTACGTGACGAAGCCGTTTTCGGTCGGCGAGCTGGTGGCGCGCATCAACGCCATGTTCCGGCGCCTGCACCGCGGCACCGCCACCGCGAACGAGCGGATCGAGATCGGCGGCGCGGTCGTCGATCCGCACAAGCACGAGCTGACCCGCAAGGGGAAGACGCACGCGCTGTCGTTCTACGAGGTCGAGCTGCTGCGCCTGCTGTGGGAACGGGCGGGGCAGCCAGTCACGCGCGAGGAGATCCTCGAGAAGATCTGGGGCGTGCCCGGGCATGCCGGCACGCGCAGCGTCGACAACTTCGTGGTCAAGCTGCGCAAGAAGATCGAGGAGGACGCGGCCAAGCCGCGCCACATCGTCACCATCTACGGGACCGGCTACAAGCTGGTGGTGTGATGATTCGGATCGCCGGATCCGACGTCCACGGCCAGTCGGCGGCGCGTGTCGCCGATGTCGACGTAGGCGCGGGCGCCCTGCGGTCGGGCGAGCCCATGGGCGTCTACGTCCATTTCCCGTTCTGCGGCGTGCGCTGTCCGTATTGCGACTTCGCGGTGGACACCCGCGCCGGCATCCCGCATGACGCGTACGCCGACGCCGTGGTCGACGAGATCCGCGCGCGCCGGGGCTGGTACGCGGGGGCGGGGCCGCTGGCGTCGATCTACTTCGGCGGCGGAACGCCGGGGCTGTGGCGCGCGGACGCCCTCGCGCGCGTGATCGAGGCGGCGCGGTCGGCGTTCGATGCGGCCGCCGCCGCGAACGCGCCCGAGATCACCGTCGAGGTCAATCCGGGCGAGAGCGACGAGGCGCACCTGCGGGCGCTGCGCGGCCACGGCGTCAACCGGCTGTCGATCGGCGTGCAGGCGTTCGACGATCGGCTGCTGCGCGGTCTCGGGCGCAACCACGACGCCGCGGCCGGACCCGACTGCGTGCGGGCGGCGCGCGCGGCGGGGTTCGACAACGTATCGATCGATCTGATGTTCGGCGTTCCCGAGCAGTCGTTCGACGACTGGCGGCGCGCGGTCGATCTGGCGATCGGCCTCGCGCCCGATCACGTATCGGCCTACGCCCTGACCGTCGAGCGGGGCACCACGTTCGGATCGCTGGCGCGCGCCGGGCGGCTGGCGCGTCCCGACGACGAGGCGGTCGCCGCGATGTTCGAGCACGCACGCGCCGCGTTCGCCGCCGCCGGGATCGAGCCCTACGAGATCTCCAGCTATGCGCGGCGCGATCGACGGTCGCGGCACAACAGCCTCTACTGGTCGCTCAACCCGTACCTGGGGGTGGGCGCGTCCGCGGCGTCGTTCCGCCCGCTGGTCGACGGCTCCGCCTGGCGGTTTTCGGACCCGCGCGCGACCGACGTCTACCTGCGCGACCGAACGCCCCGGCATGTCGAGCGGCGAACCGCGGCCGATCTCGAGAACGAGGCGGTCTGGCTCGGGCTACGCACCGCCGCCGGGATCGACCGCGCCGCCCATCGCGCCCGCCATGGTGTCGACCCCGTCCTCGGTCGTGATCTCGAAGTCGAGCGCGCCGTCGGCGCGGGCTGGCTGATCGTCGACGAAGTCCACGTCCAGTTGACCCCAGCCGGCGTCCTGTTCGCCGATGAGGTCGCGGCCCGTCTCTGGAGGTAGCTGTGGCACCAGGTGGCTCTGGTCGGCGACGCAGCGCGCGGTCGCGTGGCACGGGCCGAGCTCGAGCACGCTGACCGCGCCGGTCGGCCAGTCGACACACTCGCGATAGCGTTTGAGCTCGATGTTGAGCAGGCGACAGAACAGCAGCCGCAGCACCGTCTTGTGGGACACGACCAGGACGTTGCCCGTCTCGTAGCGGGCGCGGAGATCGTCGATGGCGGCGATGGCACGCACGGACACCTCGAACGCCGATTCCCCCGCCGGGGCGCCGACCGTCGGATCCTGACGCCAGCGACCGTAGCGCACGGGATCGCGCAGGGCGGCTTCTCGCTTCGTCAGGCCCTGCCAGCCGCCAAAGAACATCTCGTCCAGCCGGGCGTCCCGCGTGATCCGGAGCCCGGTCCGGGCCGCCAGCGGCTCTGCCGTCGCCAGGGTTCGCCGGCGCGTGCTGGTGACGATCGCGCGCCAATGCAGGTCGCCATAGGCGTCGGCGAACTTGTGACCCATCAGCGCGCCGACCGTGGTCAGCGGCGCGTCGATGTCGCCGCAGAAGCGATCGCCACGGCTGAACTCGGTCTCCCCATGTCGCAACAGATAAAGACTCAGCACACCCGCCCCCCCCGTCGTTTCCCTGAGGTCCATGCCACTTCAAGGCACATGCCAGCAGGGGCGGGGCGCCGCGGGCCTAATTTTACGGGGGCGGCTGTCCCGGGCCGGTAACGGCGGTAAGGCAAATCCTTCCAACACTGAAACAGGGACCTGGCAGAGTGGCGGAATCGAGATGACACAGCCGACGTCGCCGTCGCCGCCGCCGCGAGCCACCGTCATCGTCGTGATGGGTGTGGCCGGCAGCGGCAAGACGACCGTCGGCGAGGCGCTGGCCTCGGCCGTCGGCTGGCGCTTCGTCGACGCCGACGACCATCACGCCGCGGCCAGCGTCGCGAAGATGGCGCGCGGCGAGCCGCTGGACGACGGGGATCGCTGGCCCTGGCTCGACCGCTTGCGCGCGATCATCGAGGGCGCGTTGGCGCGGGAGGACGGACTCGTCCTGGCCTGCTCGGCGCTGAAGGCAAGCTACCGGGCGCGGCTGGCAGGCGGCGACGCGGGTGGGCGGGTGCGCTTCGTCCATCTGGCGGGAACGCCCGAGCTGCTGCGGGCGCGCCTCGCCCAGCGCCCCGGACACTTCATGAAGCTGGGGATGCTCGACAGCCAGCTCGCGACGCTCGAGGTGCCGTCGGACGCGGTCACCGTCGACGTCGCGCTGCCGCTGGCGGCGCAGGTGGCGCGGATCCGCTTGGAACTCGGGCTGTAGGCCGCCTCGAATCTATACGATCGCCGCCCCCTGGCCGTATCCGCACGTCCGCGGGGCGCCAAACAAGCGGACGCCCGGGCGGTGCGAGCCGTTGCGATCGCTCCGCGCGTTAGCTGAGTTGTCGCGCTGCGATCTGTGTCTGTCGGGCCCCGGCACCGATTTCGTGCGGGCTCGAAGGTTGTCGCTCGAACCCCTGCGCACGCCCGCGCGATGGCGCCCCGCGGACGTGCGGATACGGCGCCGCGATCCCTCCGCCTGGCAACGCACTCGCTTCGAGCCGAAACTTCAGGCCGCGAATGGTCTAGCGCGGGCGCGGGCGCAGGAGCTCGTCCTTCACCGGGAAGCCGGTTCCGGGGTGCCAGGCCTCGTCGGCGCCCGCGCGCTCGTAGTCGGAGAAGCGCATCGGGCGCGTCGTGATCGGATCGATCGCGGACAGCAATCCAATGTGGAGGTGGGGCATCCCCGCGTTGCCCGAGTTGCCGCAGCGGCCGATGACGTCGCCGCGGCGAACGCGCGCGCCCGGCGCCAGCTTGACCGAATCGGCGGCGAGGTGGCGGAACTCGGTGTATTCGCCCGGGGCGTGCTCGATGATCACGTAGTTGCCGGCGTCCCTTCCCTTGCGGTAGGCGGGCCAGTCGCGCGCATCGCCGTTCGCGCGCACGACGGCGCCATCGGCGGGCGCGCGCACCGGCCGCCCGTAACAGGCGAAGGCGGTGAGTGGCGCACCGCGCCGGGGCGCCGGCGTCGTCTTCGGTTGTGCGGGGACGAAGTCGAGCGCGAACGCGGCGTAGCGGACGTGCGTCCCGCTGTCGAATCCCTGGATGATCCCCCAGATCCCGTCGAACGGCAGCGACAGGCGCGTCACCTGGGCGGGCGTCGTCGCGACGGTGATCAGCGTGACCAGCAGGCCGATCATCGGCCTCGACCGGCGGGCCTCCGCAATCCCTGGAGCGTCCGTTCCCAGAACGTGTAGGCGAGGCGCTCGCCGTCGGGGTCGGCGCCCAGCGCGCGCACGGACGACAGGTGGAGCAACGTCGGCAGCAGACGGGCGCGCGCCCCGGATGCGAGGCCGCGCGCGGCGTGCGCCGTGCGCGCGTGGTGGGCGGCGAGCTTGCCGGCGGCGTCGTTTGGGGCGGCGCCGCCAGGGCCGTCGGCCGCGAGCGCGGCGCGCAACCCACGCCCCACGCGGCGAAAGGCGGCGTCGGCGCGCGCGCGATCCTCGTCGTCCAGCTGGACTTGTGCCTCGGCGGCGCGTCGGCGGGCCGCCGCCAGCGCGTGGCGTGCGCCGGCGTCGAGCCCGAAGCCCGCGGCCAGCACG
>Ga0111539_10009347_pt1 | contig 12379 bp, 12 predicted proteins | sample RhiMethybrSRZTD1_FD_79667 | JGI IMG/M metagenome (GOLD analysis project Ga0111539, IMG submission 79667) | Populus rhizosphere microbial communities from Tennessee, USA - Rhizosphere MetaG P. TD hybrid SRZTD1 (version 2) (version 2) | ecosystem: Host-associated > Plants > Roots > Rhizosphere >...
AATGTGTTTGTCTTCACGACGGTCATCGATTCTTCCTTCCGCACATTCAGAATTGCACGATGGTGAGCTTGCGGCCATTACCTCGCAGGTAATGGCCCCGCTACCTAACAGATAATTGCGCCAATAACGGCGATAAGACAAACTCGCGGTCTCAATCTTTCATTCAGTGTTCACTCGGAGGAATGACATGGCCGCTGACCTAAACGAAAATTATCGACGCGTACGAGTTACACAAGGGTCTATTTGTTACCGCGAATTTGGAACCGGAGCGCCTGTAGTGTTTGTGCACGGTTTGTTGGTGAATGGCGCCCTGTGGCGCAAAGTGGCGCCACGACTCGCCAAACATTACCGCTGTATCGTGCCCGACTGGCCTCTCGGCTCACACAACGTGACGCTCAATTCTGACGCGGATCTCAGCCCGCCCGGGCTGGCTCGTCTGATTGCGGACTTTTTGGCGGCGCTCAGACTCGAGCCTGCCACTCTTGTAGGGAACGACACCGGAGGCGCGCTCTGCCAAATCGTCGCCGCGGAATATCCGGAGCGTATCGCGCGACTCGTGTTAACTAATTGCGACGCCTTCGACAACTTCCTACCGCCCACGTTCCGATACCTGCAGTGGGGGGCGCACATTCCCGGTTTTGTCTTTCTGACGGCGCAGGCAATGCGGTGGCCAGCCTTAAGAAGCCTGCCTAACGCATTCGGACTTTTGACTAAACGTCCGCTCGATCGCGTTGTGTCTGACGCCTACGTAGGTCCTGTTATCTCCAACCCCGCCGTACGGAGTGAAGTGCGCAAAGTGCTCAAAGGCATCTCGCCGCGTTTCACGCTGGCGGCGGCGACCAGGCTGACCGATTTCAAAAAGCCCGTCCTTCTCGCATGGGCGCCGGAGGATCGCCTTTTCCCATTCGAGCACGCGCAGCGATTGAGCGAGATATTTCCCGACGCGCGGCTGGAACGCATTGAAGACTCATATACCTTCGTCCCGGAAGATCAACCTGAACGTTTGGCCGCGCTGATTGACGCCTTCATGTGTTGAAAGCGTTACAGATCATCGCATTGAAAAGTAAACTTGCGCACAGTCGCAGATCCTACTCATCAAAGGAGAATTATGACGACAATTATCGGCATCACAGCGCTTTTGCTCGCGGTGGTCGAACGTCTCTCGCGACTCCGCTTTCGCCCTTCCCCGCTGTTCCGCCGCTACTTCGCCAGTGACATGTTCTACCTACTGACCGGTTTCGTTGCGGGCGGATCGCTGGTGGTCGCATATGTGGCGTCGAGTTCGCAATGGTTGGGCGACTCCTGGGGGATACCGCGGTTGGCTGAAGCCAACGTGCCCTTATGGGCAACCACGCCGTTGGCGCTGGTCGCGATTGATCTCGGCAACTACCTTGTCCATTTCCTACTTCACCGCTCTGGCGCGCTCTGGGAATTTCACAAAGTTCACCATTCAAGCCGCACGCTGGACTGGCTCGCCACCTTCCGCTCACATATCGTGGAGCAGGCGCTGCGGCGGTTAATCGCCCCTACTCTGCTCATCATTGCCGGATTCCCGATCAAAGCCGTCGTCTTAGCCGGGGGTCTTTTTACGGCCTGGGGGATGCTCAATCATTCGAACCTCAGATTGAACCTGCGGTTTCTGGAACCGATCCTGATTACTCCACGCCTTCACCGCTTGCACCACGTTCCAGAAACGGAGGATCGGAATTTCGGGACGTTCTTCACATTTTGGGATCGAATGCGAGGGACTTTCGTTCGGGCCGAACTTGAGGAGATCTGTACATTCGGTGTCGCCGGTGAAATTGATTCCTACCCTCAAAGTTGGCTCCCACAATTTGTCGAGCCAATGCGGCGATTATTGAGAACGCGCTCGATGCCGGCCGCTACTTCTCAAAGGCTCTCCTAGCTGACAGAACGTAGGCCTCGCCAAACATCGCATTACATCGCTGTGATTGTTTCTGGGGTCGAAGGATCTCAGAAACGATCACCGCCATCATTCCGATCCGATTACATTCTTGATCGAACCAAGTTAGACCTCACTATCCTTGATGCTGGCGTAGAGCGCGTCATAGAGAAACGAAGCGCGCAGAGCGGTTTCGTCATCCGCGCTCGTTACCAGCGGAAACCCCCGACTGATCAACTCCAGGCCGCGCGCCGCCGGATGCGCGTCCAACTGCTCCTTAAAGTCGGCGGCCTGCACGATTCGCGCCATCTCAAGGAGGACCGGATCTTCGGCGAGTCTCTCATGCACGAGCGCGGCGAAGGAACAGCGTCCGTCCGGGTCGCGATGCGGGTAAGTGGCGCCGGGGGCGTCGAAGCCCGTCGCGCCGCTCACCTCCTGCAACTCGGCTACCTGCCCTGCCGGTACGAAGAGGAACTCGGCTTCCGGATCGAGAAAACGGCGGATGAGCCAGCAGGTGGCGGTCCGGTTGACCCGAATTCCTGTGCGAGTGATCCATTTCATGGTCAAACCTCCGTCAGATGTTTTCCTGTCAAAATCATGGCGAGGGATTCGCTCAAGCGCGGCTGCCTCACTCCGCAAAATTCAATGCGAAATGAGATCCGGCCGCCGCCGTCTCATACACCAGCGCCGCGGCCGCTACGTCCTGCAACCCCGTTCCCGTAGAATCAAAGATGATGATTTCATCTCGTGATGTGCGGCCCGGCTTTTTGCCGGCGACCACCTCGCCGAGCTCCGCATGCACGTCCGCCCTCGTAATCAATCCTTGATCCAGGGCATGATGAAGATCTCCGATGGCAGCGCACTGCTCCAGTATATCGACCACGATCTTGTGTCCGGCGAACAGACGCGGGTCCAACTCCTGCTTCCGCTCATCGTCGGCGCCGACGGCCGCGATGAAGGTTCCCGGGGACACGTCCTCTCGCTTTAGAAAGAACTGTCTTGACGGCGTACAGGTAACACAGACGTCACTTTGCCGAACGGCCGACGCCAGATCATGGACCGCCTGCGCTTCGATACTCAGTTCGTCCGAAAGCTCGACGGCGAACCGCTCGGCCCGGGCGTGGTCGAGGTCGAAGGCATAGACCCGTTCGAGGGCGCGCACTTTCATGAGCGCCTTGAGTTGAATTCGCCCTTGATTGCCGCAACCGCAAATAGTGGCCACCTTTGCGTCATCGCGGGCAAGGTATTTGGCCGCCACGGCAGTCGCCGCCCCGGTTCGGAGAATGGTGATTTCAATCGAGTCCATGAGGGCCAGCGGGTAGCCGTTCTCCCCGTCACAGAGCATGATGATCCCTTGAATGTTGGGCATTCCGTAACGCTCCGCGTTCCTAAAGAAGTTTCCATTCACCTTCGCGGCGAAGTAAGTCCGGGCGAGTTTCAACCCCGCGGCTTTGATGTGGAACCCGCCGTCGCGCGCGTGGACGCCCAGGACGCCCGGCGGCAACGTCTGGCCTTCAGCATATAACTTGAAAGCCTGCTCGACCGCCGTAATACATTCATCGAGACCGAGCAGCGCAGTCACGTCTCCGCGCTTGAGCAGTAATGTTTCCATGGGTTTCATCAATCTCTTCCATCCTTGTTACTACCAGTGTGAAATTAGAGCAGTTCCGCAAGATTCGATCCAGGTTCGACCTCAAGGGGAGCCTGTCCTTTGCGGAAGATTCGGGCCGCGGTAATGCCTTTCAGCGCTATGGACTCATGCTCGACGCGGAGCATTGTGCCTTCACGCAGACCGACCACCGGCGCGTGATTCTCTTCGAGATACTGATTGATCCGCTCTTCCTGCGTCTCTCCCATATGCGTCGAGCCGTGGTCAGGGTCCAGGTAGTGCGGGCTGATCTGGAAGGCGACGAGACCCAGCGCGTCGAAGGAAGGAGGCTGGACGACCGGCATGTCTTTCGTCGTCTTTAGCGTCGGGCAGGCGACAATCGAACCGGCGCTCGATCCGAGATAAGGCATGCCTTCGGCCACTCTCCGGCGGAACAGCGGCGGCAGTTCAAAGTCGTAAAGGCCTTTCAGGAGCCGAAACGTATTGCCCCCGCCCACGAATACTGCCTCCGCCGCGCTCACAGCCCGTCTCGGGTCAGAGGATTCATGCGCGGAATCCGTCTCGTAGCCCATCGCCGCCAACCGTTGGCGCGCCAGTGCGGCATAGGCGTCCTGGTTGCGTTGCGCGAAGGGAATGAACAAAACGCGGCGAGCTGCCCCCAGAAAGTTTCTTATCTCTTTCTCGGCGTGATCGAGATAGCCGCCGCCGTAGAGCGTCGAGTTGCTGATTAACAGGAGTCTTTTTTCATGACCGTCAAATTCCGGCATATTTCCGCCTCCGTTTGTCGTTTGCAGGTTGTTACAGCCAGCGCTCCCCACCTCACCCGCTCAACAATGCTCGCGCCAGTCCGATCAGACCGCCGACAAGCACAACCCATAACACATCGGCCTTGAACCGATAGAGCGCGACAAAAACGGCGCCACTCATGATTACGGCGAACCAGTTCGTTCCGCCCGACAACCCATGCGGCCAGATCACCGCCGCGCCGAAGACAAGCGCGAGATTCAGAATCACCCCGACCACAGCGGCGGTGATGCCCGTGAGCGCGCCGGTCAGATCCTTATTGCCGCGCAACACCTCGATGTAGGGCGCGCCAAGAAAAATGAAGAAGAAGCAAGGGAGAAAGGTGGCGTAGGTTGTCACCAAAGCGCCCATGACGCCGCTGAGCGTCGGGGTCAAGCCCTCCGTATGATTCCATCCGGCCATGAAACCGATGAACTGCAGGACCATAATCAGCGGACCGGGCGTGGTCTCCGCCAGCGCCAGCCCGTCCACCGCCTGCGAGGGCGACAGCCAGCCGTAGGCCCCGACCGCGGCCTGCGTCACGTATGCGAGCACCGCGTAAGCCCCCCCGAAAGTGATCAGCGCCGCCTGCGTGAAGAAGAGGTATTCCTGCGCATGCAGGCTGCTCCAGCCCCGGAATGCCACCAGAGCAGCGAACGGCAAAGCCCACATCGCGACTCCCACCAGAATCGTTCGCACGGCGCGGCCGCGCGACGGGAGCGTGTGCGCCGGCGGCGGCGCGTGGTTATCAATGACAATCGGGGCCTGATTCCCCGTTTGTCCTTCGGCGTTTGAGCGATTGTTTCCGGCCATGGCCGTCATGGGCGCGTTGGCGAACACTACCGGCCAGAGCCGCGCGCCGATGAGCCCGAGCAGCCCCGCGGCCAGAACGATGAATGGGAAGGGGGTGTGGAAGAAGTAGATTGCGATGAATGCCGCCGCGGCGATCAGGTAATGCGCGCGCGCCGAGAGAGCGCGGCGGCCGATCTTCAAGACGGCCTCGACGACGATCGCGACGACCACCGGTTTGAACCCGGCCAGCGCGCCGGCGACAGCGGGAACATTGCCGTAGGCCGCGTAGATGTAAGAGAGAGCGAGCAAGATGAAGATCGAAGGGATGACAAAGAAGGCCCCGGCGATGACGCCTCCCGGGACCCGGTGCAGTAGCCAGCCGATATAAATGGCAAGCTGCTGCGCCTCAGGACCGGGCAACAGCATGCAGTAGTTGAGCGCATGCAGAAATCGCTCTTCGCTCAACCAGCGCCGCCGCTCGACCAGCTCACGGTGCATGATCGCAATCTGACCGGCCGGGCCACCGAAGGAAATGAACCCCAGCTTGACCCAGAAGCGAAAGGCCTCCGCGAAAGAGACGCTCCGCCCTGCACGGCGGAGATCACTTTCGCGCGGCTCGCCGGCCGCGCTTGGCTGCGCGATTTTGGGATCGCTTCTTGCCATTCTCTCCCCCTTTTGACTTCTCTTGATTCCGTCCGAGCAGTTCATAAAGACCGTCGAAGATCGGAATGGATTGCGCGATCAGCTTCCGGTCATCTTTGAGCAGTTCGGCCAATCCGCGAATCACGAGATTGAGCCCGGCGGCTTCGGACCGGTGGAACATGTCATCTTTGAGGTCCATGTCGTGGACGATTTCAGCCACTTGCCGCAGACCCGCGTCGCCACTCAGGCCCAACTGATTGATCATGGTCTCGAAGGTGCAATCTTCTCCCCGGTGCGTGAACTCTCCCCCAAATAGATCAAAGCCGATCCCGCCTTCGACACTCTCCCCCTCGGCGACGAAGGAGAAGCGGGCCCGCTTATCAATGAAGCGCTTGATGAGCCAGATCGAGGCCAGGCGATCGATGAACAGGTTGCGGCGCGTCACCCATAGACGCCCCTGGTACTGCGCCAGGTCTGGAGCCGAGCCTTTCGCCGGGCTCGATTTCGCCAGTCGCTCGTGGCGGTTTTGCGAGGCGCGGAGAGCCTTGTGGCACCGCTCATAAGCGGCCGTCGCGGGCGAACGGCCCACGGCGCCGAAAAAATCAATCGAGACGACGCGCTCGAGTTCTTTGCGCGCCCTGTCGAGATCGGCTTCGTATGCGCCGACCCGCCCGGCCGAGAGATGACCGCCGCGCTTTTGCTCACGGATCGCGCCGGTCAGTCCGTCCAGTTCCGCCGTGATATACGCGTACTCCTCATCCCGCGCCTTTTGGATTGCGGCGCGAATCTCCGCGTCGGTGGCCCCTTCGACCGCGCCCGCGCGAAAGACGGTCGCCTCGCCGCTCGATGACTCAATCTCCTGTTTGAGCCACTGGAAATCTTCGTGCGTCTTTTCATTGAAGGGGAGGACGTAGACTGAATTCTTGATCGACACGGCGCCGAGCCTCTGCAGCTTGCGCCAGATGCGAACGCGCAGATTTGTCGGTTTAGGCGGCAACTGGTGGATCAGGAGGATCCATTCCTGCTTGAAAGTTTCGCTATCCATATGTAACAGAAAGTGAATTGTAACTGGTGTTACTGGGAACTGCAAGAAGCCAATTCTACCCTTTACGTGATGGTCTTTCAGTGGGACCGACTTTATAGTGGCGAAACATTTTCAGAGCGGCAGAAATGCTGACGGCGATCGGCTTTGCTTTGGGAGGCCGCGGCGGGGAGAGACCGGCTTCCGACCTCTACCTATCTTCGTCTGCCCGGACCTTGCCGCGCCGTATCTATGGCGAACCGTGAGCTTTTGGCGCGCCGGATACTGTCGGCGAATTCAGTTTCAGATGCGTAAGCTCTTTAAGCGAGAACGAGTCTTCTAGTTCACCGCCCCAATTCCTGACGCATCCGGCGACTACAGCCGAAGAAAATTTCCGAAGGTCAGCAAGAATGAGATGAAGCCGCGCAGCAGGATCACACTTCTCTTCGTATGGCGGATCCGTTGGCATCCAGTAGTAATCGTCCGCGTCGAGAAATGAACCGCCAAGGCGCACAGAAAGCGCACGACCTAACGTTGTAGCGCCTGATCCAGAGGCTCCAGTAACTAGTACGCGCATAGGCTCTACGCTCTCTAACGCTCCCGTTCAGCGGGGCCGCGAGCGGCATCGCGGGAACCCATACGAACTGTGCCTCGCGGCCTTCGCTGCAACTGGACGTACGAGGCTTGACTTGTAGCCCTCAGATAGTTGTTAGGCCGCAAAACGTTGCGCCACCTCTTCGTTCCAGTCCATCCCTGCGCCGATCACGTCATCAACGACAGCCATACCTTGCTCGACTCGCAACGGCGTGGATCATTTCAACGAGAGCTTTTGAGAAGTGGGCAACGATTTTTTCAAGTCACTTATGAATAACCTGCGCTCGGGCGCGCTGGTCTTCTTTCGGCGCTACTGGCGATCTGGCTTACAAGAATATTTTTCCGGCGCTGCAAAGAAGCCCTGCCGAGATCCGCCGAAGATCAGCAATTGCTGAAAATTGGCGCGAATTATGGACCAAATTACCAGCGAATCTAATCATTTGCAGTCGGCACAGAGTTTGCGGGTTCCAACGATGAGTGTGATCGCTGTCTCCGCATAATACAGGCAGCGAAGCAGTAAAAAAAGGAAATGCAAGATAGGGGGCACGTCCATGCGGATCTTTGTTGCAGGAGCCAGCGGCGCAATCGGCCTGCCACTGATCGCTGAACTCGTTCGTCGGGGTCATACGGTAACAGGCATGACATCATCCGAGGCGGGAGCGAAAAAGATTATCGAGCAGGGCGCAGCTGCCGAACTTGCGAACGCATTCGAGGCGCCCTCTATAGAAAGGGCGCTCCGTCGGGCTGATCCTGAAATTGTGATCGATCAACTGACGGCCTTGCCGAAAGACCCCGCGGATATGCATAGATATTTACCCGGTGACACAAAGCTGAAGCTTGAAGGCGGCGGCAATCTCCACCGGGTTGCGCTGGCTTACGGAGTGCGCCGGTATCTTCAGCAATCGAGCGGCTTCTTTCTGAAACCTGGAAAAGGACTCGCCGATGAGTCTGAGTCGATGGCAATCGACGCAAGCCCCGACGTGGCGACGTTTGCGAGAATGTATGCCGAGTTAGAAGCGCGAACGTTGAGTTCGGAACAGATGGAAGGTGTACTACTGCGTTATGGATTTTTCTATGGGCCTAACACCTGGTATCACCGGGAAGGCGCAGCCGCGCAGCAGGTTCGGCGACAACAATTTCCGATTGTTGTAGGAGGGCAAGGCGTATGGTCTTTCGTACATATTGAGGATGCCGCTCTTGCCACTGTGGCGGCTCTAACGGCGGAGGCCGGGGTATACAACATCGTGGACGACGATCCATCTCCGGTCAGCGTCTGGCTGCCTCGATTTGCGCAATTGGTAGGCGCTCCTCCTCCTCCTGAGATCACCGAACAGGTAGCGATCGAGACGGCCGGCGAAGACGCCGTCTATTACCAAACCCGGCTCCGCGGCGCATCGAACGCAAAGGCGAGGAAAATCCTCAACTTCCGGCCCCGCCGCTTGGAGTGGCTTACAGCCTTACGGGCGCCGGCTTAGGCCCTGTTCCTTCCGGCGCCGCTGAACAATATCTGTTCGCAAGCAACACGTGGAATCGGTTCGCGGTCACATTCTGGGATGCGCCAGTATCGACCGCGGGCGTGAAAAGCAGGAGACGAAAAAATGAAAATGATACTGATTTTGTTATGCCTGATAACGGGCGCGTTGGTAACTCAAGAGCCGAAGGTCACTCCGCTGATGTCGAAGGACCTAACAGAATGTCCTGGAAAAGAAGGCGCCATGATTACAGTGGAGTATGCCCCAGGCGGATCTGATGTTATTCATCGGCACAACGCCCACGCATTTGTCTATGTGCTGGAGGGTAAGGTAGTAATGCAGGTACGAGGAGGGAAACCTCTGACGCTCGGGCCTGGACAGACCTTTTATGAAGGGCCAGAAGATGTTCACTTGGTCGGCCGAAATGCCAGCAGCACTGAGTCAGCAAAGTTCTTGGTGTTCTTTGTGAAGGACAAAGGGGCTCCGATTCTTATCCCGGCAAAGTAACGGGGATGACAAAGTGTGGAGACATGGCGCGCTCATCGTTATCGTTCGTCATTGATGATGGAAACTTTTCAAGCTCGATTCCGAATAATATTTATCTGTATCAACAATTGCGTTGTAGCCTGATGGCCCTCTTTCGATAAGCCGGCGTGACACTTCGGCCAACCATTACCACCGATCGCAATTTAGCGGGAAGATTCTTCAGCCATGCTCTCTTTTTTCTAAAATGCGCCGGCTCAAGAGTGCGACACCCTGCAAACTCTCCGGCTCCGCGCCGATCGAAGCCTTCGTCACATACGGAGGGGGTTGGGAGTAGGGAATGGGGTGTGGGGAGTGAGTGAAGCAAATTGCTCGGCTTCATTTTCTCTGCGCCCCTTGACCACACCCCATTCCCTACTCCCACCCCCCCTATTTTCAAGCATACGCGGCGTTGAGCTTCTCCAATTCGTCCACGTGCAGTTGCTCCATGCTGATGATCTCTTCCAGCCAGAATACCAGCGGCGGGTTGCCCTGAGCCGATTCCCACGCTTTGACGTAAGCGTCGAGCGCCTCGCGCTCCAACTCCAGATCGTGTCGGAGCATCTCCGCCAGGTCTTTTCCTTCGCGGACTTTGGGCGGTTCGATGGTCAGCGACCCGCCGAGCGCGACGATCTTGTTACCCAGGTTTTGCGCGTGCAGGTGCGACTCGCTGCTCGACGCGGCGAAGAATGAGGCGAATTGCTGTCGTTCCTGCCCCGTCACCAGGCATTGTTGCTGGAGGTATTGAATCATCGCGGTGTATTCCAGCGACAGCGCGCGGTTCAACCGGTTGATCAATTCATGGCCATTGCCATTGCGCCCGTTGCGCGAGCGCTTGCCGTTCTTTTTCCTCTCATCATTTTTGCTTTTTCCCATTTTGGCCTCCTCGGATAATCCCTAGGATCAACATGACTGGGACTCATAGGACAGGCCTATAAGTCCCAGTCATGTCGATGATCACTTATGTCCCATGGTGCGACAACCTGCAATATCTCCCATTCCGCGCCAATCGAAGCCTTCGGCACGCTGTTCGAATGAACAAGCCGCCGACTAGCCGAGGAAACGAAGCTCAAAGCTGTAGGCAAGCCGGGTGATGGAACGAAAACACTCACTCGGCTTTTGCTGTTTAATAACCGCCCCTGCGAAGGCGGAATGACCAATGACGCGCTCTCGGTGGCGGCGCCAGCGGATCGCCCAATTGCCGCTCAAAGCTTCAGTCGGAAAGCGGCGCGGCCGCAGGCTTCTGATAACTGTTGCGCGGATCGAGCGCAGCGATTTTTTGAACTTCTGCCAGTATTCGCGCATTCGCGCCGAGAGCCATCGCTACAACCATTGCGTCTGTGAAGCGTTGCGTAGCGGCGGTATGGCGCTGTCGATCGTGTTCATCGCGTGATCGGCGCCGGCCTTGAAACTACGGGCATGTCCGAATCTGCATAAGTCGAGTACGGCGCGCTTGAGCTTTGCCGACCATCCGGCGGCAGAGAACCCAGGTCCACGCCTGGTAACAGCCCCGCAAGGTTGATTTGTTCCTCGATGTTTTTGATTCTCTCCGGTTCGGTCATTGAATTCCTCATTAGGGCCTACCACGCAAGCAACTGGCCGATACCTGCACGGACTCAGCGCGAAGGTAAGCAATAGCTACGCCAGAAATCACATCTGGCCGATGCCTGCACGGGCCGAAGCGGTCTCCAGCGCCCTGCGGCTGCGCCGCCGCCTGTATCTGGCCGATAACCTCCACGGGCTCACCACCGCATTTCACAAGGGCCACGGTTGAAAAGGGGCGGCAATGCAGAGTCGCGGCCGACAGGCTATGGCGTGGTCGCAGATTCTGCATTTGTCACTTTTCAAAACGCAAAGTGAACGAAGTCCGGCCAGAAGGCCGTATTCAATTGCTACGAATGCTTAATATTCTCGTCAGTCATCAAGAATCCCCCCTGTCCGGCGCAAATCTCTCAGTGTCTTCAATTTCTCAGCGAAACAATCCCGCGGCATAGATCGTGGTTACGAAGGCGCCTAACCCAAAGGTAACTGAATGCCGAGTCGATGCATTACCTCGTCCAGCGTGACGCCTCTCAGCTTCGCCAATTCGGCTAGCGTGGTCAGACGGTCAGTGTGCAACAATTCGAGCCGGTCGGTCAGCGCTGCCAATTCCCGCCATTCTTCCGCTTCACGATGGGTGGCGCCGACGCCCAGGATTTCTATCAGACCGACGCTTCGCTTTTCGGCCTAATTACGATTCACGGCGACTCGAAGTGGAACCAGCGCTACATCATCAATAATCCTTCCAGCGCATAAAGGCGCATGGCGTGGTCTATTGTCCGCTGGCGATGGATTCTCCCACGATTGATTTGATTGCCGCGTGGCTGCGCGACGGCGCGACGCCGCTGCCGGCGCGCATTGCCGAGGAAATCAGTGAGCGCAGCGCCGCCCTGCTCACAACGGCTTGATCAGTGCGCTTCCGTTTCCATTTCCCGCCGCACACAACGCCCGCGCGATGAGGAATCCCGCGATTTGTTGTTGATCGTCACGGCCACAGCGGCGAAGAGGACCTGCCGAAGCGGATGCTTGAAGAGTCGTATGGCCGCAACCAAATCTTTAAGGAATCAGAAAAAGATAGATCAAATAGCAAGCCACGCCGCACACACCCGCCAGCACCAAGCCATTCAGCCGGCGCCGTTTGACGAACCAGATCAAGACCAGCCCGGTCAGCGACACCAGCGTCATCAAGGCTGCCGACGCGTCAATCAGCCACGACCACTCGCGCCCGGTATCACGCCCTTTGTGCAGGTCGTTCAGCGCGGCGACCAGGCCGCTGCGCGTTTCAGTCAGTTCGTATTCGCCCGTCTCGCGGTTGATAAAAGCGTCCGCCGCGTATCCAGGCCCTTTGAACGAAACCGCCGCCTCCGATTCGTCGAGGCGAAAATCGCTCAGCGCGCCTTTGATGCCGTGCGCCTGACGCAGGTGTTCGACGATGGCGAGCTTGTCAACGGCGGCGTCCTCGGCCTTAATCCAGTTGATTTCGACCTTGCCTTTGATCTGCG
>Ga0111539_10009349_pt1 | contig 12378 bp, 10 predicted proteins | sample RhiMethybrSRZTD1_FD_79667 | JGI IMG/M metagenome (GOLD analysis project Ga0111539, IMG submission 79667) | Populus rhizosphere microbial communities from Tennessee, USA - Rhizosphere MetaG P. TD hybrid SRZTD1 (version 2) (version 2) | ecosystem: Host-associated > Plants > Roots > Rhizosphere >...
CCTGCGATCCTTTCACGGCCCTGATTCCAACTTCATCGACATCATGATGAATGTCGGCATCATCTTTTACGCGGCGCTCGAAACGAACGACCCGGCGCTGATGCAGATCGCGCGGCGTCATTGTTTGACCACGCGACGCACGCTGGTACGCAGTGATGGCAGCACCTCACACGAAGGCATCTTTGATCTGGAGACCGGCGAGTTTCTCCGACAAACAACGCAACAGGGTTATAACGGCGACTCGTGTTGGTCGCGCGGTCTCGCCTGGTCGTTATATGGTTTTGGCACCTGTTACGGTCTTACTCGAGAACCAATCTACCTCGAGACTGCACAACTCAATGCCGAGTACTGGCTTCGCCACGTTCCCGCCAATGGCATCGCGCCGTGGGACTTCGACGCTCCTGAGTCTGGACCATTGAGCCGCTCCCAGGTTGACACCAGTGCGTCGGCGATTGCGGCGGTTGGCTTGTTGAATCTGGCCGAACTTCCGGTTAGCGAAGAGCGCCGCAAAGCGTATCGCGAATGCGCCCTGACAACGATCGAGTCACTGGCTGGAGACTATCTGGGTGAGAGTGTAGCTGGCTGGGAAGGAATCCTTCGCGGTGGTGTCTATCACATTCACAAAGATCTCGGAGTGAACGAATCGGTCATGTGGGGTGAATTCTTTTTCGTCGAAGCGCTCCAACATGCACGACGGATCCTGCGCGGCGTGACGCGATGATCTCGTGAACCATGAGCGAACGAACCTATCCAGCGATCGGAGGAATGCGCACCGTTGCGAGTTTTAAGGAGCATCTCGCGACTCTCGGATTGTCTATTCCCTGCGACGATGAAGTCAGCCCGGGCGGCGTACTCACGCAACCGATCGAGTTCAACGGTAAAAAGATCGGTAATCGGTTTTGCATTCATCCCATGGAAGGTTGGGATGGAACGACCGATGGCCGCCCGACCGAGGCGACAATAAGACGTTGGCAGCATTTTGGGTTGAGTGGAGCAAAGTTGATCTGGGGCGGTGAGGCTGTCGCGGTCAGTCACGAGGGACGAGCGAACCCGAATCAACTGCTCATTAACGACGATACGCTCGCCGAACTTGCATCGCTGCGCGAGACTCTGGTTTCAGCACACCAGCAAGCGTGTGGCACAGTGGACGATCTTCTCGTTGGACTTCAGCTCACGCACTCCGGCCGTTTCAGTCGTCCTAACGAAAAGCGAAAAGCCGAGCCACGCATTCTCTACCACCATCCTTTTCTCGATCGACGTGTTGGCATCGACGAAAGCTATCCCCTCCTTACTGACGACGAGATCAAACACATCATCGAAGATTACGTACGCGCGGCACAGCTCGCGCAGCGAATCGGTTTCGAGTTTGTCGATGTCAAGCATTGTCATGGATATCTCGGGCATGAATTCCTGAGCGCTCATACACGAGAAGGTGATTACGGCGGCAGCTTCGAAAACCGGACCAGGTTTTTGCGCGAAGTCGTTGAAGGTATTCGTGGGGTTGCGCCGGGTTTACAGATCGTCGTTCGACTTTCCGGTTTCGATCTCGTGCCGTTTCGGCCGGATCCCGAGCAAACCGTTAACGGAAAAATGGGACCGGGAATTCCTGAGTCTTACGACGAGGTGTTGCCTTATCGTTGGGGGTTCGGCGTAAACAGTGAAAACCCGCGGCGATATGATCTCGGCGAACCGATGCTGTTTTTGTCGTTGCTGAGAGATCTGGATATCAGGTTAGTCAACATCTCCGGTGGTAGTCCCTACTACAATCCGCACATTCAGCGTCCAGCACTGTATCCGCCGTCGGATGGTTATCAGCCTCCGGAAGATCCTTTGATCGGCGTGGCCCGGCAGATCGAAGTAACTCGTTTTCTGAAACAGAGATTTCCCGATCTCGTTTTTGTTGGCACGGGCTACACCTACTTGCAGGAGTTCCTGCCGCTGGTGGCCCAGGCGGCGATCCGCGAAGGTTGGGTTGATGCAGTTGGCTTGGGACGCATGGTGTTGTCGTATCCGGAATTGCCGTTGGACGTGATCAGCGGACGAGGTTTGCAACGGAAGCGCATCTGCCGGACTTTTAGTGACTGCACGACGGCGCCGCGTAACGGCCTGCCATCTGGTTGTTATCCGTTGGACCAGTTCTATAAACAATCAGACGACGGTGCACAGTTAAAACGGATCAAGAACGCGGATTGACGAGATGCAATCGCTAAGCAGACGAGGCTTTCTGAATTTCGCTGCAAAGAAGCCTGAACCAGTAGGCTCCTGGCTCCACGTCAATCGCACGGCCATGGCGTGCCGGTTTGAAGTGACGCTGCCCGGCGGCGATCGCGATGGCCTCGCAGTCGCGAATGACGCGCTCGATCTGGTCGATGAACTGGAAGCGCAATTAAGTGTTTTCAGAGAGAGTAGTGAGATCAGTTTCATCAATCGGGAGGCTGTGGCACGCGCGGTCGTGATCGACCATTCATTGTTTGATCTGCTGCTCTTATGCCGGAAGTTGTGCGACGAGACTGAAGGCGCTTTCGACATCACGGCCGGACCGTTGACGCGCTGCTGGGGTTTTCTGACCAGGGCCGGTCGCTTTCCTGCTGCTGATGAAATAGAAAACGCACGCTCGTTCGTCGGTAGTGACAAGATGCTTCTTGATTGCCAGACGCGGTCGATTCGGTTCTTGCATGAGGGAATGGAACTCAACCTCGGCAGCATAGGCAAAGGCTACGCGCTCGATCGGGTCGCAACTTCGCTGCGTGCACGCACGGCGAGTGCGCTCCTAAACGCGGGCGCAAGTAGTTTCTATGCTCTGGGCGCCGGCGATCGAGTTGAAGGATGGAGTGTTGGTATTCGCGATCCGCGCAACAAGATGCGGCGTCTGGCGCGACTAAGACTGCGTGATTGCGCGTTGTCGACGAGCGGCAGCGAGGAGCAGTTTTTCGAACACGACGGAAAACGTTATGGCCACATCATCGATCCGCGATCCGGTTGGCCAGCTCAGCACGTGACCAGTGTCAGCGTGGTTGCGCAATCAGCCGCGACGAGCGATGCGCTGGCGACTGCGTTTTACATCGGCGGCAGAGAAGTGGCTGAGAAATACTGCGCCGCAAATCCCGAGGTGATGGTGATCATGCTGGAAACAGGCGCCGGGAGTCCGCTGACAATCGGATCGAATCGCGGCTGCCGTATCGAGCAAATATGAAAGACGCCACCACTTATCGGCCGTTGCAGCAAGCTGCGTTGATAGTTTTGCGCACCGTCATCGGCTGGCACTTTCTCTACGAGGCTTATTACAAGATCTGGTCTCCTGCCTGGAGTCCAACGGGAACACCGTTGCCACGGTGGAGCTCAGCGGGATACTTGAAAGGAGCATCTGGTCCACTCGGTGGGTTGTTCCACCGAATGGTCGACGCCGGATGGACGCCCTGGATCGATCGGTCAGTTAAGATCGGTCTCCTGCTCGTCGGCCTTTCTTTGATCCTCGGGCTGTTCACACGGATTGGCGCTCTTGCTGCTCTGGTTTTTCTGAGTCTCTTTTACTTGCTCTACCTGCCGCTCGCCGGCGTGCCGCAACCCGGCAGCGAAGGAACGTATTTAGTCGTGAATAAGACATTGATCGAAGCTGCGGCGGTTTTTGTCTTGCTGGTCTTCGACACCGGCGCTATTGCCGGTTTGGATCTGCTGCTGCGGCGGCGGAGATTAAAAGCGACGGACCACGGATCATCGGATGAAACGTCATGAACTTAACTGAAGAGCAAAAAAGAATCGGTCGTCGAAACTTTCTGAAAGCAGTTGCCGGAGCCCCGGTGCTCGTCGCGCTCGGCGGCGCTGCATTGATGCGCGGGCCAATTCGTGGTGGTCCTGTCAAGATCGCGCTGGTGGGCACAGGCGACATGGGTAACGGTCTGCTCAATCAATATCAGAAGGAATACTGCGATCTGAAGGCGCTGTGCGACGTCAATCCGGGACGGCGCGCCAAAGCGGTTGAGGCAATGGTGAAGCAGGGTTGGCCCAAGCCCAACGAGTATGACGACTGGCAGGAGATGATTCAGAAAGAAGATCTCGAAGCCGTGCACATCGCCACTCCGTTGTGGACGCACGCTGCAATAGCGGTCGCATCGTTGAATGCAGGGAAGCACGTGCTGTGCGAAAAGATGATGGCCAAGTCCCGGGAAGAGTGTCAGCAGATGATTGATGCGGCGAAAAGTAACAACCGCATTCTCGAGATTGGTTATCAGCGTTATTACAACCCGATCTACCAGGCAGCCTACGACAACATCATCAAACAGGGAGTGCTCGGCGACGTCTATCACGTGCGGCTCGCCTGGCATCGCAACTCGACCTGGCGAAAGAAGGAGGATCCGCCGTCGCCGAATTTCGACGCGAGCAGGTTTGGTTATCCCGATTGGGAACACCTGCTCAATTGGCGCATGTACCGCAAATACTCGGAAGGATTGTTGTGCGAGCTTGGTAGCCACCAGATTACCGCGGCAAGCTGGTTTCTCGACTCCGCGCCGACGGCCGTCTACGTCTCGAGCGGCACCTACAGATATAAAGATGGACGTGAAGTCGCGGATCATGTTTATGCGACGTACGACTATCCCGGCGGTCGCACCGCCACGTTTTCGACCATTCAGTCGAATGCTTTTGAACAGAACTACGAGATGTTCATGGGCACAAAGGGAACTCTGATCATGACGAGGGAGCTGGAAGCTTATCTCTTCAACGAGGGTGAAAACGCCACGACTCGCGTCGAGGTCGCGCGGCAATCCGCGGGGCCGGTGGCGGATTCTTCGGCGACGCAGCCAGTTGATTCGACTTCACGGACGGTGAACACCGGCGACAGCATTCCCAACAAGGGCATCTCGTACCAGAACGAAATCGCGGAGTTCTGCGGCGCGATCAGGACCGGGAGCCCAATTCGGTGCGGGCCTGAAAAGGCGATGAAATCGGCGGTGGCGGTGCTGGTTGGGAACATGTCCGCCGAACAGCGAACGCGCTTGGAAATTCCATAGCGAGCATTAGATCGTACGAAGATCATAATATGATCTTGTAATCTCGTAAGAAATGTTTATACTGCCTGCGCTCCTCCTTTATTAATACGGACACCTGCACGACCGACTAGCTTACGGCTTCCTGTCAGAGGGGGAGATTCCCATTTAGGGCCGGAAAAAGGGGCGAAGCTGTGCCCAGCACCACTAAACGTTCAGCAAGAATTGTTTGTCGTGGTGGAAGTGTCTGGGTTTCATCGCGCGAGTTCTGGCGGCTGGTTCGCAACGACATTGTCGAGTTTTTGAGCGAGCCTCCCCTCACGGGCAGGTTTCGTGGAGCGACGGCGGACTTCCTCGTCACCATCAATCACACAATCTTGAATCTGACCTGTCCGGAGCATCGAGCGGCGGTGTTAGTATCCAAGCGTCAGATGAAGAAGCGAAAAACGGTCTCCCCTTAGCGCGCCCGAGGAGTCAAAGAAGACTATGCTCGAACTGATTCAGCCGATCTCCAAACGAGATCAGGTGATCCGCGCCTTGAAGGACGCCATCCTCTCCGGGACCATCCAACCTGGCGCTTCAATAGTTGAAACCAGGGTGGCCCAACAACTGGGCGCCGGAGTGCCTTTGATTCGTGAAGCCCTGATTGAATTGGAGCATCAGGGGTTTGTTCAGCGCACTCCGTACAAGGGAACCACGGTTACGAAGCTCGGGCCGGGTGATATCAAGCGAATCTTTCGCCTGCGGGTGGAACTCGAAGCGCTGGCGATCGAGTGGGCCAAAGAAAACGTTACCGACGCGGATCTCGAGAGTCTGGGCCAGACCATCCGCAACATGGAACAAGCGGCGAAGGACCTGGACCTTACTCTTTTCTATGAAGCTGATCTCGCATTCCACCGGAAGATTTGGAACCTCTCTGACAATCCCTATTTGACTGACGCACTCGAGCGGGTCGTGGTGCCGCTCTTTGCATTCTTCCTTATGAAAACCAGTCGCCGGCGAAACTCCTATGTCGAGAGTGCTTCGATGCATGCCGCAATCGTCGAGGCCTTGCCGAAGAAGACTGCTGCTGAATTGCGCGAGATGGTCAAGCAATCACTCACGGGTTGGAAGGATGAGATGCTCGATTTGCTTTTCTCCGACACGCAGTAACTAAAACTCTTTCTGCTAAACATGCTCTTGCGAGCAATCGACATCAGCAAATCTTACGAGGGTGTGCATGCGTTGAAGTGTGCGACGTTCGAACTGCGTCCCGGTGAAGTGCATGCATTGGTCGGAGAAAACGGCGCGGGCAAGACCACGCTAATAAAAATCATCTCGGGCGCCGTGGTTGCAGACGAAGGCAGGCTCGAACTGGACGGCGTTCCGATCGGTGAAAACTCTCCGCGTCGCGCCAAAGCGCTTGGAATTACTGCGATCTATCAGGAACCGTCGTTGTTTCCGGAACTGACGGTGGCGGAGAACATTGCTCTCGGACTCGAACAGGAAGGCTTTTGGAGACGTGTCGATTGGAAGAAACGTCGTGAGCGCGCTTCGAGTTTACTGTCAGAGGTCGGAGCGCGGATAAATGTCGACGCGGAAGCCGGCGAGCTGACGATGCCGGAACAGCAACTGGTCGAAATCGCGCGCGCGGTCGGCGCAAATTCCAGTGTGCTGATCATGGATGAACCGACGGCCTCACTCTCCAAAGAAGAGACAGAAAATCTTTATCGAGTTATTGCCAAACTCCGCGAGCAGGGAGTCGGGATCGTCTACATCACGCATCGTCTCGAGGAGTTGTCAGTGATCGCCGACCGCGTCAGTGTGTTGCGCGACGGTGAGGTGGTGGGCACCTGCGACATGGCCCAAACGAATCGTCACGAACTAATTCGACTGATGGTCGGCCGTGAGTTGTCGGCGATCTTTCCCGAGCGGCAGGTCGAACGAGGCGATGTCGCGCTCGAGTTGAGAGGCGTCAGCAGTCGCGCGAGTGGATTGACGAACATCGATCTGTCGGTGCATCGAGGAGAGATCGTCGGTCTGGCCGGACTTGTCGGCGCTGGACGCACTGAGCTCGCGCGGATCATATTTGGTCTGGACCACGCAGACAGCGGAGAGATTCGAGTGCACGGTGCACAGGTGCGTATTCGTACTCCTGCGGAGGCAATCAGCTACGGTATCGCTTACTTGCCGGAGGATCGCAGGCGACAGGGCGTGATTCTCGAAATGCCGGTCGGCGCGAACATTACGCTGGCATCGCTACGGAAACTGAAGCGCTTCGGTTGGTTCGACTTCAAAGGGGAGAAACGGATCGCCGGCGAGTACGTGCAGAGATTTGCCATCAAGACGCCGTCAGTTTTGAGTCAGGTGTCGACGCTCTCCGGCGGAAACCAACAAAAGGTTGCGTTGAGCCGTTGGCTGGCAACAAAGCCTTCAGTGTTGATACTTGACGAGCCAACGCAGGGAATCGACGTGGGTGCAAAGGCGGAAATACACGCGTTGATAGGCGACCTGGCTAGCGAAGGAATGGCCATTCTAATGATCTCTTCTGATTTGCCCGAAGTGCTTGGCATGAGCGATCGGATTGCCGTGATGCACGCAGGCACAATCGCGGGGATTATTGACGGCGCACACGCAACACAACAGGAGATTATTGCGCTCGCTCTTGGAGCAGCAGCGGCGTGAGTCTGAAACGTTACAAACGCGAAGCATCCGCTTTTGGCGCCTACGTGATTTTGCTGTTGGCGATGGCGCTCATTGCGCCGGCGTTTTTTAATCCGGGTAACCTGCGTGACCTGGCGATGAACAATGCGGCGGTGTTGTTGGTCGCGGTCGGTATGACGTTGGTGATTCTGACCGGCGAGATCGACATTTCGGTCGGTTCACAATTCGCTGTCTGTACGGTTGCCGCAGGATGGTTTGCAAAGGCTGGCGTGCCGATACTTCTGGTGCTGCCGCTCGTGATCGTTACAGGCTCGTTGTTGGGAGCAGTTGGCGGCGCGTTCGTCGGACGGTTACGAATGCCTTCGATCGTCGTCACGTTGGCGTTGATGGTTGCGTGGCGTGATGGTTTGCGCTGGATTACCGAAGGTGCGTGGGTGCAAAACCTGCCGTCAGATTTTCAATGGTTTGGATTTGGGCAGTCGGCGGGACAGTTCCTGATAATCGCCGTCACATTGATCGTGCTGCTTGTGTCAGCTTGGGCCTTGCGGAATCTCAACGCAGGTCGCGCGATCTACGCGGTTGGTTCCGACGCTGAAGCGGCGCGTTTGGCCGGCATCGAAAAGCAAACCGTGGTTCTTGTTGTCTTCAGCTTGATGGGCGCACTAGTCGGATTGGCGGCAGCACTCAACGCTGCGCGCTTCTCGATTGTTCCAAGTAATGCAGGTATGGGGTTGGAGTTGAAGGCAATCGCTGCGGTTGTTGTCGGCGGGACTGCAATCACCGGAGGCCGCGGTACGCTTGTCGGTACTCTGATTGGCGTCGCGTTGTTGGGGACAATTGGAACCGCGTTGACATTCGCCGGCATAAATCCATTTTGGGAAAAGGCGATTCAGGGAGCGATCATACTCGTCGCGCTGGTATCGGAAGTTGTTATACGTGTTATCCGTGTTCCGCTGATTCTCGAAACAGCTCATGTTTACCCCGGCAACGTAAACACGGATTAAAAGAACGATGACTCGATTCTCTTTGAAACACGAGTCTGCATTATTAATAGTGCTGTTGTTTGAATGCGCCATTTTCAGTATCACAGGCACGAACTTTCTCACGACTGCAAACGCGTTCGAGATCACGCGGTTGGGCGTTGAGATTGGTTTGCTGGCGCTGGCCCTGACTCCGGTGATCATCACTGGCGGGATCGATCTCTCGGTTGGTTCGATGATGGGATTGGCGGCGGTCGTGCTTGGTGGCTTGTGGCGCGATGGTCAGGTGTCAATGGGCGCCGCTGTTGGCATAACCTTGCTGCTGGGTTTAGGTGGCGGCAGTCTGAACGGCTTTCTCATTACGCGGCTCGGCTTGCCACCCTTGATCGTGACGCTGGGCACGTTCTCGCTGTTTCGAGGCGTTGCCGAAGGAATCACGCGTGGCATCGAGAATTACTCCGGATTTCCGGCGCAGTTTCTATTTCTGGGCCAGGGTTATGTTGGCGGCGTAGTGCCCACTCAACTGTTTATTCTGATACCCGCAATAATCGGGTTTGGATGGTTACTGCACCGCACTGCCTTCGGACGCAGTCTTTATGCAATCGGCCATTCATCGGAGGGTGCTCGATTCGCAGGAATACGTGTTTCTCGACACGTGTTCGTTGTCTACATGCTGTCGGGTTTGGCGGCGAGTGTGTCGGCGATTGTTTATGTGGCCCATCTGGGCCAGGCGAAGTCAGACGCCGGAAGCGGTTTTGAGCTGATGGCCATCACCGCGGTGGTCCTTGGCGGTACGTCAATCTTCGGCGGCCGTGGCACGATCGCCGGAACCGTAATCGGCTTGTTCGCACTGGTTGTTCTTCAGAACGGTTTGCGTTTGAGCGGCCAGCCTGCTGAATTGACCGGTATCCTGACGGGTGTGCTGCTCCTGGGCACAATTATTCTGAATCGGTTTTCGACCCCCGGTAAGAAACATCAGACAGTAGTTGAGGAGATCGACGTGAAGAATTCGCAGGTCGCTGTTCTAAGCGCCGTGATCATCGCTGCCGCTCTGATTGTTGCGGCAAGCAACTGGATGCTCGTGCGTTCAGTCAATCACAATTCAAACGCGGTCCAGTCCGCCGCGCCTGTTGCTCCGGCCAACCGGATTCAGGTGGCGATGATGCCGAAAGCGAAGGGCGATCCATACTTCATCAGTTGCCGTCAGGGTGCGGAGGAAGCAGCGAGAGAGTTAGGCATCGATCTGCTGTGGGATGGACCAACCGATCTGGATCCCGCGAAGCAGAACGAAGTAGTCGAAGCGTGGATCACAAAAGGTGTTGACGTCATCGCGGTCAGTGTTGAGAACCAGGCAGGCATCTCGACTGTGCTGCGTAAGGCACGCGACAAAGGCATCAAGGTCATCACCTGGGATGCGGACTCCGAAGCGAACGCGCGCGACTTTCTCATCAACCAGGCAACACCGCAGGGAATCGGATACACGCTGACGGATGAGGCTGCTCGCATACTGAACGGCAAAGGTGAGTTTGCGATCGTCACCGCATCGCTGAGCGCGGCGAACCAGAACGAGTGGATCAAAAATATTAAAGCCCGCCTCGCCGAAAAATATCCGGACATGAAACTCGTGGCGATTCAGCCGAGCGAAGGTGACCGTGACCGGGCTTTCGCCGAGACACAAACTATTCTCAAGGTCTACCCGGGCGCGAAGTTGATCATGGCGATCGCTGCGCCGGCAGTACCGGGAGCGGCGGAGGCCGTGAAGCAGTCGGGTCGAACGGACATAAGAGTAATCGGACTATCGTTGCCTAACATGAACAAGACGTATGTGAAGGCGGGAATCGTGGAGAGCGTCGTACTGTGGAATACAGTCGATCTCGGTTATTTAACAGTCTATGCTGCGGATGCTCTGACGGATGGAAGACTCAAGCGCGGCGACCATGAGCTGGTCGCGGGAAGATTGGGCAAGGTCGAGATCAAGAACGACGAGGTTCTGCTCGGTGCGCCGTTCATCTTCAACAAAGCGAACATCGATAAATTCAACTTTTGAGATGGATTAGTATGAAGCAAGTCACAATCAGTGAAGTACGCGCGTATGTGATAGCTCCCGATGAAATGGGAGCGGATTATCACAATCAGACTGGTAGCCACTGGATCATCGATCTCCCGATCGCCAATCCGATGTCGGTGTATGAAGAGTACAAGGCGAAGCGAACGAGCTGGGGGATCAATGCATTGGGTACGGTCCTGGTTGAAGTGGAGTTATCCGACGGCACCATTGGGATCGGGTGTAGCATCGGCGGTGAACCCGCTTGCTACATCATCGAGAAACACCTTAGCCGTTTCGTCGAGGGCCAGGATCCGCGCAACGTGGAATTGATTTGGGACCAGATGTGGCGTGCTACTTTGCCCTACGGCCGCAAAGGCCTCGCTGTGCAGGCCATTAGCGCAGTGGATCTGGCGATCTGGGATTGTCTCGGCAAGCTTCGCGGCGAGCCTGTGTACGCGCTGCTCGGCGGAGAGACTAAGAACAAGCTGCCGGTCTACGCTACCACTTCACGACCGGACATCGCGCGCCAGTGGGGTTTTCATGGCGCAAAGATTCCTTGTCGTTATGGTCCTGCGGATGGCGACGAGGGTTTGAAAAAGAACATCGCCGTTATGGCCGAGGCCCGGGAACAGGTTGGACCAGACTTTCCGCTCAGGCTTGATTGTTACATGGCTTTGACCGTTCCGTACGCGATCAAACTTGCGAAAGCCCTCGCTCAATTTGATCTCGAGTGGATTGAAGAGTGCCTGCCGCCTGACGATTACGACGGTTATGCCGAACTCAAACGAGCGTTGACGGGCACGTGCCTGGTGACAACCGGCGAGCATGAATATACGCGCTATGGTTTTCGCGAACTGATCGCGCGGAAGTGCGCTGACATCCTGCAGCCGGATATCAACTGGGTCGGTGGATTGACGGAAGCGCGGCGCATCGTCGCGATGGCGTCGGCTTACGATCTTCCGGTGATTCCGCATGGTTCCAGCGTGTTTTCATATCACTTGCAATACGCGTTTACGAATTGCCCCATTGCCGAGTTTTTGGTGATGAGTCCGGCGGCCGATCGAGTTGTTCCGCTCTTCGGCGAGCTGTTCCGCAATGAACCGCTGCCACGCGACGGATTTATCGAGCTCACTGATGCGCCGGGTTGGGGTGTTGAACTCAACGACAAGCTCGAACTTCTTAGACCAATCGAGAGCAGGCGCGAGGTAGTCATCAGCGACCTCGCAAATTGACATAACGATGACTACTGATTTCCCCGGGCAGGTGGCTGTTGTTACTGGCGCAGCGTCAGGACTAGGCTTGGCGATTGCCACGAGGCTGCACGCCGGCGGAGCTGAAGTAGCACTTCTCGATCTTAATCAGGCGCCGAACATCGGAGAGAGCTCAATCGCGTTTGCGCTCGATCTCACGAAAGAGAATGAGGTTGTTAACGTCATCAATCAAATCGCCGAACGATTTGGCCGCATTGATATTCTCGTGAACAGCGCCGGCATCACCGGTCAGACGAATATCAAAACGCACGAAGTCGCGACTGAAGATCTGCGCCGGGTGTTTGAAATAAATTTTATGGCTTCGTTCTTTACTGCGCGCGCGGTGCTTCCGTGGATGCTCAAACGAAACTACGGTCGCATCCTGCACATCGCATCGATTGCCGGCAAAGAAGGAAACGCGGGTATGCTCGCTTACTCCGCCTCAAAAGCCGCCGTTATCGGGATGACGAAAGTGC
>Ga0111539_10009352_pt1 | contig 12376 bp, 13 predicted proteins | sample RhiMethybrSRZTD1_FD_79667 | JGI IMG/M metagenome (GOLD analysis project Ga0111539, IMG submission 79667) | Populus rhizosphere microbial communities from Tennessee, USA - Rhizosphere MetaG P. TD hybrid SRZTD1 (version 2) (version 2) | ecosystem: Host-associated > Plants > Roots > Rhizosphere >...
CGCCAGGTCGGCGAGGCGTTGCTCACTGCCGATCGTCTGTGGCTCGTGATCTCGATCGGCATGATCCTGCCGATCACCGCGCTACGGGCGATTCGTTTCTTCTGGGTGGCACCGGCCGGTGCACTGCCGGGCATTGGTGAAGCGTTCAAGCTGACGCTGGTGTCCAGCGCGCTCAATGTGTTCGTTCCGGCCAAAGCCGGCGATCTGATCAAGAGCTACTTCGTGGCCAAACGCGGCCACACGACCACCGGCGTCGCGATCGCGATCATCGTCTACGAGCGGCTCTGTGACATGTTCGGCCTGATCTTCTGGTGCCTCCTCGGCTGGTTCGTGAGCCGCCCCGAAGTCACCAGCCTTCCGGCCGCCTTCTGGTTGGTGCTCGGCGGCCTCGGCGCATTGTGCGGGATTCTCATTTCGTCGGAGTGGGCGGCCGCCGTCTGGCGCGCGGTGATGATGCGGCTGATTCCGGACGGCAAACTGCGAAAGCTGCGGCAGCTCGCGGTGGGATGGCCGGACCTGCTCGAGGTGCTGCGCAGCCGCCGTCAGTGGATCGTGCCCTTCTCGTTGCTGCTGTGGTTCGCGCACCTGTTTCAGATCTGGCTGTTCACGGTCGCGCTCTCGCTGCACGTGCCGTTCACCGTGTGTGCGAGTTTGTCGGCCGTTGCGCTCATGGCCGGTCAACTGCCGCTCACCGTGGCCGGCCTTGGCACACGCGATGTGGCGCTGGTGGTGCTGCTCGCACCGTACATGGCGCCGGAGTCGGCAGCCGCGATGGGCGTGCTGATCTCAACTCGTAACTTCCTGCCGCCGCTCATCGGCATTCCCTTGATGCGGCCGTATCTGGCGTCGGTCATTGACGACGCGCGCCGCTGGCGAGGTGGCGTAGAGCAGGCCAAATGAGTCTGGCCGGCCGACGCATTGATCCTGTCCTGATCCTGATCCTGCTCGTCGCGCTGGTCGTTCGCGTCCGTCTGGGCGTGACGCGCGAATACATTCACGACGAGATCAACACGGCGATTCCGCTGTCGAAGACGATCTCCTTCGAGCCCGGCCATCTGAATCTACCGCTGCGCGGGGAAAATCATCCGGCGCTGCCGGCGTATGTCGTCAAGGCGAGCAGCACCGTGTTCGGCACGTCCCGTGTGGGATACCGCGGGATGCACATCCTGCTCGGCCTGCTGACGATTGCCATGGTCTACGCCATGACGCGTCAATGGTACGGGCCGGTGCCGGCACGATGGGCGGCGGCCTTGATGGCCTTCAACGAGTACTACCTGAACGTGTCGTCGCGGGCGACAGCGCACGTGCCGAACCTGCTGTTTGTGACCGCCGCGGTGTACGCGTTCAGCCGCTTTCTCGCCACCGAGCGTCCGCGCTATCTGTACCTGGCTGGCGCGTCTGTCGGCGTCGCGTTCTACTGCAAGGAAAGCACGGCGCTGCTGCTGCCGGTGTTCGCACTCACGCTGCTCGTCAGCAAGCACCGGAGATGGCTGCTCACGCCGCAGATCTATCTCGCGTGCGCGGCGTATGCCTTGGTCATCAGTCCAGACATCATGTGGAACCTGCGGGCGAACCCCGCGACGACGACGGTCACCTATAACGACCGCACTGTCGGACAAGCCACGTATGCCACGCACTTGCGGCGCATCGGCGGGCTCGGTCTCTCGCCGTACCCCGCGATGTTTTATCTGCGGCCCACGGTGAAGGCACTTGCGCTCGGTCTCACCGGAAACGCGCTGAAGGACGAGACCCAGGAGTACTGGTCAGTGAATGTCGCCATCGGCGGGCTTTTTCTCGGGGCAGTACTCGCCACGACGCTGCGCAGGGCAAGCCGCGATCATCTGCAGGTATTTCTGCTGGTGATGTTCTGGGCCATCTTCGGCTTTTTCACCCTGATCAAACGCGGAGCAGTGACCGGTCGTCTCGATCCCGTGAGCTGGATCTGGGTGGAGGTCACGATCGTCCCGGCGGTGATGATGGCGGGCGCGCGGCTCGCCGACGTCAGCGGGACGTGGCGCTTTCCGGCGTGGGCCGCTGCGGCCGCTGCGCTCGTGTGGGCGTGTACGCGCCTCCTCCTCGTCGAGTAAGCCAGTCGCGACAGAGATCGCGCGCGGCGTCCGGCCAGTGCGGATACGCGAACACGAATCCTCGTTCGAGGAGGCGTCGCGGCACGACTCGGCGGCTCTTCAGCACGAGTTCGGATTCGGTGCGCAGGAACAGCGCGCCGATCTCGAGCATCCACTCCGCGGTCGGCAGACCGACGCGGGTACCCCATGCCTCGCGCAGCGCCCGCATGAACTCGTCGTTCGGCATCGGATTCGGCGAGGCGATGTTGACGATGCCGTCGATCTCTTCGTGGGCGATCAGCCAGTGTACGGCGCGGATGAAATCCGCTTCGTGCACCCACGACATGAACTGCCGGCCGTCCCCAATCCGCCCGCCCTGCCCACGCCGGACGAGCGCGAGCAGCGCGTCGAACACGCCTCCTCGATCCGCACTCATCGTCATTGCCGAACGGAGCGTCACTTTGCGTGTGGCGGGCGCCTGCACCTCGTTGAACGCCAGTTCCCACGCCTGGGCCACATCGATGCTGAATCGCCACGTGTCCGGTGCACCGACTTCGTCGCCGCCGATGATTCCCGTGATCTCATCGTTCGCCCCGTCGTAGCGGTGTGCGTAAATCGTCGCCGTACTCGCCTGCAGCCACACAGCCGGCGGACGGTGCACCTCGGTGAGCGCCTGCCCGAGGATGCGCGTGGAGCCTACTCGTGAGTCGACAATCTCCCGGCGATTGGCAGCGGTGTACCGGCAATTGACGCTTCGGCCCGTGAGATTCAGCAGGACGTCTGCACCGTCCAGGCTCTTCACCCAGGGACCGAGTCGGGCACCATCCCACTCGACCATCGGCCACGGCATCGTGCGTGGCCGCCGGCCCAGGACGACCACCTCGTGGCCCTCCTCATGGAATGCCCGCGCCACCATCGTCCCCACCTGACCAGAGCCGCCGGGAATGACAATCTTCATGGCATAATTATCATAAACATGTTTACTAAAATTAACAAGTCCGCCAAACGAGGCCGTCCACCCGGCCGCACCGCCGCAGGCGAAGCGACGCAGCGCAAGTTGCACGAAACGGCAATCGGGCTCATTGGAGAGCGCGGCTACGAGGCCACCACGCTGCGGGATGTGGCCACCCGCGCCGGGGTTAGCCCAGGGCTGCTCTATCGATACTTTCCAAGCAAGCGGTCCGTCGTGCTCGCCCTCTACGACGAGGTGTCGGATGGATTCGCGAAAGAGGCGGCCGGTATGCCGGCCGGCAAATGGCGAGATCGCTTTCTGTATGCGCTCGAGATGAGCCTGCGCGCGCTGGGCCCGCATCGGGTGACCTTGCGCGCCCTCGTCCCGGTGATGGTCGGCGACGTGGACGAGGGCGTGTTCGCCCAGAGCACCGCGTTCTCACGCAGGCGCGTGCAGGCCGTCTTCCGGTCGGCTGTGGTAGAGGCCAGCGATGCCCCGGCGCAGAAACTGGCGGAGGCGCTCGGGCGTCTCTTGTACTTGATGCACCTCGGAGTCATCCTGTGGTGGCTGCTGGACAAAAGCCCCGGACAACGTGCTACGCAGGGACTGTTGTCGTTATTGAAGCGGATGCTTCCTTCGGTGACGTTGGCACTGCGACTGCCCCTGGTGCGCGGGGCCGTTCAATCCGCCGATATGCTCTTTGGGGAAGCACTCTTGGACGGTCTGGAGCCGGAGTTCTGATTACCGCTGGCTGGCCGATCACCGGGACTCCACGCCACCGCACGGCCGCGCTACGGTCCGCGATTTGCAGTTGAGGGACGCGAGGCAATCCATGAGAGACGAGCCGATGCTGACCGAATACGGCATGCCGATCGACCCCCAGTCGATGGTCACGCCAACGGAGGCCACCGAGCTCGAGCTCGAGCCGGGGCACCCGGGTCTCGGCGATGAGGGTTACATCGCGAGGCGTCGCGAGCTGTTCACCCTATGCCGCCGTCACCGTCTCGAACGGCTGGGCCCGCCCCTCATCGAATACACGGTGGAGGAAACCCGCATCTGGCGCGAGGTCAGCCCGAAGCTCGACGAGCTGCACATCAAGCATGCGAGCCAGACGTATCTCGACGCCAAACGCGAGCTGGCGATCAACCAGCGCGAGATCCCCCAGCTGCGTCATCTGGGCCGGCGTGTCGAGCGCGAGACCAACATGCATCTCGTCCCGGCAGAGGGCGCACTCCCCTACCGCATCTTCTACCAGTACATCGGCCAGCGCGGATTTCCGGTGACGCAGTTCATTCGCCACGGCTCGCATCCGGAGTTCACTCCGGAGCCGGACATGATTCACGACTGTCTCGGTCACGTGCCGCCGTTGATGAACCATGACTACGCCGAGCTGCTCACGCTGATCGGCAAGGCCGCGTCAACGGCGACGCAGGGCGAGCACGTACTGGCGCTGAAGCGATTCAGCTGGTTCAGCATCGAGTTCGGCTTGATCGAGGAAGGCGGCGACACGAAGGTCTTCGGCAGCGGCATCCTGTCCTCCACCGGCGAGATCCCGTATTCGCTGCTCTCATCGGAGGTGAGGCGCGAGCCGTTCGTCACGGACGTGGTCATCAACACCGACTACGACCCCTCACGCATGCAGGACCATCTGTTCATCGCGCCCTCGCTGCCGTTCCTGCGGCGTGAACTGGAGGCACTCGTCCGGCGCTTCGGGCTGTAGAATTTCTCACCCGGTCCGGCTGAAGCCGGACACTACTTCCTGTGCTTCAGACGCTGGCCATCGCGGGCTACCGGTCCCTTCGCGACTTCGTCATCCCGCTCAAGGGCCTGAACCTCGTCACCGGTCCGAACGGGAGCGGCAAGTCCAACCTGTATCGCGCGCTGCGTCTTCTCGCCGACACGGCGCAAGGCCGCGTCATCCCGTCTCTGGCACGCGAAGGCGGGCTGCAGTCAACACTGTGGGCAGGACCTGAATCGATCTCACGCGCGGTTCGCCGCGGTGAACAGCCGGTACAAGGCACGCCACGACAGAAAGTCGTCAGCCTGCGTCTGGGCTTTGGCGCAGACGACTTCGGCTACGCGATCGATCTCGGGCTCGCCGCAGTGCCAGGCCCTACGAACGCGTTTGCTCATGACCCGGAAATCAAACGCGAGTGTCTGTGGGCGGCTCCCACACTGCGCCCGTCGTCGTTGCTCGTCGATCGCCGCGGGAGCATGGTCAAGACCCGCCAAGACGGACGCGAGTGGACGGTCGTGACGCATCAACTGGCAACATTCGACAGCATGATGACGCACTGCGCCGATCCGCGGAGCACACCCGAGATGCTCATGCTGCGCGAGACGATGCGAGCGTGGCGGTTTTACGATCACGTGCGGACCGATGCTGCGGCGCCTGCGCGATTGCCGCAAGTGGGCACACATACGCCGGTGCTCAGCCACGACGGCGCCGATCTCGCTGCCGCCTTGCAGACAATTCGTCAGATCGGCGATGCCGATGCGTTCGACGCCGCGATCGGCGACGCGTTTCCAGGCTCGCAGGTGTCGGTCACCGTGGACAAGGGCTGGTTCGATGTCGAGATGAGGCAGCACGGGCTGCTTCGCCCGTTGAAGGCCGCTGAACTTTCCGATGGCACTCTGCGCTATTTGTTGTGGGTCGCCGCGCTGTTGACGCCACGTCCGCCCGGGCTGCTCGTGTTGAACGAGCCCGAGACGAGCCTGCATCCCGATCTGCTGCCTGCGCTCGGGCGGCTCATCGTGCAGACCGCCGAACGCACGCAGGTCCTCGTCGTCTCGCATGCACCAGTGCTGGTCGATACACTGCAACAGACACCGGAGTGTCAGTCGATCTCGCTTGCAAAAGAGTTCGGCGAGACACGCGCCGCCGGCGACGATCATGAGCGGCCACGCTGGCAGTGGCCCACGCGCTGACTCTGGTTCTTGGTTCTTGGTCCTATGACGACTGAAACATATCCACTGCGCCCAATCGGATTCATCCGTTCGACGCTCCGTACGCGGCGCGAGGCACCGTGCCAAGGTGCGGAGGGCGCGCCCGATGTGTGGCTCGACCTGCTACCCGAGTTCGCGCCGGGCTTGCTCGGCATTGAACCGGGCGCCGAGCTTCTGGTCGTGACCTGGCTGCATCAAGGAACGCGCGACGTGCTCCAGGTGCACCCGCGGCGAAATCCCGAGAACCCGCTGACCGGCGTGTTCTTCACCCGCTCGCCGGATCGGCCCAATCCGCTCGGCCTGCATCGCGTCACCGTGCGCGAGCTCGCGGGCCAGCAACTTCGCATCGGACCGATGGAAGCGATCGACGGGACACCCGTCGTCGATATGAAGGTGGTGCTGGACGCGAGTGAACGCTAAATGGTCGTCGCGCGCTAAGCGTGCGCGCGACGTGCCGCATCGCGCGCACGCTCGAGCAGCAGCTCGCGCTCGCGCGCATTGCGTGTGAGCGACGCCGCGCGTTCGAACTCCGGCCGCGCCTCGTTGAACCGCCCCAGCTTCACCAACAGATCGCCGCGCACGCTGGGCAGCAAGTGATAGTTCTTGAGTGCTGGCACTGACGCGATCGCATCGACGAGGGGCAGCGCCGTTGCCGGCCCGGATGCCATCGACACGGCCACCGCACGATTGAGCTCCACAACCGGCGACGGTATTAGCCGAGCGAGCTCGCCGTATAACGACACAATCGCCGTCCAGTCCGTGTTCGCCGCGACGGGTGCACGGGCATGACACGCGGCGATCGACGCCTGCAGCACATACGGTCCGCGCCCACCACCCAGGCGCTCGGCTCGGGCGAGCGAGGCGAGTCCGCGATGGATGAGCAGCTGATCCCACCGTCCGCGATCCTGATCGAGCAGCAGGATCGGCTCGCCGTTTGGACGCGTCCGTGCCGCCGCTCGCGACGCCTGGATCTCCATAAGCGCGACGAGCCCGTGCACTTCCGGCTCTGCCGGCGCGAGCTCGGCGAGGATCCGTCCCAGACGCAAGGCGTCTTCGCACAACCCCGGGCGCATCCAGTCGTCGCCAGCGGTCGCCGAATATCCCTCATTGAAGATCAGATAGACGACTTCGAGGACCGACGACAGCCGTCCGGAGAGCTCGGCGCCCCGTGGCACTTCGAACGGCACGTTGGCCTCGGCGAGCGTCCGTTTAGCACGGACGATCCGCTGCGCGATCGTCGGCTCGGCAACCAGGAACGCACGGGCAATTTCCTCGGTGGTGAGTCCACCGAGCAGCCGCAGCGTCAGCGCAACCCGCGCCTCGGTGGATAACACGGGATGGCACGCGATCAAGATCAGACTCAGCATGTCATCGCCCACGTTGTCGTCCAACGCCGCGTCGAAATCGGGAATCGATTCCTGCTGTGTCTCGAGCTCGTGGCCCAGCTCCTGATGCTTGCGCTCGAGCATCTTGTGACGACGGAAGTGATCGATGGCGCGGTGCTTGGCTGCGGCCATCAGCCAGGCGGCCGGGTTGCGGGGAATCCCCGACACCGGCCACTGCTCGAGCGCCGAGACCAGCGCGTCGTGGGCAAGATCCTCGGCCATGCCGACGTCACGCACGATGCGGGTGAGGCCGGCGATGACTTTCGCCGACTCCATTTTCCAGACAGTTTCGATGGCGCGCTGTGTGTCGGTAGCCGTCACGGCTACCGATCACATCATCATCGAATCGGTCACGGCAAGCCGCATCAGCTCTTGGCGTCGATCTTCGCGCGAAGACGCTCCTCCGCCTCGCGCAGCTCGGGCGTCAACGCCGGACCAAAGTCATCGGCCTCGAATACCTGCCGAACCTCGATCTCGCCCTCGCCCTCGTGCGGGTTCGGACACCGCTTCACCCACTCGATCGCCTCTTCGCGTGATTTCACCTGCCAAATCCAGAAGCCGGCCACCAGTTCTTTCGTCTCGGCAAATGGACCGTCGATGACCGTCCGTGTATCGCCGTTGAACCTCACTCGAACGCCCTTCGCGCTGGGGTGAAGGCCCTCGCCGGCGAGCATGATCCCGGCCTTGACCAGTTCCTCGTTGAACTTGCCCATCTCTTCCAGCAGCTTCGTGCTGGGCATCTTCCCCGCTTCTGAATCCTTCGTCGCCTTGACCATCACCACGAATCGCATGATTTCTCTCCTCTACTGACACGTCGAACGGGGAGCAGCGGAATCGACAAGCTGGGCAGCTGCGGGTCACCTCGACCGCGAAAAACGGCCGTCTGCCCACGTGAACGTGCACTCGGGTGGTGCCGCCGCGCGGTCCGTCACCGCGACGCCGAGGGCTTCCGGGAATCCATTTCGGAAGACATAGGCACCGCTCACCGAGTCGGGCACCCTCGTAAACTCCGCGCGCACGCATCCGGACCGGTCGAGTGCCGTGCGCGCATCGGCCAATACACGATCGCGAAGGTCCGCGGCTTGCCGCCACACGCCCACCTCGCGTTGGACGGAGACGGCGAACACCAGCACGATCACCGCCACTGATGCGCGAAACACGAGGGGCCGGTTTGAGAGGGGCTCGCTGGCTGTGGCGATGAGGTCTGCAACGAGCAGCGACCACGCACACGAGGCGAGGTAGAGGTATCGCGAACCTTCCAGCGTGGGTCCGACGAAGAACAGCGTGAATACAGGAGCGATGGCGGCAAGGATCCAGAGCGCGAGACGCACAGCACGGTGCGCCCGATCGTCCGAACGGCGCCAGGTGACACATGCGTGCACCAGCAGCAAGACAACCAGGCTGACCGCGACGAACGCCTGCCACCGCTCGTACATCGACGAGGGGTCGCGCCATGGGGCGGCCAACGTACCGAATGCCACGACGATCATCTGCTTGAAGAAATACCGCGTCGGGGCGCCCAGGTAATCGCCGCCAATTCCCATCGGCAACCGAATCGCCAGATACAACGCGGTCACGGCCGCGATCGCCGCGTACAACTTCCAGTCTCGACTCACACGCTCGCGTGTCACCCAGCACAACGCGATGAGGGCGGGAATGCAGACCGCGGTCTCTTTCGAGCCGAAGCCCAGAATCAGCAGGGCACAGATCAGCGCGATCCGTCCGCGGCTGGGTGACTCACGTGCACACAGCACCACCACCCCAAGCGCCATCGTCGTCATCAGTACGTCTTGAATGCCTGCCGCCCAGACCACGGCTTCGGCGAGCGCGGGAAAGGTGAGAAAGAGTGCTGCGGCTCCGATCGCCACTTCGCGTCGCATGCCCATCGCACGGCCGAGCAGCGCGACGAGATACGCGTTCACGCCATGCAGTAACAGGTTCAGGAGATGGAGTGCAACGGCGGTGTCGGCGGCCGCGAGAAGACCACGCCAGAGCAAGAGCGGCACAGGCCGAAAGAACCAGCCAGTACCGGACCCGAGGCCATCGGACTGCGCCATGTTGCGCAGCGTGTAATCGTCGGAGAGGAAGCCGAGACCGATGGCGCCGGAGTAGAGTGCCAGCGCCGCCACAACGCAGATTGCCAGCCACCAGCGTGGCACTCGCGACAGCCGGTCCGAAAGGACCGGCCCTACGTCCGTTGCTGCGGGCCGGTCATCGCGTCGCAGCGCGACGATGATCGACCCGATGATGACGAGCGCAATCATCGCGCTCTCGACGCGATAGCGAGGACCGCCGGCGAAGTAGTACTGCCACGAGACCCACAGGGCCCGCGCGGCCAACCCACCGACAACGAGCCGCGTCGCAAGACGCCACCAGACTGCCCGGCTCACCTGCCTACGGATTCGGCGATGCCGGCGGAGTCGGCGCGATCGGGCGCTCGGTGAACGAGCGCCCGTCGGCGAGCAGCACCGACACGAACAGGCCGCCCGGCGATCCGTCGCGCAGCGGCCGCACCGTCACCTTCACTTCGTCGCCGGTCTTCACCGTCGTGGACTTCCACCCCGCGCGCACCAGATAGGCCGGCGACGTCATTTCAACCTTCCAGACGACCGTGCCACCCTTTTGATCGGGGACTTCGACTTCCATCCACGAGTGCGGGTTGGTCCACGAGAACTGCTTGATCGTACCGACCAACTCCACCGACTTGGTGCGATCGATGCCCGCAGACGAGTGATGCGCGGAGACGATCGTGGAGGTGAGGACGACAGCAGCGCACAACAGAGCAGATCTCATAGGTCTCTCCGGCAGGTCCAAAGGACCCGCCCTACGTTATCGGGCCTGGAACTCTGACTGCGTGCTGGGAATATGCGAGTTGAGGTCAGGCGTGCACGTCACTTCCGTGACCTCCTGATCGTCCACGCGGTTCCAGCGCTTGGTCCACTTCATCTCACCTTCCCAGCTCTTGGGATCGGTCAGCGTGTATTCGATCTCGAGCACCGCGCCACCCTTGAGCAGGCGCATGCGCTCGACGATGTGCAGGGCGTCCGTCGCCGGGATGCCGGCGTCGATCCAGTGGTGATCGTTGACGAAGTGCGTCGTATCCACGACGAGCGTGTCGGCGTCCCACTTCCCGATCGATTCGCCGTTGAACGTGCGGACGACGACGTCAGGATCGGAGTGCGGCCGTCCGTCGAGATAGACGATCCGCAGACTGTTCATGAAGTGGCTGACCATGTAGATCGCCGTCGGCAACTGGATCATCGCGACCGGCCACACGCGGGTCATGATGAGCGGCAGCCCGGCCGGCCAGCACTGGCCGATGTCGTCGCGGTAGGCCTTGCCTTCCTTCTGCGCCTTCTGCGCCGCCTCGAAGTGCTTCTGCGTTTCCGGCGTCATCTTGTTGGCCGCCGGCGGCGGTCCGAACCGCCACGAGTTCTGACTGCCGGCCATATCGACGAACCACGTGCCGGTGAGATCGAATGGCGGCTTCGGTCGCGGTTTGGCGAGATTCGACGGCGCCAGCGGGTTGAGCGGCACGGCGGGCGCCTGCGCCAGAGCCTGAGGTGGAATGAGCAACCCGATCGCCGCCGCCAGCATCAATGCTCTCGCCATGACTATCGCCCCCGCAGCTTCATCTTCACGGCACCCTTTTCATCGAGGTACTCGCGGTTGTTCTCGCACACGAACTCGACCATCTTGTAGTTCGGCATCCGCCGGTAGGCGAGCGTGTAGGAGAACGGCTTCTCGAGCACCACTGGATCCTCGACGGTGATCTGGTCGTGCAGCATGTCAGGCGTGACCAGACGAATCCGCTCGGTGATCCGCATCTGTGTGCTGTGCGGCGTGTTCTGATAGCCCAACACGGACTCCTTGATACCGACCGTATCGATCACCAGCGTGTCGCCGTCCCACTTCCCCACCGAGTGACCGTAGTAGCCCGGAGGCACCTCGTCGATCGGCAACTGCGGCTGATTCATATAGACGCGCCGCACTTCGCTGAACGCCTCGGTGATGATCGTGATCTGAGACGGCCGCTGAATGATCTCCGCCGGATACAGCGCAACGGCCATCATTCGCGGGAATCCATACGGCACACACTGAACGGCCGCCGTGCCGAGCGGCTCGCCTTTCTTGGTGGCTTCGTCTTCGGCCGCGCGCCGCGTCTCGTACGGTTTCGCGTACAGCGGCTTCAGCACGATAGGCGTCGGCGGCGGCGGATTCAGCGCCGGGTCGGCGCCGCGCCCGCCGCGGTACGGCGCCCACGCGCCTGACAGATCCGGCGGCGTCTGCGCCTGCCCGTGACTCGCCAGCAGCACAAACAGCACCAGTAGGGCGGGTCCGCTGCGACGTAGGGCCGGTCCTTTCGGACCGGCCATCACGCGAAGGCTCACGGCTGTCCCCCGACACGGCCAGGACCGTTGCCGAGCACACGCCCGTCGCGAACGGTGGCTTGCGCGAGCAGACCGCCGGGCTCACCACTGCGAAGTGGATTCAGCACGACGGTGATCTTGTCACCGACTTTCACGTCGCTGAACTTCCAGCCGGCCTGCATCAGGATGCTCGGGCTGCCCAGCTCGACGCTCCAGTGCTTGACCGTGCCCTTCTCGTCCGGGACGTCGATCTCGATGTAGACGTGAGGATTCGTCCACTCGAAGGCGGTGACCGTGCCACTCATCGTGAGGCGCTTCGCCGTGTCGAACATCGCGAAGGAGTGATGCGCGAGCAACGGTGGCGCGGCAGCGAGCGCGGTGCACAACAGCACACCCACAGAGAGGCGGGTCCTCAGACCCGCCTGGCCAGCGGCGCGCATCACTTGCTCTTCGTAGCCTTTTCTTCCGCCCGCGCCGCGCTCAGGATATTGCGCAGCCCGTAGTTCCCCTCGTGGCAGCCATACTCGAACAACGGCTGTGAGGCGTCCTTCGTGAGGTTCATCTCGAACGTCCACGGCTTGGCCCACGTCGCGCTGTCATCGATCGTGACTGCCCACAGCACCTTGTTCGGACCGATCGGCGTGAAGCGCTCGATCA
>Ga0111539_10009353_pt1 | contig 12375 bp, 7 predicted proteins | sample RhiMethybrSRZTD1_FD_79667 | JGI IMG/M metagenome (GOLD analysis project Ga0111539, IMG submission 79667) | Populus rhizosphere microbial communities from Tennessee, USA - Rhizosphere MetaG P. TD hybrid SRZTD1 (version 2) (version 2) | ecosystem: Host-associated > Plants > Roots > Rhizosphere >...
CACCGCGAGATAGAAGTGCGCGTCGGCGTAGTTGTAGTTGAGCGCGAGCGCGATGCGATACGACGCCTCCGCCTCGGCGTAACGCCCATGATCGTGATGGATGTTGCCGAGGTTGAAGTGCGCTTCGAAGTACGAATCGTCGAGCGTGATGGCGCGCTCGTAGAGCGCCTGCGCCTCGGCGAGCTCGTCTCTCGAATAACGAATGTTGGCGAGATTGATCAAGGCCGCGACGAGATCCGGATCCTGCTCGAGGGCGCGGCGGTAGGCTTTGACCGCTTCCTCCACCCTGTCCGGCGTCCCGTCGTCGAGCAGCGAGCCCATCAGGAAGTATTGTTCGGCCTCGCTCAACGGCCCGAAGGCACCAGTGCCTATGGTGCCTAGGGTGCCTGGGGTGCCTAAGGGGATGGTGCCCTGGGTGCCTGGTGGCTGCGCGTCGAGCGGCGGTGTCGTGCGCGGCTTGAGCTCGATGATGCGCGCCGGATGCGCGTCGAGACGGAAATCAAACGCCAGCTGGCCGGTTCGCGACGATTGCAGCGTCCGGACCACCGCCCGGAACGTCGCGCCCTGCTGCAGCTCGCTCGCGATCTGGCGGAGCGCCGTGAGATCGGCGAAGCCAAAGAAGCGCTCGTCCTCGGCGATCGCGGGCTTCACGAGCCCGCACTTCTCGAGATAGCGGAGGTGGTCGAGCCGAAGTGAGGGATACATCGCGAGGATGTCGCGATGGCTGTAGCGCAGCGTCGCGCCGTTGTCGGACGCCGCGACAGCCGCTGGGCCGCGGCGCGGCGCTTCCTTCGGCGGATCGAATGGCAAGTCAGGCATTCCGATCGCTTTGAAGATACAACAAGTTACGGCCGGGGCAACAAGTATTCATCGAGGTACGGCTTCCAGACGACCCGCCCGAGATACGACGACCCCTTCGGCGTCAGGTGGCCGAAATCGAGCGCCATCAGATCGAGCTCGCCTTCTCCGGGCACACGCGCGAGGCAGGCGTCCGCCTCCGCGCCTTCGGCGCCTCGGCGAGACAAGCGCCTACAAAGTTGTTCAAGTAATGACACATATGTCGCACTCGCGAGGCCCTTCAGCCGAGCGGACACCTGTTGATCGTCGTCGAAGGCATCGCTATCAAGACCGATGCCGACGTACTCCGCGTGATCGCGCAGGTGATTCGCGGCGTAGACCCTGGGCAGGCTCGGCCGCCACCGCGGAAATGGGCCCACGACGATCACGTGGCGGGCGCCGAGGTCGAGGACACGGGCGATCACCCGTGGCCAGTCGGTCTGCGTGTGCAGATCGCTCTGCGCGATCACGACCTCGTCGGGCTTGAGGCGGCCGATGGCGTCGAGCGCATACTGATTCGCCTTCTCGCACCGCCGCTCGCTCACCGAGAGATCGAAGTCATCGATCTGGGCCCGGCATGCCGAGGTCGTCACCTGCGCCAGCGCCGCATCGGCCGGCAGGCTGTCGCGCAGCCCCAGCGACAGCGACTGCGCGAAGGAGTCGCCCCACAACAGAACAGTCCGCGAGCGGCCGGGGTTGGTGCATGACGGATCGATCGCGTCGCGCGTGCGCTCGCTTTGCCAGTCCATGAAGTCGCACTCGCGGCGGTACGCGTCAGCCAATCCGGTCTTGCGCATGCGCTCGTAGAAGTCCACGAGCAGGGCGGCATCCTCGCGATTGATCGGGCGCTCGATGAAGCCGCCGTACGAGTAGACGACGGCGCCGGCGGCGCAGGCGAGCGACATGACGATGGCCAGCGCCGGAACGGCGGCACGCACCCGCGAGCCAAATCGGACCGGCCGCTCGATCGCCTGATAGGTCGCCCACGCGAGACCGACGCTTACGCCGAGGAGCGTCAGCCGCAACGACGCCGACGGCACGCCGCCCTCGACAATGCGCGCGAACGACAGCAACGGCCAGTGCCACAGGTAGAGCGGATAACTGATCAAGCCGATCCAGACGACGATCGGTTGCGAGAGGATCGTGCGATTCACCCGCGCGCGCCGGCCTGCAAGTATCAAAAGGACAGTGCCGCCCACCGGCAGCAACACCCAGAGTCCTGGAAACACGCGCGTCGAATCGATCAACCAGACGCCCGCGCCAACCGCGAGCAGGCCAAGCATCGCAGCGAGTTCAGGCAGCCACGCCGTCGACAACACCCGCTGCTTCAATCGCTCGAATGCGGCGTCGGCTTCGATGCATGCGAGCGTCGCGCCCGCGAGCAGTTCCCAGAAGCGATTCCACGGCGCATAGAACGCGGCGGTGCGATCGATTCTGACCGTCCAGATCGCGATGAGAAACGACATCGTCCCGATCGCGAGTGTCGCGGCGAGCGGTCCTCGCCGCCAGCGCGACGCGGTGACGAGGAGGATCGGCCACACCAGGTAGAACTGCTCTTCGACGCCGAGCGACCAGAAATGGAGGAGCGGCTTCAGGTCGGCGGCGACGTCGAAGTAACTCGACTCCTGCCAGAACGCGAAGTTGGACGCGAACGCCGCACCCGCGGCGGCGTGACGACCGAGGCGCGCGTAGTCGTCGGCGTAGAGGAGGAACCAGCCGGCCACCATGACGCCGGCGAGCACCACCGTCAGCGCGGGAAAAATGCGCCGGATGCGTCGCGCATAGAAATGCGCGTAGCTAAACCTGCCTTCGGCTATCGCCTTGAGAATGATTCCGGAGATCAGGTAGCCGGAGATCACGAAGAACACGTCGACGCCGACGAATCCGCCGGGAAGGCGCGAGGGGAAGGCGTGAAAGATCAGGACAACGGCGACGGCAAGGGCGCGCAAACCGTCGATGTCTGGCCGATAGTTCCGATCGGCCTCGGTCATGCGAGCGCGCGGGCGAACGCGGCTGCCGATTCGAACCGGCTGGCGGGCATGCCTTCAATCGCTTTCATGATCGCATCGCGGGCGGCGTCGGGGACCTGCGGCGGCGCGGGCCTGGTCTGCAGCATCTGCCCGATCAGCTCCGGCAGCGACGGCGCCTGGAACGGCACCGTGCCCGTGACCATGTGATACGCCAGCACGCCGATGGTGAACACGTCGGCGCGCGGATTCGGCGCGCTGCCCATCATGATTTCGGGCGCCAGGTACGGCAGCTCGTTCGCGCTCGCCTCCTGCCCGCGCAGCTCCTGCTCGCGCATCGTCGCCAGGACGTCCTGCACGGACTTGATTCCGGCAGAAGAGATCACGATTCGTTCGGGGGTATCGGTCGCGATGCGAATCATGTCGGGATTCACGCCGCTGATGAATCCACCCTTGCCGTGCAGCGCTGACATGGCCTCGAGCGCCTGGAGGATCAACGGCCTGGCGCGCTCCCACGGGAACGCACCGCCCTCAACCATCGCCTGCCTCAGACTGGGTCCTTCGATCAGATCGGTGACGAGATGCACGGCGCGCTCGTCCTCGCCGAAATCGCGGACTTGCAGAAGGCTTGGATGCGAGACTTGCAGCGTGCGCGCTTCGAGGAGGAAACGGGCGCGCACCGTATCCCAATGCGACGCGTGTTCGTCGCGCTTCAACACGCGAATCGCCACCGGCACGCCGAGCGCACGGTGCGTGGCTTTGTAGACGAGGCTGCCGAGACGGCCGCGGCCCATCAGGGCGCCAAGCTCGTATCGCGACAGCAATCCCTGCTCGCCCGCCGACCCCGCCGGCGCCGGCGACTGCCCCACCGCCGTCTGCAGCGCATCCATGAACTCGGTCACCGAAGGCCAGCGATCTGTCACGTCCTTGGCGAGCGCCTTCATCACCGCATCGTCGATCGATTGCGGCAAACCGCTGCGGCGCGACGCGGGCCGCGGCGGCGCCGTGGTCAGCGCCTGGGTGATCAACGTGGCCTGGTTCGTGGCATCGAAGGGACGCCCGCCGGTCAGCATCTCGTAGGCGATGACGCCGAGCGCATAGACATCGGCGGCGGTGGTGACGTCTTCGCCGCGCATCTGTTCCGGCGCGGCATACGCCAGCGTGCCGAGAAAGAACGCCGGATCGGTCAGCTTGGTTTCATCGCTGGTCGCCTTCATCGCGACCAGGCCGAAATCGATCACTTTGTAAACGCGCTCACCCGATTCGTAACGATGCGCGACGATGTTGGCGGGCTTGAGGTCGCGGTGCGTGATGCCGCGATCGTGAGCGAGTTGCAGCGCGGAAGCGACGGCGTCGAGGGTGGCCACGACGCGCGCCGGCGACATCGGCGACTCGAGATCGATCTCCTCGCGCAGGCTGGGGCCGCTCAGCAGCTCCATCACCATGTAGGGCTGGTTGACGGTGTCGAAGCCGAAGTCGAGGAGCCCGACGATGTTGGGATGGCGGAGCTGGGCGCAGGCGCGGCTCTCGCGGAGGAAGCGGTCGCGGGCTTCCGGCGGCGCATCCTTCGTCGCCTGCATCACCTTGATCGCGACTTCGTCACCGAGGTGGAGGCGGCGGGCCCGATAGACGTGCCCCATGCCGCCCGAACCGAGAGCGTCAATGATCTCGTAGCGATCGTCGATTTTTGCGCCAGGAGAAAGCACGAGAGAAGCTTATACGTGAACGAGCTCTGATTCAGCCTGATCGAGCAGGTGCTCGAACCAGAGATTCGAGAGCTTCTCCTGGACGCTGTTCTGGCGAAGGCGCGCCTGGAGGTTGTTGAAGTCGACGCGGTCGAGCTCCTGGTCCTGGTTGTAGCAGGAGAAGATGAACTCTTCCTTGCCGGTCTTGGGATCGACGTGACGCTGCAGGCACTGCGCGCAGACCTCTTTCATCATGCACTGCATCGGCGAGTTGATGCTGCCGATGCCGACGTGGTTCGGATTGAGGTATGGCTCGAGCGCACCGTGCCGGGCGAGGCGGACGGCATTCATCATGCGATCGGATCCGATGGCGATGATGCGCGACACATCCTTCAGGGGTACGGCGGGCCGGCCGAACTTCCCTTCGGCGTACGCGACCATCGCCTGGACGATGTTGCCGCGGAAGTGATGATCCTGGGGCCGATGCGGCTCGATCTCCTCGCCCATGTCGGTCGACCAGATCACCTGGTCGGTGCCGGCCTCGATGTCCTCGCGCTTGAAGAGATCGGCGCCGTTCTTGTAGCCGGCGAAGTAGATCACGCGATTGCCCTGCGCCTTGAGGGCCTTGGCGATCGAGAACAACACGGCGTTGCCGAGACCGCCGCCGGCCAGCAACACCGCTGATTTTTCGGGAATCTCGGTCGGCGTGCCGGTCGGTCCCATCACGACGACGGGCTCGCCGGGCTTGAGATACGCGCACAGCCGGCTCGATACGCCCATTTCGAGCGTGATCAGCGACAGCAGGCCCTGTTGGGGATCCACCCACGCGCCGGTCAGCGCAATGCCTTCCATCAGCATCGACGCGACGTGATCGTCGACGCGCACGTGCGGGCTGAGGCGCTCGAAATTCTGGAGGCGATAGAACTGGCCGGGATGGAAATGCCGCGCCGCCGCGGGAGCGCGCACGATCACTTCGACGATCGTCGGCGTCAGCCGCACGACCTTTTCGACCGACGCGAGAAGCTCGTCATCCAGCTTCGTCACCAGCGACTGCCACGCCGATTCGCGCTGCGGCTGCTGCTTCGGATCGAGCGAGGCAATGTCATCCGCGAACAGCTCCACGACGCGCGGGTAGCCGTATTTCGCCGACGCCATCGCCTTGACGACGTTGCCGTTGTAGCGGGGATGGTTGTCGCCGTAATAGCTGACGAACTTGCCGTTGGTGTTGTGCGACGTGAAGAAGCCGTCGGGATCAGGCTGAAGCTCAAAGCGACGGCTAAAGCCATCGCTCTCCAAACGCACAGCCTTAAAGCCCTTGAAGAACTTCTGCTTGCTGTCGAGCGAGAACGAGCCAGGATGTTCCTTCTCGTAGGTCACGTTCGGGACCGTACCGGCGGCGACCAGGACCGTCCGCGCCGGCAGCTCGACGCGCGAGCCATCGGCGCGCGTGAACGCCATCGCCTTGACGTGGCCGAATTCGTCCGGGATCGCCTCGACCGGATTCATGTTCTCGGTGACGGAGATGCCTTCCTGCAGGGCGAGGGCGACCTCCTCGTGATTCAGGCGATACGCGGGCGCATCCTGCAATCGCTTGCGATACGCGAGCGTCACGCCGCCCCAGCCACGGATCATGTCGATGAAGTTCGGCGATTCACCCGCGGCCCTGGCGCGGGCCCGCTCCTGCTTCACGGCCGTGCCGTGATCGCGGAACTCGTCGAGGATGCCGAGCTCTTCGGCGTCCATCATGCCGCGCACGCGCGCTTCGCCGAGATCGCGCACCAGCGCGTCGTAGCGATCCAGGACCTTCTCGACCTGGATTGGGTAATACGCCATCAGCTCGGTGGTGGTATCGACGCCGGTCAGGCCGCCGCCGATGATCACCGCCGGCAGCCGCGCCTGCAGGTTCGACAGCGCGTCCTTCTTGAACGCGCCGGTCAGCTGCAGCGCCATCAGGAAGTCGCTGGCCTTGCGGATGCCGCGAATCAGGTTGCTCTTGATGTCGATGATCGTCGGACGGCCGGCGCCGGCGGCGATCGCGACGTGATCGATCCCCAGCCCCCACGCCTCATCGAGCGGCAGCGCGCCGCCAAAGCGCACGCCGCCGTAGATCTTCAGCTTGGTCCGGCGCGCCAGCGTCAGGTGAATCAGGGTCAGGAAGTTCTTGTCCCAGCGAACGGTGATGCCGTACTCGGACACGCCGCCGAAGCCTTCGAGGACGCGCTCGTCAAGCGGGCGATAGATCTCGCTCCAGTCGCGGATCGGCCTGGGCGCACGGCTGGCTTGTTTTGCGCCCCCTCCGGGGGCGCGGCCTTCGGCGGCGCCGACAATGTCATCGGGCAGCGGCTCGATCTTCAGGCCGTCGATCGCGATGACGCCGAAGCCTTCGTTCAACAAGTAGTGCGACAGCGTATAGCCGGCCGGGCCGAGGCCGACGACGAGCACGTTCTTGCCGTTGTAGTCGAGCGCGTACGGGCGGTTGATGTTCAACGGGTTCCAGCGCGTCAGCAACCCGTAAATCTCCACGCCCCACGGCATGTCGAGGACATCGGTGAGCACACCGGTTTCGATCTGCGGGATGTTGACCGGCTCCTGCTTCTGGTAGATGCAGGCCTTCATGCAGTCGTTGCAGATGCGGTGGCCGGTGCCCGGGCACATCGGGTTGTCGACGACGACGATCGCGAGCGCGCCGATCGCATCACCGCGTTTTCGCACGGTGTGCATCTCCGAGATCTTTTCGTCGAGCGGGCAGCCGGCGAGCGGGATGCCGAGCGGGTTGGTCGTGACCTTGCCTTCCTTGTCACGAATGCCCTTCGAGCAGGTGTCCTTGTCGCGCTCGTGGCAGAGCACGCAGTAGTGAATCTCGCTCAGGTTTTCGCGCCGCGTGTAGCGGTGGTCGGTGAGCTGGAAGCCTTCGCGGCGGCGCAGCTTGTCGTCGGGACCAACCATCTCCTCGGGCAGCTTCGGATCCGGGCGCTGCACCTGCACGAGATGGTCGTAGTCGAGGTTCTCGGGAAAGCGAAACACGACCCAGCCGCGATATCTCGAATCGTGGAGGTGCGCCGCACACCAGCGCTTGAGCGATTCGATCTCAACCGTGACGGCGGCCTTACCAGGGCCTTGGCCCGCCGGAGCCCTGGCGAAGGCGGCTTCACGATCGAGGAGCGAGCAGCCGTAGGCAGCGAGCGCTATCTCGAAGTCCGGCGTGGGCTGAAGCCCACGCCCTCCAAACGTTTGGAGGGCCGTGGCTTTAGCCACGGCCTCGACGAGCGCATGATCCTCTGCAGTTGCTTCGACGTGCGCGCCGGCCTTCAGCAGCGGCAGCGCCCGGCGGCGGACGAAGTCGATCTTGAAACGGAACAGCACGTCGTAGGCGCGCGTCGCCGCCTTCAGCGCCTCGACGTCCGGCCCGACGCTGAACAGCTCGGTGACGAAGCGGCTGACGTGCGGCGCCATGGCGACGACGATGTTGCCGCGGGCGATGGCGGTCAGCGATTCGGGGACGTCGCGATACTGCGCCCACTGCGACCACAGCTCCGGCTCGGCGGCCTTCACCTGCTCGACGAAACGGTGGTAGAGCTCGCGGAGCCGCGCGGGTTGGTGCAGGTCGGCGAACGTAAAACCGCCGATGCCCAGGGGCGTATTCGATGACATGGACAATCAATAATTATAGGTCCAAGGGTGCGGGGGTGCATAGGTGCAAGGGTGCGCGGTGCGTGGTACGATCGACCTTTCGAAGGCCATGACGATAAAGCTCAACGGCGATCCGCACGAGATTCCCGGACCGGTCAGCATCAGCGCGCTGCTCGACCAGCTCGCCATCGACGGGCGACGCGTCGCCGTCGAGCTGAACCTGGCCGTCGTCAAGAAGGCTGCCTACGACTCGTCGGTCATCAACGAAGGCGATGAAGTCGAGATCGTCAATTTCGTGGGTGGCGGGTAAGGCATGAGCGATCTGGTCATCGCCGGACGCACGTTTCGATCGCGATTGATCGTTGGTACCGGTAAGTACCCTTCTCACTCCATCATGCGTGCGGCGCACGAAGCGTCCGGCGCCGACATGGTCACGGTGGCGGTGCGTCGCGTCGACATCACCCGCAAGACCGAATCGCTGCTCGACTACATCGACACGTCGAAGATCTTCCTGCTGCCCAATACCGCCGCCTGCTATACGGCCGACGATGCGATTCGGACCGCGCGCCTCGGCCGTGAGGCGGGCATGTCGAACTGGGTGAAGCTCGAAGTCATTGGCGACGAGAAGACGCTGTTCCCCGACAACGAAGGACTGCTCGAAGCCACCCGCGTGCTCGTCAAGGAGGGCTTCATCGTCCTCCCCTACACCAACGACGATCCGGTGGTGTGCCGCAAGCTCGCCGACGCCGGCGCCGCGGCGGTGATGCCGCTTGGCGCGCCGATCGGATCGGGCCTCGGCATCCAAAATCCCAACAACATCCGCATCATCAAGGAGCAGGCGACCGTGCCGGTGATCGTGGATGCGGGGGTCGGCACGGCCTCGGATGCGGCAGTGGCGATGGAGCTCGGCGCCGACGGCGTGCTGATGAACACGGCGATCGCCGGTGCGCAGGATCCAGTGGCGATGGCGCGGGCGATGCGACTGGCGGTCGAGGCCGGACGGCTCGCCTACCTGGCCGGACGCATCCCGCGGAAGTCGTACGCGACCGCGAGCAGTCCCTTGCATGGCGTGATCGGATCGTAGTTTCATTGGGGCCCGCCTTCGCGCCGTCGCGCTTCGGCGAGGCAGGCGCCTGAATGCGAACAACCACGATCCGCGCGCTCGATTACTGGCTCGGTGTCCCCGCCTGCGCGCTGCTGACCCTCCTTCGCCGCCTGCAGAACCTCGCGGCTTCGGAGGGCAAGCCGGTGCGTCCGCAGCGGCTTCTCTTCCTCAAGTTCATCGAGCAAGGCGCGACGGTCCTGGCGCAGGACGCGATCGCGCGCGCAACGCGCGCGGTCGGCCGCGACCAGGTCTTCTTCTGCGTCTTCGAGAGCAATCGCGCGATCCTCGACGTCATCGGCACGGTGCCGCCGGCCAACATCATCTGCATCCGCGACACGGCTCTGTCGGCCTTCGTGATCGATTTCCTAAAGGCCGCAATGGCGGTCCGCCGACATCGCATCGACACCGTCATCGACATGGAGTTCTTTTCGCGGGCGTCGGCGATCTTCGCCTTCCTGACGGGCGCGGCGATCCGCGTCGGCCTGCATCGCTTCACGGGAGAGCTGCCGTATCGCGGCAACCTGATGACGCATCGCGTCCAGTACCTGCCGCAGATGCACATCTCGACGCAGTACTCGGTACTGGTTGAAGCGGCTTTCAACGACCCGTCCCGCCTTCGCGAGGACGCTACGGCGGGGCAAGCGGACGAGCCGATGTTGAAAGTGCCGCTCGATCGAATTCGATCGACGTCGCCCCAGGGAGCGCCGGCCTTCGCGCCGACCACCGCCGAGAGCGACGCGATGCGCACGCGGCTCGGCTCACCTACCGGACCGGTCTTCGTCCTCAATCCCAACGCCAGCGACCTGTTGCCGCTGCGCAAATGGGAGACGGCTCGCTTTGGCGAACTGGCGACGCGCATCCTCGCGGCGTATCCAGGCGCGCTCGTCGTGCTGACCGGCGCGCCGTCCGAACAAGCGGCGGCCGAGGCGCTGTGCCACTCGCTCGGCTCACCACGGGTCAGGTCGGTCGCCGGACAGACCACACTGCGGGAATTACTGACGCTCTACACGCTCGCGAACGTGCTCGTCACCAACGACAGCGGCCCCGGTCACTTCGCGTCGCTGACACCGGTGCACGCGGTCGTGCTGTTTGGCCCGGAGACGCCGCGCCTGTTCGGCCCGCTGGCGCCGTCAACGACGGTGATTTGGAAGGAGCTGGCGTGCAGTCCGTGCGTGAGCGTCTTCAATCACCGGCTCTCACCCTGCCGCAACAACGTCTGCATGCAGTCGATCACCGTCGACGAGGTCTTTGATGCGGTGCGATCGGCGGTCAGCTCGCAGCTTCGCTAAAGCTGCGGCGAGGCAGGCTACGTGCCGAACGCCTCCCACGCAGCGTCTTTGTCGGAAATCACCGCCGGTGGAAATGGCCACTCGATCGCGAACGCCGGATCATCCCACCGCACACCCGACTCCGCCTCTTTCACCCACGGTGAAGACGCGTGGTAGTACGCCTCGGTGCCGTCCGTCAGCGTGAGGTAGCCGTGCGCGACGCCTTCGGGCATGTACAACATGCGCCGGTTGTCGGCGGTGAGCTCGACGGCGTCCCACTTCTTGAACGTCGGTGAATCCTCGCGCAGGTCGATGATGACGTCGAGCAGCGCGCCGCGGGTGGCCCGGACGATCTTGGCCTGGGCATGCGGTGCTTTCTGAAAGTGCATGCCGCGCAGCGTGCCGCGCGTGTGATTGAAGGCGAGGTTGCACTGCGCGAGCGCCGGGTTCATGCCGCGATCACTCAGCTCCCGGGGGAGCCACGTCATGGCGAAGAACCCCCGCGCATCGGTGACCGGCGTAATGTCGATCAGCCACGCGCCCGCGATCCGCGACGGCGTGAAAATCATTACAGGCGGAAAATGTTGTCGCCCGTAACGCCCTTCAGCGCGTTACGGGTGTCGACGAGCAGCTTGAAGTTGCGCACCATCGCCGGGTAGTCGAACACCTTGTGGTCGGTGATGATCACGCCGCAGTCGACGGCCTCGTGCATCTGCTTCTCGTCAACGGTCTTGAGATCGAGGTGCAGGTGCTTGAAGCTGGGGAAATACGGGTCGGTGTAACTGACAATGGCGCCGTTCTTGTCGAGCAGCTCGAGCACCTCGAGCGCCGGCGACTCGCGCAGGTCGTTGACGTCACGCTTGTAGGCGACACCGATGACGTGCACGCGCGATCCGTTCAGCGACTTCTTTTGCGAGTTCAAGGCGTCGCTCACGCGATGCACGACGAATTCGGGCATGCCGCCGTTGACGACGCCGGCCAGCTCGATGAAGCGGGCCTCGAAGTTGTACTGCTTCGCCTTCCACGACAGGTAGTGCGGATCGATCGGGATGCAGTGGCCGCCAAGGCCGGGCCCGGGATAGAACGGCATGAAGCCGAACGGCTTGGTCTTCGCCGCATCGATCACTTCCCACACGTCGATGCCCATGCGATGGCACATCATGGCCAGCTCGTTGACCAGCCCGATGTTGACGGCGCGGAAGGTGTTCTCGAGCAGCTTGACCATTTCCGCGACACTGGTCGAGCTGACCGGGATGACGGTGTCCATCACCTGGCTGTAAAACGCGACCGCGGCTTTCGTGCTCGCCTCGTTGATGCCGCCGACCACCTTCGGAATATTCTTCGTCTGGTAATGCGGGTTGCCCGGGTCGACGCGCTCGGGCGAGAACGCGAGATAGAAATCGGTGCCCGGCGTGAATCCCTTCGCGGCCAGCGTCGGCTGCACCACTTCGACCGTCGTCCCCGGGTAAGTGGTCGACTCGAGGATGATCAGCTGGCCTTTCTTCAGCACCGCGGCCACCGCTTCCACGGCCTGGACGATGTAGGTCATGTCCGGGTCCTTGGTCTTGCGAAGCGGCGTCGGCACGCAGATGTCGATGATGTCGGCATCGGCGAGCTTCTTGGCGTCGGTGGTGGCGAAGAACTTGCCGTTCTTGACGACTTCGGCGAGGTGTTCGGACGGGACGTCGGGAATGTAACTGCGGCCCGCCATCAGCTCCTTCACCTTGCGCTCGTCGACGTCGTAGCCGATCACGCCGTAGCCGGCGCGCGCGAACTCGACGGCGAGCGGCAAGCCGACGTAGCCGAGTCCGATCACGCCCAACTTCGCCTGCTTGCCTTCGATCTTTTTCAGCAATTCCATTCGTGTGTTATCCGCGATAAAA
>Ga0111539_10009357_pt1 | contig 12372 bp, 15 predicted proteins | sample RhiMethybrSRZTD1_FD_79667 | JGI IMG/M metagenome (GOLD analysis project Ga0111539, IMG submission 79667) | Populus rhizosphere microbial communities from Tennessee, USA - Rhizosphere MetaG P. TD hybrid SRZTD1 (version 2) (version 2) | ecosystem: Host-associated > Plants > Roots > Rhizosphere >...
GAGGTTGCGCTCCTCCATCATTTCTTCGAGGTCGCGATAACTCAGGGCGTAGCGTAAATACCAGCGGACGCAGAGAAGAATGATATCGGACTCGTAGTGTCGCCATTTGAACGGGTTGGAATTGGTCAGAGCAGCCCCCAGTGATAATAGAATTAGGTCAGTCTACCAGCATTGAGGACCGGGCGCTGGTTTATTTGCAACAGAGCCCTGGGGCGTAATCTCATACCCCATCGTGGTCAAATTCCAACAAAGGTACGTAATGTCCCACAGGAATTGGAACCTTCTGAGGGAGTCTTGCATCAGATCCCCACGGTCTGAACCGCGTCCTGGTAAGCCTAGTCGACCGATCGCACCGACAGATGCCGGTATAGACGCGTCCCCGCCGGCGGGACCTCTTGTTGGTGAGAAAGCTCTCGCGGGCACTGCCAGAGAGGAGGCGCCTCTTTATGTTTTGGGTCGCGTACCGCATTATTAGCTGCAGCCTTTTTTGGGTAAGCGCGTTATCTACCGCGTCCTTGTGTAGCTCTCCGTGGTGTGGTCAATCAATGACCGCGATCGCGTCAACCTCGATCAGGTAGCCTGGGGACATCGTCGCTATCCCGACCACTACATTTGCTGGCATGTGATCTCCGAACAGCGCTATCTGGGCCTCTTCGATTATCGGCACGTGTTCGTCGCGTTTGTAATCGACGATGTAGATTGTGATCTTGCAGACTTGCTCAGGCCGGGCACCGGCAGCGGCAAGCGCACGGCCGAGATTGCCAAACGCCAGGCGCGCCTGAGCCGCAAAATCACCATCGCCAACGAGCTTGCCGTGGATGTCTTCGGGCTGCTGGCCCGAGACGAATACCAACTTGCTTCCCGTCGCGACGACGACCTGGGTGTACATTTCCGGAGTCGGCAGATCCTTGGGATTGATGCATTCGAGCGTCATTGCTTAGGTCTCCTGCTATGGTTAAATTCCAACATTCCAACAAAGGCACGTAAAATCCCACAGGAATTGGACCTGCTGAGGGAGCCTTGCATCAGATCCCCACGGTCTGAACCGCCTCCAGAAGCCGTAGCTCCCCCGCTCCGACATCGTGCGGGCCATGTACCAGAATTCTCGCGTCATGCGCCGCCCCAAGTAGGCTAGAGCGACGTCCTCTAGCCTCCGCAACTGCTTCGCTGGCGCATCAAGATGCATGAACCTCCGCCAGATGGTCTCCTTTTCAGCGGCGGCGCGGCAGCGCCGTCCGCTGCAACCGGTTGTTAGGCGTCATTGTGCCCTTGGCGCCGGAGTACAACATGGGTGGCTTTCTCCGACGCAACGAACTGAACGCATTCGTATCCCAGAGCGCGCACGTCAATCCCCTCGAACAGTCGCTCTCCCCCACCCAGCAGGACCGGCGAGATAGCGACGTGCAGCTCATCGATGAGGCCCGTACGAAGATATTGCTGGATAGTGTTAGGTCCGCCGCCAATGCGCACATCCATTCCGTTGGCTGCGTCGCGCGCCCGGTCAAGCGCCTCGTGAATACCGCCCGTGACGAAGTAGAATGTCGTTCCGCCTTCCATCTGGATGGGCGCGCGCGCGTGATGAGTCAAGATGAAAGTTGGAACGTGATAGGGTGGGTTGTCCCCCCACCAGCCTTTCCAGTTCATGTCGGGCCAGGAACCGCGAATCGGTCCGAACATGTTTCTTCCGAGAATCCAGGCGCCAACATTCTTGAAGCCCCGCGCAGCGAAGTCGTCATCGATCCCCGTTGTGCCACCGTCGGCGCCAAATAGGGTCCGTTGCAACGTGCGTGTCGGGACTAACCACTGGTGCAAATCTGTCCCGCCCACGCCGAGCGGATTCCTGATGTCCTGATTCGGACCAGCTCCGTATCCGTCAAGCGAGATGGTAAAGCCCTCAACTCGGACGCGTGTCATTTTCATGCCTTCCTTTCGATTGACGCCTAACGGTTGAGCTGAGCGCCGCGACTGCGGCGGCTTGGACTTGGCACTTTATCTCCCACGCGTGCGCTCCAGCGAGGTGTTAGGTGGCACCGAATCATTCACCCTCCACTAGTTCTGCTCTTTTTGTTCGATCGCCGACGAGCACGTAGAGGTAGCCACTAAGTGGCGTCGAACAACTGCCGTCACTTTCTCGGCCTCCGGCGTGGCCGCGTCTTCGCAGCAACCGTCTTATTCGTCTTGATGATGAGGCTGCCCTTCCCTTTGGATGGCAACGGAACGCTCGCATGATCAATCGCTGCGGCAATGAACGCCTCCACATCTGGATGTGCCAACTGCTTGACCGCTTCCACCCGGACGAAGCGAGTCTGCTTTCCCGATCCCAGCAGAAGTTTCTTTGGGTCGGGCAATTGCGGTCCATGATTGAAGTACAGATCCACACGGTCCGCACGTGCGGCGATCGATACGATGGCATCGATCCCTCGGTCCGTCGGCGAATAGCCGATGACGAAGAAGCTGGAGTAGTCGTACGCTAGCTCGTTGGCGGTCGGGAATCGCTTACGTAGAGCAGCCCGGACCGATCGAATGAATTTTTGATGCTTCGGATCAAACCTGTCGTTGAAGGACCGGAGCTGGGCCTCCGGCGTAGGCTTCTTGCTATCGGGTATCACTTTCACTGCATCCTCCCGGTCGTTCTCAGCAATTCCGCATCAGATCCGCCCAATGGCCGCCGGTCGAGCGGCCCATCCATGACTTTCAGTTCTAGCGATGCGCGTGCCATCGACGAATCGCGCCACCTAACTATGTATTCTAAGGCCAGGCGCCGTAGAATACGTCGAAATCCGCGTTATATACGGCCGTTGGCCGCACTAATAGCCAAATTTGGTTTTATGCAGACTGAGCGCCGCATAACACTCAAAGACAAGTTCAGTAAACTATTCTCTCTGCATAACATAAAGTATGATATCAAAATATGAGTACGGCCAACCTCTATGTATCCCTGTCCCTCCTGAAAACTCTATCAGCCTTGTACTGCTTTTATTTAGCTCTTGACATCATGAAAATTAAGAAAGGCAATTTAACATGTTAAGTGCTGTAATATTAGGCTAGATGTGATTTTTGATAGGGACAGCGTGAGCGCCAAGCGTCACTTGGCCGTCCTGGAGAGGCGGAAGCCGAGAAAGGCGTAGCGGCAGCCGGGCGGACAACTGCTGCGAAGCGCCGACCGGCAATACACAGCGCCGCCGCGCCAATCGCCGCCCCGGCGGACACGGAACGAAGCCCCACCCTCCTGAAATACATCTTCACACCACTCATACACATTGCCATGCATATCGTATATACCCCATGCGTTCGCAACCCCCAGACTCCCCACCTGCACCGTCTTCTCCCGATTGATCCCTTTCATTGCGTCGCCATAAGGATTATTCCCGTTGTAATTCACGATCTCAGGGCTGATCGTATCCCCGAACGCGAACTCCGTCTTCGTTCCCGCCCGCGCCGCATACTCCCATTCCACTTGCTTCGGCAACCGATACCCGTCCCCCGCACCTAACCCCAGCCTGGCGTTCAACCGCCTGCAGAACTCCTCGACGCTGTAGTCATTCGGACAATCGCTTCCGCCCCAGCAGACATTCTCGACTGGCAGTCTGTCGCCCTGGAAATTGCTCGGGTTGTTTCCCATGACGGCGCGCCATTGCGCCTGCGTCACCTCGTACTTCCCTATCCAGAAATCCTGAATGCCGCCTGAACCCTTCACCGCTATCATCTCCAGCGTCACGCCGTTGCCTAAATCTTCGGCGTAATGGTGCGTCGGCGTCCCCGCGAACCTGCGGACATTCCCCTGCGCGTCCACTGCCGCCGTCATAAAGTTGTGGACAGCCAAACGCGACGGATTAACGCCGCGCGGCAACGCAATCATCGGCGTCAGTGTCGCCGGCGCTTCCGGCCTTCCCGGCGCCGTATTCACAGCGGTTCCTCGCAACGCAATAATTCGGTTGTGCGCCATTCCGGCAAAGCGGCCTTGCTTGTATTGCCGCAGGTACTCTTCGTAATCGGCTATGGTGTTACTCTTCTCCGCGCTCTGCCACATCGCCAGTTCGATGGCCGCCGGATCGAGCGGCGCCGGCGTGGGCGGTTGAGGTTCCAGTCGTGGCAAAGCGAAGACGACATCGCCCAGATTCAGGCGGGCGTTTTTGATCTTGCCGTAACGGGGCGTTTGAGTGTCGCGGGAATCACTGGCCACGCGCCCCGACAGATACATTCCAAGCTCTTCGCCCGTAATAAATCCGTCCCGGTTCAAATCGCCTTCGCGCTGCTCAAAGGCCCGCACGAAATAGAGCCGGAAGACGCTGTCATCAGGCACGGTCTGATTTTTAGTTCCGGCGGTGATGAACAACCGCACCGGGGCGGCGATCTTGCTCTCAATTTCGGGCGGCACGTTGCGTTCGGCGCGGACCTCGAAGATCGAACCCGAAAAACAGCTATCGAAGATGAAAAGCGCGTGTTTAGACCGAATGCGCAGGGCCTTGGCTTCGATCTCGTCCATGCTGATGGCGCGTCGGCTGAACAATCGCGGATTGCGCTCCGGCAGCGGCGCGTCGGCCGGGACGACGTAACCAAGCTCCCGCCCGTCGGCCAGCGCTTCGGTATGTCCGTGCCCGGCAAAATAGATCAACAACCGGTTGCGTTCCTGCAATCCGTGGTCGCTGATGAAAGCGCTCAACGCGTCATTCAGTTGCGTCGCTGTCGGATTGAGCGCGACCGTGACCTGAAACCCCTGTTTCCGCAGCACAGCGCTGACGACCTCGGCGTCTCGTTCAGCGCCGGGCAATTCACGCCAACCCTCGGTGTACTTTCCAACGCCGATCACCAGCGCGTGACTTTCGTCATAGAGGTCAATCTCCTGTCCGGTCCCGACTTTTATGCGCACGCCCTGTCCGCGTTGCGATTGAGCGAGCGACCACAACGGTGGAACCAATAGGCTGCCGAAGAACAGCGCGGTCAACATCAATTTCATTCTCATCGGTGACACCTCTTAATCACTTTTCGTGGCGGAGCAGAATCTTTTTCGCCTCCACGGCCGAAGACCTCGTTTGCCCGGCGACCAAAGCTTCTAGCGCCCCCACTGTCTGTTGTTCATGGGCGGAGCTGAGCCAGCGGCGTTTTTCTCGGATGGCGGATTCGAGCGATTGCAAGCGTTCGTCGCCCTTCTGCGTGGCAAAGACTATATACAGAGTCTCGACGCCATGCCGGTTATCAAAACGGAACCACGGCCTTTCGCCATTCGACGGCGGCGCCTCAACGCGCTGATCTCGATGAGGTGATTGTTCGGATCGCATATGACAATCGAAGCCCGGTCATGAACGATCACTGTGACCGAGATCCTTATCAGGCGCGATGCGATCTCGGACTAGCCGCTTCAACTCCTTCGCCTCCGGGAAACGTCCCTCCTGCTTACGGGAAAAGATAGTATCGCCATCGAGCCGGACTTCAAAAATTCCCCCCGTGCCTGGGATTAACGCCACCTCCCCGATGCCGTTCTCAAAAGTAGTCAGCAGCTCCTGCGCTATCCACGCCGCACGTAAGAGCCAGCGGCATTGAGTGCAGTATTCGATTTCCAGGCGAGGTGTCATAGCGTTCTATTTTCCTCTGTCATCCCGGCGCTCTACCTGAAGTTCGCAAACGTCGAAGAACCTGTCAAAAACGAACGCCTCCGCTCCGTCGGTCGCTTCCGCCACCATCTCGGTATCGCCGGTCAGCGCGAATCAGCCCGCAGGCGCCGTGTTGCACTAGCGTCTGATCTTCGTCAGGTCAGACTCTGATCATCGCATCCTCCAGCGTCCGACAAAAGATTTCCGCCGCGAGCCCCGCGCTGCGTCGCGCTTCCAGATTCAAACGCTAGCGATGATCTTCGTACAGCCTAACGTCCCATCCAACCGCCATCCACTGTCAGAATCGCGCCGTTAACATAATTCGACGCCGCCGAGGCGAGAAAGACCACGGCGCCGCTCAGGTCATCTGGTTCGCCCCAGCGTCCTGCCGGAATGCGCGCGGTGATCGCCGTATTGCGCTCCGGGTCCGCCCGCAAGGCCGCCGTGTTGTCAGTAGAAATGTAGCCCGGGGCAATGGCGTTGACTTGCACACCCCGCCCCGCCCATTCGTTGGAGAGCGCCATCGTGAGTTGGCCGACTGCGCCTTTGCTGGCCGCGTACCCGGGTACCGTGATGCCCCCCTGAAATGTCAGCAGCGAAGCCGTATAAATAATCTTGCCCGAGCCGCGCGCGACCATCTCTTTGCCCAGTTCTCGGCTCAACACAAACTGCGCATGGAGATTGACCTCCATCACCTTGTCCCAATATTCATCCGGGTGTTCGGCAGCCGGTTTGCGCAAAATGATTCCGGCGTTATTGACCAGAATGTCAATCACGGGGAAGTCTGTTTTCACCCTATTGATAAACTCATACACTGCCGCGCGATCGGCAAAGTCACAGGCATAGCCTTTGAACCGGCGGCCACGACCGTCAATTTCCTTTTCCACGTCGCTGCCGCTGGTTTCGAGCGACTGACTGACGCCGATGATGTCGGCTCCGGCTTCCGCCAAAGCAATGGCCATCGCTTTGCCGATGCCGCGCTTGCAACCCGTCACGAGCGCGGTCTTTCCGTCGAGCTTGAACATGTCTAGAATTCCCAAAATTTATCCCCCCGCTTTTGATTTCGGAATACTTACGAGCACTCGATTAACACCTTCATTACTTCGCCGCCTTTTTCGAGCTGGCGAAGCCCCCATTCAAGGTCGTCAAGCGAACAAACATTGGTGATCAGTTTATCGAGCGGCAATACGCCGGAAGCGGTGAGTGAGATCGCTTCCTCGAAATCCTGCGCTTCGTACACGCGCGCGCCGCGCATACTGATCTCGCGCCAGAAAAATTTGAAGAGGTCTACTTGCGGCGGTTGGCTGAAGATGGCGACGACCACGATGCGCCCTCGCACGCGCGGCAATTTCGTCATCATCTCTACACCCGCTTTGGAACTCGTTACTTCAAAGACGACATCCGCTCCTGCAGCGCCGGTCTGTTCCTCAACCAGCCCGACGAGATCGGTTTCTTCGGGATTGACTACTTCGACGCCGAACTCTCGCAGCAACTTGATGCGAAACGGATTCACTTCAGACACCAGCACGCGCGCGCCCTTCTGTTTCGCTACCAGCGCGATCAATGCGCCGATAGGCCCCCCGCCCAGGACGACGACAAATTCACCCGCCTTCACTTCGCCGAGACGCACGTCATGACACGCCACGGCGATGGGTTCGATGAGCGCGCCTTCTTTCAGTGAGAGCGCGACGGGTAAGCGGTGAAGCGTATGCGCTGGTATCGTCCAGAGTTTTTGCATAGCGCCGGGACGGTCAATTCCGATGAATTTCAGTTTCTGGCAAACGTGTGAATGTCCAGCCTTGCATGCCGGACACGCGCCGCAAGAATCCAGCGGTCGCACTGTCACGCGATCTCCGACAACCCAGTCTGACACATCAGCGCCGACTGCTTCGATGACACCTGACATCTCGTGGCCGATGACGGCGGGTTTGGTGACGCGGTGATCCATCGCCCCGTGAAAGACGTGCAGGTCAGTTCCGCAAATTCCGCAATGCGAAACGCGAATCTGGACTTCGCCCGCGGCCGGAGCGATCGGGATACATTCCCCGATTCGGATTTGTTCATTTCCCTCGTAAAACGCGGCTTTCAAGTGACGCCTCCTATCTGTTTTCCTGTTTCGTACCAATCCTAAACGTGAATGCGCGCAGCGGGAGTGAATGTTTCTTGTATGATCCGGTTCTTCAATTCGCCGGGACGGTCAGCGCGACTTCTTTCGCCGTCGGCGTCAGCAACGGGTGTTTGATGGGCGCCTGAAACTGATACCGCTGCCCTGGCTCAAGCCCGTTTATTTCTTTTTTGAAGACTCCCGGCGCAGCGAGAGATGTTAGAGCAGTCACCGTCCACGGGCGCGAGGTGAATTTAGTCGCTTCGGGTCTGACGCGATATTGGAAGCCGACTTCGACGTAATCACGCCGCCGTCACTCGGCCGAAGTGCGCGCTGACTTGCGCGTCGGCGCCGTGAAACCACGAGGCATTGTCCACCGCCGACATCTGCATATGGTTGATGAGATTATAAATCTCCCAACGGACTTGCAGTTTAGTCTTCTCTCTGAAGAAGGGGAAGTTCTTGAAGAAGAACTTATCCCTGTCCATGGCAAAAAACACATCCTGCTCTTGAAGGCGCCATGTATTGATTACGCCGCTTTCGTTTTCTGTTTTGAAACAACAACCTCTATTGCGATCCACTGATGTCTGGCTGATGGCCGGGGGCGCGCCAGATCGCAACCACGATTAGGCGCAACGGCGCCCCGGGCTCCCGTTGGCATATGCTTGTGATGTACGATTGGATTGAGTCACTGTACCTGTGGTAATAATCTAGAGGGTAGTGGAGAAATGAGGCGCCATAGAAGATAATCGAAACCGAGCGGGTTATCGGAGCCTCGCGTGAAACCGTCAGTGACTGGCTCAAAAAAATGAAGCAGCTCTCTCAGCCTTGAGCGAAACTCTGATTGCGCCAGAGCCGGAAGATGAAACGGCGACTCAATTAGAACTCGATGAACTCTGGGCGCTCGTTTTTACGAAGAGTTGCGAGCGATGAATTTGGGCCGCGCTTTGCCGCCGCACACGCCAAGTAGTCTCTGTCGTTGTTGGCGACCGCAGCGAAGCGACTTGCCGCAAGCTCTGGAAACATACACCCTGTGGTAAAGACAGCGGAATGAGAGGCTCAGGATAGAGTGTTACGTGTCCTTAAATCTTCATTGAGGGCTAAAATAATGAGGACAAATTTTTCCATCCACTGAGAGAAGGTATTCTTGCCACCTTTTCCGGAGAGTTCGGGCAAGCAGCACAAGGGGATTTTCAATTGGATAAAGGAGGAGTGATTCTATGTTTCGCTTACTGCCAAGGGAAGACAAGTATTTTGAGATGTTCAATAGTATGGCGTCGCACATGACGGAATGCGCGCTCTTGTTGCAGAAGATCTTTTCCGATTTCGATAATCGCGCCGCGTACGCCGACAAAATCAAAGAGGTCGAACATGAATGCGACGTAATAACTCACGAGATCATCAAGAAGCTGAATCAAACTTTCATCACACCGATTGACCGAGAGGACATTCACGCGCTGATCAGCGGGCTGGATGACATCGTTGACGCCATCGAATACACCGCCAAGCGCGTTATTCTTTACCGCGTTGACTCGCCGACCGACCACGCGCGCAAGATGAGCGATGTAGTGGTGCGGATTGTGGCAAGCCTGGAGAAGGCCATCAGGTCGCTGGAAAAAAACGGCGAGCAGGTGTTGAAAGAATGCGTCACCATTCACGGCCTCGAAAACGAAGGCGACGTTTACCACCACGAAGCGGTTGACGACCTCTTCGGTAATGAGACCAACCCGATTACCATCCTCAAAATGAAAGAGTTATACGCCAAGATGGAGCGCACGATCGACAAGTGCGAGGACGCATCGAACATTCTCGAAGCCATAGTGCTCAAGAACGCTTAAGGCGGATTCGAACCTGCTGTGGAACTCAGGGGAATTCACGGCAATGGTTCAACCACAAAACTGGAATCCCCCCAACCCAGAGGTCTTCATTGATTCGACTTTTGCGCTCGTTACGGTGATCGGCGCCATCGCCCTGCTTTTTGATTACACCAACGGATTCCACGACGCAGCCAATTCCATAGCCACCGTCGTTTCCACACGTGTTCTGTCTCCGGCGCGCGCGGCAATGCGCGCGGCATTCTTCAATTTCATAGCCTTCTTTCTGGGCACGCAGGCCGTCGCCAGGACCGTTTACAGCGGCCTGGTTGACCCGAAGCATGTGAATGAGCGTACGCTGCAATGCTATAAACACCACACTCGAAGGAGAGATCTGCGCCCTGCTCGCTTATCTTTCGACGAGGGAATCCAACCAAGTAGAATTATAATGACCTCTCGGGAAACTGCGCGCCCGGTGTTGACCGATACACCGAAAAAGAACATGGCGAGCTTTTCCCGAAAGCTCAAGGGTAGTTTGGGAACAACATCTGGGAGGGTGATAGTGCGGTTGCTCGTACAACCGGGCGCGGGTGTCGCGCCGTTGCTTTCCGCCATCAGGTCAGCAAAAAAAAGCATCGAGGTCATGATTTTCCGTTTTGACGAGCGTGAGATTGAACTGGCCTTGGAGAAGGCCGTCACGCGTGGCGTTTCCGTCCATGCGCTGATCGCTTACACGAACAGCGGCGATGAGAGGAATCTGCGTAACCTAGAGACGCGCTTGCTCTCGGCTGGCGTCACAGTGGGGAGGACGGCCCACGATCTGACCCGCTACCACGCTAAACTTATGATCGTCGACAGGAGCGTCATTTACCTGATGACTTTCAACTACACACATCTGGACATCGACCGTAGTCGCAGCTTCGGCCTCGTCACAGAGAACAAACAGATCGTACGGGAGGCGGTGAAATTATTTAAGGCCGACGCGGCCAGGAAGCCATACAAGCCGGGGTTTGAGAATTTCGTCGTAAGCCCTGTCAACGCGCGCAAACGGCTCTCTGCGTTCATTAAGGGGGCGCGAAAGCAGTTGCTCATCTATGACGGAAAACTCACCGACCCGCAGATCGTTCGACTCTTGCAGACTCGCGCCAATGCCGGCGTCGAGGTCAGGGTGATTGGACAATTTAGCAAGCAAGATTCCAGAATCCAGGCCGTCAAGCTCGCCTCGACGCGATTACACGCGCAGGCAATCATCCGGGACAGACGTCAAGTCTTCCTCGGGAGCCAGAGTTTGAGGAAAGTCGAGTTGGATGCGCGCCGCGAGGTCGGGCTCATCACGCGCGACCCGAGAGTGGTCAAATCTCTCCTCGATACGTTCGAGGCGGATTGGCTCTCCAGCGTCTTGATGAAAGCGTCCCCTGAAAAAAAAGATGGGCCGACGGCAATCGCCGCCACCCTCAAAGAGGTCGTAAAAGATGTAATCAAGGAAGCCGTAGTAGAAGCGGGTGGCGAAGCGCCTGGGGCAAAGGAGGTGAAGGCCGTTGTCCAGGAAGCCATCAAAGACGCCGTCAAAGAAGCGGCCGAGGAAAATGACCTTGTCGAAAAACCTGATCGAAGAAAACGCACGTCCAAAACATAGGCCGAGTATAAGGCGAGGGCGTCGGACGAACAGTTGAAGGACCTGTAGAATCGGATCGTCCGAGACGCGCATGTGGCCTGGCTTAACGCGGATAACGCCTATCAGCGCATCGAACTGGGAACGCAGTTGCTCAACCGCGCCAGGGAACCACTCAGTTCGGCGCAGCAGAGATACCGGATGGGTTTGAGCTCAATCGTCGAACTGACACAAGCGCTTCTGTCCGTCACCGTCGCGGAAATCGAAAACGCCAACGCCAGATTTGAATACCTCCTGCAACGGTCTGCCCTAAATTATCAAACTGGCCAGTTGCGCTGAGGTTTTGGGCTCTCTCGTTTATCCCCCGGTCGTCGGTTCGCAGTCCAAATCAAATTCGAAAATATAATGGCGCCTCCAACCGAGGCGCTTCCTTAACATGAATTTGACGAAAATTTCACATGTCGAAGGTTTCCGCCGTGCATTATTAACTCGTCGCAACTATAATCCACTCACCATTTTAAACAGCAGTGCCAGCCGTATTAAAGTTGTACATTTTGTCTCTGCAGGAATAATTCGAAGTGGAACGAATTTGACACCCAGAGGAAACTGACACAGACCGAAAGACCATTCCACATAAAAAAACACATTTACTTACCCGACTGCTTTCCAGGCAGGAGGGCGCCTAAACCCGGAGTCCATCATGAAGCACTTGAGAATCAGCCTCTGCGTGATTGCCGCAATTTACTGTTTCAATTTCAGCGCGCACGCGCAATCATTCACCGGATTGATCGTGGGAACAGTCAAGAATCCGGAAGGGGCCGTTGTCCCGAACGCAGAAATCACCATCATCCATGAACAGACCAACCGAACTTTGACGGTGATGACCAATGGCGAAGGATATTACACTTCGGCGCCATTAGGGGTCGGAACCTATAGAGTTGAGGCAAAAATGTCGGGGTTTCGCCGCGCGTTTCGCGGAGGGATTGTCTTACAAATACAGCAGACTGCGGTAATAGATTTCACCCTTGAGTTGGGGGCGGTGAGCGAAGAGGTTGAGGTCAAAGCCGAGGCGCCGGTCCTGGAATCGACAACGACGACTCTGGGCAAAGTTGTGGATAACCGCCGGATTGGCGATCTGCCACTCAACACGCGCAACGTGTATTCGCTGATTTTTCTGACGCCGGGCGTGACGGGCAGCATCGGGAATAACTACAACAGCCTGAGTTATTCGGTGAACGGCGCCCGCCCGAC
>Ga0111539_10009359_pt1 | contig 12368 bp, 10 predicted proteins | sample RhiMethybrSRZTD1_FD_79667 | JGI IMG/M metagenome (GOLD analysis project Ga0111539, IMG submission 79667) | Populus rhizosphere microbial communities from Tennessee, USA - Rhizosphere MetaG P. TD hybrid SRZTD1 (version 2) (version 2) | ecosystem: Host-associated > Plants > Roots > Rhizosphere >...
GGATCCTGGTGCGGCGTGAAGGTAAATAAGAAGACGATACGTTCGAGGCCAGGCTGGACTGCGATTACCGCGGTTAAGGATGATCACATCTACGAGATCAAATCGACGTACATCCTGCAGCCCGGTCCTGCCGCGTTGACCGATGGCGTGCAGCAGCTGCATACGATCCTTGCGGAGGTCGCCGCTTCTACTTCTGCGACCGGGAGACGTTAGTCACCGGTTCGATCGGCGGCAACATTCCTGCTTCCCATTCGGTATAGAGCCGTCGCAGTTTTTCGAGAATTTCAGGCCGGCTGCCCGCAAGGTTCTCACGCTCCTGCGGATCATGGCTCAGATCAAAGAGAAGCTCCCCCGTCTCGGGCCGCGTCGAGCGCGCTTGCCGCGTATCGATTCTCAGATACTTCCAGTTCCCCTGTCGTGCAGCGTGTTGCAAACCCCAACGGGTGCTCCGCCAGAAGACTGTCCGCTCCGTCGGCCCCGAGCTGCCGCGCAGATGCGGCATCAAATCCATGCCATCGAGTTCGGGTCCCGTGGCAACACCGGCGGCCGCCAGCATCGTGGCGGTCCAATCGAGAGTTGTGGCGACCTGATGGGTTGTCTGTCCTGCAGGCACGACGCCGGGCCAGCGAACGAAAGCGGGCACGCGGATTCCGCCTTCCCACAACTGGAGTTTCATTCCCTCGAGACCTGCCATGCTGGAAAACTTCTCTCCACCGTTATCCGAAGTGAAGACAACGATCGTGTTCTCCGCGTAGCCCTTCTCTGCCAGAACGGCAAGAACGCGGGCGACGCCTTCATCGAGAGCTTTCATCATGCCGGCAAAGATCTCCGGAGAGCCACCGTAAGTCGACGGATCTTTGTCGTCGGGGTAAGGCCCATCGCCTCGCTGCTGCCAGGGCCAGTGAGGGGCGCTGTACTCCAGGTTCAAGAAGAAGGGCGGTTTCGCAGAACGCAGAAACGCTTCGGCCTGATCAGTAAACATGTCCGTGAGGTAGCCATTCGCGTGGACTTCCTGGCCATCCTGGTAGAGATCATGGGGACCACTCGGGTCGCCGGGGTCAGTAGACCGATGCAGCACGTAGTCGGCTCCACCGCTAAGAATGGCAAACCATTTCTGGAATCCATGATCGCTCGGCAAGAATCCTGTATTCCATCCGAGATGCCACTTCCCCACGAGCCCCGTCTGATACCCCGCATCACGGAGCCGTCGGGCGAGTGTGGGAGTAGAGGTATCGAGACCTTCGCTGTTGAACTGAGTTCGAAGCGGCTCCCATAACCCTGCCCGATGCCGCGCCGGATATTGGCCCGTGATCAAGCCCACGCGCGTGGGCGTGCACACCGGAGCAATTGCGTAGGCATTTGTGAAACGAGTGCCCTCGCCGGCAAGTTTGTCGAGGGCGGGCGTGGAGTATTCCTTGCGACCATATCCGCTGAGGTCGCCGTATCCCAGGTCATCCGCCATGATGTAGACGATGTTTGGACGCTGGTTCTGGGTTGGTTCCGGGCCACCAGCACTGCAGGCGGCCAGGGAAACCACGAATGCCGCAACGATGAAGGTCGGCGTGAGTTTCGTTCCGGAATCCAGAGGCATAGAGACTTGCGCGCGATTATACGGGAAGTGCGGCGAAATTCAGTGACGTTGACAGAGATGGCGCGGGCGAGTTTTCATCCACTATTTCGTCAACGTCACCAATTTCTTGCCATCCTGCAAACTGTGGCAGGTTGGCATGCTAAATCCGTAGCTTCTTTTCTTTCCTTTCGTCACCGTTTGGGTCTAAGATCCGCCATAGACGACTCTCGAAAGGGCAACACGTTTCGATCCACATTTACATAGGGAGAACCTATGACTCGATTTCTCGTTCTCGTTTTGCTGACGATGACCGCGTTAGGAACGGAAATTACGTCGCCTTCCGCTCCGAACCAAACGAACGCGACCTTCAATAAAGATGTTCTGCCTGTGTTGCAGAACAACTGTCAGAACTGCCACCGACCCGGCGGAATTGCTCCGATGTCGTTCATGACATACGAGAGCACCCGCCCCTTTGCAAAAGCGATCAAGGCTGCAGTGGTTAGTAAGAAAATGCCGCCCTGGTTCGCAGACCCTCATGTTGGAGAGTTCCGCAACGCGCCCAAACTCAGCCAGACCGATATCACCAAGCTGGCGGCGTGGGCGGATAGCGGTGCTCCGGAAGGCAAAGCATCCGACAAACCCTCCGCGAAGCAATGGACCGATGGCTGGCAGATTCAGCCGGACGTCGTTGTTTCGATGCCGACTCCGTTTCGCGTAGCGGCGCGAGGCGCCGGCGAAGTCCGGCAATTTATGGTTCCGAACCCGTTCAAGGAAGACACGTGGGTCTCCGCGATCGAGATTCGGCCCGGTGATCCTTCCGTAGTTCACCACGTCATCGTCCAGATTCCGGAACAAGACGACAAGAAGGCTTTCGCCGCCAACTTTGCGAATGTCGTCGTCTGCGCCGATTGTGATGAAGCGCACGCCGGTGTGCGGCAAGCTGAAGCACAGGTGCAGGCGAAGCAACTTGTCCTGAAAGAACAAGTAGAACTCGTAAAAGCAACGGCAGAGTTGGCAAAGGTCCAGGCGGAAGCTGCCGCCCAGCAGGCTTTTTTTGCAGGACAAGAGGCCGGGAGACAGGTGGCCGCTCTGAGAGTCAATGGCCAGCGAGGTGGCGGGAATGGCGGCGCATACTCCGACATCATTGCCCGACTTCGCGAGCAGCAGACCGGCGAAGGGAATTTCACGACGATGGAAGCTGTCTATGCGCCCGGTAGCCAGCCTCTCGATTTCGCGTACACGAACTCGGCCAAGCTGATAAAGGCCGGGCTGCCGATCCGTATCGAGGTGCACTACACGCCGAATGGCAACGAAACAATGGACCAGACAAGGGTTGCCTTCACTCTTGCGAAGAGTCCGGCACAACGTCGTTTCGTCATGATGGCTCCCGAGCATCTTGTCGATTCACGAAAGCCGATTCCGGCCGGTGAAAGCAATTGGGAAACCCGCGGTCAGTTGACGTTCAAGCAGGATGCAGATCTCGTGTGGTTCATGCCGCACATGCATCTTCGCGGAAAAGACATGACCTTCCGGTTGATCTATCCGGATGGGCGTGAAGAGACGGTACTGAACGCCAAATTCAACTTCAACTGGCAGCTTGGCTATGAAGTCGCGGAACCCATCCACCTGCCGAAGGGCACAAAGATGGTGGTCACCGCCCATCACGACAATTCCGCGAACAATCCGATGAATCCGACGCCGGGACAGGCTGTCTCGTGGGGTGAAATGACCTCACAGGAGATGATGCTGCCCTGGTTCGGCGTTGTTGTGGATCGCGATGCAAAGCCCGAAATGATCGCGACGTATCGCCCCGGCGATCTGGAAATGCTTACGCAGAATCGCGTCCGGGGAGTCAGCGTAACTGTGACGCCGGACGAAGTACCTATAATCCGACATTAGTTTGTTTTGCCACGGATTGCGCGGGAACCCGCGTGATCCGTGGCAAATTCCCTCTCTCCACGGCTTCTGGTAGTCTGAACATTCATGGAGAGTTCACGCCCGACCCTGCCGAATCTCAAACCCAGCTTTGCAGAGCAGGCGCTGTCTCGCGTCGCCGGCGCTCCTCTCATCGAAGGCAATAGCGTTCGACTTCTTCAGGACGCGCGAGAAAACTATCCAGCCTGGCTTGCCGCTGTCCGCGCAGCGAAGCATCACGTCCACTTTGAAACGTTCATCTTTCACGAAGACGAAGTCGGACAGGAATTCGCAGACGTGTTCATGGAAAAGGCGCGTGAAGGTGTGCGCGTCCGGATGATCTACGACTGGCTGGGATGCCTTGGAAATGCATCATGGGGATTGTGGAAGCGCCTGCGGGCCGCTGGCGTCGAGACACGAGCCTACAACCCGCCGCGGTTGGAAAGCCCCCTGGGATGGTTGTCGCGCGATCATCGAAAAATGTTGTCCGTAGACGCAGAAGTCGGTTTTGTTGCCGGGCTCTGCATCGGCAAAGCGTGGGTTGGCGATCCCGAAAGGAACGTTGTGCCATGGCGCGACACCGGTGTGGAACTACGAGGCCCTGCGGTAGCGGAAATTGAACGGGCGTTTGGCCAGATGTGGGCTTCAATCGGAAGTCCCATACCGATTGAAGAACAGCTCGCAGGTCCGAGCCTTGAAGAAGCCGGGTCGACGAACGTGCGCATCGTCGCCAGCCTTCCGGCAACTGCCTGGATGATCCGCACGGACCAGCTCGTTGCAGCGCTTGCGCAGAAGCGACTGTGGCTCGCAGATGCCTACTATGCGGGAACGCCCTCGTACGTGCAGGCTCTGAGATCGGCTGCGATGGATGACGTGGATGTTCGTCTCCTGGTGCCGAACAGCACCGACATTCCAGTGCTTCGCCCGCTTTCAAGAAGCGGGTACCGAACATTGCTCGAAGCGGGAGTTCGCGTCTTTGAATGGAATGGTCCGATGATGCACGCCAAAACTGCCGTCGCCGACGGGCATTGGGCTCGCGTGGGTTCCACGAATCTGAACCTGCTCAGCTGGCTTGGCAATTGCGAGCTCGACGTGATCATCGAAGATGAATCCTTCGCCGGGGAGATGGAGGCCGCGTATCTCGAGGATCTGACGAACTCGACCGAGATCGTTCTGGATAGGCGACACAAGGTGCGCGTCTCGCGTGAAGGACCCACGCGTCGAAGGAACCGCCCTGGCAGCGCACGCCGCGCTGCGGCCGGAGCTGTGCGCCTGAGCAACGCGATTGGGGCGGCGATCACCAGCCGGCGCGTCCTGGAACCGGTGGAGGCCAAGGTTGCGATATGGTGCAGTCTTCTCTTGCTGGCGATTGCCGTCCTGTTTGCTGTCTTTCCTCGAGTTCTGATCTACCCGCTCGTGCTGTTGCTGGTCTGGATTGCTCTCGGGCTTTTCTACAGGGGATACAGGCTGTACCGGAAGAAGAAGAGACACCGCGGGGAATAGGCCTTGCGACTGATCGTTGACTGCTGACTGTTCTTGCGTCGACTGCTGGACTTGTTGCGCGGATTGTTGGGCAGATTTAATCAACGCAACAAGCGCAACAGTTAACGCAAGAACAGTCAGCAGTCAATGGTCAAGCGTGACCCTTCAGGCCGCGCTCACAGCCCCTCGCGTTACCCGTGGCCGCACGAGTTTTTCCGATGCGGTCCTCAGGGTGGGGCTGACGACCACGACCCCGCCGGCCGTGACGGTGAACCGCATTCGGTCCAGATGCGAATTCATCCCCACGCGGATGCCGTCCGCGATCGAGCAGCCCTCATCAACGACAGCGTTACGCAGGTGAACGTAGTCGCCGACTCGGGCATCGGGCAGGATGACAGAGTTTTCGACGATCGCTCCTCTGCCGATGCACGCGCCATGCGAGACGACCGATCGGTGAATCGTGGCGGTGCGGTCCACGAAGGCGCCGAGCGAAATCCGCGAACCGTCCACTTTCCGAACTGGGGCATCACCCAACCCATAGACCCGCCAACTCGGCTCCCCTTCTGGATTGAAGAGGGGATCAGGGCCGAGAAGATCCATGTTGGACTGGAAGTAACTGTCGAGGCTGCCGACATCACGCCAGTAGTTGCAAGGCTCTCTGTCAAAATCATAAACAGCAACCTTCCGACGAGGGATGAGTTTCGGAATAATGTCGCGTCCGAAATCGATGTCCAGGGGCGAAGCCTGTTCCGCGATTTCCAGCAGAGACCGCTGCGTGAAGATATAAACCCCTGTGCTTACGAAAACGCTGCCCGTCGCCGGCAGCGTATCTCTCGAGGGCTTCTCGCGGAACTGTTGAACGAAACCGTTTTCAACATCCAGGACGCCAAACTCACCAGCCTGCTGAACGGGACGCCGAACCGCGGCGATCGTCAAGTCCGCGCCGGAATCAATGTGACACTGGAGAAGATTGCGATAGTCCATCGAGTAGACGTGATCGCCGGACGCAATCAGCACATGCTCCGCCGGATTGACGCTGACCAGGGGCAGATTTTGAAACACGGCATCCGCCGTCCCTCGATAACGTTTGCCGCTCAGAGGCGGCAGCGACATGAGTTCGTCACCCTCGCTCCAGTTAAAGAAGTCCGTCATCCGAAGCCGGTTCTCGCGAATGTAATCCTGCAGGTGTTCGCGTTGATACTGTGTGAGAACGAAAATTCTTCGGAGGCCGGAGTTAATACAGTTCGACAGCGTGAAGTCGATAATCTGGTGCGTTGCTCCAAAGGCGACCGCAGGCTTGGGCCGGACTTCGGTCAGTGGGTTCAGGCGTTCTCCAGCACCACCGGCGAGGATAAACACAGGCATAGAGCTCGGGCGGTCAATCATAAGCGGTTCTCCTGAATCAGAAAAAGCCGGACAGACGGAGTCCTTCCAACTCGCCCAGCGGTCAATCGCAATTGATGCGATGCCGGGTGCTAAGCAATTTTCAAACCAAGTCAGTTTGCCTGGAGACCGCCAACTCAACCCGCATGAAAATCAGGCAGCCTTGGGAGTCGTATTCAACTCGGAAGACGACTTCACCACGTCATCCAAATCACAGTTCAACGCCCAGGTGTTTCGACGGCCCACATAGTCTCGGATGTGAAAGCGGCGATTGACTGCTGCAATCGCTCCGCGATCCCGGCCTGTCGTCCGGGCGATATCCATGAGCGACAAGCTCGTCGTAGCGAGCAAGGTAAGGATCGTCCGGATCTTCGAGTCCAATAAAGAGCATCCGTGTCTCGCCATCTCAACGACTCCCGCACTGGTGGTATGGCAATGCGTGAATGCAATCTGCACACCACGACTGCGAACGTCTCGCTAATCCACAACGTCGGTAGTTGTTAGATAAGAAAATACGTTCCAGAGTCATGGGACAGATGTCAGGGGTGACGCATCTGTAGCACATGTTCTATTTCTGAGCAGACGCCTGCGCGCTCTCCTGGTTGGCACTATATATAAGGATGCCGCTTGATTACCGTACGTATGTTCGGTATACAAGTTCCCGGAGGTTAGCGCCATGATTTACTGCCGGGAATGCCGGAAGCAGGTCACCGACTGTGCCCATTTCGTTGCCCCGCTGGACGTTCCCGCGATCGAAGTATTCGATCCAAAGGTCAAGACGCTGGCTTACCAGAGGAACGGACACATCCTCGAGATTTCGTTCAAAAACGGTCAGGTCTGGCAGCTCTTCGGCGTGAGGCCCGATATTTACGATGAACTGTTGCACGCAACGCTTTCTTCGTTTCTGAACTTCCTCGCTCACCGCTACAAAGCTGCGCCGGTTCGGAAGAGGTCGCTCGCACGGCAGGCACCGGATGCGGAGCCGTGTCCGGCCTGCAAACGTCCGATGACGATCCAACATCGGACAACGGGCAGCACACCCAGAATCCTATGGAAGTGTGAGCCGTGCCATCAATCGCTGTGGAGGTCGTATGCGACCGAATCGGTCCGGGAAAGGACGTAAAAGTTCCGAACTCTCGGAGGTCTAAAGGTTCAACTCCGAACGCTCGGAGCCAAATTCTGGTACTCTCACTGCCCGAGCGAGATGCAGGTTCGAATTGATACACGGCCTTTGCCGATCGTCATACTTTCCCGATGGTGGCGATTTCCCGTTTTTCTTCTGCTGAGTTATGCGTTGTACCACGCGTACTGGCTGAGTCCCCCCAGCGGACTTTCCGTTTCTGGATTCCGCGCGCTGGTCGTTTTTCTGGCGTGTGTCTTCCTCTGGATGACTCAGCTTCTCCCGTTGCCGGTGACAGGACTGTTTGCGTTGATTGCCCCGTCGCTGCTGGGAGTCATCTCCCTGAAAGACGCGTTTTCGTTTTTTGGTTCCGATGCCGTTTTCTTCATCCTCGGCGTCTTCATCCTCGCCGCAGCTTTGTACAAGTCCGGCCTCTCCACGCGCATGGCGCTGATTCTCCTGAAGAAGGGCGCAAAATCGCCACGAAGGCTCGTGTTCCAGGTGATGCTGACGGCAGCCCTTCTGTCGTTCATCATGAGTGAACACGCGGTCGCGGCGATGATGTTTCCGCTGATTGTGATCATTTCCAAGCGTCTTGAATCCAGCCCCGAAGGACGCAGCTACTCGCGGGTACTGTTTCTTGCGATGGCGTGGGGGTGTGTTATCGGGGGCATCGCGACGATGCTCGGCGGAGCGCGCGTTCCCCTGGCGGTCTCGTTCCTTCAGGAGAAGACAGGACAAACGATCACGTTTACCCAGTGGTCGATGGGAATGTTTCCGATCGTCGTCATCCTGTTTTCGTTCTGCTACTTCCTGCTGACCCGTTATTACCCGATCAAGGTCCTTACCGTTGTCGACGCCGATACCGTGATCGACAAACAGCTTCGCGACTGCGGACGCCCTCTTCTTGAAGAGAGGTTCCTCGGTCTGCTGCTGGTGTGCACGGTTCTCTCGTGGGTCCTCTGGGGCTCATCGACAGCGATCATGGCGGCGATCGCGATTCTGTCCGTGGTGTTCTTGTTCATGTTCCGCGTTGTGAAGTGGAGACAAATTCAGGAGAACATGGAGTGGGGCGTCATTCTGATGTACGGCGGCGCCATCGCTATGAGCTCGATTTTGAATTCCACGATGGCGGGGAACTGGTTCGCCGAGACCTACGTGGTGCCGCACCTGAGTTCACCCTGGATTCTGGTCATCATTCTGTCGCTGATGACGATGGCTTTAACGGAGGCGCTGAGCAACGCGGCCGTGGTCGCGATCGTCGTTCCCCTGGGCTTGCCTATTGCCGTAAATCTCGGACTGGATCCCAAGGTGGTGGTGTATGCGGTAGCTTCCGCGTCCAGCATGAATTATGTGCTGCCGATGAGCACTCCTGCGGTCGCGATTGCCTATTCGTCGGGCTATCTCCGAATCCGCGAGGTCATCATCCCGGCATCGATCATGTGGGTCGTTTCATGGCTCACACTGATGCTCACCGCCAGGTTCTGGTGGCCCATCCTCGGCGTCGTCGTCAACAAGTAGGCGTTTCAATCATTCCAGGAATAGTAAATCTGGGGGCTTTTGCTCGCCGTCTGTCCAGCCAGCAGCAGCGCCACGATGTGGCCCGGACGGACCGGCTGCAGTGCTCCCGTCTGCTGTACATCCAGGCGAAAGCCTCCGTGCGGCAGGACGGTCAGGCAAGCCAGCACCCGGCTTTCACTGGAAACGATAACCCCATCGACATGTTCCCCTCTCTCACCCGAGACAATCAGCGAGTGAGCAACGGAAGGTTCGTCCACAATCCCGAGCTGCCGGCAGGCCGAAAACGCCGCATCGATCCATGCCTTCGATTCGACCTTGGAATTGACTTCGACGTTGAAGTCCAACCATCTCTGAACGTCATCGCGGCTCAATCTGCTGAGACAGTCAAGTTTCGGCAAACTCATCGACCCCTCCTGGATGCGTGCATCTCGATCCGAACTGAGGCAATCCTCACACAACGTCAAACCTTAGTGCATAGCCCGGAAGGGCCAGCGGGTAGCACCTTGGTGTACTTTTGACGGGGTTCTCCGTCCGGGCGACGCCTTTAACCGTCACCAAAGATCGAACTACGAAAGGGTCGGGCAGTCAGGCAAATATTTGCTATAGTCGCTGCCGCCGTTGGGCAGAAATACTGAAGTCTTGAGGATTTATGGTCAGACTGCAACTCAACATGGTGTCGATTTATGGCAGAAGAGTCTCGGAGTTCCTGAGAGGCAACCAGGCCGAACTGAACAAACAATGCAGTTGCCCGCCTGGTGAATTCTGCACGGTCGAAGTGAACGAGCTTGCGGGGAGACGCTTCCACGCGATAGTCCAAAGGCCGAGGTCCCTGTCCACAGACAGGCCGGGGTGGTCCCCCGTCGCAACGATCGCCGGGATGTACCGCGCGCTCTTTGAGAAAAGGACGAGTGCGAGGCGTATCGCAGAGGAAGTTACGGCAATGGTTGCAGTGCCCATCGAAGCGAAAAACGCCGGCGCAACAGTTCGTTCCGAAGAGTTGACCTTCCTCGTCGTTGACGTCAGCACTCTTACGAAAGCTGTCGCGGTCGTCTTTGGCTGCCAGATGTGCAGTCCATTTGCCGAGAGCCCGTTCGCGCGAGTGCTGGACCGCATTACCGGGAATGCTGCCGGCTCAACCCAATACATCCTTCCGACGGGTTCTGCAAAGTGCCCCCGCTGCAGTCGCGCTCTGGAAGCGCACAGCCTGGTCGAAGACGAGAACTAGTGGGATAAAAAGAAAACGGGGAAGCTGGCGTCACTGTCCGGCTTCCCCTGCTGCATTCGACTCCATTCGGTACAGCAAATTGAGAGGAGTCTCGTTACCTGCGGAGCAGCATCACATGGGGACATTCCCCCGCAATCCCAAAAATCTCAAAAAACTCGCGGATGTAGAGAGCGGGACGCGGGGGAAATGTTCAATGTTCACTGTTCAATTGTTGTTTGTCATCGGTGGTTGCGCTTCGCGCGTTCTTTCTTAGAGGTGCCGCGCCGAAGGCGCATCCGCAAATGACAAACGACAATTGAAAAGTTGAACATTGAACATTCTCCCAAGAGAAGGCTTGCCTAGATTATCTACAATTCTCTAGAATGACCGTACCCTATGAACACCAAAACACCCTTGCGCCTCTGGCCGGGCATCGCCGCCGCCGTGCTGCTGCTAGTCATGCGATACGTCGTGCCGTTCGCAATTTCAGCCGCTGCAATGGCCGGCCTGATCGCAGGCTTTCTGAGCGCCTTCGCCATCGTTGTCTGGTGGCTGTTTTTCAGCCGCGCCCGATGGTCCGAACGCATCGGCGCGTTTGTCTTGATGGTGATCGCACTGGCCATCACAAGACCCCTCCTCGACAAGTCGATCGCCGGTGGGGCAATGGGAGGGTTGCAGTACATGCTCGCCATTCCCCTGATGTGTCTCGCTCTTGTCGGATGGGCCGTTCTCACGCGTGCATCCTCCGATGGACGCCGTCGCGCATCGCTCCTCGTGGCAACGTTGCTCGCAGGCGCGTCACTCCTGCTGCTGCGGACCGATGGCGTGGGAGGCGGTGCATTCTCACAGTTGCAGTGGCGATGGACTCCCACGGCAGAAGATCGTCTGCTCGCGCGGGAGCCAGACGAACCGTCGCCACCGCCGGTTCCATCTGTCGCGGAAACGATTCCTGCGCAACCTGTCGTCGCAACGCCGAACAAGAGTTCGGCGCCAGCGCCGCTATCCGCCGCACCGATACACGTGGCCGAGTGGCCCGGTTTCCGTGGGCCCGAGCGCAGCGGCGTCGTCCGTGGCGTGCGTATCGAATCCGACTGGTCCAAGTCTCCGCCGGTCAAACTGTGGAGTCGCCCGATCGGTCCGGGATGGTCCTCTTTCGCGGTTGATGGAGACCTCGTCTACACGCAGGAGCAGCGCGGTGAAGATGAAATCGTCGCGTGTTATCACCTGAGCACCGGCCAGCCGGTGTGGCGGCATCGAGACGCCGTTCGTTTTTGGGAATCGAATGCCGGTGCCGGTCCCCGTGGAACGCCGACGATCCACAATGGCCGAGTATATGCCTTCGGCGCTACAGGCATGCTGAACGCGCTCGACGCTCGAACCGGCAAAGTCCTCTGGTCTCGTAACGCCGCGGCGGACACCAAAACGGAAGTCCCGATGTGGGGCTTCTCGAGTTCCCCGCTGGTCATCGACGATGTCGTGATTGTTGCGGCGGGTGGCACTCTTGCCGGCTACGACACTGCCGACGGCAAATCGCGGTGGATCGGCAAAGAGAATGGCTTTAGTTACAGCTCGCCGCACCTTGTGACAATCGACGGCGTAAAGCAGGCGCTTTTTCTGACCGGAACCGCAACGATGGGCGTCGCACCAGCCGACGGTAAAATCCTGTGGCAGCATGCATGGGAAGGTGGCGCGATCGTGCAGCCCGCCATGATCACAGACACCGACATTCTGACCAACTCCATCGGATGGGCCGGTGGAACCGGCACACGCCGGCTCTCGGTAAAGCACGGCTCGGAGGGATGGAGCGTTCAGGAACTCTGGACTTCAAACGGATTGAAACCCTACTTCAACGACTTCGTTATCCACAAAGGGAACGCCTATGGTTTCGATGGCGAGATTCTCGCCAGCATCGACCTCGCCGACGGCAAGCGAAAATGGAAGGGCGGACGCTACGGAAATGGCCAGCTCATCGTGCTCGCCGATCAGGATCTACTCCTCGTGTTGTCGGAAGAAGGCGAACTCGTTCTGGTCAATGCCACACCCGACAAGTTCACGGAGGTTGCGCGCGTACCGGCAATCGAAGGCAAAACCTGGAATCATCCGGTGCTGGTCGGTGATGTTCTGCTCGTCCGCAACGGCGAGGAGATGGCCGCGTTCAAACTCGCTCTCGCGCA
>Ga0111539_10009360_pt1 | contig 12367 bp, 13 predicted proteins | sample RhiMethybrSRZTD1_FD_79667 | JGI IMG/M metagenome (GOLD analysis project Ga0111539, IMG submission 79667) | Populus rhizosphere microbial communities from Tennessee, USA - Rhizosphere MetaG P. TD hybrid SRZTD1 (version 2) (version 2) | ecosystem: Host-associated > Plants > Roots > Rhizosphere >...
AGGCCAAGCGCGCGCCCGTGGTCTACCGCGTGCACGATGCGCCTTCGAAAGAAAAGCTCACGGCCTTGCGTGAGTTCCTGGAGACCCTGGGCCTCAAGCTGCCGGGCGCGGGCGCCTTGCAGGCCGGAGATTTCAACCGCGTGCTGCAGCGCGCCAAGTCGATGCCGGTCGCCGACCTCGTCAACGAGATCGTGCTGCGCTCGCAATCGCAGGCCGTCTACGCGGTGGAGAACATCGGCCATTTCGGGCTGCATCTCTCCCGCTACGCGCACTTCACCTCGCCGATCCGCCGCTATGCCGACCTCCTCGTGCACCGCTCGCTAGTCCGCGCGCTCGGGTTCGGCGCCGGCGGCCTGCGCGAGGAGGACGCGGCACGCCTCCCCGACATCGCGCAGGCCATCTCGGAGGCCGAGCGGCGCGCCATGGCGGCCGAGCGGGAGACGACCGACCGACTGATCGCCGCCCATCTCGCCGACCGCGTGGGGGCCGAGTTCGGCGCGCGAGTTTCGGGCGTCACGCGCGCCGGCCTGTTCGTGCGCCTCGCCGACACCGGCGCCGACGGCTTCGTTCCCGCCGCCACCATCGGCGGCGACTACTGGCGCCACCACGAGGACGCGCACGCGCTGGTCGGCGACCGCACCGGCGTCTCCTACCGCCTGGGCGACGACGTGCGCGTGCGCCTCGTCGAGGCGATACCGACGGCCGGCGCGCTGCGCTTCGAGATGCTGTCTGAAGGCACGCGTCATGCCGGCACGGCGGGCAAGCTGCCGCGCGGCCGACAGTTGTTTCGCAGCCGGCGACCCCGGCACTCGCGTTGAGCGGCCTGCATTCCCGGGCCTGCTAGGTTGTGACGGCGCGCCCCTTGAAGCGGCGGGCGGGGGCCGCTAGGAGAGGCTGTGCGGACGGGATTGGGAGACGCAGACATGGCTGGGCAGCAGCTCGACGCGCCCGGTGCGCCACGCAAAACGCGGGCACTGCGCCCGCGCGACGCGGCGACTCTGATCATAGTGGACCAATCCTCCGGCGAGCCGCGCGTCCTGCTGGGGCGCCGACGCCTCGACATGGTGTTCATGCCGGGCCGCTATGTCTTTCCCGGCGGCCGCGTCGACCCGGCCGACAAGCACATCGCCGTCGAGGATGACCTGAGGTCCGGCGAGTTGAAGAAGCTGCAGGTGGCCATGAAGGGCACGCCGAGCGAGGCCAGGGCCCGGGCCTTGGCGCTGGCGGCCGTGCGCGAGACCTTCGAAGAAGCAGGTCTGGTTATTGGCGCTCCGTTGGGAGCGGCGGCGGCTCCGAAGGCACAGACGTGGCAGGACTTCTTTGCAACCGGCTATCGGCCGGCCCTGGCCAGTCTGACGTTCTTTGCCCGCGCCGTCACGCCGCCCGGCAGGCCGCGCCGGTTCGACTCGCGCTTCTTCTGCGTGCCGGCAGAAGCCATTGTCCACAGGGTGAAGATTGCCGAAGGCGAGTTGTTGGACCTGGAGTGGCATTCCATCGCCCAGGCTCGCTCGCTCGAGCTGCCCAACATCACGCGCGTCGTGTTGGAGGATTTGGGCGAGCGAATCGCAGCCGGCGCATTGCACGCAAGCGACTTGCCGGTACCGTTCTACCATCGGCGCAACGGCAGCTACCGACGCGACCTGATCGGGGGCGACGTCGATCTTGACTAACGCCTCCTAGCGACTAGAGTGCGCGCCAACTCCAAGCTCGGTAAGACCCGCCCCCACAAAGGTCGACAGCCATGGCGAAGCCGATTACGCAGAAGATCAAATTGCTGAGCACGGCCGGAACCGGATTCTTCTACGTCACCAAGAAGAACCCGCGAACGGCAACCGAAAAGTTGTCTTTCAAGAAGTACGATCCCATTGCGCGCAAGCACGTTGCCTTCAAGGAAACGAAAATCAAGTAGACCTACGCGAACTCCAACCACCCTTCCGCACGCACGCTATACGATTCCGAACGCCACGGTCCGCAGTCCTGCGGTCTGCCGCCTGAAGAGGCAATGCGAGCATGGTCGATCGCACACGCGAGAGCGTCCGCAAGTTGAGGTGTCACACCAGGGGATCGTTCGCATCTGGGATGCGAATGTGGCCGCGTCCGTGACTGACATCGGCAGCGGGGTAGAAGTCCGAGCAGTCACGGACGCTGGCCTGCCAAGTCATGGACCAAAGAGGGCGTTGGCCAGACTTGACGTTCGATCGTCCTTGGGTGGCATTGCTAGAGGAGGCCACTCCTAGCCACTTGCGGACGACCACACCTTACGGCGTCAGGAGATGCGGCGGACCTGACAGTCCGTAAGGATTCGAATTCGTCGGTTGTTGGTCAGAGGGCGGTGCGCCTGAAGGCGCCGCCTGGACCTCTTGCCGCTAAATCCCTCCTCCCGCCATTTTCCCGCTCCGCTAGGAAAGCAGATCGCCGCCACCTTGGCAATACTTTCCAAATCGCATCAAGGTGTTGGTTACAAGCCCCGAGCAAAGAAGGTCACTCCACTGTGGCGTGCAAGATGGCGGTCAACCGCCGTGCGGTCGTGGAATAGCAGATATTCCAGGAGCTTATGCTGTTGCCGTGCGGCTAGGCCGCGTTCGTTACGACGCGGTTGCGGCCACCACGCTTGGCAAGATAGAGGGCCTGGTCGGCGCGCCTGAGGAGGCCCTCCGCAGAGTCGTGTACGCCATCGAGCGTGGCAATCCCGACACTGGCGGTCACCTGCAAACACCTCTCGCCATCGACCTGGAACGGCTCGCCGGCGATGCACGCCCGCAGGCGCTCCGCCGCCTGACTGGCCCTATCCGGACCGACATCGGGCATCACGACCACGAACTCCTCGCCGCCGATGCGGCACGCCAGGTCGATGTTGCGGGTGTTGCGCCGCAGCCGCGAGGCAAGCTCGCGCAGCACGGCGTCCCCGACATCGTGTCCGTAGGTGTCGTTGATCGCCTTGAAGCAGTCGACGTCGGCAAACAACACCGACAGCGGGCGGGCGGCAGCTCTTGCCTGCTCGGCGAGCGCCTTCAAGTGGGTTTCCAGGTAGCGGCGATTGTTGAGCCCGGTCAGCGCGTCGGTAAGGGCGAGCTCGACGCTCTCCTCCAGCCGATCCCGCAGATGATCCGAGTAGCGCTTGCGTTTGATCTGCGTGCGCACGCGGGCGAGCAGCTCGTTGCGATCGACGGGACGCACCAGATAGTCGTTGACGCCCATGTCGAGTGCGCGCAGCAGGCGCACCTCCTCGTCGGGCTGCAGCACGACGATGATGGGCTGATTGCGCGTACGCTCGAGCGCACGCAGCTGGCTGCACAGCCGCAAGCCGTCGGCCTCGGCCAGATTGAGACTGACGATGACGACGTCGTAGGTGGCACTGCCCAGCCGCAGCAGGGCCGCATGAGGATCGCGCTCGATGTCGATCTCGTAGCTCTTGGCCAGCACCGCCTGCACGCGGCCGGCGACACGCTCCTGATCCTCGACCAGCAACACGCGGCCGGCAGCCTCCACGTTCGACCACGCGGGGATGCCGCCGGGCATGACGCCGATCTCCGCGCCGGTCGCCATGCGCAGCAGCATCTCGTCGTTCAGCATCTTGAGCCGCGTCAGGTTTTTCACCCTGGTGATGAGGGCGATGTCGTCGACCGGCTTGGTGAGGAAATCGTCGGCTCCCGCCTCCAGGCCCTGCACCTTGTCGGTCGTCTGGTCGAGGGCCGTGACCATGACGACGGGCACGTGCATGGTCTTGGGCGAGGCCTTGATGCGCCGGCACACCTCGAAACCGTCAAGCCCCGGCATCATCACGTCGAGCAGCACGACGTCGACGCGCTCGATCTGGAGGATCTCCAACGCCTCGGGACCGGAGTAGGCCGTGAGCACGTCGAAGTATTCGGCCGACAGCCGCGCTTCCAGCAGCTTCACGTTGGCGAGAATGTCGTCAACGACCAGAACCCGGCCCGTCATCGGCTACCCACACACCCCTGCGAGCCCGGCGGCTCTCATGCTTCCCCAAGGTATCGGCGCACCGTTTCGAGAAACGTCCCGATCGAAATCGGCTTGGAAATGTAGGCCTCGCAACCGCCTTGGCGGATGCGCTCCTCGTCGCCTTTCATGGCGAAGGCAGTGACGGCGATGACGGGGATGTCGCGCAACTCCTCGTCGTCCTTCAGCCACTTGGTCACTTCGAGGCCCGAGATCTCCGGCAGCTGAATGTCCATGAGGATCAAGTCGGGCCGATGCTCACGGGCGAATTTGAGCGCCTCCAAACCGTTGCGCGTCTGCAGCGTGCGGTAGCCGTGCGCGTCCAGCAGGTCGTGGAAGAGTTTCATGTTGAGCTCGTTGTCCTCCACGATGAGCACGGTCTTGACCATCGGCTGCACGCCTGGCCGGCGCTCCGTAAAGGCTCCGCTGCTCTCCTGATAGGTCATCGCTCTGGCAAGCCCGCTTGCTGGCTCCCGGCACTCTTGCACCGATTCGACGCAGAGCCGGCACGCGAGTTTGCTTCAGAATGCCTAACCAACTGTTTAAGATATGCGGGAGGTTGCCCGTCAATGAAGGCTCGTTAATGCCCAGCAAACGCCGGCCGGTCGACCGAGAGTCGGCGGAAGCCATGGCCATACAAGGCCTTGCGTTCCTGGCCGAGGAGCCGGCGCGCCTACAGCGCTTCTTGCTGGCGACCGGGCTAGAGGCCAGCGACATCCGCGCCCGGGCCGATTCGCCCGAGCTGATGTCGGCGGTGCTGGAGCATCTGGCCAGCGACGAATCGCTGCTGCTCGTGTTTGCGGCAAGTCGCCAGATTGCCGCCGACAGCATCGCCCCGGCGATCCGCGCGCTCCTGGCGCCGCCGCCGTGAGCGGCCCGGGAGCACAGACCAGCGCGGCGCTGCGCCTGGGGATCGACCTCGGCGGCACCAAGATCGCAGGGGTGGCGCTCGGCGCCGATGGCCGCGCCTGCGCCGAGCGCCGTGCGCCGGCGCCGCATGACGACTACGCCGCCACTGTCGCAGCCGTGGCCGCGATGGTAGCCTTGCTCGAACAGGCGGCAGGCCGCGCCGGCAGCATCGGCATCGGCATGCCCGGATCGCTGGTGCCGGCCAGCGGCCTAGCGCAGAACGCCAATTCGACATGGCTCAACGGCCGGCCGTTCCAGCGCGATCTCGAGGCCCGGCTCGGCCGGCCCGTCAGGCTCGCCAACGACGCCAACTGCTTTGCGCTATCGGAGGCCGTCGACGGCGCCGCCGCAGGCGCGCGCTCGGTTTTCGGCGTGATCCTCGGCACGGGCTGCGGCGGCGGGCTCGTCTTCGATGGCGCCCTCATCGACGGCCCGCGCGGCATCGGCGGGGAGTGGGGCCACAACCCCCTGCCCTGGGCGGAGCCCGACGAGCACCCCGGCCCCAAGTGTTGGTGCGGGCGACTGGGTTGCATCGAGACCTGGGTATCCGGGCCCGGTCTCGCCGCCGATCACGCGAGGGCGACGGGGATGCGCCTTTCAGCCGAGGAGGTCGCGGCCCGCGCTGTCGGCGGCGACGCCGATGCGCGTGCCACACTCGACCGCCACGCCGGCCGTCTGGCGCGGGGGCTCGCCCACGTCGTCAACATCTTCGACCCCGATGTAATCGTGCTGGGCGGCGGCCTCTCCAAGCTCGCGAACCTCTACGCGGCGCTGCCGGACTTGATGGCGCCCTACGTGCTGGCCGGGCAGGCCGGCGTGATCGTCAAGCCGCCCGTGTGGGGCGACGCCGGCGGCATGCGCGGGGCCGCGTGGCTGTGGGACTGAGGAAGCCCGCGTCCTGTCAGCGCTGGCGGTCCGTTTGACCGGGCGGCTGGGCGTTCGCGTCCGGCGGCGACTTCGTCTCGCACTTGCTCGGCGCGTGGAAGCTGATCTCCTTGAGATCGCCGCGCATGGCGAACTCGCCGTAGTCGATGAACAGGTTGCGGCTCACCCCGTTCTCGAAGAACAGGAAGGAGAGCTCGTAGACCGGCAACGCATCGGCGTTGTCGGAGCCCGGCTCGAAGTAGCCGATCGACACCGGCCAAGCCTCCAACCCGTCGAGGCCTTCGATGTTCTTGACGCGCGGCAACTCCCGATTGGCGCCTGCAGGCCTCAGGCGGCCGATGATCGACACCGTGTCGTAGACCTTCTCGCCCTTCTCGGAGCCGTCGTAGAGGTCGGCGCGGAAGGTCGCCTTGCCCGACTTGGCGGCCTGCAGCAGGGCGATCGTGTGCTGGATCGGGAAGTAGACGCGCGCCGACAGCGACAGGCCCTTCTTGGCAGGCTTGGTCAGCTCCACCTTGATGTCGTCGGCGGTATTGGCACGCGCCGCATCGCCGGCGGTGGCCTCGGTCGGCTTCTCGTCGCGGAACTGGCTGGAATTGAAGCGGAAGCGCCGCCCGCTGCCCTCCTCCCAGCTCGAAGAGCGCAGGTCGGTGAGCATGGTCGTGCCGCCCTGATTGGTCATCTGCGTGACGAACCGCATGTTCTGCGTATAGCCCTCGCAGATCGAGCCGGTCAGCTCGTAGACCATGCGGCCGCTCACCGCCGTCACCCCGGTGCCGCCGCGCGTGGTGACCAGCGTCATCTCGTAGACGGCGCGGTGGGGTGCCAGGAGGATGGTCTGCGCGGCGACCGAGGCCGGCGCCGCAGCACATACGGCCGTCAGCGCCAAAGCTGCCATCGGCACGGCCCGACCGCGTCCGAGCATGGAATGCGTCATACTTGCCTTTTTCTCCGAGAGAAGGGCAGTTCTAAGGCCTTTCTCCTGCGATATTCTAGTCGGCCGCGATTCTACAGCAAGGCGATGGCAAAATGCGTGATGCGGCGCAGAAGCCATCGGTCATGACGACGCGGCACGAGTGCAGGGACACAAATCGCCAATGACTGCAAGGAGATTATCGACGCCGGCGCGGCGCGAGGGGCCGGCGCAAAGCAAGCCCGACCTGACCGCGTTCCTGCGACCCATTGCCCACCGGGGTCTGCACGACCGGCGCCAGGCCCGAATCGAGAACACGGCTCCGGCCTTCCTGGCCGCCATCGATAAGAATTATGGCATCGAGTGCGACGTGCAGGCCGCCGCCGACGGCACGCCCATGGTCTTTCACGACGAGACGCTCGATCGCCTGGTCGCCGCGACGGGACCGGTCGCCGGGCAATCGCCGTCGAGCCTGCGATCTTTTCGCTACAGGCGCACCGACACCTCAATCCTCACATTGGCGGAGCTTTTGCATCTGATCGGCGGCCGCGTACCGCTGCTGGTCGAGGTGAAGGTCAACAAGAGCGCCCCGCCGCCGAGCTTCCTCGACAAGATCGCGCGTCAGGCCAGAGCTTACAGGGGCCCAATCGGGCTCATGTCGTTCAATGCCAACGCCGTGGCCGAGCTTGGCCGTCTGGCGCCGACCGTGCCGCGCGGGCTGGTGGTTGGCAGCCACACCCTTCCGCCGAGCTGGTGGGCGACGCCGGGTGGCGCAAGCAAGGCCCGCATCCTCAACCGGCGCCTCGGCTCGGTTCCCGCCGGGCTTGCCTTCTTTGCCGTCGACGTGAGGATATTGCGTCACGCGCGGACCTGGATGTCCCGCCACGCGCCCGAGCTGGCGCTCTTCAGCTGGACCATCCGCACCGCCCGCGCACAGCGGGCAGCTGCGCAGTGGGCCGATGCGCCGATCTTCGAGGGCTACGAGGCCTAGAAACAGGAGGAGACGATGCCGCAACAGCTTCCCGCGCTCAGCCTGGTCGCCGTGCCGGGGCGCCGCCGCACCACGCTCGAGCTGGCGCGCGAGATCGAAGGCCGCGGCTTTGCCGGCATCTATGCGCCGAGCATGTTCAGCAACATGTCGCTGTGCGAGGCCCTGGCGCACGTCACCCAGCGCGTCGCGTTCGGCACCTCCATCGCGCCGATCTACGCGCGCACGGTAGGCGACTTCGCCCAGAGCGCCGCCTTCATGCACGAGGTCTCCGGCGGCCGCTTCCGTCTCGGGCTCGGCGTCAGTCATGCCCCCGCGCACGTGCGCATGGGCGTGACGCCGGGCAAGCCGCTCGGCGACGTCCGCACCTTCGTGGCCAAGCTGCGGTCGCACGAGGGAATCGGCGAGCTGCCGCCGATCATGCTGGCCACGCTGCGCAAGCAGATGATCGCGCTCGCCGGCGAGATCGCCGACGGCATGGTGTTCGCCAACGGCGCCCGCTCGCACATGGCTCAGTCGCTGGCGGCCCTGCCCGCGGCCAAGCGCAACGATGCCGGCTTCTTCATCGGCAACATGATCCCGACCTGCATCAGCGACGACATCGAGGCCGCCAAGGCCGTCAACCGCCGCACGCTCACCCACTATGCGCTGCTGCCCAACTACCGCAACTACTGGAAGGAGGCGGGCTATGTGGAGGAGATGCAGGCGATCGAGACGGCAATCGCCGAGAAGCGCATGGGCGATGTGCCGAAATTCCTGACCGACCGGTGGCTCGCCGACTGCACCCTGTTCGGGCCCGCGCCCCGCGTACGCGAAGAGCTCGAGGCCTGGTACGGCTCCGGCATCCGCACCCCCATCCTCGTGCCGTCCTCGGCGGCCGGCAACCAGATAAAGGCCTTCGAGGAGATGTTCGCAGCGTTTGCGGGGTGATGCTCCCTCTCCCCGTTCTTACGGGAGAGGGACCGCGCTACTTCCAGAATTGCTTCGTGGCGATCCCCGCGCCCTCGGCCATGGCGGCGAACTTGGCCCACACCACGTCCGGGTCGACGGCCGCCTGCCCGACCCAAGTGCCGTAGCCGCAATCGCTGCCCGCGATCACGTTCTCGCGTCCGACCAGATTGGCATAGCGGGCGATGCGTTGCGCGATCAGCTCGGGATGCTCGATGAAGTTCGATTTCGACTCGATGACTCCGGGGATCAGCACCTTGCCGTCGGGCAGCTTCACCCGCTCGAACAAGGTCCATTCGTGAGCGTGGCGGGGATTGGCGGCTTCCAGCGAAATGGCCCGCGGCTTGGCCAGGAAAACGATGTCGACGATGTCGGCCAGCGCCACGTCGCAGTGGTGCGGGCCCTCATAGTTGCCCCAGCACAGATGCATGCGCAGCAGGTCGGCGGGGATGTTGGCCACCGCGTGGTTGAGCGCCTCCACGTGCAACTGCGCCCGCTTGCGGAACTCGGCAAGCGATAGCTCGCCATACTGGATGTGCCGGCCCATGCCGAGGTCGGGGCAGTCGATCTGCAGCACGATGCCGGCCCTGGTCACGGTCTCGTACTCGTGGCGCATGGCCTCGGCGATGGCGTAGATGTAGGTCTCGAAGTCCTTGTAGTAATCGTTGCGGAAGAACAGTGATACCACGCCCGGCGAGGCGGAGCTCATGAAGGTGGCCGTGGACTTGGCGCCGGCGGTCGCCGCCTTCAGGTTGTCCACGTCCATCTGCGCCGCCTCTGCGTCGCGCACGCCGATCGGCGCGTTGCAGGCCGGCGTCTTGCGCCGCGAACGGCCCGGATCGCCGAACACGCGCTTCTCCAGGCGCGGGAATTGGGCGAGGTCCTGGTAGACGAAGGTGTTTCCCGTTCCGCCGAAACCGGCGAGGCGATCCTTGACGTAGGTGGCGTAGCTGGGCTTGGACATCTCCCCGTCGTTGACGAGGTCGATGCCGGCCTGCACCTGCTTGCCGACGACCTCGGCCACGGCGTCACGCACGCGCGCGGCCAGCGCCGCCCGATCGACGGGCACGCCCTCCTCTTTGGCGTACATCGTGCGGATCAGATCCTCGGGCCGCGGCAGGCTGCCGGTATGCGTGGTGAGAAAGCGCTCGGTGCTGCGGTTCATCGGGATTCCCGAGTTGAAGCTAATTCGGCGCGGAGGCCTGTGGCGGCGGCCGATTGGCCTTGCCTCTCTCGTAGAGCTTGGCGACGTCCTTCATGGCGGCCTTCATGCGCCGGACGCGGTCCTCGCTCGAGGGGTGCGTCGACAGCCATGTCGGCGGCGCGCCTCTGGCGACCTGCGCCATCTTCTGCCACAGCGTGATGCCGGCCTCCGGGTCGTAGCCGGCGCGCGCCGCAATCTCCATGCCGATCAGATCGGCGTCGCGCTCGTCGTCGCGGTTGAATTTCAGGTTCAGCAAGCCACCGCCCTGGCGGGCAAGCTCGCCGACGTTGCCGCCGATCACCAGACCAACCGCCAGCGTGCCGACATTGGTGAGCGTGACCTTGGCGGCGCGGGCGCGCGCATGCTCGCGCAAGGCGTGCGCCATCTCGTGGCCCAGCACCACCGCCAGCTCGTCGTCGGTGAGCTTGAGGGTGTCGATGATGCCCGTGAACACGGCGATCTTGCCGCCCGGCATGCACAAGGCGTTGACCGTCGGCGTCTTGACGACCATGACCTCCCACGGCCAGTCCTTGGCTCGGCTGTTCCACTTGTGGGTGTGCGGCAGCAGTTCCTTGGCGATGCGCTGCACGCGCTTGGCTTGCGCATCGTCCTCGGGGAGCAGGGCGTTGCGGCCGACCGCCTGGGCGCGCAGCTGGCCGTACTGTTGCAGCGCCGCCTTCTCCAGGCTGGCGGCCGGGACGAGGTTGCGCACGATCGAGGCGCGCCGCACCTTGACGCCCTCGTTATCGTCCTTGGTGCGCTGTGCCGTCGCAGGCACGCTGGCAACGATCGCCAGAAGAGCCGTGCCGGCGATGATCGAACGCCGCATGATGTCCTCCCCGATTTCCCCGACCCCGTGGCGCCAGGTGTTGTTGCCGGCGCCGCCCGGCTATGATCCTTTAGCCTTTGCCGGCGCCGATTGTCGAGGCGTCGACCGATCACCCGAGCTCGCATGAAAAAAAAGCAGGATCAGCCCAGCATCGAGGTCGTGCCGCGGATTGCCGACATCCCGGCCGAGGCGTGGGATGCCTGCGCCAATCCCGACCCCGCTCTCTTCAATCCATTCATCGCGCATGGCTTTCTCAGGGCGCTGGAGGATGCCGGCACGGTCGGCGGCCGGTCCGGCTGGGCGCCCCGCCATCTCGTGCTCAGGGAGGGCCAGGCCAGGATCACCGGCTGCGCGCCCTGCTATCTGAAATCCCACAGCCAGGGCGAATATGTGTTCGACCATTCGTGGGCCGACGCCTACGCCCGGGCGGGCGGCAGCTACTATCCGAAGCTGCAGATCGCCGTGCCTTTCACGCCGGTGCCGGGGCGCCGCCTGCTGGTGCTGCCGGGGCCGGAGGCGCCGGAGCGAGAGGCGCTGCTGGCGGCGGGAGCCAGGACGCTCGTGGAGCGCAACCAGCTATCGGGGGCGCATGTCACATTCCTGAGCGAGGGCGAGTGGGATCGGCTCGGCGACCGCCATTTCCTCAAGCGGACCGCCCAGCAATTCCACTGGAACAACGCCGGCTACGCCACCTTCGAGGATTTCCTGGCCTCGCTTGCCTCGCGCAAGCGCAAGGCGGTGCGCAAGGAGCGCGCCGAGGCCCTGAGCCACGGTCTTGCCATCGAATGGGTCCGCGGCCCCGAGATCACCGAGGCGCATTGGGATGCGTTCTTCGCCTTCTACATGGATACCGGCTCGCGCAAGTGGGGCCGGCCCTATCTCAACCGCCGCGCTTTCTCGCTGATCGGCGCCGCGACGGGGGAGCGCTGCCTGCTGATGATCGCGCGGCGGGGCCAGACACCGATTGCCGGCTCGCTGCACATGATCGGCGGCGACTGCCTCTACGGCCGCTACTGGGGCGCGGTGGAGCACCACCCCTGCCTGCACTTCGAGCTCTGCTACTACCAGGCGATCGAGTATGCGATCCAGCACAAGATCGCCCGCGTCGAGGCCGGCGCGCAGGGCGAGCACAAGCTGGCCCGCGGCTATCTGCCGACCGCGACCTATTCGGCGCATTATATCACCGACCCGTCGCTGCGCCGGGCCATTGCCGACTATCTCGAGCGTGAACGTGCCTATGTGGATGCGGCGCTCGAGGAGCTCGGCGAGTACGCGCCCTTCCGCAAGTCGCCCGATCAGGTGTGACGCGCGGTCGTATGCGCGATCAGGCTGCCGAGCCCCAGCGACAGTTGCCTGAAGCTCACGAAATTCATCACCCACCCGGCGATGAGCAGCACGAGCAGCGTCGAGGCTATCAGTGTATCGCAGCGCTTGGGCTGGCGTGTGGCAAGTACCCTTGCCGTGCCGTTGTCGGCATCTTCTCCGTCATAGCCCGCAAGCGCAGTCTGGTTGCGCAATGCCGACACGTTGAACCCTCCCTCTGGGCTCTCCTTGATCGTTATGCGCATCTTCGCACGCCGCCGTTGGAACGTGCTTAACGTCAACGCCGACTTGACGATGAGGTTACGGGCCAATTAACACCTGAGGACGGTCAAGGAGGACTGCGGCGATGGCCTACGACAGCAGCAACGTCTTTGCCAAGATTCTGCGCGGCGAGTTGCCGGCGCAGAA
>Ga0111539_10009361_pt1 | contig 12367 bp, 10 predicted proteins | sample RhiMethybrSRZTD1_FD_79667 | JGI IMG/M metagenome (GOLD analysis project Ga0111539, IMG submission 79667) | Populus rhizosphere microbial communities from Tennessee, USA - Rhizosphere MetaG P. TD hybrid SRZTD1 (version 2) (version 2) | ecosystem: Host-associated > Plants > Roots > Rhizosphere >...
CGGGCTCAGTCCAATCGCTGCCGGCGTGGTATTCCTGGCCCCGTCCGTGGCCGTGGCACTGTCTGGTCCGTTGGCTGGCCGACTCGCGGGGTGGCAACCGGTGCCCGTGCTCATTCCGGCGACCATGATGTTCGGCGGCGCCACCCTGCTGGCGACATCGGCAGTGGATGCCTGGGGAGCCTATGTGCCGCTGCTCGGCCTGACCGGCTTCGCCCTGGGCCTCGGCTGGACACTGCCGAGCATAGGAAGCCAGACGGTCGTCGATCCGGCTCGCGCCGGAGAAGCTGCTGGAGTCAACCTCACCGTGATGGTGACGATCGCCGGGGTCGCCGTCGCTGTGGCCGGAACGCTGATCGAGCTGGGAGGCGCCGGAACTGCAGACATCACCGCCGCTACCAGGGGGGTGGTGCGGCTTGTCTCGGTGTTGTCGTTCGTCGGGGGGTGCAGTTCTGTTGGCCGTTGCCCTGATCGGCCGCGGCACTCGCCGGGCCTCCGAGGTCGCATCGCCCGCGTCGTGAAAGATGGTGACGTGGTCGAGTTCGCCGAGTGGAGGGAGCGAGTCGTCGTCCTGACCCGGCGGGGTTGCCATCTGTGTGACGAGGCAGTGGAGCAGGTCGCGGCTGTGTGTGCCGAAACTGGCGAGGAGTACGCCGTGGTTGACATCGACAGCGACCCCGAGCTGCGGCAGCTATACACCGATCAGGTGCCCGTAACGTTCGTCGATGGTGCGCAGCATGACTTCTGGCGCGTGGACCCGGTACGTCTCACGGCTGCACTGAAGCGGACCCGCTGACCGCGATGTTGTTCACTGCGGCTACCTTGCGCGGACTCGCCGAGGGTCGGGTGAGCTTCACCTACCGACGCTGGGAAGTCGTACGACCCAAGGTGGGATCGAGATTCACCACGTCCGCCGGGGTGATCGAGGTCACCTCGATCACGCCAGCTGACGAGCAGCAGCTGACCGCGCAGGACGCGACTGAAGCCGGCTTCGATTCGGTGGCCGACCTGGTCAAGTGGTGTCGCGCGAAGGGTCAGGGCGATCTCTACCGGGTCGGAATCGTCCTGGCGGGACCCGATCCGCGGGTCACGCTCCGGGGCCAGGCCGCGCTCGATCCGACCGACCTGGTCGCCCTGAATAGCAAGCTCGACCGGCTGGATCGAGCTGCTGAGCAGCCCTGGACCCGCAGCACGTTGCGTCAGATTGAACGGCTGCCTGGTGTGGTGTCGACCGAACTCGCCGCCGAGGCCGGTCAGGAGCGTCGCACGTACAAGCTCCGGGTTCGCCGGCTGAAGGCCCTTGGCCTGACGGAATCGCTGGAGCGCGGCTATCGGCTCTCGCCACGGGGTCAGGCATATCTCAATACCCTCGAGCAGGCCTAGCTGGGCGGTCATCGCGGCCATCACTCGCCAAAGCGAGAGATCGACTCGCTCTACACACATTCCTTGCGCCCCGCATACGCTGCAAAGTGTGCATCGTGACAGGAGCGCACGTGCACGTGCCTTTCTGGCGGTTAGCTCCGTGATTGAGATGTTTGTGCCAGCGTTCACAAAGACCTTAGAGTGACGCTGTTTGGACCAGATCCGAGCGCAGATTCAGGAGTTGCGTGTCGCACACTTTCCCGAGCGAGCCTCCGCCGCCGGCGACGACATCTCAACATTGGCGAGCGGTTCCCACTCTGAAGGGAATCCCGGACGCCACTGTGGCGCGGCTGCCTGTGTACTTGCGAGCGCTCAACCAGCTCGCTGACCAGCAGATCGACACGATCAGCAGCGGTGCGCTTGCGGAGGCGGCCGGGGTGAACTCTGCCCAGCTCCGCAAGGATCTTTCCTACCTGGGCTCGTACGGCACTCGCGGGGTCGGCTACGACGTCGCGTACCTGCGCTTCCAAATCGGCCGTGTGGTCGGCTCTGCACACGACTGGCCCGTGATCATTGTGGGTCTCGGCAATCTCGGGACAGCGCTGGCCAACTACTCGGGCTTCTACTCCCACGGCTTTCGTGTCGTCGGCCTGATCGACACCTCGCCGGACCTGGTGGGCAAGCGAATCCATGGCCTGGCGATCTCCGACCTCAGCGAGCTCGAAGAGGTCGTCGCCCGTACCAACGCGGTGATCGCGGTCATCGCGACGCCGGCCGAAGTTGCACAAGCCGTTGCAGACCGGCTCGTCGACCTGGGAGTGACCAGCATTCTGAACTTCGCGCCGACAGTTCTCGTCGTTCCCGACGGCGTCAACGTCCGCAAAGTCGACCTCGGCCAGGAACTACAGATTCTCGCCTATCACGAGCAGCGCAAGACCGACGACACCCAGATCTTGGCCAAGAGCAGGAGGACAAGCTGATGAGCATCCTGGTGGTCAGCGTCTCCCACAAGTCAACATCGGTCTCCCATCTGGCTCAGCTCTCGCTGGATGCCCACGCTTCGGCCAAGCTCGCCGGACAGCTTGTTGACTCTGAGCACATCGACGAGGCCATCGTGTTGTCGACCTGCAACCGAACCGAGGTATTTGCCTCAGTCTCCCGATTCCATGGCGCTCTGGACGACGCGACGGGAGCACTTGCCGATGTAGCTGGTCTGAGGCCGGGGGAGCTGCGCTCCTTGTGCGCGGTTTTCTTCGATGAGGGGGCGGTAGCCCACACCTTCTCGGTCGCGTCCGGCCTGGATTCGCTCGTGGTCGGAGAGAGCCAAGTTCTCGGACAGGTCAAGAGCGCTTTGACGCTCGGCCAGACTCACGAAACCGTCGGCGCAATCCTGAATTCGTTGTTCCAGCAGGCAATCAGGGTGGGCAAGCGGGTCCATACCGAGACTGGCATAGGGGCGGCGGGCCGTTCCCTGGTCGGCACTGCATATCGACTCTTGACCAGTGAGATCGGCGAGCTCAATGGTCGTCGAGTGCTCGTTGTCGGAGCTGGCGCGATGGCCGGGCTGGCCGCACGAACTGCGGCAGCGGACGGCGCATCTGTCACCTGCGCCAACCGCACGCTGGCACGCGCCGAGCGGCTGGCGGACGCGGTCGGCGGACGGGCAGTACCGCTCTCAGATCTGCGTCAGGCGCTCGCAGCGACTGATGTTCTGGTCACCTGCACCGGTGCGCGCACGCTCACCATCGGTGTCGACGACTTGGCCGGAACGCCGGTGCGCGGAGTCGTCGATCTCGCGCTGCCTGCCGATGTGGCGCCAGAGGTTGTCGACTACGGCGTTTGCCTGGTGAACCTGGATCGCCTCGTCACCGACCAGCCAGACGCCGCCAGCGCGCAGGAAATCGAGGACGCTCGTGCTCTGGTGAGGGACGAGGTTGCCAACTTCCTGGGTCTGCGCCGCGCAGCACAGGTCGCTCCGACCGTCGTTGCCTTGCGCTCGATGGCCTCCGACGTTGTCAACGGTGAGCTGCGCCGCTTGGAGGCCCGGCTGCCCAATCTCAATGATCATGAACGCGAGCAGATCCAACGCAGCATGCGGCGCATCGTCGACAAACTGCTGCACGCGCCGACGGTACGCGTCCAGGAGTTGTCGACCGAGCCGGACGCCGTCGACTACGCGGCCGCGTTGCGCGAGCTCTTCGCGCTCGACCCGCAGACCGTTGCAGCGGTGATGTCACCGGAGGTCGGACCCTGATGGTTCGTCGTCGCTGATGCACACAGCCCACCTGACCCGGCCGATCCGGCTGGGCGCGCGTAGGTCTGCGCTGGCCCGCGCACAGGCGAACCAGGTCGCCGCCGCGCTGGCGAACGACGGCGTTGACTCGAGTTTCGTCGGGATAACGACGGCCGGTGATATTGATCAACGGCACCTCACCGAGATCGGTGGGACCGGTGTTTTTGTCAGTGCCGTACGCGACGCCTTGCGTCGAGGTGAGATCGATGTTGCCGTCCACTCGCTCAAGGATCTGCCGACCGCGCCTGCCGACGATCTCGAGATCATCGCCATTCCGGCGCGGGAGGACACCCGAGACGTGCTCGTGGGCCTGCGACTTGAAGATCTTGCCGACGGTGCCCGGCTGGGAACTGGAGCACCGCGGCGTGCCATGCAGATCCTCGATTGGGCGGCTGGCCGCGGGTTACGGCTAGACGTGGTACCGATTCGAGGAAATGTCGGGACCCGAATCGAGCGGGTACGACAGGGCCAGGTTGATGCGGTGATCTTGGCTGCGGCCGGATTGCGCCGGCTCGGCATCTTGGCTCAAGGTGCGATGACCGATGACATCGTGGTTGAGCAGCTCCCAGCACAGATTCTTGATCATCAGGTGATGCTTCCAGCACCCGGACAAGGCGCCCTTGCACTAGAAATTCATCGTTCTCTCAGTATTGAGCTGAGGGAGCATTTGGCAGATCTCGACAACTCCGTTGCGCGAGCGGAATCCCTTGTGGAGCGGGGTTTTCTTGCTGCACTGGAGGCCGGTTGTACTGCACCAGTGGGGGCCCATGCAACGCTCAGAGGGGTCCGTGGTACAAGTCTCGATTTGACTCTGGCGGCGGTAATTGGGAGAACGTTACTGAGCAACTTGTCAGAACCCACCAAAGCAGGCCCAGCGTTACGGCTGGAGGCACACGGATCGTCAACAGATCCCCAGCAGTTTGGGGCGGCTCAGGCTGGTGAGGCGCTGTCGAAGTTGCAGGAGCGAAACGTCTGAACAACCTGGCTCGGACCGTTGACGAGGCGGCCGGGCCGATTACAACAGAACGCGAGAAGTCAGTGAGCACATCCTCGGCTCGTAGGCCCCGGACCTCCGCCTCAGCCACTCCAACCGCACCTGTCGCCAAAGGTCGTGTGATCTTCGTCGGCACCGGACCCGGTGACCCTGACCTGCTGACATTGGGCGCCATCGCCGCTCTGGCCGACGCCAGCTCGGTCATCCTCGACAATGATCGACAACGAGAGATCTTGGGCCACCCGGCTATCGAGCTCGCAGAGGATGCCGACGTCATCACCATCGGGCTGACTGAGGCGCGCAAGCCGTTGAGCCCTTCCGCGAGAGCCAAGATCGTGCTCAAGCAGGCCTCGACTGGCAGCAGAGTGGTACGCCTCGTTGCAGGCGATCCGTTCCTGGACAACGCTGTCGCCGACGAGGCCGCAGCATGCGTACGCGGTGGGATCGATTTCGAGGTCGTGCCCGGAGTCTCAAGTCTCACTGCGGTCCCCGAATACGCCGGCATCGACTTGATCCATGCTGGAGGTGTGCAATTCGCCTCCGTCATCGATGGCAAGTTCACCAAGAACGGAACAGCTCAGTGGGGCGCCGCGGCCACGATAGTGGTCAGCACCGTGGTGTCAATGGTTGGCGGCTTGGTCGAGGCCGCCAGGGCCGCCGGCCGCCCCGGAGATGATCATGTGGTCGTCACCTTGCACGGCGGTAGCACCGAGCAGATCACGCTCACGACGAACCTCGACGGCCTGGCGGCGGCGGTGAGATCGGTGCGTGCCCCGGCGTCCGACCCGGTACACGTGATCATCGGAGCCGCAGCGGAGCAGCGTCATGAGCTGAGCTGGTATGAAACCAAGCCGCTCTTCGGCTGGCGGGTGCTCGTGCCGCGGACCAAGGACCAGGCGGCGCCCATGGTGGCGCGACTGCGCACCTACGGTGCGCACAGTGAAGAAGTGCCCACCATTTCGGTCGAGCCGCCTCGCAGCCCCTTGCAGATGGACAAGGCAATCCGGGGGCTGGTCGAGGGTCGTTACGAGTGGGTCGCTTTCACGTCGGTCAACGCTGTCCGCGCGGTACGGGAGAAGTTTGAGGAGTACGGGCTCGACGCACGAGCCTTCTCCGGCCTCAAGGTAGCGGCTGTCGGCGAGGTGACCGCGAATTCCTTGCAGGCTTGGGGAATCGAGCCGGACCTGGTTCCAGAGGGTGAGCAGTCGGCCGCCGGCCTTGCAGCCGAGTTCCCTCCGTACGACGAGGTGCTGGATCCGATCAATCGCGTTTTCCTGCCCCGAGCTGACATCGCAACTGAGACTCTGGCCGAGGGCCTGAGACAGGTGGGTTGGGAGGTCGAGGACGTCACCGCCTATCGAACCGTACGAGCTACACCACCGCCGGCGCCAACCCGCGAGGCGATCAAGACCGGCAAGTTCGATGCGGTGGTCTTCACATCATCCTCGACAGTGCGCAACCTGGTGGGCATCGCCGGTAAGCCGCATTCATCGACGGTCATCGCGGTGATCGGGCCAGCCACCGCGCGTACCTGTGAGGAGCATGGGCTGCGGGTGGACGTCATCGCCGCCAAGCCGTCGGTCGTGGACTTGGCAGACGCGCTAGCCAGCTTTGCGGCCCAGCGGCGGGATGCCTTCTTGGAAGCCGGCGAGCCGGTGCTCAAGCCCTCTCAGCGCCGTCCCGGGACGAGGCGTCGAGTTTGATTGCTTCGCTCGCTTTCGCTCTGCGTCCGATGGCTCGCTTCGCTCGCTGCGATGTTCGCCTGGGAGCGCCGTCTTCGTCGAATCCGACGAAACGACCATGTTGCAGAATGAGTCCCGTCTCGAGTCGTTTCGCCGGCTCCTCCTGCAGATCGGCGGCGCGAACATCTCGCGCGTTATCGCGCCTCCGAGCTCGCGCGATCCTGATCTGGGGCCAACGTCTGGGCGTCGTCTTGGCAGAAGAGTGCTGAAAGCTTGCAGATTCCGGGCTCGGTAGTCTGCAGTTGCCAGCACTTTTAAGGAGCGAACGAGTCGTGCAGCAGCGGCCGAGGCGGTTACGGACCACAGCAGCGATACGGGCCATGGTGGCCGAAACCAGCCTCGAGCCACGCCAGCTGATCTTGCCCATGTTCGTGGCGGAAGGGCTCAGCGAACCACGCCCAATAGGCGCCATGCCCGGCGTGGTTCAGCACACCCTCGATACCCTCCGCAAGGCGGCGGTCGAGGCCGCGGACGCGGGCTTGGCTGGCGTCATGCTCTTCGGCGTTCCCGAGCGCAAGGATGCCCTCGGCTCGGGAGCGCTCAATCCGGACGGTATCTTGACCGCCGCGATCCGGGCGGTGCGTCAGGAAGTAGGCGACGACTGCCTGGTGATGTCGGATGTCTGCCTCGACGAGTTCACCGATCACGGACACTGCGGGGTGCTCACCCCCTCGGGAGCCGTCGACAATGACGCGACGATCGAGATCTACGCCCAGATGGCGGTGCTGCATGCGAACGCCGGCAGCCACGTCGTCGGACCCAGCGGGATGATGGACGGCCAAGTCGGCGCCATCCGGGAGGCGCTGGATGCAGCGGGTGCCTCGGACGTGGCGATCCTTGCCTACTCCGTGAAGTACGCGTCGGCGTTCTATGGCCCCTTCCGCGAGGCCGTCGCCTCCTCGCTCAAGGGCAATCGCAGGACGTACCAGCAGGATCCGTCCAATGTCCGCGAGGCGCTCCGAGAAGTGGCACTCGATGTCGAGCAGGGTGCCGACATCGTGATGGTCAAGCCCGCCCTTGGCTACCTGGACGTGGTACGTGCTGTCCGCGACGCGGTCGATCTGCCCGTGGCGGCCTACAACGTCTCAGGAGAGTACGCGATGGTCGAGGCGGCGGCGGCCAACGGCTGGATCAACAGGGATGCGGTGATCAACGAGGCTCTCACCTCCATCCGCCGCGCCGGAGCGGACTTGATCTTGAGCTACTGGGCTCTGGATCGGGCTCGGTCGCTGCACAACAACGATCCGCGATGACAGTCCAACCCGCTGCGGCGACCGTACGCAGCGAGGCTGCCTTTGCGCGGGCCAAGGCAGTGACGCCAGGTGGGGTGAACTCGCCGGTCCGCGCGTTCAGAGCGGTTGGCGGCACGCCTCGGTTCATTGCCCGGGCCAGTGGCCCGTACCTGTATGACGTTGACGGCAACGAAATGGTCGATCTGGTGTGCTCCTGGGGTCCAATGCTGCTGGGCCATGCCCACCCAGAGGTGATCGGGGCGGTGGCCGAGGCGGCGCAGCGCGGAACCTCGTACGGCGCACCTACCCAAGCAGAAGTTGATCTTGCCGCCGAAATCATCGATCGGATGCCCGTGGAGCAGGTCCGCTTGGTCAACTCGGGGACCGAAGCCACCATGTCGGTGCTGCGTTTGGCACGAGGCATCACCGGCCGCAACAAGATCATCAAATTCGCCGGCTGCTACCACGGTCACGTGGATGCCTTGCTCGCCGCCGCAGGCTCCGGAGTAGCAACCCTCTCGATACCCGGCACCCCAGGCGTCACGGACGCCACCATCGCGGACACCCTCGTGCTGGCCTACAACGACAGGAACGCGGTCCGGCAGGCGTTCGCCACATTTGGCGAGGAGATCGCGGCCGTGATCACTGAGGCGGCCCCAGGCAACATGGGAGTCGTCCCCCCTGGCACCGAGGAAGGCTTTGGCTTCAATGCCTTCCTCGCTACCGTTGCTCGCGAGCATGGCGCTTTGTTCATCTCTGATGAAGTGATGACCGGCTTCCGAGTGAGTCGATCAGGGCAGTTCGGGCTCGATGGCGTACGAAGCGACCTGATGACGTTCGGCAAGGTGATGGGCGGCGGGTTCCCGGCGGCGGCATTCGGCGGTCCTGCAGAGCTGATGCAGAATCTGGCGCCAGTCGGCACCGTCTACCAGGCCGGCACGCTGTCGGGGAACCCCATTGCCACAGCCGCTGGCCTGGCAACGCTGCGGCTGGCGACGCAGCAGATCTATGAGCGGATCGACCGCACGGCTGCGCAAGTGCGAGCGGAGCTCAAGGCCGCGCTCGACGTTGCTGGAGTGCCGCATGTCATACAGAACGCTGGGAACTTGTTCAGCGTTTTCTTCGTAACCGAAGGCGTGACCGCCGTGCCGGATTACGCTACCGCCACGCAGCAGTCCACCGCGGCCTACGCAGCCTTCTTCCATGCCATGCTCGGCTCGGGCGTTTACCTGCCGCCGAGTGTGTACGAGGCCTGGTTCCTTTCCTCGGCGCACGATGATAGAGCGGTAGATCGGATCGTCGAAGCGCTCCCAGCTGCGGCGGCCGCTGCCGCAAGCGCTTCGGGATAGGAGACGAGGGGGTCGGATGGGTCAGAACCGGACGATTGTGCATCTCGTACGACATGGAGAGGTGAACAACCCCGCGGGCCTGCTTTATGGACGGCTTCCCAACTACCACCTCTCCGAGCTGGGCAAAGAGATGGCGCAGCGCGTAGCGGAGCATTTCCGGGGCCGTGATGTCGTGCATGTCAGATCCTCGCCGCTAGAACGGGCGCAGGAGACCGCGGCACCGATCGCCGAGGTCTTCGGTTTGCCCGTGGTGATCGACGCCCGCGTGATTGAGGCGGCGAACCATCTCGAGGGCCTGCGCCTGTCCTTTGATGGTGCACTGCGTCATCCGAGGAATTGGCTGTACTTCCGAAACCCACTCAGTCCGAGCTGGGGCGAGGCGTACACCGATATCCTGGCCCGAATGCGCCCGGCGATGCGAGATGCCGCCGAGGCAGCGTACGGCCACGAGGCGGTCATCGTGACCCATCAGCTGCCGATCTGGGTGGCGCGCAGCGACGCAGAGGGCCGGCGGATGGCCCATGATCCCCGTAAGCGCCAGTGCACGCTGGGCAGCGTCACATCGTTCACCTACATCGACGCGCACGTGACGTCGGTCAGCTACGCCGAGCCTGCCGCAGACCTGCTCCGTCGGCATCAGACCAAGAAGTTCGTCGCAGGAGCCTGATGCTGCGGCGTACTACGGTCCGCCTTGCTGCCGGTTTAGCGGGCATAGTGATGCTGGCGGCCTGTGCCAGCACCGGGGCGGATGAGCAGACACGCAGCGCGGGCCAGGTGGGCTATCCGGACGTGCCGCGCAATCTCACCAGGGTGGCGCCCGATCAGCGCAAGGAACTCCCGACCGTGTCGGGTCAGGCTCTAGGCAGCAACAAGATAATTTCGACTGAGGACTTCCGCGGCAAGGTCGTCGTGGTCAACGTCTGGGGCTCTTGGTGTCCCCCTTGTCGCAAGGAAGCCCCCGATCTCCAGGCGGCAAGCGTGGAGACCAAGAAGGTTGCCCAATTCGTTGGCATTACGAGCAAGGACTACGACCCGGCACCTGCGGAAGCTTTCGTTCGAAGCTTCAAGCTCACCTATCCGAGCATCTACGACCCGACGGGCAAGGTGCTCTTGGCCTTCGCCGGCGAGCTGCCGCCGAGCGCCATCCCCTCGACCATGATCATCGATCGCCAGGGTCGGCTGGCCGTTCGAGTACTGAGCGGGGTCTCCAAGATCACGCTGGTAGACATGATCAACGACGTGGCCAACGGTCGATAGATGATCCCGCTCGATATGGCGACATGGGCCGAAGCTGCAGTGGGTGGCTCGATGGTCTTGGCGCTGCCGGTGGCGCTGCTCGCCGGGCTGGTGTCATTCTTCTCGCCGTGCGTGGTGCCGCTACTTCCGGGCTATCTCTCCTACGCCACGGGTCTGGGAGCCGCCGAGGTCGTCGAGGGATCGCCGCGCCGCGGCCGGATGCTCGCCGGTGCCTCGCTCTTCGTACTGGGATTTGCCGTGGTCTTCGTGATTACCGGCGTGGTTGCCGGTTCAGCGGGACGAATGCTCGCCGAGTATCGCGACGTGATCACACGGGTGCTCGGTGTCTTGATCATTCTGCTGGGCTTGATCTTCGCCGGTGTACTGCCGATTGGGCAGCGTGACCTGCGGCTACATCGCATCCCCGCTGTAGGCGTCGCGGCTGCTCCCTTGGTGGGTGTGGTATTCGCGCTCGGCTGGACACCCTGCCTGTCGCCGACTCTCGGAGTCGTGGTCAACCTCGGTTTCAACGAAGGTACGGCTATCCGTGGCGGGCTGCTCGGCTTTGTCTACGCTCTCGGGCTCGGCATCCCGTTCGTGATCGCTGGACTGGCCTTCACGAAGATGGCACGCGCGGTAGCTTTCCTGCGGGAACGGCAGCAGCTGATCATGCGGATCGGTGGGGTGTTGATGATCATCGTCGGGCTGTTGCTGGTCACCGGCACGTGGAACACGCTGACCGCCATGCTGCGGCAGTGGGCATCGAGCTTCGAGACGGTGATTTAGCGTAATGGGGATCTAGCGTAGTGGGGATCTAGCGTGATGGGGAATCAACCCTGATGGGAACCTGACGTGACGGCGATCAAGACTCGCGAGTCCGCCGAGTCCAGCGATCCGGCGGTACGACCCGAGCTGCCCCGGCTGGGGTGGCGCGGCGGGTTGCGCTATCTGTGGACCCAGCTGACCTCGATGCGGACGGCGTTGATCTTGTTGTTCGCGCTCGCGCTCGCGGCGATTCCGGGCTCGCTGGTACCGCAACGTAGGATCTCGCCGGTCCGTGTCGCCGACTTCATCAACGAACATCCCAGGCTTGGTCCGATCTATGACAAGGTTGGTCTGTTCGGCGTCTACAGTTCGCCGTGGTTCTCCGCGATCTACCTGCTGCTGTTCGTTTCTCTTGTCGGCTGCATCGTGCCGCGGCTCGGTGTGTACGCGAGGGCGCTGCGAGCACGGCCACCTCAGACACCCCGCAATCTCACCCGGCTGCCCGCGTACGCGAAGGCTGAGGTCTCAGACAGCGTTGAGGACATTCTCCGGCGTGCCGCCTCCGCGCTACGCCGGCGTCACTACCGTGTCGATGTCCACGAGGACAGCGTCGCGGCCGAGCGTGGTTACCTGCGGGAGGCCGGCAATCTGGTGTTCCACACCTGCCTGGTCTTCGTCCTGGTCGGGGTAGCGATCGGGGCGCTCTTCGGCTTCCGCGGCACCAGTGTGGTGATTGTTGGCCAGGGCTTTTCCAACAACCTCACTCAGTACGACGACTTCTCGGCCGGTGGTCGGTTCACGGAGGCCGATCTGGCACCGTTCAGTGTAACGGTGAAGGACTTCGACGTGAGGTTCGAGACCGGGCCGGTGCAACGGGGAGCAGCCCGCTTGTTCCGAGCGAACGTTGAGGTGACAGAGCGGCCTGGCGCGACACCGCGCCAGGAGGTTCTGGAGGTCAACAAGCCGCTTCACATCGATGGAACGACAGTGCACTTGATAGGCCACGGCTATGCGCCCAAGGTCACCGTCAAGGATGCTCAGGGCAACGTGGCTTTCTCGGGTCCCGTTGTGATGCTGCCGCAGGACAGCAACTTCACCTCCGTTGGTGCAATCAAGGCTCCAGACGCCCGGCCCGAGCGCCTGGCTTTTGAAGCATTCTTCCTCCCGACAGCTGTGCTCGACGAGCACGGGCCGCGGTCGATCTTCCCCGACACGCTTAACCCCGCGTTATTCGCCAACGTGTGGTACGGGCCGCCGAAGGTGGAGACCGGAAGGCCGGAGAACGTCTACTCCCTCGACACCACCGGCCTCAGCCAGCTCAGGCAAAGCGACGGCCAGCCAGTGAGAATTGCGCTCAAAGTCGGCGACGGCGTCAACTTGCCCGGCGGCAAGGGTTC
>Ga0111539_10009362_pt1 | contig 12366 bp, 8 predicted proteins | sample RhiMethybrSRZTD1_FD_79667 | JGI IMG/M metagenome (GOLD analysis project Ga0111539, IMG submission 79667) | Populus rhizosphere microbial communities from Tennessee, USA - Rhizosphere MetaG P. TD hybrid SRZTD1 (version 2) (version 2) | ecosystem: Host-associated > Plants > Roots > Rhizosphere >...
GGCAGCTCCTCCTGGCCACGCGGCGCGTAGGCGATGCCGGCGACGCTGGACAGGCTGAGCGCGGTGCCGCCGACTGCGGCCGGGCTGGCCACCGCGCCGAGCAGTGCGTCCGCCCGGTGCGAGGCCTGCGCCGGGTCGGTCAGCTTCGGCAGCAGGACGGCGAACTCGTCGCCCTCCAGCCGGGCGACCAGCTCGCCGGGAAGCAGCGCGTCCGCGAGCCGGCGGGCGGTGTGCACCAGGACGGTGTCACCGGCGGCGTGCCCGAGCGTGTCGACGATCTCCCGGAACCCGCTGATGTCGATCAGCAGCATCGCCGCGTCCACCCGGGCGGCGGCGGTCTCGGCGAGCGCGGCCCGGCCCCGCACCTGCAGCCCGGCCCGGTTGAGCAGCTTGGTCAGCGGGTCGTGGGTGGCCTCGTGCTGCGCGGCCGCGTGCCGGCCGGCGTTGACCAGCGCGGAGTGCAGCTCGGCGGCGACCGCGCCGAGCATCGCCTGCTCCCGGTCGCTGAGCGAGACGGGGGCGCCGAAGCGGAGTCGCAGCATCCCGAGCGGCGCGGCGTCCGATCCGATCGGGCGCTCCACGATCGCGTCGTCGTCGTCGTCGGCCGCCTCCGCGGCCGGGCCGTCGTAGTCGACGCCGTGCTCGTTCCCGCGCACCAGCCGGCCGTCGGCGAGCTCGACCTCGGCCCGGTCGGCGCTGAACAGCCGGGTCGCTTCGGCGGTGGCCCGGGCCAGCACGACCCGCTCGTCCAGGTCGGCCAGCGATCGGGTGGCCTCGAGCAGGCCTTGCCAGGACTCCCGCTCGTCCCGGCCGCGGAGCCGGGCCTCGTACGCCTGCTGCAGGAAGAACAGCAGCGCCGGCAGCACCAGCATGACCCGCGGGTCGACCCGCACCAGCACGACCGCCAGCAGGGCGGCGGTGACGTTGCCGGCCAGGCTGAGCAGCTTGATGCCGAAGCCGCTGAGGAACACCCGGTACGGCGAGCGACCCTGGGACAGCCCGACGGCCACCGCCGCGCCGAACTCGGTCAGCTGGCTGAAGACGACTGCTCCGACCACCAGCGCGACGACGTCGCCGGGCCGGCGTACGTCCAGCGGCAGACCGGTCAGCGCGCCCACGACGAGGACCACCACCGCGGCCACGAACGTGTCCATGGACGCGTTGAAGAAGGCCTTGACCGGCTGCCTGCGGTGCCGGACGAACTTCGACACGCAGCCGAGGGCGATCGCCGGCACCACCCACGCCGGCGGCAGCAGCGCGAGCCCGACCACCACGGCTGCCTCGGTCCAGCCGATCAGCACCAGCTGGCTTCCGATCCGCATCGTCAGCCAGGCGAGGCTGGCCATCGCGAACAGCGCGGCGCAGGCGGCGAACTGCCACCAGACCGGGGCCGGCCCGTGGACCGCCTGCCAGAGGCTGACAGTCACCGCTGCGACGGCCGCCACCGCGACCGCCGTCACCAAGACGTACAGCGAACGCGGCAGGCCCGCACGCGGTCTCACAGCGGACGCACCGGTCACGAATGCTCCCTCTGGCCGACTTTGCAGCCGATCGTATCCGCCGATCGCCGGAGTGGCGCTGCCCGTCGCCATCACCCACTCCAACGGGGGACCGGCACGGACGGTGCCGGTCGCCTCGACTCTCCGTTACTACGCACAAAGTCTGCAATGTGGGCGAGGTCAGCCCCAGTTGCCACCGTCGAACCGCATGGTTGTGCACCTCCCGAAACAACCCTGTGATATGTCGGTTGGCTACGTGCTCTTCTTGATCAGCCCCAGTTGCCGCCGTCGAAGTTCATGGCCGGGGTCACCTCCGTTCGGTCCGGTCGGGTGTGTGCTGCCGGAAGGGTTCAGCCCCAGTTGCCGCCGTCGAAGTTCATGGCCGGGGTCACCTCCGTTCGGTCCGGGCGGGTGCGGGTGTCGGGGTGGGGGGTCAGCCCCAGTTGCCGCCGTCGAAGTTCATGGCCAGGGTCACCTCCGTTCGGTCCGGGCGGGTGTGTGCTGCCGGAAGGGTTCAGCCCCAGTTGCCGCCGTCGAGCGTCATGGCCGGGTCACCTCCGTTGGGTCCGGGCGGGTGCGGGTCTCGGGGTGGGGGCTCAGCCCCAGTTGCCGCCGTCGAGGTTCATGGCCGGGGTCACCTCCGTTCGATCCGGTCGGGTGTGGGTGTCGGGGTGGGGGGTCAGCCCCAGTTGCCGCCGTCGCGACGCACGCCGACCACCCCCTCACCACAGCGGGAGGGGGTGGGGCAATGGGATGGGCGTGGCCTGGTACTCACTGCGCACACCCCCTCTCTCGGGGAGGCGTTCTCGACGAGAACGCGAGGAAGAGGAGGCGTACGCGACGTCGCCGCCCCGTACGGTCGAACTCAGCCTAGATTTACGCCCGTTCGGCGGTACACCGCCGTCGGGCGCAACTCTTCGTAAGTTGAGTCAAAAGGCAGCTACTGAGAGCTTTGTCAACTCACCGCAGGTGATGGAGACGACAGGAAGCGGCGACCCGCGCCGCTGAGCGACAGGGCGGCGGCGACGCCGAGCACGCCGGCGACACCGATGACCACGCCCGGAGAGGTCAGCTCGGCGCACGCGCCGGCGAGCGCGATGCTGATGCCCTGCCCGGCGACCAGGCCCGCGGAGACCAGGCCGAACGCCTGGCCGCGTCGCTCGGCCGGCAGTGCCTGCATGAACGCGGCGTTGGCCGGCAGGTTGTAGGTGGTGCCGATCCCGGAGATCACCAGCAGCCCGACGGCGAGGGGCAGCGGCGGCGTGGTGAAGAAGAACACCAGCGGCAGGCAGCTCATCACCGCGAGCCAGCCCATCACCTCGAGCCGGGTCGCCGGGCGCACCAGCCGGGACAGCACGACGCCGCCGACCACCGAGCCGATCGGTTGGGAGGCGAGCAGCAGGCCGATCGCGGTCGAGTCACCCTTCGCGTAGGGCGCGGCGAGTCCCTCCGGCACCACCCAGAACGTGGCCAGCCAGCCGAGCAGCACCAGCCCGCGCAGCCGCGGGTCGCCGAAGACGACCTTGGCCCCGGTCTTCATCCGCTCCCAGCTGTTGCCGAGCTGGACGCTCGCGATCGCCCCGTGCACCCGCACGCCGAACCGGACCAGGGCGGCGGAGACCAGGAACGACAGCGCGTTCACCAGCAGGGCGTCGCGGGGGCCGATCAGCCGGATCAGCGCGCCGCCGGCAGCGAAGCCGACCACCTGGGCGGCCTGGATGGTGAGCTGGTTCATCGCGGAGGCCAGCACGTACCGGTCGTCCGGCAGCACGTCGACCAGCAGCGACGCCCGCGCCGACAGGAACGGCGACTCGGCCAGGATGACCACGAACAGCAGCGCCGCCAGGGCGATCAGCGGCATCCCCGGCACGGCCATGAGCGCGACCAGCACGGCGCTGGTCAGCTGGCAGCTGACCATCACCGCGCGGCGGGGGAGGCGGTCGGCCAACCCGCCCAGCAGCGGACCGCCCACCAGCCACGGCAGGTAGGTCACCGCGTAGACCAGCGCGGTCAGGAACGCGGAGCCGGTCTCGGAGAAGACCAGCGTGGCGATCGCGACGCGGGCCAGCTGGTCGCCGGTCAGCGAGATCGCCTGGGCAATGAACAGGGCGGTGAACTGGCGTTCGGAGAACAGCGATCGGTAGGTGGCCGGCTCGGCCGGCAAGCCGCGCTTGCTCTCCTCCACGGTCACCGGCTCACCACCCTCCTCGACTCTCCTGGCCCAGTCTGATGCAGATCGTCATCTGAGCGAAGAGCCTAAGGGATGTCTGTTCGTTGGGGCAGAGTGGTTTCACCCGAACGGCCCGCTCGATTCACGAACTGTAGTCGGCCACGCGGCGCACGATCAGGTCGACGATGTCGCGCGCCGCGGCCTCGACCGCTGTCTCGACCCAGGCCCCCGGCGTCGCAGGGGTGACGACCGTCGCACCGCGAGTGTCGTCGTCCGAGCAGTCGACCGTGATCGTCGCCGGTCGCGTGCGCAGCAGGTCGGGCCGGAGCACGGCGGTGACCGCGACCGCGTCGTGCACGGCCAGGGTGGCGACTCCGGTCTTCTGCCGTTGCCGTTCGGCCTCCGGACGGAGCATCGCGGCCGCCGCCTGTCCGGCCGCCCCACCAGCGGCCAGCGACTGCAGGTCCGCCTCGGTGAACGGAACCGTCAGCGTCAGGTCGAGCCCGATCATCGTGGTCGGCACCGGCCGGTCGAGGCCGGGGTCGGTGAGCACCCGGTACGCCGCCTCCGGGTCGGACCAGACGTTGAACTCGGCCACCGCGGTGCTGTTGCCGCCCGCCGCCGAGCCGCCCATGATCACCACCCGGCCGAGCGTCGCCGCCACCTCCGGATGCACCGCGTAGAGCAGCGCGATGTTGGTCAGCGGGCCGATCGCGACCAGCGTGACCGGCTCGGGGGAACCGCCGATCGCGTCGGCGAGCAGGTCGATCGCCGGCCGCGGGTCCGGCTCGGCCGCGGGCTCCGGCAGCGTCGCCCGGTTCACCCCGTCCTCGCCGTGCACCTGCTCGGCCCGGCCGGGCGAGGTGCGCACCAGCGGGCGGCCGGCGCCGGCGGCGACCGGCACGTCGGACCGGCCGGCGAGGGCGAGCAGCCGGCCGGCGTTGCGGGTGGTGTGCTCGAGCGTGACGTTCCCGGCCACCGTGCTCACGCCGAGCAGCCGCAGCTCGGGGCTGGCGCAGGCCAGCAGCAGCGCGACGGCGTCGTCGATGCCGGGGTCGCAGTCGATGACGATCGGGACGGGGCTTTCCACCGGGTCGGTCACCGGTCCTCCAGGCTGTCCAGGTCGGCGGGTCGGGGCAGGGACGGCTGGGCTCCGGACCGGCTGGCCGCGACCGCGCCGGCCAGACAGGCCCGGCGCAGCGCGGCGTCCCGGCCCAGCCCGGCCAGCAGGCTTACCACCAACGCACCGGTGAACGCGTCGCCCGCGCCGGTGCCGTCGACCGCGGCCACCGGCGGCGACCCGGCCCTGGCCACCTCCCGACCGCCGGCCCGCAGCACCGCGCCATCCGCGCCGGCGGTCACCGCGACCAGCGCGGCCCGGTCGAGCCCCGGCACCACGGCGAACTCGGCCCGGTTGGCGACGACGAGGTCGGCCCGGTCGAGCACCTCGGCCGGCACCGTGGCCGGCGGCGCCGTGTTGAGGCAGAACAGCGCGCCGCGCGGGGTCGCCGCGGCCGCGGCCGCCACCGCGTCCATCGGCACCTCCAGCTGGCAGAGCACCGCGTCGGCGCCGGCCAGCCGGCCGGGATCGACCGCGAGCCGGGCATTCGCGCCCGGCACCACGACGATCGTGTTCTCGCCCGCGTCGTCGACCGTGATGAGCGCCACGCCGGTCGGCCCGTCCACCCGGCGCACGCCGGTCAGGTCGACCCCGTCGGCCTCGAGCAGGGCGAGCGCCTCGCCGGCCGCCTCGTCGGCGCCGACCGCGGCGAGAAGCGCCACGTCAGCGCCGAGTCGGCGGGCGGCCAGGGCCTGGTTCGCGCCCTTGCCGCCGGGCACCCGCCGGTAGTCGGTGGCCGTGGTCGTGTCGCCGCCGGCCGGCAGCCGGCGTACCCGAGCGACCAGGTCGAGGTTCACGCTCCCGACGACGACGAGCCGCATGCCGCGACACCCTGCCAGAGAATTTGACAGGATCAGTGACGTGTTCACGACTCGGCCGGTCCTCTCCGGGACGTACGGGATGGTTGCGACAACCCACTGGTTGGCTACCGCGGCCGGCATGGCGGTGCTCGAATCGGGCGGCACCGCGGCCGACGCCGCCGCGGCCGCCGGGTTCGCACTGCACGTGGTCGAGCCGCACCTGAACGGGCCCGGCGGCGACATGCCGCTGATCGTGGGCAAGGCCGGCGACCCGGAGCCGGCGGTGCTGTGCGGGCAGGGCCCGCTGCCGGCCGCCGCGTCCACGGCCCGGCTCCGGGACGAGCTCGGGCTGACGGTCGTGCCCGGCACCGGTCCGCTGGCCGCTACCGTGCCCGGCGCGTTCGGCGCCTGGATCGAGCTGTTGCGGGCGCACGGCCGGCTGCCGCTGCGCGACGTGCTGTCGTACGCGATCGGCTACGCGGCGGACGGGCACCCGGTGCACCCGCGGGTGGCGGGCACGATCGCCTACTGCGAGCCGCTGTTCCGGGACCACTGGCCCACCTCCGCCGACCGCTGGCTGCCGGCGCCGGCGCCAGGCGAGCGGCTGCGCCAGCCGGCGCTGGCCGAGACCTACCGGCGGCTGCTGGCCGAGGCGGAGGCGGCCGGGGCCGACCGCGAGGCGCAGCTCGAGGGGGCCCGCCGGGCCTGGTACGAGGGGTTCGTCGCGGAGGCGATCGACACGTTCTCCGCCAAGGCGTGGATGGACGACTCCGGCAGCCCGCATGCCGGCCTGCTCACCGGCGACGACCTGGCCGGCTGGCGGGCGACCTGGGAGCGGCCGGTCACCCTGGACTGGCGCGGGCTGACCGTGGCGAAGCCGTCCGCCTGGAGCCAGGGGCCGGTGCTGCTGCAGCAGCTGGCCCTGCTCGGCGACGGCGACCTGCCGGCCGCGGGCAGCGCCGAGCTGATCCACCGGGTGGTCGAGGGAGCCAAGCTGGCGTTCGCCGACCGCGAGGCCTACTACGGCGACGTCCCGGACGTCCCGCTGGCCGACCTGCTCTCGCCGGCCTACACCGACGCGCGCCGGGCGCTGATCGGCGCCGAGGCGGCCGGCGGGATGCGCCCGGGCTCGCCCGGCGGGCGCACGCCGGTGCTGCCGCCGTACCGGACCACGTTCGAGGACTTCTCCGCCGCCGGCACGGGGGAGCCGACCCTGGCCGAGCCGGACCGCGGCGACACCTGCCACGTCGACGTGGTCGACCGGTGGGGGACGATGGTCTCCGCGACCCCGTCCGGCGGCTGGCTGCAGAGCGCGCCGACGATCCCGGAGCTCGGCTTCTGCCTCGGCACCCGCGGGCAGATGACCTGGCTCGTCGAGGGACTGCCGTCGACGCTGCGGCCGGCCCGCCGGCCGCGGACCACGCTCTCGCCGACGATGGTGGTGCGCGACGGTGAGCCGGTGATGGCCTGCGGCACGCCCGGCGGCGACCAGCAGGACCAGTGGCAGCTGTGCTTCCTGCTCGCGCACGTCGTCGGCGGCCTCGACCTGCAGGCGGCGATCGACGCGCCGGCCTGGCACATCACCTCGTTCCCGTCCTCGTTCGCGCCGCGGCTGGCGGTGCCCGGTGAGGTCGTGGTCGAGGACCGGGTCGGCCCGGACGTGGTCGCCGAGCTGGAGCGGCGCGGCCACCGGGTCACGGTCCTGGACGGCTGGTCGCTGGGACGGCTGTCCGCGGTGACCCGCGACCCGGCGACCGGCGTCCTGTACGCCGCCGCCAACGCCCGCGGGATGCAGGGGTACGCCGCGGGTCGCTGAGTCTGGCGACGGTCCGCATCCGCACGGACACTGGCAACCGTGGCGGACGTGCTCAGTTCCGGGCCGGAGCCAGGCGGCCCGTCGCGTCCCCGCCGGCGCTGGACCACCCCGCTGGCCGGTGTGCTGGCCGCCGTGGTCGCCGCGTACCTGGCCCTGCACGCGGGCGGCGGGACGGTGAAGGACCCGCGGGCCGCCGAGCCCACGCCGTCCCCGACCGGCCTCACCCCCGCCCCGGCCACCTACCGGCTGCGCGGCGACCCAGGACCCGGACCGGCCGGCGTGCGGATCCTCGTCGGCGGCCGGCGGCCGGCCGTGCTCGACGCCGGCACCGGCCGGCTGGCACCGCTGCCGATCCACATCGGCCCGGTCGACGTGGCCGAGCTCGACCACGCCGGCGGGACCACGACCGTGGTGCTGCACAACCCCTACCGGCTGCGGTCCCGGGCCGTGGCGGTCGACCGGAGCGGCAGGGCGGTCGCGGTGGGACAGGTGCTCGACGTCCTCCCGCTGCGGGACGGGAGCGTGCTGGCCGAGAACTGCGGCGACCCCGACGGCACCGGCCCGTGCACGCTGACCGGGTACGCGCCCGCCGGCACCGTGCTCTGGCGGCGGGTCGAGCCGCGCCCGGTCGACCTGGTCCGCGACACCCCGTACGGGCTGCTGGTCCGGACCTTCGACGGCCCGCGAGGCGGGGTGGCCCAGCTGGAGGACCCGCGGTCGGGAGCTGCCTACCGGGTGATCGGGCGGGCGACCGGGGTGCTCGGCGCCGACGACCGGCAGGTGGTGTTCGCGCCGGCGTCCTGCGCGACCGGGTGCGACCTGGTGCTCGCCGACCTCGACACCGGCTCGTCCCGCTTCCTGCCGGAGAACCCGGGCTCGCCCACCGTGGCCGCGTTCTCCCGGGACGGTCGCCGGGTGGCGATCGGGTACGCCGGCATGCTGCCGGACGACCGCAGCGCGGAACCGCGGCGGGACGGCTACGTGGTGGTGATCGACCAGCACCGGTCCGACGCCGGGCAGCTCGTGCCGGAGGTGACCACCGGTCCGGCCAGCGCGGCGCTGCCGGTGTGGTCCCCGGACGGCCAGTTGCTGCTCGCGGTGCCGACCGACGGCTCCGGCTCCGGCCGGGTGGTCGCCTGGCGGCCGGGCGCGCCCAGGGTGACGCTCCTGCCGGTCGGCCTGACCGGCTTCTACGGCCTGCCCGGCCAGGCCGCCGCGCTCAGCTGACCTGCTCCGGCGCGGGGTCGTAGCCCCAGCTGTCGGAGATCCGCACCGCGATCACCGCGGCGTCGTCGGTGCGCGGGCCGGTGAGCAGCTCGTCCAGCAGCCGGTCGCACAGCCTCGCGACGCCGAGGACCGGGTCGTGGCCGGCGACGAGCGCGCAGAGCCGGGCGACGCCGGCGTCCACGTCGGTCTCCCGGTCCTCGACCAGCCCGTCGGTGTAGAGGATCAGCGTCGAGCCGCGCGCGATGAACGCGCTGCCGTCCGGCCGGCCGCCCTCCGACGAGCCGCCCGGGGCTCCGATGAGCACGGACTTGCCGCCGTCGAGCACCTCGACCGCGCCGTCGCGGCGCTGCACCACCGGCGGCAGGTGCCCGGCGTTGGCGTACCGCAGCAGCGCGCCGCCCTCGACCGGCAGCAGCCGCCCGTACACGCAGGTCGCCAGCTGGGCCATGCCGAGGCCCTGCACCAGCCGGTCCAGCCGCTCGAGCACCTCGGACGGTCGGTGCCCCTCCCACGCGTACGACCGGAGCACCGAGCGCAGCTGGCCCATCGCGGCCGCGGCGATGAGGTCGTGCCCCATCACGTCGCCGACCGCGACACCGACCGAGCCGTCCGGCAGCGGCAGCACGTCGTACCAGTCGCCGCCGACGTCGGCCCGCTCGGAGCCGGCGAAGTAGTGCGCGGAGATCTCCAGCCCGGCCACCGGCGGCACCCGCGGCAGCATGCTGCGCTGCAGCGCGACCGCGACCTCGTGCTCCTTGCCGAACAGCTGGGCGTTGTCGACGGCCAGCCCGGCCCGCCGGCCGATGTCGACCGCCATCGACAGGTCCTCCTCGTCGTACCGGCGGTCGGTCCGGGTCAGGCCGAGCGACAGCGCGCCGAGCACCCGGCTGCGCGCCCGCAGCGGCACGACCATGCCCGAGGTCACGCCGACCTCGCGCAGCAGCGCCAGCCGCTCGGGCGGCCCGGCCAGCTCGGCCAGCCGGTCGTCGTCGAGCTCGGAGTACAGCTGCGGCTGGCCGGCGGCGAGCACGGCGGCGACCACGCCGCCGCGCACGCCCGCGGTCGGCGGCACCGCCCGCAGCGCGGCCACCCGGCCCGGGTCCTTGTGCGCGACCGCGACCCGGCGCACGCCGCCCTTCGGTTCGGCCAGGTCGACCGCGCACCAGTCGGCGAACGCCGGCACCAGCTCGGCGGCCATCCGGTGCAGTGCCTCGCCGGCGTCGAGGGTGGTCGACAGCGCCGCGCTCACTCCGGCCAGGACGGCCAGCCGGCCCTGCGCCCGCTCAGTGGCCCGGTATGCCTCCTCGCGCTCGGCCTCCGCCTGCACCCTGGCGGTGACGTCGGCCTGCACGCCGACGAAGTTGGTCAGCCGGCCCGCCCCGTCGAACACCGGGGACATCGACACCTCGTTCCAGAACGCGGTGCCGTCCTTGCGGTAGTTGACCAGCGTGACGGTGATCGACTGGTGCGTGTCCAGCGCCTCCCGCATCGCCCGCACCGTCTCCCGGTCGGTCGCCGCTCCCTGCAGGAACCGGCAGTTCCGGCCGGTCGCCTCGTCGAAGCCGTAGCCGGTGATGCGGGTGAACGCCGGGTTGACCCAGACCAGCGGGTTGTCCGGAAGGCCGGGGTCGCTGATCGTGAACGAGACGTCGGTGGCGAGCACGGCGCGGTCGCGCAGGCCGGACAGCACGTCCTCGACCGCTCGGCTGCCGGCGGAGGCGTCGGCGAGCCGGAAGAAGACGACGAGCGCCCGGTCGGACAGCCCGGGGGCGTCGGTGAGCGGGAAGCCGGTCACCCACAGCGGCTCACCGGCCCGGACCACGCCGGAGTCGCGGGCGGCGGTGACCGACTCGCCGGCCACCGGCTTGCCCGACGCGATGCGGGACAGCGACGAACCGGCGTCGGACAGGCTCAGGCCGTCCGAGTCGCGCAGCCCGGCGAGTCGCGACCACTCGTCGATCTTCACCGGCAGCCCGACGTCCGGCGCCATCAGGATGGCCTGCCGGTTCGCGTACGTGACCTCGCTGCGATTGAGGTCGACCAGCAACATCGCCGCCGGGGAGTCGTGCAGCACCCGCGGCAGCAGCTCGACGAGGGCGGGCGTGGTCCCCCCCGAAACCGCGGTGTCCGCCAACGAGCGCCGCCCTTCCAGTGCTTCCTGCCGGGTTCCGATCGGATCCAAGGCTAGTGCCCGTGCCCGGGCGTAGCCCAGTCCCGATGAGCACAGCCGATCACGGTCCGTCGACCTCGGCGTGCCGGTCCAGGAACGCGTACACCTCGGTGAGGTCGACGCCGCCGAAGGCGCCGGGCGGCACCGCGGCGAGCACGTGCGACTGGGCCCGCGGCGACGGCCACGCCATCCGGGCCCAGCGCCGGGCCAGCGGCGGCGGCGGGTCGGTGCAGCACGACGGGTCCGGGCAGCGCGACTCGGTGCGGTCCTGGGTGTCCCGCCCGCGGAACCAGCGCGACTCCACGTACGGCACGCCGACCGTGACCGCGAACGAGCCGCCCGGCTGCACGACCTGCTGGGTCCAGCAGAAGTACGTCCCCTGCGGGGTGTCGGTGTACTGCTGGTGGCCCGGGTAGTGCTCGACCGAGAACACCCGCCGGGCGGCCCAGAACCGGCACGCCGTCTGTCCCTCGATCGCCCCGTCGAGGTCGGCCGGGAACACCAGCCCGTCGTTCTCGTACGCCTTGTAGATCCGGCCGGCCTCGTCGGTGCGGAGGAAGTGCACCGGCAGGTCGAGGTGCCGGGTCGCCACGTTGGTGAACCGGTGCGCGGCCATCTCGTCGGACACGCCGAACACGTCCCGAGCGTCCTCCACCGACAGCGCCCGGTCCGCCTTGGCCCGCGCCAGCAGCGGGACCAGCGCCTGTTCCGGCATGAGCACGGCGGCGGCGAAGTAGTTGGCCTCGGTGCGCTGGCGCAGGTGCTCGGCGAAGTCGGCCGGCTCGCCGTGCCGGAGCAGGAAGTGGCCCAGCGCCTGCAGCAGCACGCTGCGGGTGTCGTGGCCGCCGGTCCAGCTGCCCTGGGCCAGGTAGATCCGCCGGTTGCGGAGGTCGGCCACCGACCGGGTCGAGGGCGGCAGGTCCTTGACGTACCGCAGGCTGAAGTCGCAGTGCGCGGCGATGTCGAGCAACACGCGCTGGGTCAGCGCACCGGTGCCGGGATAGCCGCCTGCCTCGAGCGTGTCCGCGGCCAGCCGCTCGATGTCGGCGAAGTAGTTGTCCCTGGCCCGCATGTCGGCCCGCAGCTCCCGGTTGGCCGCGCGGGCCTCCTCCGGCGTCGCCACCACCCGCTCCGACTTGCGGCGCAGCTCCTCGTACAGGCCGACGAGGTGCTCGAGGACGACGGTCGGCAGCCGGGCGGTGGCCCGCAGCGGCGGCAGGGTGAGCGCGGCGTAGAGCGGATCGGCCTGGGCCCGCTCCAGGGCCAGCTCCAGCGCGGCCCGCTGGCTCGGCGGCTCCGGCCGGAGCAGCTGCTCGACGGGCACGCCGAGCCCGCTCGCCAGCGCGCCGAGCAGCCGCAGCGTCGGCTCCCGGTGCCCGTTCTCCACCTGGGACAGGTGCGGCGCCGAGCTGCCGGCGGCCTCGGCCAGCTGGGCCAGGGTCAGCCCGCGCTCCTGCCGCTCGTGCTTGATCCGCTGGCCGACCACCCGCGCGTCGAGCGGCGGTCGGTCGGGCTCAGATGTGACCGACATCCGTCGACTTCTTTCCGGTCGCGAAACATCACC
>Ga0111539_10009364_pt1 | contig 12365 bp, 15 predicted proteins | sample RhiMethybrSRZTD1_FD_79667 | JGI IMG/M metagenome (GOLD analysis project Ga0111539, IMG submission 79667) | Populus rhizosphere microbial communities from Tennessee, USA - Rhizosphere MetaG P. TD hybrid SRZTD1 (version 2) (version 2) | ecosystem: Host-associated > Plants > Roots > Rhizosphere >...
CGCGTTTTTCCCGGTATCCTCCACAGTCGCGGAGCGTACAGAGTCGCCCGCCCCCGAGGCATCCAAGGAGAATTCACTCGATGGCACGAACCCAGGCACAGCGCCGCAAGACCTCGCGCTCGCGCGCGCAGCGCAGTTCGTCCAGCGTCGAAGACCTGATGTTCTTCCCCAAGCTTCGCCGCAAGGCGAAGTGGGTCTTCCTCCTCCTCGCGATCGCCTTCGGGGTCGGCTTCGTCGCCTTCGGCGTCGGGACGGGCGTCGGCGGGACGAGCATCGGCGACGTCCTGCGCGACATCTTCTCGAGCTCGAGCGGCAGCCAGGACCTCGACTCGCTCAAGAAGGACGCCGCGAAGAACCCGAAGGACCCGAGCGCCCAGATCGGCTACGCGAACGCCCTCCAGGCCGCCGGCCAGACCGCCGCGGCGATCGCCGTCCTCCAGAAGTACACGACCGCGAACCCGAAGGACGCGGACGCGCTTCGCCAGCTCGCAGCTCTCTGGGGCGCACAAGCGACCAAGGCGCGGAACGAGGCTCAGGCCGCGGCTGTGGTCGCCGCGCAGGCCACTGCCGGGCAGACTCAGGCTCCGACGGACTCGCCCTTCCTCCAGCAGGTGCAGGGGAACAAGATCACCGAGGTGATCTCGACCGAGGCGAACAACCGGGCGACGGCCGCGAACAACCGCGCGCAGAACGCCTACCGCGAAGCGGCGAAGGTCTACCAGGACCTCACGCTGCTCACGCCGGACGACGCGAACGTCTTTCTCCAGCTCGGAGTCGCGTCGCAGAGTGCGAACGACCTCGACGCGGCGATCGCCGCCTACAGGCAGTTCCTCGCGCTCGCCCCCGACGATGCGAGCGCCCCGCTCGTCAAGCAGCAGCTCAAGATTCTCGTAGCGCAGCAGAAAGCAGGTTCGTCGTTGCTGTCAAGCGGTTAAGCTCCACCTGCTCCGACCCAAGGGGACTCATGAACTTCGACATCAAGACCGAAGAGCTCGCGAACGACGCGTACGTCATCGCCCTGACCGGCGAGGTCGACCTCTATACGGCGCCCGAATTCAAGCAACAGCTGCTCGAGGTGATCGGCCAGGGCGCGAAGGAGGTCGTCGTGGACTTTTCGGACACGACCTTCATCGACTCGACGACGCTCGGCGTGCTGGTGGGCGGGGTCAAGCGCCTCCGCCCGAACGGGGGCAGGCTTTCGCTCGTGTGCAACGACCGGAACATCACGAAGATCTTCGAGATCACCGGCCTGAACAAGGTCTTCCCCATCTACGAGTCACGCGCCGAGGCGGTTGAGAGCGTCGGCCAGGAGGCTCAGGCGCAGACCTAGCCTCTTGACGCTCCGCGCACTTCTCCCCCTGGCGCTCGCCGGAGCCGCGCTCCTGGCTGCGGGCTGCGGCGGGCGGGCGGTCGACTCGAGCTCAGCAGACGCGAACGCCGGCAAGACCCTCTTCTCCAAGAATTGCGGCGGTTGCCACACGCTCGCCGACGCCGGGACGACGGCGAACGTCGGGCCCAACCTCGACGACGCCTTCCGCGCCGCGAGGACGGAGGAGGGTGGGAGCTTCCAGGAGAGCACGATCTTCGACGTGACGCTCGACCAGATGAAGCTCGCAGCCTCGCCGATGCCCCGCTTCGACACGGGCCCGCAGAAGCTCACCGAAGACGAGCTCCGGAACATCGCCGCCTACGTCGCCTCGGTCGCGGGGGTTCCGCCGCAGCCGGCGGGCGGCGCAAACGGCACGGCAGGGGCAACAGGAACCTCGACGACGCCGTGACGACGACGCTCCGCGGGGAGCGCGTGATCCTCCGGCCACTCGATACGAGCGACCGCCCGCGCGTCGTCGAGATCCTGGAGGAGCCCGAGGTGGCTTACTGGTTCGGGACCGAGTCTGCGGAGGCGTCAGCCGACGAGTTCATCTCGGACCCTGAGGTGACCGGCTTCGCGATCGAAGCCGGTGGAGCGGTGGTCGGCGTCATCGGCTACTACGAGGAGGACACGCCCGACTACCGACACGCGGGGATGGACCTCTTTCTCGCCACCGAGAGCCAGGACCGGGGCCTGGGCAGCGAGGCGCTCCGCCTCCTCGCGCGTCATCTCTTCGACGAGCGCGGGCACCACCGGCTCGTGATCGACCCGGCCGCGTCGAACGCGCGCGCGATCAGGGCCTACGAGGCGGTGGGGTTCAAGCCGGTCGGAGTCATGCGCCTCTACGAGCGCGGCCCGGACGGGACCCTCCACGACGGCCTCCTCATGGACCTCCTGGCCGACGAGCTGCGTTAGGCGGTTCTGCTCGTCTCGGCCTCGGCTTGGAGGTCGACGACGACATGCGTGATCGGGAGATCGAATCGCTCGCTGGCGCGCTCGACGATCCCGTGCTCGAGCCAGTTCGAGCGGCCGGGTGGGTGCGTCGAAACGACGATCTCGTCGGCCGGGAACATCCGGAGCGAATCCTCGATTGCCTGGATCGGGTCGTCGTCTCCGACGGTGCCGCGCGCGTCGATGCCGTCCTTGGACAGGGCGGCGAGGGACTCGTCCAGGCGGACCTGCGCGGCGGTGCGCGCCGTGTCCTCGTCGGAGGTCCAGTGACGGATCCGCGTGTTCAGGGCGGGTGTCACGACGAGAACCTCCGCGTCGCCCTCCTGCGCTCGGCGCACGACCTCCCGGCGGAGGGAGCGGCCGGCGACGGTCTCGTTGGCGACCACAAGAATCCGGTGGCGGCCGTCCGCGTCGCGGCTCCGGTCCCAGACCGCGGGCTCGACGACCTTGGGGTCGCTGCGGAAGTAGCGGTAACCGATGATCGGCGCAAGAACGACGAACGCGATCAGCGCCGCCCACCCGTTCAGGAAGATCCCGACGACAGCAACCGCCACGAAGAGGGCGAGCACGGCGATGACGAAGCTGAAGGCCTCTGCCTCCGTCCGCACCGGGTTTCGCATCGCGACCTCCCTGCTAGATCACGTAGACCGTGGTGTACACCACGATCCACATTACGTCCACGAAGTGCCAATAGATCCCTGGGATCTCGACGCCTAGGTGATCGTGGGCCGAAGGCCCGTAGTGGCCGCGTAGCGAGCGCACGAGCGCGACGCCGAGCAAGGTCAATCCGAGAAAGACGTGGCACCCGTGCAGCCCGGTGAGGCCGAAGAAGGTGGTCCCGAAGGCGAGGTCGTGCGGGCTGAACCCGATCCGGGTGTATTCGCGCGCCTGGATCAGGAGGAAGGTGAGGCCGAGCCCGAAGGTGATCGCGAGACCGGCGATCAGGCCCGCGCGGTTGTTCCGCTTGATGGACTGGAGCGCCCAGTGCATCGTGAAGCTCGAGGACACGAGGATGATCGTGTTCAGGAGCGCGAGGTAGACCGGGAGCTCGTACGGATGCGGCGGCCACTCCTCGTGAGGCACCGCGACGCGCGCGAAGAAGTAGGCGGAGAAGAACGACCCGAAGAGCATGACCTCCGACGCGATGAAGAGGTAGATGCCCAGCAGGCGCGAGTCGACCCGCGAGCTGCGGTTCGCGACAGGAGGGTGCGCGCCGTGGGCTTCGGCGTGTGCGTTCACGCGACCGCCGACTCCTCAGCCGTCTCGGCTTCCTGCTGCGTCACGACCACGTGCGTGACCGGGAGGCCGAACGACCTGATCCGCCCGAGGACGCCGCGTCGAAGCCAGCCCGAAGTCGCCTCCGGGAATGTGGAGACGATCACCTCGTCGAACTGCTCGTCGTGGATCGCGTTCTCCACCGAAACGACGGGATCCGGGTCGCCAAGACGGCCCGTCGCCTCGATGCCCGCATCGGCCATCAGCCGGCAGATGCTCGTGAGCCTACGCTCGGCCCCGACCGCATCGGCGGGAATGAGCAGCGTGAACTCGGCGGGGCTGGCCGCGCTCCGCTCGTGGATCGCGTCGATGAGCGGCTGGCCGAGAACCGTCTGGTTTGCGAGGACGAGGACATGCGCGCGCTCGCGCGCCGACTCGAGATCGACGACGACGTGGTCGACCGGCTTGTCCGTCACCTTGCGCGCGCGCTCGATCAGATTCGCGCGGAGCCAGCTCGACTTCAGCTCGCCGGGGTGGGTGGAGATGATGATCTCGTCGGGGTCGTACTCGTAGATGGCGTCCTTGATCGCCTGCAACGGATCTGGGTCGACGACCGCGCCCCGTGCCGCGATCCCGGCCTCGTGCAGGAGGTCGAGCGTGCGCCGCAAGCGCCGGTCGGCGCTCGAGCGCCGGCTGTCCGCGTAGACCACGAAGCCCGCCCGCGGCTCGTTCTGCGGGCAGATGACGGTGACGCGGATCGGCCCGTCGGCGGCGCGGGCCCGCAGGGCGTCGATGAGCGACTTGCCCGCCACGGTCTCGTTCGCGACCACGAGGATGTGCCGGGGCTCGGCCATCAGTGCGAGACCACCTCCTCGCGTTCGGGCACCTCGGCGCGGTCGCCGTTCAGAACGGCGTGATGCGCCCCGCGGACGCCGTACTCATACGGGCTCCCGACGACTTGCGGGATCTCGTCGAAGTTGAAGATCGGCGGAGGCGAGGAAACCTGCCACTCAAGCGTGAGCGCGCGCCACGGGTTCCCGGGCGCGATCGGACCGCGGCGCCACGAGACGATCATGTTGTAGAGGAAGACGATCGTGGAGGCGCCGAGCGCGAACGACGCGACGCTGATGATGAAGTTGAGATTCCCGAACCGGTCGGCGTAATCGGACACGCGGCGCGGCATCCCCTGGAGCCCGAGCCAGTGCATCGGGAAGAACGTGACGTTGAAGCCGACGAACGTCAGCCAGAAATGGATCTTCCCGAGCCGCTCGTTGTACATCCGGCCGGTCATCTTCGGGAACCAGTAGTAGATCCCCGCGAAGATCGTGAACAGCGAGCCGCCGAAGAGGACGTAGTGGATGTGGGCGACGATGAAGTACGTGTCGCTCGCGTGGATGTCGATCGGGATCGAGCCGAGATAGACGCCCGAGAGGCCGCCGATCACGAACATCGACACGAAGCCCAGTGCAAACAGCATGGGCGTTTTGAAGTGGATGCGCCCCTCCCACAGCGTCGCGAGCCAGCTGAAGACCTTGATGCCGGTCGGGATGGCGATGAGCATCGTCGTCGCCATCATCGGGATGCGAAGCCAGGGCGACATCCCGGAGACGAACATGTGGTGCGCCCAGACCGAGAACCCCAGCACGAGGATCGCCATCAGCGAGAGTGCCATCAGGCGGTAGCCGAACACCGGTTTCCGCGCAAAGACGGCGATCACCTCGGAGGCGATCCCGAATCCGGGCAGCATCATGATGTACACCGCAGGGTGCGAGTAGAACCAGAAAATGTGCTGGTACCCGAGCGCGTACCCGTCACCCCCCGGCTCGAAGAAGTTCGTGTGCAGCACCCGGTCGAGCAGGATGAAGAACTGCGAGCCGGCGATGAACGGCGTCGCGAGGACGACCAGGGTCGACGTCGCGAAGTTCGCCCACACGAGGAGCGGCATGCGCCAGAAGGACATCCCCGGCGCACGCATCGTGATGATGGTGACCAGGAAGTTGAGCGCCGTCATGATCGACGACGCGCCGGCCCACTGGACCGCCATCTGGAAGAAGAGGTTGCCCGGGGGCTGCTGCACCGAGAGAGGCACGTAGTTCGTCCAGCCGGCCGCGAAGGCGCCGCCTTCCGGGACGAGGAAGCTCGCGAGCATGATGAGGCCGGCGATCGGGAGGAGCCAGAACGAGAGCGCGTTCAGGCGCGGGAACGCCATGTCGGGCGCGCCGATCATGAGCGGGATGACGTAGTTCCCGAGGCCGGCGAAGGCCGGGATGACGAACAGGAAGATCATGAGCGACGCGTGCACCGAGAAGAGCCCGTTGAACGTGTTGTTGTCCACGAACTGCATCCCGGGTTTCGCGAGCTCGGCACGCATGAACATCGCCATGAGCCCCGCGGTGACGAAGAAGAAGATGGTCGTCACCAGGTACTGGACGCCGATGACCTTGTGGTCGGTGTTGACCCGGAAGTAGTCCTTCCACGAGCGGGCGCCGTGACCCGAGTGGTCCTCCGGCCTCGTCGGCCGGCCCGACGCCCAGTAGAACCAGTAATCGAAGCCGCCGATGCCGATCAGGAAGCCGAGCGGGACGATAATCATCCAGGCCGTCAGCAGCACCTGAAACTCGTTCAGCGGGTGGTAGTCGAGCCAGGCACGACAACCGATGACGAGCAGCGTCGCCAGCACGAAGGCGAGCGGCGTCACCCAGGCCGCGCGGATCCAGCCGCCCGTCGTCAACCGCCGGCGCCACTTGCCCCTGGGCGGCGCTGCCTGCACCTCTGCGTGCTCGTGCCCTCGAGTCTCGAGCGCCACTAGCTCTTCCCCGCAGTCTTCACGAGGTACTCGACGAGGCTCTGGAGCTGGGCATCCGTGAGCGAGTCACCGAAGGTGCCGGGCATCACGTCTGGCTGGTATCCGGGTGCAATCTCGGCGTTCGGGTTGACGATCGACTCGTGGACGAAGTCCGCGTCCTTCCCTGCGAGCACCTTATCGAGATCTGGGCCCACTTCCCCTTGCGTTCCCGCGTCCGCAAGCGTGTGACACGAGCCACACTGCTGGGTGAAGAGCGTCTTGCCGGCCGCCGAGCCCGTGGCTGCCGCCTTGGCCTTCTCGTCCGAGACCCATTTCTCGTAGTCGGCCTCGGAGAAGACGAACGCCTGCGCGCGCATGAGCGCGTGACCGAGCCCGCAGAGTTCGGTGCAGATGACGGTGAACGTGCCTTCCTTCGTCGGCGTCACGAGGACGTTGGTCGTGATCCCGGGGACCGCGTCCTCCTTCATCCGCCACTCCGGCACCCAGAACGAGTGGATGACGTCCTTTGCCTGGAGCTTCAACTCGGTGGTCTGGCCGATCGGGAGTGCGAGCACGCCGCTCGTGACGTTCGAGTCCGGATAGTGGAAGGACCAGGCGAACTGCTGCCCGGTCACCTCGACCACCCGGTGATCCTTCGGGACGGTGTCGATCTGGTTCAGGACGATGCCGCTGTAGATGGTGATCGCGGTGACGAGCGCGGCCGGGACCGCCGTCCAGACGACCTCGAGCCCGGTATGCCCATGGATCGGGGCGCCGTCGTCCGTGTCGTCGGGGGCCGCCCGGAACTTCCACACCGCATAGAGGGAGACGCCCGCGACGAGCGCGAAGATGGCGATACAGATGATCGTGACGAACCAGTAGACGTCGTCGATCTTGAGCGCCTCGGCCGAGTCCGCCGGCGGCAGCCAGGGAATGAGAACGGCGACAAGGGCGAGTGCCACCCCCACGGCGGCACCCACCAGCACCATCTGAATTATCGAGCGTTTACGCACGAAGTGGCGCGGAATTAAGAAGCCGCAGAACCCTAACGCACCCGTATCCCGGCGAGCGGGTCGAACGTTGAAATCTCGACCCTCAAGGAGGCTAACCACATGGGACTTGGTGTCAGCATCTTCCTGATCGCGGTCGGCGCGATTCTCGCCTGGGCCGTGAGCGTGGAAACGAACGGCATCGACCTGAACATGGTCGGCGTCATCCTGATGATCGTCGGCATCCTCGGACTTCTCCTCTCGCTCATCTTCTGGTCGACGTGGGGCGGCTTCGGCGGCTGGCGTCGCGAGACCGTCTACCGTGAAGGCGGAGACCCGTATTACGACCGCCGGCCGATGCCGTAAGCACCCCGGCACGAGTAGGAAAAGGGCGGCCAAAGCCGCCCTTTTTCGTGCCTGGATGTGCCACGCGCCCGCTTTCGCGGGCGCGCGCCTGCCGTTTTAGAAGAGCCAGATCAGCAGGAGAATGATGAGAATCAGGGCGATAACGCCGCCACCGATGTACATACGTCCTCCTCGTTCGGTTGCTGCGTTAACGACGGGGCCGCCTCTCCGGTTACGGCCTCAGTCGAGGAGCACGACGAGCTTCGCGCCGGGCCCGCTCCCCTGGCGCTCCCAGGCCTCGGACACGCCCTCGAACGGATACGTCTCGATCGGGAAGCCGACCTCGCCTTGCGCGGCGTGCGCGACGAGCTTCGCGTAGGCGGCTCGACGATCTTCCGCCGGCACGACGAAGTTCGAGTAGCCGTAGATCTCGAGCTGCTTCCCACGGACGACGCCGGAGGCGAGCGTCGCGTCCGGGCCTGCCGACTGTCCGACCTGGACGATACGCGCGCCCGGGGCTGCCGCCTCCGTCGCCGCGACGAGCGGCTCGCCCCAGAGCGGGTCGATGACGACGGTCGGGCCGTCGCCGCCGGCGGCTTCCTTGAGCGCCCCGGCAAGGTCGGGCTCGTCGAGCCGGACGACCGCGTGGGCGCCGGCCTCCCGCGCTACCTCGAGCCCCTCGGGACGGCGGCCGGCCGCAACGATCCGCTCGGCTCTTTGCAGGCGCGCAGCCTGAACCGCCGCGAGGCCCACGGTGCCGGTTCCCCCGAGAACGAGGACTCGGTCCCCGGGGCCGACTTGCGCGCGCCAGACAACGGGAAGCCAACCCGCTACGCCGGCTGTCCCACAGGCCGCTGCCAGCGCGTCCGAAACTCCGTCGGGAAGCTCGATCGCCTCCTCTTCCGCGACCGTCGCGAGCTCCGCCAGTGTCCCGTCGCGTCCGCGGCCCCCGAGCCCGTCGTCCGAGATGTACACGCGGGCACCCGGCTCCAGCCCGTCGGCCTCGACGATCGTCCCCACACCTTCGGAGCCGGGGACGTACGGCGTCTTCGGAGGGCCCAGGTAGTGCTTGCCCGAGGCGAGGGCGGCGTCGATCGGGTTCAGCGGAACCGCGTGGATCCGAACGAGAGCCCGTCCGGCGCCGCGCTCGGGCGCGTCGGTTTCGGCGATCTCGGGGAGCTCGCCGATCTCGCGGATGAGCGCCGCCTTCACAGGCGGAGCCTAACCTCGCTGTCCGGCTAGCGTCGCGGCTCGCCGGGCCAGCCGCCGCGGCTGTCTCCGGTGCGCGAATCCACACCGTAGACGTACGCGAGCGGACCCAGGAGGCAAAGAAATGCGATGAGGAAAACCTCGACCATGAGCTCACCGTGGCAGAGCATTTCCATAAGAGCAAATCGAGTTATGATTCAAGTCGATCATGAAACCTGATGGATGGCTCGGGGTCGAATTGCGCCATCTGGCGGCGCTTCAGGCCGTCGCGCGCGAAGGCTCCTTCGGAGGAGCGGCGGTCGCACTGGGGTACTCGCAGTCGGCCGTCAGCCAGCAGATCGCGGCGCTCGAACGCATCGTCGGCGAGCGCCTCGTCGAGCGCCCCGGCGGCCCGCGCCCCGTCTCGCTCACGGACGCGGGCAAGCTCCTGCTCGGCCACGCGGAGGGCATCGTCGCGCGCCTCGAGGCGGCGCAGGCCGATCTCGCCGCCTACTCGGAAGGATCGGCAGGCACGCTGCGAGTCGGTACGTACCAGAGCGTCGGCGCGCGGGTCCTCCCAAGCGTGATGCTCGAGTTCGCGGCAGCCTGGCCGCTCGTTTCCATCCAGCTCACAGAATCCACTGACGACGCCGAGCTTTTGAGCCTTGTCGAGCGCGGCGAGCTCGATCTCTCCTTCGTGATGCTCCCGGTGGAGGGCGGGCCGTTCGACACGCGCACGCTCATGGGCGACCCGTATGTGCTGCTCGTCCGCCCCGACTCTCCGCTCGCAGGCACGAAGAGCCCACCGAGCCTGAAGGAGATTGCCGCGGTCCCGCTGATCGGCTACCGCCAGTGCCGGAGCATCCACGCGGTCGAGGAGCGTTTCCGCGGCACCGGCCTCGAGCCGCAGATCGTCTTCCGCTCCGACGACAACACGACGATCCAGGGCATGGTCGCCGCCGGCGTCGGCTCCGCCCTCGTCCCACGGCTGACCGTGGAAACCCGTGACGAAAGCGTCCTCGCGCTGCCGGTCGACCCGCGCGTCCCTCCGCGCGAGATCGGCATCGCCTGGCACAAGGAGCGCTACCACACGCCTGCCGCCCGCGCGTTCGTGGGAGTCGCGGACAGGGTCTGCAAGGCGCTCGAGGGCGAGCTCGAGGGCCGGCCGGCCCTGGTCGCCTAAGTCAGCGCGAAGAGGACGGCCAGACCGGCGACGAAGAGAATGAGCACCGCCGTGGCGAAGATCGCCCACACGTTGACGGGAGAGGCGTTGTCCTCCTCCCACTTCGTCCGACGCTCGGCCATGGCGAGAGCGTAGCGGGATCGCGTTTCAGGAACCGCGTGTGTGGCATGACCGTCTCACATGGCCTACGTCCAACCCCGGGGAACCTCACACGACCTTTCCGCCGCAACGCTGCGGCAGGCATCCCGGTTCGTCGCCATCGCGGCCTATGCCGGCGCCGTTGCAGTTGCGTTCGTCCTGCTTTCCCCGGTGCTCCCGAGCCGCGGCTCCGAGGCTTCCGCGGTCGTCCCGACGGGCCCTGAGCCCGTGCTCTACACCGTTGCCCGCGGCGAGACCTACGCAGGCGTCGCGTCGGCGCACGGCATCTCCCTTGCCCGGCTCTTCGCGCTGAACCCCGAGCTGACGCCCCTGACGACGGCAGGCGGCAAGCAGATCGTGGTCGGGCTCCGCTAGCGCGGCACGAGCTCGTAGAGCTTGCCGTCGAGAGACACGGCATAGAGCTCGCCGGCCGCGTCCTCACCGAACGCGCTCAGCTGGTCGATCCTGCCGAAGTTTCGGACGTCACGAGCCTTGTCGCCGTCGAGGACGAAGCTCGACACCGTCCCGCTGCAGAAGTCGCCGAAGACGTAGCGGCCGACGGCATCCGGCACACGCTCGCCGCGGTAGACGTAGCCGCCGGTCACCGAACAGCCGTCGCCGTGGCTGTACTCGTAGACCGGCATGACGAGGCGCCCAGCTGGGTTCAGGTCCTTGTCCTCGTAGCCGTGCGTTCCCTCGTAGACGTCCCAGCCGTAGTTCTCGAGGCCCGAGCTTGAGGTTGGCGTGTGGTCGATCTCCTCCCACGCCCCCTGACCCACGTCGCCGATCCAGAGGTCACCGGTCTCGCGGTCGAACGAGAAGCGCCAGGGATTGCGGAGACCGTAGCCCTCGATCGTCCAGTCCTTTTCACGAACGTCCGGGTTGGCGTCGAGCGAGAGCAGCTTGCCCAGCTTCTCGTCCAGGTTCTGGGCACGGTTCTCGGGATCGCCGCCAGAGCCGCCGTCGCCCATGCCGACGTAGAGCCGGCCGTCCGGCCCGAACGCGAGCTGGCCGCCGTTGTGATTCGCGTACGGCTGGTCGACGAAGAGAAGCTCGCGGCGTTTGACAGGGGCGGAGCCTTCGGCGTGGTACTCGACGACGCGCGTGTCCCCGTTCGTGTCCGTGTAGTCGACGTAGAAGAGCCCGGTGGACTCGTACTCCGGATCGAAGGCGAGCGAGAGGAGGCCCTGCTCGCCGCCGCTCACGACCTGGTCTTGCACGTCGAGGAACGGCTGGGGGAGAAGTTTGCCGTCCTCCACCACGCGCACGAGGCCCGGCTGCTCGACGATGTAGAGCCGGTCGGGCTCGCTCGGCGTGGAGGCGATTCCGAGCGGCGAGTCGAGTCCGTCCGCGACCTCTGTGAACGCCATGCCTCCACCGCCCGAGGTCTCCGTTGCCTGCGGCTCGGTGGCCTGCGGCTCGGTCTGCCCCTGCGTCTGGCCATTCTTGTCCCCCGAAGAACATGCGACCGCCACGAGCGCGAGCGCGCAGAGGACGGTCCCGAGCCCGCGCATGAGGCTAGGAGCCGATCGCGGCCGACTCGAGGACGATGCGCTCGCGCAGGTAGGGAAGCGGCGTGGCCGGGTCGTCGGAGTCGATCTCGCGGGCGAGGCGATGACCGTCATAGGACGCCTCCGCGACGATCCTGGGCGCGACGCAATCTCCGATCCGGTAGAGCGCGTCGATCCCCTCCTCACCCAACGCGTCGAGGTCCTCTGCCAGCTCGAGATAGAGCGACTCGTTGGAGAGCCGCTGCGTCGCAAGGACGATGGCGTCGGCCTCGAGCTCCACGGGCTCCCCGAACTCGTCCGCCCCGCGGATGAAGCCCTCGCCGATCTCGGCGGCGAGGAAGCCTGGGCGCTGGCGCACGCCGACGTCGTGCAGGTGCTGGCGGAGCATCGGTCCTTCGAGGGTCTCGTCCGTCACCGGTGCAATATGCTCGAGGCAGGTCGCCAGCTCCACGTCGTGGCCCTCGCCGGCGAGCTTCTCCGCGAGCCCGGCTGCTGTGAAGTAGCCCTCCGCGTCGTAGACGACCACGCGGTTCCCGGGCACGGCCTTCCCCTCGAGCATGATTTGCTCGGGAGTGAGGATGTACGCGAGCGACGCATCTGCTCCCGGAATCGGAGCGTGCGTGTAGGCGTTCAACCCGTCGATCGCCCAGCGCGCCCCGGTGGCCACGACGACGATCTCGGCGCCGTAGGA
>Ga0111539_10009366_pt1 | contig 12364 bp, 20 predicted proteins | sample RhiMethybrSRZTD1_FD_79667 | JGI IMG/M metagenome (GOLD analysis project Ga0111539, IMG submission 79667) | Populus rhizosphere microbial communities from Tennessee, USA - Rhizosphere MetaG P. TD hybrid SRZTD1 (version 2) (version 2) | ecosystem: Host-associated > Plants > Roots > Rhizosphere >...
GGGGGGAGCGTCCCGGCGACGCAGGCACCGGCGCGGCGCAGGATGCTCCCCCGAGCACCGAGAGGAGGACCAGCAGCAGAGGCTTCATCAATTTCCGGGCGTCGGGTCCGGATCGTCCTCGGGATTGAACGGCTCGAAGTGCAGCTGCGAGCACAGCGGGCAATCGCACCGCAGGACCTCGTCGAGCGGACCCATTTCCAGGATCACCATCCCGGAGATGCCGGGCGGCACGTCGTGGCCGTCGAGCCCGTGGGCCCGGCACACTTCGCAGGATTCGTCCGGCTCTCCCATCAGGATGTGGAACATCGACGGATCGCCAAACGGCAGCCGGTTCGGACGCTTCATCGCGGTCTCCTGTCGTCCCTCTTGACCTCGCAACCCCAGGGCTTCAGCTTCTCCTCGGCGGCCTGCTTCAATTCCTCCGAGCGGCGCGGGGCGAGGCGCTCCCGCGCCTTCCCCGCCACCTCCGCCGCAGCCGCCGCCTGGGCCTCCCCGATCGCGGCGTTCACGCGCCGCTCCGCCTCGAAAGTTTCCGCCAGCCGGGCGAGTTCGTTCCGGAGCTGCCCTCTCCTCCGCTCCAGCTCCGCGCGCACCTCGGGCGTCGCCAGAAGCTCCGCCGATTCGAGCGCCCGCTCCGCGGCCTGCGCCTCGCCCGTCAGGTCCGCCAGCGCCTGGGCCGCCGCGACGCTGCGCACGGCGGTCTCCCGCCGCGCCGGCTCCATCGCCGCCATCCGCTCCACCTCCGCGGCCGACACCGGCCCCAACCGCTCCGCCGCGGCCTTCGACGGCGACGCCAGCGCCTCGGTCCACAACCGGACCCGCTCTCTCCGTTTCGCCTCGTAGGCCTCCACCACCGCCGTGCCGCGCGACTCCGCGGCGAGCGTCCCCGGTCCGATCCGGAGCGGCGCCACCAGCGTGTCGGGAAGGCCGAGGTCCCGGTGCAGGTCGATCTCCTTCACCGCCCGACCATCGATGCCCCGGAACTCCGTGCTCCGGCGGCACGCCCTCTGCGCCTCGTCCAGCGGCACGCCCTGCCGGGCCTTTGCGTCGAGACACTCCTTGATGGCCCGCGCCTGCGACTGCCGCTGGACGCCCTCGAGCGACTGCTCCAACGAGCGGCACCCGTCGAGCTCCATCCCCAGCATCGCATTCGCGGTGACGCGGTAATGCTTGATCGCATCACACACCGTGGGCGACGCGTAGCACGCGAGCACCAGGGCCGAGCCGGCCAGCTCCGACTGGACGGCCGACAGCGCGCCGCCCAGGAACTCCTCCTTCACGTTCCGGCTGAACAGGCTCCGGACGCTCGCCTTCACGTCGAAGCTCCCGCACCCGAAATCCGGTCCCGTCTCGAGCCGGAGCGACGACCGCATCGGCTTGACGTCCTTCATCTCGACCCCCGGCAGGAGCCGCCGACGGAGGGCCATGTCGCGCTCCACGAGATCCTGCGCGGACAGCAGGGCGATCAGGACCAGGCTACTCACGGCGCATCTCCTTCATCAGCGCGGCCCGCGGCGTGAACCCCCGCAGCGCCTTTCCGTCCACCACCAGCGTCGGCGTGACGGTGACGCCGTACTGCTCCCACAGGGGCGACCCCGGCGGCACGCGGACGACCTCGAGATCCCGCAGCTCCTCCTCCTGCAGGGCGCACCACCGGCACCCTTCCCGGGAGAAGTAGAGAACCCGCGCCGGCCCGCGCGCGGCCTCGACGGCCGCCATGGCCGCCCGCAGCCGGCTCATGCGCGCGTCCTGCCAGGCAAGGTAGGCGCGCGCGCTTTCCGCCGTCGGCGTCTCCAGCAGTCGTCGCACGGGCGGCGGCGCCGTCGAATCGGCCCACAGCTCCGCGGCCGGCTCCGCCTTCCGCCGCCGGGTGTTCCAGAAGTCGACCTCGCCTCGCTCGAAGAAGCGGGGGGCGTCGCCCAGGACCGCCAGCAGCGCGATCACTTCGAGCATCGGAGCAGCTCCTGGACGTCGACCTGCGTCCCGACGGCGACGTGGGCCCGATTGCCTCGCACGACGGCCACGGCCGGCACCCGCCGGATGCCGAGCCGCTTCGCCTTCTGGAGCCCTTCCTCGTCCACGACCCGGAGCTCGCCCGCCGCCCGGACGGTCGCCAGGAACGCCGCCGCCGGCTCCCGCTCCCCGAAATACCGCTCGACCAGCAGCACGGTCCTCACCCGCTCCCCCTTCGCCGTCTCCAGGACTCGGCCCGCCTCCGGCGAGTCCGGCGACACGAACACCCACACGGTCGTCTCCTCTAGAGGGACCCCCATCGTCAACGCCAGCAGTGCGAGCAATCTCATAGAAGATTCCTAAACACAAAGACACGAAGACCACAAAGAGTCAGCACACGATCCGCTGAATGCCCCGTTGCAGCACGGGAACGTGGAAATTCAGGAGCAATCCAAGCCAGGTCCCGGAAAGTCGCAGGTAGGTCAGCAACTGAACCTGATGGATCGGAAGAATGCGTTCGATGGCTTTCAGCTCGAGAACGAGTCCGTTCTGAATCACCATGTCCATCCGGTATCCGCAGTCGAGATGGACGCCCTTGTAGCGGATAGGGAGCGGCACCTGACGCTCGAAGCCGATTCGACGGAGCGTCAACTCGTGGGCAAGGCATTCTTCATAAGCCGACTCGAGAAGTCCGGGTCCTAGGGCTCGGTGAACCTCGATCGCCGCACCGATGACCTCGTGGGAAAGCCGGTTCGCCTCTTCCTTTGTGATCTTTGTGTCTTTGTGTTTCATTTCGCGCCTTCACCGGGGTAGTGGGGCGGAGGCGGAAAAAGTCGTCACGAAAAAGGATCCGCCCATCGAATTCCGATTTCCCCCACTCCTCGGGTGGAGGACGAGCGCGATGGGATGGAGCGTGAACGACGGAAAGCTGTACTGCGGCCGGGAACGGGTGTGGGTGCGGCGGGTCGTGGTGGAGATGGTGGTCGGGAGCACCTCGGGGCCGGTGCCGGAGGAAAAGGCGCGGCACATGATCCGGATGGAGCGGGCCCTGGCGCTTCGCGGGCTCTCGCAGTCCCTCCGGGAGGAGGCGACCGAATGAGCCAGATGGAGCCCGTGTTCTGCCACTCGCCGGAGACGCTGCGGCTCGTGCAGGTGGTGCGGCTGATCGACGAATGCCTCCGACAGCCGCCGGAGGGGGCGCGCGAGCGCATCCTCCAGCAGGTGCGCGACCTGATCGACCGCGGGCGCGACATCGCCCGCGAGAACTTCCTGACCTAGGCTCCGGCCTGCTCTTTGATTTGCTTTGCGGAGTCCGCTTGCGGACTTCGCGTGCCGCCAGGACGGCGCCTCTCCTTGGGGAGCGGTGTCGGGGCGAGAACCCTCGGCATCGCTCCTGGACGGCGATGCCTCCCTTTTCAGGAGGACTGACGATGGAATGCTTCTCGCATTTCTTCGAGCAGATCCTGCAGGCCGTGATCGATGCCCTCCCGAGAGTGCTCGACTGGCTGATCACGCGCCTCGGGGCCTAACCGCTCCAGGCGGTCTCGGGCCGGCCATCGGGGGATCTTTCCCCCATGGCCGGCCTTCCCAAAATCGGCCACAGAGCCCACGGAGCCCACGGAGATTGAAGATTTGAATCGACTCACCGAAGCGATCATCGGCGCTGCAATCGAGGTGCATCGAATTCTCGGCCCAGGACTTATGGAAGCCACCTACGAGACCGCACTGTGCATTGAAATGGACATCCGCGGAATCAAACACTCCCGCCAGGTTCCGATCGATCTTCGCTACAAGGGGAGGCTCGTGAACGAGTATCGAATGGACCTGTTGGTCGAAAACAAGGTGGTTGTGGAGGTCAAGGCGGTAGAACGATTTGATCCGATCTTCTCGGCCAAGCTGCTGACCTATCTTCGGACCTCCTCAAAGAGAGTGGGACTCTTGATCAACTTCAACACACGGTTTCTTAAGGACGGCGTACGTCGCTACGTTCTTTAATTCCTCTCCGCGGGCTCCGTGGGCTCTGTGGCCCGTCTCAGGAGGCTCTCTATGGTTGAAGACTTTGGGCGGTATGAGGCGCTGGAGGAGCTCGCGAGAGGAGCCAACGGCATCGTGTACAAGGCGCGGGACAGGGAGCTGGGCCGCATCGTCGCGCTGAAGGCGCTCCGCCACCGGGAGGCGGGGCCGGGGGCGCGCGAGCGGTTCGTGCGGGAGGCGAGGCTGGCCGCGTCGCTCGATCATCCGAACATCGTCCGCATCTTCGAAACGGGCGAGCACGCGGGCAGGATGTTCTACACGATGCCGCTCCTCGAGGGGTCCGTGCTCCGCGGGCCGCTGCCGCCGGCCGAGGCCTGCCGCGTCCTCGAAGGCGTCGCCCGCGCCGCCGCCCATGCCCATGGACGCGGGGTCGTCCACCGCGACCTCAAGCCCGCCAACATCCTCGTCTGCGACGGCACGGCCGTCGTCACCGACTTCGGCGTCGCCCGGGGACCGGACGAGCTGCGGGTCACCGAGACCGGCGAGCTCCTGGGCACGCCGGCCTACATGGCCCCCGAGCAGGCGCGGGGCGATGCCCGCGGGGCCGACGGGAAGGCCGACGTCTATTCGATCGGCGTCATGCTGTTCGAGCTGCTCACCGGCCGCCTTCCCCACCGCGGCGAAAGCTTCGTCGAGCTGTCGGCCAGCATCCTGAACGATCCCGTCCCCGACCTCGCGGGGTACGACCCGGAGCTCGCCGCGCTCGTCCGGCGGTGCCTCGCGAAGGAGCCGCGCGAGCGGCCGGGCGCCGCCGAGCTCGCCGACCGGCTCGCCCGATGGGGGCCGCGGCGGCGGATCCGGTGGCCGATCGGCCTCTCCACGGTGGCGATCCTCGCCGCGGGGGCCACGCTCCGGGCGCGGAGCCCGGAGCCGGAGGACGGCGCGATGATCCGCATCTCCTCGCCGGCCGGCGAGTTCTGGATCGACCGCGACGAAGCGCCCGCCCGCGCGGGAGGCTACTCGTTCCTCGACGCCCTGGCCGGGTGCCTCCGGCAGGGCAAGCGGCTCCCCACGGAGCAGGAATGGGAGGCGGCCGCCGGGAGCGGATGCCGCGGGATGGAGGACCGCCTGGCGGAGTGGACGGCGACGCACGGACAGGCGGGGGAGGACGTCCGCGTCGTGCGGGGAGGCAATGGGCTCGATCCGCCGGAGCGGCGAACGGTCCGGGAGCGGATGGAGGTCGCCGTGACGAAGCGCGCGCCGACGCTGGGATATCGCTGCGTCCGGGCTCAGGATCCGTCCCGAACGAGCAGGTAGCGCGTGTGGGGCACGGGCGTTCGCGACACGTGCTCGGGCAGCGTGTGGTTGACGGCAATGCTCGGCGCCAGGTCGACGCCTGCGTGCTTGAACACCGCGCGCACGAAGGCGGAACAGAACGTCGACTCCTTCTCGCGGCCCTTGCTCATCGACTTGCGCATCATCGCCCAGTAGGTCTCCAGGATGCCCCCCAGGTCGTAATTCGTCCGACGCGCGACGAGGTCGAGCCCCGCCACGATCACCTGGAGCGCCTCCTTCTCCTTCAGCCCGAAGTCGAGCACCGCGAGGTTGGGCCAGTCCTTCTCGCTCGCGTACTTGTCGATCCGGTTCTCCTGAACGCCGTTCCGGACATTGCCCTTGCCGACCTCGAAGTCGCTCTCGATCAGCCACGACTGGCCGTCCACCCGCTCCCCTTGGAAGATCAGGACGTGGGACCAGAGACTGGGCTTCGAAGCGCCGTCGAGCCCGCGCTGGCCCTTGCGGATCGCGCGGTCGACCGCCGAGCTCCCGCCCATCAGGCCGACGCAGCCCCGCTTCGCGTACTTCTTCAGAAACTCGAGATTGCTGAGATCGTTCATCGGATCCCGAAGTCCTTGAAGTCTTCCAGGGCGTCCTCGTACGAGACCGCGATGTCCGAGACCTGAGCCTCCGAGGGGCCGCGATAGCACCACTTGATCATGCGCTCGACCTGCTCTCGGGTTCCCTGGAGGACCGCCTCGACGCGCCCGTCGGGAAGATTCCGCACCCAGCCCGTCAGCCCGCCGACCTTCGCCTCGCGGCTGCAGGACCAGCGGTAGCCGACGCCCTGGACGATGCCCGAGATGAGCAGCCGGGCGCGGACCATCAGAGTTTGCGGAACACGCCCACGACGACCCCCTGGATGTCGACCCGGTCGACGAGGATCGGGTCCATCGTCCCGTTCGCCGGTTGCAGGCGGATGCGGCCGTTCTCGCGGTAGAACCTCTTGAGGGTCGCCTCGCCGCCGTCGAGCAGCGCCACGACCGTTTCGCCGCTCCGCGCCGTCGGGGTCCGCTCCACGATCACGTAATCGCCGTCGCGGATGTGGTCCTCGATCATGGAGTTCCCCCTCACTTCGAGGGCAAAGTACTCCTTGCCCGGCTTCATGACGCCGAGCACGTCGAGCTCGTCGGGATGGACGATCGCCTCGATGGGCTTGCCGGCGGCGATCCGGCCGGTCACGGGCAGCCGGCGGGTCGGGGTGAGGATCTCGATGCCCCGGCGGCGGTAGTAGCTGCGCTTCACGTGGCGGGCCTTCTCCAGCTGGCGGAGATGGCTGAGGACGGTCACCTTGGTGATCTTGAGGTGGTCGGCCACCTCCTGGAGCGTGGGGGAATAGCCGTTGCGCTGGGTGAAGTCCTCGACGTAGCGGAGGACTTCGAGCTGCTTGGGCGTCACGGCTTCTTTTCCCCGTCCGCGGGCTTCGGCTTGTCGGCCTCGTCCTCCTTGAAGGACCGGTTCAGGTGGCGAGGCTTGGTCAGCTTGCGCTCCGGGGGATGCTCGAAGCCGTGGAGCGGGGTGCGGGTCAGGCCCGGCGGGACCTCGAACTCGGCGTCGGGCACCTCGCGCGCCTGCACGGCGGTCGCCTCGAACTGCTCGACGATGCGGTCCAGGAACAGCGAATACCGCAGCGTCCCCTTCACCGGGACGCCGCCCAGTTCCCGGAGCTTCTCGGCCACCGCCGGATGGACCGCGCCGATCGCCGCCAGCGCCTCCATCCACCCCGGCGCCTTGATTTGCTCGTTCACCTGCACCGACGCGCGCACGCGATCGCCGTTGAGGATCACCTCGCGCTGCGCGCCGGCGGCCTTGACCTCCACCTTGGGCGGCGAGGCGAACTGGTCGAACCCTTCGAGCACCGCGTCCAGCTCCTTCTCGTCCGCCGTCCCCGGCACCCGGGCCTTGGCGGCGCGGACGTCGTCCAGCGCCTGCTTGCGGAGCGCCGCCGCCTCGTCGAACGTGAACTCCGCGTACTCGCGCGCCAGCGGATCGGCCTTGATCAGCTTCTTCTTGTCCGACCGGATGATCAGCCGCTCGCCGAAGGTGAGGTCGATGATCGCGACGTTCGAGCCCTTGATGAGGACGAGCTCCTTGCGCTGGACCTCCTGTCGCCGGCCCAGCCAGTCGATCGAAGTGCGCTTGACGGTCCGCTCGATCGCGACGCCGGTGGGCGTCGGTTCCTGAGCCGCCAACAGGACCGCGGCGAGCGCCAGCGCTCTCATTCGTACCTCACGGCGGCCACCGGCTCCATCCGCGCGGCGCGCCGCGCGGGAAGCCATCCGGCCACGATGCTGATCAGGACCGAGAACAGGACCGACCCCGCCGCCAGCCAGAACGACACGTGGAAGAGGCTGACGTCCGCCGGCAGGTCGAACAGCGGGTGGGCGACCAGGTTCAGCCCCTTCCCGATGAGCGTCCCTCCCGCTAGGCCGAGGAGCCCGCCCAGGGCGCCGATCGCCCCCGCCTCGGCCAGGAAGAGGCGGCCGATGTCGCCGTTGCGGGCCCCGAGCGCCTTCATGATACCGATCTCCCGCGTGCGTTCAAGCACGGCCATGGCCATCGTGTTCGCGATCCCGAAGAGTGACACGACAAGACCGATCGCTCCGATGCAGGCCATGAAGCCTTCGAGCACCAGAAAAATGATGTTGATCTGCTTGAGCAGCTCGACGGCGCTCAGGGTATTGAACCCCATGTTGCGGAGCCGCCCGGCCACCTGCTCCGCCTGGCGCGGGTCGGTCAGCCGGAGCTGCGCCGACAGATAGCTCCCCTTCTTCGAGGGCAGCATCGGATGGGACGCCTTGCGCTCCCGCAGCGACAGCCCCGCCTCGAGCGGGACGTAGATCGGCCGGCCCAGGAAGCTGAAGGCCTCGTCCCCCAGCACGCCCACGACCGTGAAGACGTCCTTCTCCGACGCGTCTCCCTCCTCCTGGAGGAAGCCGCTGAACGTGATCTTCTTTCCGACGGCATCCTGCGGCTTCAGGTTCAGCCGCGACTCCAGGAAGTGCCGGGGGACGAGGCAGGACGGCTCGTCGCGCGAGCGCCACATCGTCCCCGCCAGCAGGTGCTTCGTGTACCGACCTTCCTCCTCCGGAGGGATGCCGTCCACGGGATGGACGACCGTTCCCGTGGAGCCCTCCAGCACCACGCGGAGAAACATGTCGAGTTGCGGCCAGGCGGAGGCCACCCCGGGCAGCTTGCGGATCTCCTCCAGGTCCTTGTCCGACAGGGGAATCATCTGGTCCATGCCCAGACCGAACCCGGCCGACTTCTTCTTTCCCGGATCCCCCTTCACCCGGTGGACCGTCAGGGTCCGGAGCGATTCGTCCGTGTCGAACAGCTTCACCACCTGCCGCTGGAGGCCCAGCCCGAGCGAGACCATCAGGACGAGCGCCCCGACGCCGATGACGACGCCCGCGGCCGTGAGCGCCGTGCGCCCCTTCCGCCGCGCGAGGTTGGCCCACGCCATCCCGACGGTGTCAACGGCGGTCATCGGTCACTACCTTTCCGTCGCGAAGCTCGACGGTCCTCTGCGCGAACGAATCCGCGAGCACGCGGTCATGGGTGACGACGAGAATCGTCCTGCCCGCCAGCGTCTTCAGCAGCTCCAGGATTTCGGACGCGGTCTTGGAGTCGAGATTGCCCGTGGGCTCGTCCGCCAGCAGGAGCGGCGGGTCGTGGATGAGCGCCCGCGCGATCGCGACGCGCTGCTGCTCGCCGCCCGAGAGCTGGTTGGGACGGTGCTCGCGCCGGCCGCCCAGCCCCACCCGTTCCAGGAGTTCGGCCGACCGGCGGCGCCGCTCGGGCTTCGCCACCCCGGCCAGGACGAGCGGCAGCTCGACGTTCTGGAGCGCCGTCAGCGTGGGCACCAGGTTGAAGAACTGGAAGATGAACCCGACGTCCTGCCGGCGGTAGAGCGCAAGTTCGTCCTCGCTGCTTTCGGCGAGCCGCTTGCCCCGGACGAAGATCTCGCCCGACGTCGGCCGGTCGAGCCCCCCCAGGAGCTGGAGCAGCGTCGACTTCCCGCTGCCCGACCGCTTTATGATGGCGGCGACCTCGCCCGGCTCGAACGACAGGGTCACGCCGTCGAGCGCGGAAAGCACGGTCTCGCCCATCACGTAGCGGCGGGTGAGTCGGTCGGTGCGAACGAGTTCGGCCATGGGGCGGCTATGGTGCCATCACGCCGCTTCTCCCCGCAAGCGCAATTTTGACGAAACAGGCCCGCGCAGGGCGCGACTCGGAGGCGGGCGGGTTGACATCATTCTTTGAACAGCGTTATACTGAAATTATGAGAAAGATGTTGGCGTGTGTCCTGGCCCTGGCGATGACGGGCTGCTATTACCAGGGGTACGCCGTCCGGAAGGTCGTCAATACCGACCCGCCTCTGTCCAAGGAGGAGGTCGAGCGGCTGGCTTCGGCGGGCGTGTCCGAACCCGTGCTCCTGGAAATGGTGGAGAAGCGCGGCTCTGCCCCGCTGTCGCCCGACGACCTCGTCGCGCTCAAGAAGGCGGGCGTCTCCGACACGGTGGTCCAGAAGATGATCTCGAGCGAGCGCAAGGAGGCCTCGAAGGTCGTCGTCGAGGACTACTACTACCCGGCGTACGGGTACGGATACCCGTACTACTATCCGTACTACCCCTACTATGGGTACTACGGCCCCTCCGTCGGCTTCGGGGTCGGGTACGGCTGGGGCGGGTATTACTACCGGAGCTACCCGCGCGGGTCCTACGGCGTCCGGGTGTACCGTTAAAGACGTTCAATTAATCTGCTTGACCCCCGGCGGCCGGGCCGCGTAAGCTCCACTTCGATGAGCGCCAAGGAAGCGAAGAAGTCGTCGGAGCGGTTCAAGATGACGTTCCCCGCCAAGATCGTCGGGGAGCCCATCATGACGAAGCTCTCGCACGACTTCGGCGTCAGCTACAACATGATCCGCGGCCGCATCACCGACAAGGGCGCCTGGCTCGACGTCGAGCTCCTCGGCGGCAAGAAGAACATCGAGCGCGCCCTCGAATTCCTCGCCGAGCGCGGCGTCACCGTCTCCCCCCTCGAGGGCTAGGCCTGGATCACCTTCCGAGGCTTCAGCACGCTTCCCGACCGTTCGCCGATCCCCACGAACCGCGGGCCGCAGTAGACGCGCACCAGCGGCTCGACCTCGCGCGCGACGGTCCGGCCGTTCTCGAAGTGGTGCAGTTCCTCGGTCGACAGCCGCACCTCGGGAAGGTGCATCACCGCGACGTCCATCGGCAGGAGCTCCGGACCCGCGTCCTCGATCCGGAACGGCCCGCAGGCGGTGCGGCGCAGCACCGTCACGTGGCCGCCCAGGTCGCGGGCGATCGACCGGACGTACAGGCCCTTCGACCCGCGCACCAGGAAGCGCGCCTTCGGCGGGTCGTAGGAGAGCAGCGAGAGCTCGTCCACGCGGACGCGACGCTCCGGCGCGTCGACCTCCTTCCCCTTCCGGGCGTACTCGTAGAGCTTCCGGCCCTCCACCTTCACCGCGGAGTACTTCGGCGGCTTCTGGACGATCTCGCCGACCAGCGTCGCGGCCGCGGCCTCGAGCTCGGCGCGCGACGGCACCGGACGCTCCTCGATCCGCGGGCCGTCCGCGTCGTCGGTCTCCGTGAGCAGCCCCAGGTGGAACTCCGTCTCGTAGGTCTTGTCGCCGGGCATGTACTCCAGGAGGCGCGTCGCCCGGCCCACGCCGAGAACCAGCAGGCCGGTCGCCAGCGGATCGAGCGTGCCGCCGTGGCCGACGCTCCGCTCCCCCCGCTCGCGGCGGACGGCGTCCACCACGTCGTGAGAGGTCTTTCCCTTCGGCTTGTCGACCAGTAGAATCCCGTCCATGCTCTATGTCCTCGCGACGCCGATCGGCAACCTGGAGGACCTGTCGGCGCGGGCGATCCGCATCTTACGCGAAGCCGACGCGGTTGTCAGCGAAGACACGCGGACGACCATGAAGCTCCTCGCCCGCTACGAGATCAAGAAGCCCCTGATCGCCTACTTCCAGCACAGCCCGCCCCGTCGGCTCGAGGAGCTCCTCGAACGGCTGACCGCCGGGCAGAACCTCGCGCTCGTGACGGAGTCGGGCACGCCCGCGGTGAGCGACCCCGGCGCGCGCCTCGTCGACGCCGCCTTCGCCGCGGGCATCAAGGTCGTCCCGCTGCCGGGCCCCTCGGCGGTGGCGACCGCGGCCTCCGTCTCCGGCTTCGGCGCCGACGCCTTCCACTTCGCCGGGTTCCTGCCGCGCAAGCCGGGCAAGCGCCGCAAGGCGCTCGGGACCCTCGCCGCGCTCGACGTCACCCTCATCGTCTTCGAGTCCCCCTACCGCGTGGCGCAGACGCTCGAGGACATGCTGGCCGTCCTGGGGGACCGTCGGCTGACCGTCTGCCGGGAGCTGACGAAGCTCCACGAGGAGGTCTGGCGGACGACCGTGGGAAAGGCCCTGGAACGGTACCGGCGGGAGGAGCCGCGCGGCGAGTTCACGCTCGCCGTCGAGGGCCTGCCCTCGGAAGCCCCCGATCAAGAGGGCGAAGGAGGGCTACAGCCCGAGCTCGACCCCGAGGAGATAGGATAGATTCACCTGGGTCCCCGACACCGCATGGAAGTCGGTGTTCACCAGGTCGAGGACGATCCCCGCCTTGAGCCGCAGCATGGCCCACAACCTCGCCGTGGCGCCGAGCTCGCCGGAGATGAGGAGCCCGCTTTCGCTGTCGAAGCTCGAGGAATCCCACCACGACGGGCCGATGCCCAGGCCGCCGACGAGGGCGAACTCCTTCGACAGCGGGACATGATAGGAAGCTCCGAACAGGAACGACTGAATTCGAACTTCTTCCCGGTTCGGGACGGATGGCGGCCCGTTGGTGAACTCGCAGTAGCGGAAGGTCAAGTGGACGGAGAGGTTGGGCACGATCTCCACTCCCCACCGGAAATAGAAGGCGATGTTGGACTGGAGGCCCAGGCTGTTGTCGAAGTCGGTGTACAGCATGCCCGCCTCGAGCTCGCTGTGGCGGTAGATGAACTCCATCGGCGTGAGCGACGAGGAGTCGTCCGGCCGCTGGCGCTCGAACTCGAGATCCTGGCCGCGGTCGCGCGGCTCATCCAGGGA
>Ga0111539_10009367_pt1 | contig 12363 bp, 12 predicted proteins | sample RhiMethybrSRZTD1_FD_79667 | JGI IMG/M metagenome (GOLD analysis project Ga0111539, IMG submission 79667) | Populus rhizosphere microbial communities from Tennessee, USA - Rhizosphere MetaG P. TD hybrid SRZTD1 (version 2) (version 2) | ecosystem: Host-associated > Plants > Roots > Rhizosphere >...
CGGTCCCGGTCGGCGCGCTCGACGGGCTGGCCGACGATCCGAAGGTCGAGCGCATCTCGCTCGACGCGCCGGTGCACGCCCAGCTCGACATCGCGGTGCGCGCGGCGCGCGGCGGCGTGGCGCTCGATCCGGCGTCGGACCTCGACGGGCGCGGTGTCGGCATCGCGCTCATCGACACCGGCGTGCAGCTGCACGACGACCTGACGCGCCCTCGCCCGGCCGGCATGATCGAGGTGGAGGTCGTCGGCCGCGAGAAGGGGTTCGCGGATTACTACGGGCACGGCACGCACGTCGCCGGCATCCTGAACGGCACCGGACTCGACAGCAGCGGAGAGGCGTCGTTCCGCACCTTCCGCGGCATCGCCCCCGGCGCGCGCCTCATCTCGCTGCGCGCCCTGAACCCGGACGGCACCGGCACCACCACCGACGTGCTGCGCGCCGTCGACTGGGTCATCCTCCACGGCAAGCAGTACAACATCCGCGTCCTGAACCTGTCGCTCGGCCACCCGGTGTACGAGTCGTACGTCACCGACCCGCTGTGCCGCGCGGTCCGGGCGGCGGTCCAGGCAGGGGTGCTGGTCGTGGTGGCGGCCGGTAACCAGGGACGGGTCGGCAGCGGCTTCGGGACCATCCTGAGCCCCGCCAACGAGCCGAGCGCGCTGACTGTGGGTGCCATGGACGACAGCCGCACCGTGGCCCGCGAGGACGACGTGCTCGCCCGCTTCTCGGCGCGCGGCCCGAGCCTCATCGATCACATCGTCAAGCCGGACCTGGTGGCGCCGGGCGCCTTCATCGTCTCGCTGCGCGCCCGCGGCGCGTGGATCGACGCGAACCATCCCGAGACGGTCCTTCCCGCCGGCGCGTACCGGACCGATGGCGACCCGGGCCGGGCGGGGGATTACCTCGTCCTCTCCGGCACCTCGCTCGCCGCGCCCATGGTCAGCGGCGCCGCGGCCCTGATGCTGCAGCGCGAGCCGGGACTGCGCCCCTCGGACCTGAAGGCGCGCCTCATGGCGAGCGCGTCCAAGGACGACCACCTGCCGTTCGAGACCGGCGCCGGTTACCTGGACATCGAGGCGGCGCTGGGGTCGAGCCTCACCTCCTCCTCGGCGCTGTCGCCGCGCGCGGTGCCGGGGGCGGACGGCGGGATCGTGCTCGAGCCGGTCGACGGGACCTGGGATGCCTCCTGGCAGCAGGGGCTCATCTGGGGCGGGCTGCGCCGCCTCGGCAGCCTGCTCGAGACCGAGAACGATCAGATCACCACCTCCGGTCTGCTGTGGGGCGGCGCCGGCTGCCGCCTCTCCGGCCTGGAGTCGGCGCTCACGACGAGCGGCCTGATGTGGGGCGGCGGGAACTGAAAGATGGTGGCGGGATGACCTGCGAGGACGCGTTCCACCCGAGAACGACGCGGAGCTGCCCCGGGGACTAGCGCCCCGCTCTCCGCGACCCGACAGACGGCCGCGCCGCCCCTCCCCGGCGCGGCCGTCGACTTTTTGGGGGCCGGCCGACGCGGTCGCCGCCGTTCAGGCGGGGTCGAACGCCAGGGCGAGGAGGGTCGCGTCGTCGTGACGCCGATCCCCCTCGAACGCCCGGAGCGACGCGGCGACCTCGGTGCGGGCGCCATCGGGGGAGCGGGTCGCGAGGCGCTCGAGCGCCCGCGCCAGCCGGCTGCGGCCGAAGAAGGCGCCGTCCCGGCGCCGTGCCTCGGTGACCCCGTCGGTGTGCACGACCACCAGATCGCCCGGCTCGAGCCGGAGCGTCCCGGTGTCGAAGCGGCGGCGGTCGAGCTGTCCGAGGATCGGGCCGGTGGCGGCGCCGAACCCCGCGGCCTTGCCGCGTCGCCCCAGCCGCAGCGCCGGCGGGTGCCCGCCGTTGGCGAAGCGGAGCCGGCCGGTCCGCACGTCCAGGACGCCGAAGAAGAGCGTGACGTACATCGCGTCGAGACGCGCGCCGCACAGGATACGGTTCACCCGCTCGAGCGTTTCCCCGGGGGCTTCGCCGAGGGGCGCGACGTGCCGGAGGATCGAGCGCGTGAAGGCGCCGAGCACGCCGGCGGGGATGCCCTTGCCGGAGACGTCGCCGACCACGAAGGCGATCTCGGAAGGCCCGATGGCGAACGCATCGAGCAGATCACCGCTGACCGAGGCCGCGGGCCGATCGAAGGCCGCGAGCTCGAAGCCCGCCCCGCGCGACTCCGGCAGGAGCGCGGGCGCGTCCCCCGGCCACGACCCCTCGGCCGCGGGCCCGGTCCCGTCCCCGCCGCGCTCCTCCGCGGCGCGCGCCGACCGGGCGAGCCGATCCAGCGCCTCGACATCCGTCCACAGGTTCGTCGCCATCGATCCTCCGCGGATGGGGTTCCGCCTCGCGCGCGGAGGATACGGAAAGGGCGTGTCAAAGGGTCGGTACCCGAGGTAAAAAGACGTCTCGAATGTCAACGCGACGTCAAGCAGGTCCGATCCGGGCGATGACTCTCGGGGTCCTTCTGCTGCCGGCGCTCCTGGCGGCTCTCGCCGGCCGGTCCGCCCACGGAGAGGCCCCGCCTGCGGACGGCGTCCGGCTCCGCCTCGCCTCGTGGAACATCGCCTGGCTGGCGGCGCGCGATCGGGAAGGAGCGGTGCCGCGGCGCGAGTCCGACTACGCGCGACTGCGACGCTATGCGGCGCGCCTCGATCCGGACGTGGTGGGGCTTCAGGAGATTGAAGGGGCGGCCGCGGCGCGCCGGGTCTTCGATCCCGACCGCTACGCCTTCGCGTTCGCGGCCGGCGGCGGATCGGCGCAGCGCGCCGGCTTCGCCTGGAAGCAGAGCCTCGAGGTCACGCGGAATCCGGACGTCGCGGCGCTCGCCCTGGGCGGGAGGAGCCGCGCCGGCGCCGACATCACGGTGCACGCGGCGCGCGGCGACCTGCGTCTCCTGAGCGTCCACCTCAAGAGCGGCTGCCCCGGCGGCCGCCTCGACGGGGCGGAGGAGGCCTGCCGGCTGCTGTCGGACCAGCGGCGCGCGCTCGAGGTCTGGGTCGATGCCCGTGCGCGGGACGGGGGCGCCTTCGCGGTGCTCGGTGACTTCAATCGCCGCTTCTCGGACCGCGACCCGTTCTGGATCGATCTCGACGACGCCGATCCCCCGGAGGCCGACCTCGTCGACGCCGGGTTCGGGCGCCGGCCTCCCTGCTGGAACGGGCGCTGGCGCCAGTACATCGATCACATCGTCCTGAGCCGCAGCGCCGCCGGCTGGCTCATCCCGGGCTCCTTCGCGCAGCAGGTCTACGACCCGGACGACGCCGCCTGGGAACAGGTCCTCTCGGACCACTGCCCGATCGCGATCACGCTCCGCGCGGGGGACTGAGGACGAAGCCGGAGCACGGGAGAGGGCGTGGTGCCGGAGGTCGGACTCGAACCGACATGGGCTTGCGCCCGCGGGATTTTGAGTCCCGTGCGTCTACCAGTTTCGCCACTCCGGCGCGGGTTCCTGAAGCCTAGCGAATCCCCCCGGGGGCCGCAAGGGCGGACTCGAGATCGCGGACCTTCGCCTCCACCGCGAGGCGGTCGGCGTCGGAGGCCGCGCCGCGCGCCAAGTATTCGCGGTAGGCGGCCAGCGCACCGCGCCGGTCCCCGCGCTCCTCGAGCGCGACGCCGAGGCGGCCGGCGGCGTGGGCGTATCCCGCATCGGACCGGAGCGCCTGCTGGTAGAGGGTGATCGCTTCGTCCGGGCTGCCGCGCGCGCGGCGCACCTCGGCGAGGTTCGTGAGGCCGCGCGGGTCTCCGGGATCGATCGCCAGCGCGCCGCGGAACTCCCGCTCCGCCCCCTCCATGTCGCCGAGCCGCAGCCGAGCGATCCCGAGGTTGATGCGGGAGCGCGGCACGGTCGGATCGGCCGCGACCGAGGCCTCGAGATCGGCGCGCGCCCCTTCGAGATTCGCCTGGTCGAGACGCAGCCGGCCGCGGTTGTAGAGCGCCTCGGCGTTGCGCGGCTCGAGCGCCAGGGCCCGATCGAGCAGCATTCCGGCCCGGGCGCGATCCCCCGCGTCCGCCGCGATGACCCCGAGGTTGATGAGCGGCCGGGCGCGCTCCGGACCGTGACGCGCCGCCTCCTCCCAGAGGAGGCGCGAGTCGGCCCACAGGTGCGCGCGGGCGCGCAGGGCGGGTGTCAGAGCCGCCGCGATCAGGAGCGCCGGCCAGAAGGTCCGCCGGGGAGCGAGGGCGAAGGCGAACCCCGTGGCGGCATACGCGGCCCCGAGCATCATGAGATACACGCGCCGCTCCGGCATCACGTCGGCGACCGGCACGACCCAGTAGAGCAACATGCCGGTCGCTCCCACGAGGAGCCCGGCCGCGACCAACCGCGGCGCGACCCCTTGGTCGCGCTGCACCGCGAGGACCGCGGCGATTCCGATCCCGACGCACGCGAGGATCGCCGCCCCTCCGAGCAGGAGGCCCGGTGCCGGCTGGACGTGGTCGACGCTCTGCGGGAAGGGGAAGAGGGCCAGCCCCAGATAGCGCAGCGTCACCACCCCCTGGATGAGCAGGTTGCCCCCCGCGGAACGCGCATAGACCTGCCGTCCGACCGCCCCCAGCACGACCGCGCGCAAGGCGAGAAAGAGCAGGACCGGCAGCGCCAGGAACAGGACGCGGGTCAGCGACGGGCGCCAGGGACGACGCTCCGCCACCATGAAGACCACGAACGCGATCGCCGGGAGCGCGACAGCGTCCTCCTTGGACGCCAGCGCCAGCGCTGCCGCCAGGAACGCCGCGACCCACCTCAGGATCCCCCGGAGTCGGCGGCCCTCGCGCTCATCGTCCCAGGGGACGAGCAGCACGGCGAGAAAGCAGCCAAGGGCCGAAAGGACCCCGGCCCGGCCCCATATATAGAGGATGGACTCCGACTGGAGCGGGTGCAGGAGGAACACACCGGTCCCCGCCAGCACCGCCCATTCGCCTCGGCGCGCGGTGCGGAGTGGGTCGGCGGTGCGCGGCAGCGCGCGGTGCAGCGTGTGCCGCAGGGCGCGGCGCAGGAGCATCCAGACGAGCAGGCCGGTGGCGAGGTGCAGGAGGAGATCGGTGCGGCGGAAGCCGCGCGGCGCCATCCCCTGCAGGCGCGCGTCCATGTGGAGCGACGCGAAGAACAGCGGACGGGTCTGATCCGGCGAGAAGCGGTAGTTCAGGGCGTCGCGCCACGACGCCTTCGGATGGACCGCACGGTTCGTCGCGACGCCGGCCTGCTCGTCGAAGGTGAACGGGGCGTCGATCGCCGGCAGGCACGCCGCGATCGTCAGGACCGCCAGGACGACGAGCGACGCGGAGACGGTGAGGCGCACGGCTGGCGAATGTAGGCAGGCGGCTTCCGGAGTGTCAAGCGATTCGCGGAGTCCGCGTTGATGGTGCGGGTTCGATTGAGCATAATGCGCCGATGATCGAGCGACCGTCGGCGTCCCGGTCACGAGGCCGGCGGCCGTTCCTCGGGATCGCCCTGGCCCTCGCCGCCGCGCTTCCGCTCGGCGGTTGCGGCAAGAAGGGGCCGCCGCTGCCGCCGATCCGGGTTCTCCCCGCCGCCACCGGCGCGCTGAGCGTGCGTCAGATCGGCCGCGACGTCGTCGTGACGGCCGATCTTCCAGGGGTGCGCAGCGACGGGACGCCGATCGCCGCCGGCAGCGGCGTGCGCGTCCTGCGTCTCGAGCCGGGGGAGGGGCTGCGGCCGGGCGCGGTGTCCGACCGCTACCTCGTGCAGCAATTCGAGCGGCAGGGCCGCGAGATCGCCCTGCTGCGCGACGAGTCGCTGCGGGAACACGTCGAAGGGGGGCGACTCCTCTACATCGATCACGAGCCGGCCGGCCCGGGTGCGGCTGGCGCCCGGAGGTTCCTCTACGGCCTCCAGGTGGTCGATCCGAAAGGGGTGGCGTCGCCGCCGCGCCCGCCCAGCGAGATCGAGTGGGTGGTGCCGCCCCCGGACCCGCGGGACCTGAAAGCGGAGGTGGCGGAGGGGGAGGTCCGCCTGACCTGGACGCCCGGAGAGCCGCCGCCCGGCGCCGGGAAGCCCCCCACGCAGCGTTTCGCAGTCTACCGCCGGGAAGCGTCGGCACGCCGCGAGCCGGAGGCTCCGGTGCATCCCGGCTGGCTGCCGGAACCCGCGTATGTCGATCGCACCTTCCGCTACGACGTCGACTACGTGTACACGGTCCGCGCGGTTGCCTCCGAGGCGCCGGGCGCCTGCGAGAGTGCCTCGGCGGAGCCGATCGCGGTGCGCCCGCACGACTCCTTCCCGCCCGCGGCTCCGTCGGGCGTCGCGGTGGCGGCCGAGGGGGAATCGATCAAGGTGTACTGGTTTCCCAACACCGAGCCTGATCTCGCCGGCTATCGCGTGTACCGCAGGGAGGCAGGGAATGACGCCGCGGTCCGCGTGGGCGAGGTCCCGGCGAGCGAGACGAGCTGGGTCGACGCCGGGGCCGCGGCGGGCGTGCGTTATCATTACTCAGTGTCCGCGTACGACGATGCCACACCCGCCAACGAGAGCCCACGCAGCGAAGAGCGATCCGAGCGCCGCGCGGAGTCGCGGAGGAGCGGGCGCTGATGCCGCGGATGGAGCCGCCCGGGGGGCCCGCATGACGTGGCCGCACGAGTTCTACAAGATGACAGCGGCGGGGAACGATTTCCTCGTGTTCGATAACCGCGCCCTGGCCCTGCCGATCGAACGCTGGCGCCCGCTGGCGCGCCAGGCCTGCGTCCGCGCGCTGTCGGTCGGGGCCGACGGGGTCATCCTGCTGGAGTCCTCGGTCAAGGCGGACGTGCGCGCGCGCTTCCTGAACCCGGACGGCGAGGCCACCTTCTGCGGGAACGGGGCGCGTTGCGCGGCGCGGCTGGCGTACCTGCAGGGATGGGCCCCGGCGCGCATGGTCGTCGAGACCGATCGCGGCCTGCACCGCGCCGAGGTGTCGGGCACGACCGTCACGTTCGAGATGCCCGCCCCTTCGGGATTCAGGACGATGCAGCTCGAGGCGCTCGGCCGGACCTGGCGCGGCGCCTTCGTCGACACCGGGGTCCCGCACTTCGTCGCCCTCGAAGCGTCGCAGCGTGAGGGACCGATCGACGAGCCGGGCCGGACGTTGCGGGCGCACCCGCAGCTCGGGCCGGAGGGGGCCAACGTGAATTTCGTCGCGCCGCGAGCCGAAGGGGGATTCTCCATCCGGACGTTCGAGCGCGGGGTCGAGGCGGAGACGCTCGCGTGCGGCACCGGCTGCGTCGCGGCCGCGCTGGCCCTCGCCGCGGAAAGCCGCGCCCGCCCCCCCGTGGTCCTGAGGACCCGCTCCGGATGCGACGTCGGTGTCTGCTTCGAGGGATCGCCCGAGCGCGCCAGCGGCGTCCGGCTCGAGGGGGAGGCGCGGCTCGTGTATGTGGCCCAGCTCGCGGATGAAGCGCTCGAAGGGTTCCGGCCGCTCCCCTGACCCGGATCATGCCTCCCCTGGAACCACGTCGCAGGCGCGGTCGAACCTGGCGCCTGCTGACCGGGTGGGTGCTTACGATCGCGGGCATCATCCTCGGCCCTGTTCCGGTGCTCCCTGGCGTGGTGCTCCTGGTCCCCGGGATCGCCATCCTCTGCGCCGAGAGCCGCTGGATCCGCGGCTTGCTCCGACGCTATCGCGAGCGGCTGCTCCTGCGCCGGGCTCTCAAGGAAGCGGAGCGCGTGGGGATTCGCATCAATCTCGAGCACGACCCGGAGGTCGACGGAGAGGCGCCAGCCCCCCCAGCGTCCGCGAAGGACAGAGACGCCTGAGGGCGCACGCCGGGCACCTCGGAGCGCGCGCGACGCAGACGTAACGCCCGTGCAGCACCAGGGCGATCGACGCGAAGATCCAGCCCCGGCGCGGGAAGAGCGACATCAGGTCCTCCTCGATGCGCTTCGGGTCCGCGTGGCGGGTCAGCCGCAGCCGGCGCGCGACCCGCTTGACGTGCGTGTCCACCACGACGCCCGACGGGACGCCGTATGCCCCTCCGAGGACGACATTGGCCGTCTTGCGGCCGACCCCCGGAAGCCGCCCCAGTTCCTCCATCGTGCGCGGCACCTCCCCGCCGTGCTCATCGCGGATCGCCCGGCTGGCGCCGAGGAGCGATCGCGTCTTGGCGCGGAAGAATCCGGTGGATCGGATGAGGCCCTCGAGGTCGGGGGGGGCGGCGTCGGCCAGCGCCCGGGCATCGGGATAGGCCTTGAACAGGGCGGGTGTGACTTTGTTAACACGGGCGTCGGTGCACTGGGCCGACAGGATGGTCGCGACCAGGAGCTCGAAGGGGGACCGGTGATCGAGCTCGATGCGGGCGTCGGGGCGCGAGCGGCGCAGGGCGGCCAGGATGCTCCGGGCGCGGCGGTGCAGGAGGGGGTCGGAGGTCGCTCGGGGAAAGGCCGGTTCGGGGCGTGGCACCGCGGCATCCTAAGTCGAACCGGCCCCGCGGAGGCCGGGTGGCCTGTCAAAAAGTCATGGTGTTCCGGTGGTGTGCCAAAAAGTCCGGCGAACTGCCCGTACTTCCGGTTCCGAGGGCCCCTCAATGGGATGAAGGGCGCGATTCAGGGTGGCAGAGATGTTGCTAATGAGGTCGCGTATCAAGGAGGGGCCATGTGGAAGCAGCTTCTACCCTACGCGACGAGTTACGACGACTTCATCTCGGCTGACGAAGAAGCGCGCCTCGAAGCGTTCATCTCCGATCCGAATGCCTCCTTTCGCCAGGAGCGGGACATCCAGAGAGAGGAAGTCGATCGAATCCTGAACAAGGCGCTGCGCGGGCTGCCTCCGCGGGAGCGGTACATCCTCGAGCGCCGTTTCGGAATGAAGGACGGGACTGAGCTCACCTTGGAGGCGGTGTCGCGCATCCTCAAGCTGAGCAAGGAGCGGGTGCGACAGCTGGAGCGCGAGGCTCTCCTGAAACTGCGCCTGAATCTCGACGGCATGCGCGGCCAGTTGATGAGCGCCTGACGACCGCAATACGACCTCAAGAAGTGGCTTCCCCCCACCCCCGGGCTGCGGGGCGGATGCAGTACCAACTCCGCCAACGCAGTCCGGGGGTCTTGCTGTGCGTTGCAAATCGGTTAGGCTTCGACTATCATCCCCGGCCGGATCGGCGGCACACGCCGACTCCTCCACATCAGCAGGGATGAAGCAGGTCCGGCGGCGGGTCCCATGACCGGTCGCGGCGGAGCCGACCGATCATGACTCGAAGACTCGCGGCGACAGCACTCCTGCTCGGTGCTCTCGTCAGCAGCACCGGCTGCCAGGGGACCTTCAATCGCCTGAAGGCGAACTACGCCACCAAGCAGGGGAACGAGCAGTACAAGGCGGGCGAGTTCCTCAAGGCGATCGAGTGGTACCGCTACGCCACGTACCTCAACTCCGAACTGGACATCGCGTACTACCACTCCGCGCTTTCCTATCTCGCGCTTTACCGTCCCGGCTCCAAGCATCCCAAGGACGTCCGCTACTCGCAGCAGGCGATCGCCAATCTCAAGCGCTACCTCGCGGTCCATCCCGACAGCGAGGACGCGAAGAACTACCTGCTCACCGTCTATCTCGGCGCCGAGCGCTTCGACGAGGCGGCCCAGTTCTTCGAGGCCGAGCTCAAGGCCAAGGGCAGCGACGATCCCGAGGCGGCTTCGAAGATGATGCAGATCATCGGGGTCATCTATACGAAGAAGGGGGACTTCGACACCGCGCTCGAGTGGTACAAGAAGCGCGCGGATCTCGAGAAGGAGAACCCGGAGGTCCTGTACACCATCGGGGTCCTCTGCTGGGACAAGGTCTACAAGGGCGGGCTGCAGCTCGAGCTGGCGCGGCGTAACGAGCTGATCGACATGGGGCTCGATTACCTCAACCGCGCCTCGTCGCTGCGCCAGGACTACATGGAGGCCGTGTCGTACATCAACCTCATGTACCGCGAGAAGGCCAAGTCGGCGGCGATGGTCGGCGACAACGAGAACGCCGCGAAGTTCAACCAGGAAGCGGACAAGTACATGAGGCAGGCGCTGGAGATGCGCAAGAAGGCGATGGCGGCCCAGAAGGGCTGATCCGGAGGGCGGCGGCCCGGCCGCGGCCCGCGCGAGGGGGCACGTGTTCGATTCCCAGGTTTTCTCGACGAAGCAGCGCAGGCGGACGAAAAGTTCGCTGACGCTGCCGTTCGCCGTCGTCGTCCACGTCATCGGGTTCGGCGGGCTGATCGTCGGGTCGTTCCTGAGCGTCGAATCGGTTCCGGCCCCGCCGATTACCATCTCCTTCGTCGCCTCGGCGCCACCGCCTCCGCCCCCCCCGCCGCCGCCCCCGGCGCGGAAGAAGCGAACGCAGACCGAGAAGCCGAAGGAGATCCCGAAGCCGACCGAGATCGTCCAGCCGAAGATCGTTCCGGAGGAGCAGCCGAAGCCGATCGACGCGCCGGAGGACGTCAGCGACGACGAGGGTGAGGACGAAGGGGTCGAAGGAGGCGTCGAGGGCGGCATCGTCGGAGGCGTGGTCGGCGGCGTCGTCGGGGGCGTCCTCGGCGGGATGCTCGGCGGCGTCGAGGGTGGGCTGGGGGATCAGCCGCTCTACGCCGGCATCGGCGGCGTCACCAACCCCGAACTGATCCCATCGACCAAGGTCCAGCCGAAATACCCGGAGATCGCGCGCAAGGCCAAGATCCAGGGGAAAGTGGTCCTGCAGGCGGTCATCAAGAAGGATGGATCGGTGGGCGACATCCAGGTGCTGCAGTCCCCGGGGGCCAAGTTCGGGTTCGACGAAGCAGCGATCGCCGCGGTCCGACAGTGGCGCTACAAGCCCGGCCTCCAGAACGGAAAGCCGGTGGACGTGTACTTCACGGTGGTGGTGACATTCGAGCTCAATTGATCACGCGAGGGCCGGCCTGAGGCCGGGGCTTCGCGGATCGGAGGGTTACGGTCATGATGGGTCATTCGCTCCTCGATATCTGGAACCAGATGGGCTACCTCGCCAAGGGGGTGGCCATCTTCCTGATCCTGATGTCGATCTACTCGCTCGGCATCTTCATCGAGCGCCTCCTGCTCTACCGCGCCGCCAAGAAGCAGTCCATCGAGTACCTGCCGATCGCCACCAAGGCGCTGCGCGAGGGGAACTACGCGGCGGCGGTGGAGGCGGCGAAGCGCTACAACAAGAGCCACCTTGCCAAGGTGCTGGCGGCCGGCCTGCAGCAGTTCCTGTTCGAGAAGGAGGACCAGCCCTCGCACGATGCTGTCGAGTCGGTGCGGCTCGCGGTGGAGCGGGCCGCCGCCCTGACCACGGCCGAGATGAAGCGCGGCATCGGCGGTCTCGCCACCGTCGGTTCGACGGCCCCCTTCGTCGGCCTGTTCGGGACGGTGTTCGGCATCATCAACGCCTTCCAGGGGATGGCGGCGGCCGGGTCGGGTGGAATCGGCGCGGTCTCCGCGGGCATCGCCGAGGCGCTCATCACCACCGGCGTCGGCATCGGCGTGGCCATCGTCGGCGTCTGGATGTTCAACTACTTCACCTCGCAGATCGAATTCTTCGGGATCGAGATGGCGAACTCCGGCTCGGAGCTCATCGATTTCTTCCTGAAGCGCCAGTCGCAGGGCACCGGTAATGCAAGCCGGCGATAACAAGAACCTCAATTCGGACATCAACGTCACTCCGTTCGTCGACATCTGCCTCGTGCTGCTGGTGATCTTCATGGTGGTCACCCCGATGCTCCAGGAGGGGATCACCGTGCACCTGCCGTACGCCAAGCACACCGAGAAGCACGAGGACGACGAGGCGCACGCCATCGTCGTCGCCGTGCCGAACGAACGCCAGATCTACATCCAGAAAAAGCCGGTGCCCCGGGACCAGTTCCAGGCCGAGATGACCGAGATCCACGACCGCATGCCCGACAAGGCCGTGCTGATCAAGGCGGACAAGGCGATGAAGTACGGCGACGTCCGCAAGGTGATGGTCGAGGCCAACGAGGCGGGCTTCGAGGAAGTGTCGCTGGTCACCGAGAAGTCGCCAGGCGCGGAAGGGTAGGGGAGGTCGCACCATGGGCATGGCCGTTGGTAACAAAGGGCTGAACTCGAGTCCCAACGTTACGCCGTTCGTCGATATCTGTCTGGTGCTACTCGTCATCTTCATGGTGATCACGCCGCTGCTCAGCCGTACGCTGGACGTCGCGGTGCCGCCCAAGACGGATGCCCCCGACCAGCCGATCGACACGACGGAGCAGCTCATCCTGACGGTGAAGGGGCCGCCGGAATCGCCGCGGGTGCTGCTCAACCGCGAGGAGATCGTCGGGGCGCTCGAAGGGGTGCAGACCCGCATGGAAGAGCTGATGAAGGGCCGGCGCGAGAAGGTGGTCTTCTTCCAGGCCGACAACGAGGTCCCGTACGACTAC